>WNGD01001237.1_pt1 | contig 27928 bp, 15 predicted proteins | sample 5400671 | NCBI WGS metagenome assembly WNGD01 (sample SAMN13153369, study PRJNA577476) | soil metagenome | isolation source: 40 cm soil or saprolite under grassland replicate 2 | place: USA:California | collected 2016-06-15
GTCCCGATGTTCTCGTACGAAGACGTCGGTCGTGCTGCCGACTGGATCGGGGAGGCGTTCGGTTTCGAAGAGACAGGCCGTTGGAGCGATGAAAATGGCCGTGTCACCCATGTGAACATGGAGCTCGACGGCGGCGTGATCATGCTCGGGTATCCGAGCCCGGATTACCAGAGCCCGAAGCATCACGCCGAGGTGTGCGAGCCGGCTCGCACCTGGCGTCAGACGCCGTATGTCGTCGACGGCGTCCATGTGTCGGTCGACGACGTCGACGCGCACTACGGACGCGCGGTTGCAGCGGGCGCGACGATCCTGTCGGAGCTGGAGGACAACACGGGAATCGGCCAGCGGCAATATCGAGCCGAGGATCTCGAGGGCCATCGCTGGATGTTCGCGCAGCGCCTCTAACGGACACGTAGCGGTGCCAGGCACGGGTCAGCTCGTGTGACGCAGCAGTGCCGGCTTCCGCAACTCGCCTGCAAGGCCGACTCTTTCCCGGAGGACGTACCGGTGCCAGGCACCGGTACGAGACTGTGACGCGCGCGTGCCCCGTCTAGCCGAGCGCCCCAAGCGCTCCCGCGAGCTCGCCGAGATCGGCGATGACGGCATCGGCGTCCTCCAGCTGCTCTCTCCGATAACGGCCCGTTGTCACGCCGATGCAGTGACAGCCCGCGGCGTGCGCGCTCGAGACATCGAGCGGCGTGTCGCCGACAGCGACCGTGCTCTCGGCGGGCCAGCCGCCGGCACGCTCGCGCGCGAGGTCGAAGAGCTCGACGCGGTTCTCGCGTTCGCAACCGAATGCGCCTTGCCCACCTGGGAACAATTCGGCCAGCCCGAGCCGCTCCATCCGCGCGTGCGCCACCGCGGGCGGGTTCCCGCTGAGCAGCGCACGGTGCTCGACGGCTGCCGCTGCTTCCGCGGCATGCGGTCCGACCTGCCAGTGGCTCGTGTCCGCAGCCGCCAGCAGGCGAACGTAGTGAGCGGAGAACGTTTCGCACCAGCGTGGAAGTCCGGCGTCGATCTCGGCTTCGGGAACACCGACGCTGCGCAGTGCACGGCGGATGTGCGCCGGCGCGGTATCACCCGGAACGTCGGGTCCCTCGGCGTAGATCCCGTACACGGCTTCGAGCGCCAGCCGGCTCGCCTCCACGTACACCTCGTCGTGCGTCAGCAGCAACGTCCCGTCGACGTCGAACAGCACGAGCCAGGTCAGACAGCCACCGCCGAGTCGACAGCGTCGCGCAGTGTGCGGACGTACTGCTGCAACGGCCCCGGACCTTCCTCGGCCACCTCGACGGGGCGCGAGCCGACGACGATGCCGTCCGCCAGCTCCGCTGCGGCACGCGCCTGCTCGGGCGTCGAGATCCCGAAGCCTGCGTAGAGCGGGACGTCCGTCACGGCGCGCGCCCGTTCGACGAGGCCGGCGAGGGCGGGGGAGACGCCGGCGCGCGCACCCGTCGTTCCCGTGAGGGTGACGAGGTACAGCCACCCGTCCGTGTGCTCGGCTGCGATCAGCATCCGCTCGTCGGTCGATGTCGGGGCGACGAGCTGGATGCGCCGGAGCTCGGGCCGGACATCCACCGGCAGGTCGGCGACTATCAGTGATGTCGCGCCGGCGGACTGCGCGTCGCGTGCGAAGCGGTCCCAGCCGTAGGCCTCGAGGAGCGCCGAGTAGGTCATCGGCACGAGCGGTGTTTCCGGCACGAGCTCGCGTGTGCGCGCGAGGCAGTCGATGCACGCGCGCGTCCGCATCCCCTGCCCGAGCGCGCGCTCCGCCGCGCGGCGGATCACCGGCCCGTCGGCGAGCGGATCGGAGAACGGAAAGCCGAGCTCGACCACGTCCGCGCCGCCCGCGACCGCTGCGGCAGCGAGCTCGGGCGTTTCCGGGCCCGACATCAGATAGACGACCAGCGTCTTCACGCGTCGCCCGGGAGGAGAGCGAACATTGTCGCGTCAACACGGTCGTCGCCGTGGCGCAGATATTTCCGCTTGACGCCTTCGCGCTCGAAGCCGAGGCGCTCGAGCACGCGCTCCGAGGCGGTATTGCCGATGCGCACGTGCGCCTCGACGCGCCAGATCCCATTCGCCAGCGCGTGCGCGGTCATCAGCTGCACCGACCGGGTCGCGACGCCTCGACCGCGAGCCGTGACGAAGAGCCAGTAGCCGACTTCGACGACGTCGCGCAGCGGATCGAAATGATGCAGGGAGCCGCCGCCGAGCAATTCGCCGCTACGCAGGTCCTCGATGACGTACGCTGCCAGCAGCCCTTGGGCGCGCATGCCGGGAAGCTGCTCGCGCAACATGACGCGGAGCGTGTCTGCATCGACCGGTGGCAGGCTGGCTTCACCGCCGACGGCGGGGTCGCGAAAGGCCGGCGCGATCGTGTCGATGTCTGATTCGCGCGGACCGCGCACCAGCAACTCGTCGACGCTTAGCTCATCCGGAAAGCGGTAGGTCGAGATCTGTCCGGCCGCGTGGTTGGAACGGCTCATCGGGCGAGCACCTCGGCGAGATCCTTGTCGCCGCGGCCCGACAGGCAGAGAAGCACGAGCTCTTCGTCGAGCTCGCGGGCCCGGGCGAGTGCATGCGCCGGCTCGAGCGCGGGAATGATCCCTTCGAGGCGGGTGAGCTCGCGGAACGCGTCGAGCGCCTCCTCGTCGGTCGCGCGCGTGTATTCCGCTCGTCCGGAATCTCGCAGCCATGCATGCTCGGGACCGACGCCCGGATAGTCGAGCCCCGCGGAGATCGAATGCGCGTCTGTGATCTGTCCGTCTTCGTCCGAGAGCACGGACGAGCGGGCGCCGTGCAGCACCGCGGGATTCCCGGCACCGAGCGACGCGGCCTCGGCTGCCTCCACTCCGACGAGGCGCACGTCGGCGTCGGCGACGAAGCCCGCGAAGATGCCGATCGCGTTCGAGCCGCCGCCGACGCAGGCGACGACAACCTCCGGCAGGCGGCCTTCGGCCTCGAGGAACTGCCCGCGTGCCTCGCGGCCGATCACGGCCTGCAGCTCGCGCACGATCTCCGGGTACGGGGCGGGCCCGACGCACGAGCCGATCAGGTAGTGCGTCGTCTCGACGTTCGTGATCCAGTCGCGAATCGCCTCGCTCGTCGCCTCCTTGAGCGTCCGGGTGCCGAAGTCGACGGGGCGTACCTCGGCGCCGAGCAGGTTCATGCGCTCGACGTTGGGCCGTTGGCGCCGCATGTCCTCCTCGCCCATGTAGACCACGCACTCGAGACCGAAGCGCGCGCACACCGTCGCGGTTGCGACGCCATGCTGCCCGGCGCCGGTCTCCGCGACGATGCGGCGCTTGCCGAGGCGCCGCGCAAGCACCGCTTGACCGAGGGCGTTGTTGAGCTTGTGCGCGCCCGTGTGCAGCAGATCCTCCCGCTTGAGGTAGAGATGCTTGCCGGGCGCGAACCGCTCGGCACGTGTCAGCGGTGTCGGCCGGCCGGCGAAGTCGCGTCCGAGCTCGTCGAGCTCCGCCTGGAACGACTCGTCCGCCTGGGCGTCGCGCCAGCCTGCCTCGAGCTCGTCGAGAGCGGGAATGAGCGTCTCCGGGACATAACGACCGCCGTAGGTTCCGTAGAGGCCGGGTGTCGACGTCAACGGGCCGCCTCGACGAATGCGCGCACCTTGTCGTGATCCTTGATCCCCGGCTTCGCTTCGAGCTTCGACGCCGCGTCGACGGCCCAGGGCCGGACGGCCCGCACCGCCTCGCGGACGTTGTCGGGCCCGAGCCGCCCGGCGAGCATCACCCGCCCTTCGACGACGGCGGCGCGCTGGAGGTGGAGCGGGTCCTGCGCGTCCCAGGGGAGGTCGACCACCTGCGCGACTGTCTCGCCGTTACGCAAGAGCACAGCATCGCGGCCGCGAACGCGGCCGTGCTCTCGGTCGTAGAGCTGGACGAGGTCGGACCCCGCTTCTTCCGCCTCGCCGACGAACACGGCGACGCTGAGGCGATCGTCCGGAACGGGCAGCACTTCGCGCGCACCGCGCGGGCTCTCCTCGGCGAGGATGAACCCGAGCATGTCGGCTCCTGCCTCGACGGCCGCATCGACGTCCTCGCGACGTGTGAGACCGCAGACCTTCACGAGCGGGCGCGAGAGGATTTCACGGAGTCGCCCCGCCGGATCCTCGGCGCGCATCAAGGCTGAGCCGATGAGGATCGCATCGGCGCCCGCGAGCTCGGCCGCAGCGCCCTGAGCGCGCGAGTGCACGCCGCTCTCCGCCACGACCACCGCGTCGTGGGTTCTCATGCGCGCGATCAGCTCCAGCTGGAAAGAGCGATCGATCTCGAAAGTCGAGAGGTCACGTGCGTTGACTCCGATCACTTCTGCCTCGAGGCCGACGGCACGCTGGAGCTCGGCGGCATCGTGCGCCTCGACGAGCGTCTCGAGGCCGAGCTCGCGGGCGTACGACATCAGGGCGGCCGCGCGCTGGTCGTCGACGTCGCGTAGCAGGATGAGGACAGCGTCGGCACCTGCGACCTTCGCTTTCAGCAGGTCGAGCTCCTCGCTGAAGAATCCCTTGGCCAGGAGCGGCGACGCAGTTGCGGCGCGCGCGGCCCTGAGATCGTCGAGTGAGCCGCCGAAACGCTCGTCGACGAGGATCGAGATCGCGGCCGCGCCCGCGTTCGCGAACTGCGCCGCGAGCCGCGCGGGGTCGGCGTCGGGGCGAAGGTCTCCCGCGGAGGGCGAGCGGCGTTTCACCTCTGCGATCGCGGCGAGGCCGGAGGCGGAGAGAGCGTCGCGGAATCGCCCCATCAGGCTGCCACGATCTCCCGCGAGAACGCGATCAGCAACTCGAGCCGTTCCGCCGCTGCGCCGGAGTCGATCGCCCCCCGTGCCACCTCGAGGCCTTCGCGCAGGTCGGCTGCGTGCCCGCTTGCAGCGATCGCCCCGGCGGCGTTGAGCAGGATCGCATTGCGTCGCCCGCCGTTCGCGCCGGCAAAAACCTCGCGGATCGCCTCCGCGTTTTCCGCGGGGCTCCCGCCGCGCAGCTCGTCGACGCCGCAGCGCGGGATGCCGAGCTCGCTTTCGGGATCGACCCTGCGCTCGACTACCTCGCCGTCCACGACTTCAGCGACGAGGTTCGGACCGACCGGCGAGAGCTCGTCGATGCCGCCTGCGCCGTGCACGACATAAGCGCGGCGAGCGCCCAAACGCGCGAGCACTTCGGCGATCGTTCGCACGAGGTCGGGAGAGTAGACGCCGACGACCTGGGCTCTCGCCCCCGCGGGATTCGTCAACGGGCCGAGCACGTTGAACACGGTCCTCGTCGCCAGCTCCCTGCGTACCGCCGCGGCATGCCGCATCGCGGGATGGTGTGAAGGAGCGAACAGAAAGCCGAAGCCGAGCTCGTCGATGGACCTCGCGATTCGCTGCGGCTCCTGCTCGAGCGTGAAGCCGAGCGCTTCGAGAACATCGGCGGACCCGGACGCAGACGAGACGGCGCGGTTGCCGTGCTTCGCCACTCCGGCGCCGGCGGCGGCGGCGACGAGCGCAGCAGCGGTCGAGATGTTGATCGTGTGGGCCCCGTCGCCGCCGGTGCCCGCCGTGTCCACGAGGTCGTCGCGGCCCGGCCGAACGACGAGGACGTGGTCACGCATCGCCTCGGCGCAACCTGTGATCTCGTCGGCCGTCTCGCCTTTCGAACGCAGCGCAATCAGAAATCCTCCGATCTGCGCCGGCGTCGCCTCGCCGCGCATGATCTCGTCCATCACTGCTCGCGCTTCCGCACGAGCCAACTGCTTGCCCTCGAGCAACTTGCTGATGACTGCCTGGATCATGCGTTGAGGAAGTTTTGCGCGATTTCGGGCCCGAGTGGCGTGAGGACGGATTCTGGATGGAATTGCACCCCATGCACGTTCAGCGTGCGATGGCGCACCGCCATGATTTCCCCGTCGGCCGCCGTCGAGCAGATCTCCAGCTCGGCCGGGACGGCAGTCGCGGCCAGGGAGTGGTACCGCCCGACCTCGAGCTCCTGTGGGAGCCCGACGAAGACGCCTCTTCCGTCGTGATTCACGGTGCAGGACTTGCCGTGGACGAGCTCCCGGGCGGCTGCGACCTCGCCGCCGAACGCCTCGACGATCGCCTGGTGCCCGAGGCAGACCCCCAGCGTCGGCGTCGTGACCGCGAGCCGCCGCACGATCTCCGGCGTCGAGCCGGCGTCGGCAGGACGGCCCGGACCGGGTGAGATCACCAGGTGCGACGGCGAGAGTCGTTCCGCCGTCTCGGCGTCGATCGCATCATTGCGGCGCACGGTGACCTCGGCGCCGAGCTCGGCGAACAGATGCGCGAGGTTGTACGTGAAGGAGTCATAGTTGTCGACGAGCAGGATCAACGTTGGTCCGCCTCCGCGAGATCGATCGCCGCTTCGACCGCCGCGAGCTTGCGCAGGCACTCCTCGTGCTCGGCGGCAGGCTCCGAATCGGCGACGATTCCGGCCCCGGCCTGCAGATGCGCGATTCCATCCCGGAGGACGATCGTCCTGATCGCGATGCAGGTATCGAGCGTGCCTTCCTGCGGCAGCGCGTAGCCGACCGCGCCCGCGTATGGGCCTCGTCGCCTGCGCTCGAGCTCCGAGATCAGCTGCATCGCGCGCACCTTCGGCGCACCGGACACGGTTCCCGCCGGGAAGCAGGCGCGCAGGAGATCGAACGGTGACACGTCGTCGCGAAGATCGCCGGCCACCTGCGAGACGAGATGCGTGACGTGCGAGTACCGCTCCACTTGGAGGAACTTCTCCACCTCGACGGTGCCGGGCACACACACGCGCGAGAGATCGTTGCGACCCAGGTCGACGAGCATCACGTGCTCGGCCCGGTCCTTCTCCGACGCGAGTAGGCGTTCGGCGTCGCCTTCGCCTCGTTCGGTCGTCCCGGCGATGGGGTTGACGCCGGCGCGGCGGCCTTCGCACTTGACCAGCGTCTCGGGGGATGACCCGATCAGCGCGAGGTCGTCGAGCTCGAGCAGGAAGAGGTACGGCGACGGGTTGACACGCCGTAGGGCGCGATAGAGCTCGAGGGCAGAAGCCGAGGTGGGTCGCTCCGCACGTTGCGAGAGCACGATCTGGAACGCATCGCCGGCGCGGATGTGTTCTTTGGCCGAGCGCACCCATGCTTCGTATCCCGTTCGGTCCGGAGTGCGTCGGGCCGAGTCGCGCCGGCCGTTCGAACGGGGAAGAGTCGGGACCGGCTGCGCAAGCAGTGACGACACCGCAGCAGGGTCTCCGCGGATCACCTCCGCGCTGCCGAGGGCATGGTCGAACCTGATCAGGACGTCCGCGACGACGAAACGACTCTCGGCCAGACCGGTGCCGTCGTCCGGAAGAGGCACGGTCGGTTCCAGGCGCGCGGCGTAGTCATAGGAGACATAGCCGACGACCGGCTCTCCGCACGCCTCTGCCTCGGCGAGATCGCAAAGCTGCGCGCCGCAGCCGACGAGCGAGTGTCGTCCGAGCCGTCCCCGTTCGACCGACTCGAGCAGGAAGGCTGCGCGGCCTTCCCGGCGCAGCCGCAGGTAGGCGCCGAGCGGGGTGACGAGATCGGTGGCGATGTCGGGTGCGATGGCTATCTCGAGATTCTCCGTTGAATGGACGGGTACGCAAAAAGACCTTCCGGTGGAAGGCCTTGGTGAGCGGAACGGGCTGTACTGGGCCTAGGTCAGCGCAGGCGCAGGCTCCCGCTCCGCTCGCAACGCCAGGCCCAGATGCGAGTCGCGGGAGTCATCGTGGCCTCAGGGTAGGCGCAGCCTCGGCCCGGGTCAAGCGGGAATAGCCGGCTGCGTAAGAAGGGGGAGGGCTGTCGACGGCCGCGTCCGGCACGGGGTCCGACGGCTCGATTCTCAAGGGGATCACGCCCGCCCAGACGGAGAGCTCGAGGTCGGCGGCGTCGTCGGTCGGCGGGCCGCTACGGATCTTCGCGGAGGCCTCGTCGAGCGGCAACGCGAGAATCGTCGTGCCTTTGATCTCGCCGTCGTTCGGCCGACGTGCGTCATCCCAGCGGCCGGGAACGACATGCTCGACGACGCGCTGCATCGCCCGGAGCTTCTCGTCACGGTCGGTCAGCTCGCGCGCGCGTCCGAGGACGACGACCGAGCGGTAGTTCATGGAGTGGTTGTACACAGAGCGCGCGAGCACGAGCCCGTCGAGGAGTGTCACGGTCACGCAGATGTCCACTCCCTCCCTCGCGGCCCTGAGCATGCGGCTCCCCGGCGAGCCGTGGACGTACAGCGTGTCGCCGTCGCGGGCGTGAATCGTCGGGATGACGAACGGACGGCCGGCGGTGACGAAGCCGAGATGGCAGATCAACGCCTCGTCGAGTATCGAGTCGATCGTCGCCCGGTCGTAGGCGCCGCGCTCCGGATGCCGCTTCACGGTTGTGTGCTGCGTCGGCACACCTGAAGCCTATTGGTACGCTCGAACCATGGCTCGGTCGGTGATCGTCTCGGCAGTTCGAACTCCGTTCGGCAAGCTCGGCGGCTCGCTCGCCGACAAGCAGGCGCCAGAGCTCGGCGCGATCGCGATCCGCGCTGCGCTCGACCGCGCCGGCGTCGGGAACGACGAGGTCGAGTACGTGATCATGGGCCAGGTTCTTCAGGGGGGCGTCGGCCAGGCGCCGGCTCGTCAGGCTTCGATCGGCGCGGGACTGCCGATCGAGGTCGGCTCGGACACGATCAACAAGGTCTGTGCATCCTCCATCCGTGCCGTCGAGATCGCCGATCAGATGATCCGGGCCGGCGATAGCCAGGTCGTTGTTGCCGGTGGGATGGAATCGATGTCCAACGCGCCGTACGTGCTGAAGAAGGCGCGTTTCGGTTACAGGCTCGGGGACGGGACGCTGATCGATCTGATGACGCACGACGGGCTCACGTCCACGTTCGACAACAAGCACATGGTCGAACAGGCGTCATTCGTCTCGCGTGAGCTCGGCATTCCGCGCGAGGACCAGGACCGGTGGGCGCTCCGCTCGCACCAGCGGGCGGTGGACGCGATCGACCATGGCAAATTCAACGAGGAGATCGTTCCTGTCGGCGAGTTCGCCGTCGACGAAGGCCCGCGCCGCGATACGTCCTACGAGAAGCTCGCCCGGCTGAGGCCGGCGTTCGATCCGGAAGGGACGACCACCGCCGGCAATGCACCGGGTGTGAACGACGGAGCGGGTGCGCTTGTCGTGGCGAGCGAAGAGTTCGCGCGGAAGCGTGGGCTCGACGTGCTTGCGACGATCGTCTCGCAGGCATACGTCGCCGACGACTTCGCGTACCTGGCGCGCACGCCCGCGAAAGCGGGAGCGGCTGCCCTCGCAAAGGCCGGCAAGAAGATCGGCGACGTCGAGCGCGTCGAGCTCAACGAAGCTTTCTCCTCGGTGGTGCTCAACTCGGCCAAGATGCTCGAGGTCGACCCCGAAAGAGTGAACGTGAACGGAGGCGCGGTTGCGCTAGGGCACCCGATCGGGGCGTCGGGCGCCCGCATTCTCGGCACGATGATCTACGAGCTTCGCCGCAACGGCGGCGGCCTTGGCCTGGCGGCCATCTGCTCCGGCGGCGGCCAGGGAGATGCATTGTTGCTCGAGGTGTAGGCGACGTCGCGGGTGGTGACATCGCGACCATGCCTGTCACCCTCGGAGTGCTGCTTGCCGGGCTCGCAGTCGCGGTGCTCGTCTACGTCCTCTCGGGCGGCCACGTGTTCCTCCTGCCGCTGATCCTGCTCCTTCCGTTCGGGCTCCTCATCGGGCGCCGCCGGCGTTCGTAGCGGCGTAGGCTCGCCGACATGAAATTCGCGCACGTGCTCGTGGTAGGAGCGGGCCAGATGGGCGCAGGCATCGCCCAGGTCATCGCGGCATCAGGGCGGCGTGTCTCGCTCCACGACGCGCAGCCGGGCGCGACGGATCGCGCCCTCGGCACGATGCGCAAGAGCCTTGCGAAGCTGGAAGAGAAAGGCGGTCCGGCTGCGCAGGAAGTTTTGGCGCGCATCGAGTCCGTCGAGGGTCTCGTCCAGGCCGACCTCCTGATCGAAGCAGTGGTCGAGGATGCCGAGGTGAAGGAGGAGATCTTCCGGCGGGCCGATGCAGAGCTGCCGGTGGAGGCGGTGCTAGCCTCGAACACGTCCTCCATTCCCATCGGGTCGCTGGCTGCTGCGACCGGACGTCCCGACAAGGTGATCGGGATGCATTTCTTCAACCCGGTGCCCGTCCTGAAGCTCGTTGAGATCATCCGCGGCCGGGACACCTCGGACGAGACCGCCGACGCGATCACTGCGCTGGCGCGCGAACTGGGTAAGACGCCTGCTGTTGCGAACGACTTTCCCGGCTTCGTTTCCAACCGTATCTTGATGCCGTTCATCAATGAAGCCGTGTGGGCGCTGCACGACGGCGTCGCGGAAGCCGAGGCGATCGACACGATTGCCAGGCTCGGGTTCGCGCACCCGATCGGGCCGCTGGCGCTTGCAGACCTGATCGGTCTCGACACGTGCGTCGCGATCATGGAGGTACTGCGGGAGGGCCTCGGCGACGACCGCTACGCACCGTGCCCGCTGCTGCAGGACCTCGTCGCTGTCGGAAAACTGGGCCGGAAGAGCGGTTCAGGGTTCTACGAATATTCGTAGAAACGCATAAAAAACCGAAGGTGCAGGGTTTTCGCCGGTAGACGCGTCTGTCTCTCCGAGGGCTCAAGTCTGCCGAGTCCCCTGCCGACAAAAGCACACAGGTTCCGGGAAAGGGAGGCACCGCGCGTTGCGGATCCTGCTGGTAGACGACGATCCTGCGCTTCGCACCTTGTTGAAGACGACGTTCGAGGTCGCCGACGTCGCCGTGGTCGAAGCCGAAGACGCGGCTGCTGCGCGCCGGAAGATCAGGAGCGCCAGGCCGGACGTGGTCGTGCTCGACATCAACATGCCGGGGACGACTGGGCTCGAGCTGTGCGCCGAGCTGAAGGCTGCGCCGGCTACGCGTGACATCCCGATCGTGCTCTTGACCGGCTCGGAGGGCGGCACCGAAGCCGCCGCGAAGAAGGCGGGAGCCAACGCGTTCGTGCGCAAGCCGTTCAGTCCGCTCGAGCTGCTCGCCGTCGCGGAGCGACTGGCTGGCGGTCTCTTCGGCGTTCCCTTTCGGGCCACGAAGAAGCGCACTCAAGGGCCGGACGAGGAGTTGTTGCTCTACGCGCGAGACCTGAGGCACATGTTGGGGGTCGAGCGCGCCCAACGCGAGCTCTTGCAGAGCGCGTACCTCCAAACGGTCTCGGCGCTCGCGGGCGCGCTGGAGTCGAAGGACACGGGCACCCGCGCGCACTCTCAACGCGTACAGAGCTACGCGACGGCCCTCGCTCAGGCCGTCGGCGAGGGAGTTGTGCGCGACGAGAGCGCGCCGTACGGGTTCCTCCTTCACGACGTCGGCAAGATCGGGATTCCCGACGGGATCCTCCAGAAGCCCGGCCCGCTCAGCCCGGCGGAGCGGCGCAAGATGGAGACGCACACCGTCCTCGGCGAAGCAATGCTGTCGGGTGTCGTGTTCCTGAAGGGCGAAGGCCTCAAGATCGTGCGCTCTCACCACGAACGTTGGGACGGGCGCGGATATCCGGACGGCCTCGTCCGCGACGAGATCCCACTCGGTGCGCGCATCTTCGCGGTCGCCGATGCGCTCGACGCGATGACGAGTCATCGGGCCTACCGCCGCGCCATCAGCTGGAACGCTGCGCATGCCGAGATCCTCGACCAGCGAAAGCGCCAGTTCGATCCCGACGTGGTCGACGCCTTCGTCACGGTCGAGCCCGCGCTGCGCGAAATCCGCCGCGAGCTCGCCGCCGCCTAGGTTGGCCCCAACACGCGGGCCCGGGGTCCGCAAAGCCGCCACGTATCATCGCCTGCGACGTGGACTTCGACCTCACGCAGGACCAGCGAGAGATCCAGGCGCTCACGCGTGACTTTGCGCGGGCCGAGATCGAACTACATGCGGCCCAATGGGATCGTGAGCATCACTTTCCGCGCGCGCTGTTCGGGAAGCTTGCGGAGTTGGGCCTGATGGGCGTGTGCGTGCCGGAGGAGTACGGCGGCGCCGGTGCAGACTTCCTCTCCTACGTCCTCGTGCTCGAGGAGTTGTCGCGCGCAGACGCCGGCGTCGGCGTCACCGTCGCGGTTCACACGAGCGCCGCGACGCTGCCGATTGTGGCGTACGGGACCGACGAGCAGAAATCGCGTTTCGTGCCGCCGCTCGCACGCGGCGAGCAGCTCGGCGCCTTCGCGCTCACAGAGGCGGAGGCCGGCTCAGACGCGGGCGCGCTCCAAACGAGAGCGAAAACGGCAGCTGACGGCTGGACGATCACCGGCGCGAAGCAATGGATCACGAACGGACGCCACGCGGGGACGTTCATCTTGTTCGCGCGCACCGATCCCGAGGTCGCCGGGGCGCGCGGCGTGAGCGCGTTCATCCTCGACGCGGAACACGTGCGCGTGACCCGTGACGAGGAAAAGCTCGGGCTCAACTCCTCCGTGACGAGCGACATCGTCGTCGAGGGCGCGCGGGTCGGTCGAGACCGGCTGCTTCACGACGAGAACCGTGGTTTCCGGGTGGCGATGGGAACGCTCGACGGCGGGCGCATCGGCATCGCGGCGCAGGCGCTCGGGATCGCCCAGGCCGGATACGAGGTCGCGCGCGAGTATGCGGCCGAGCGGCGCGCGTTCGGGCATCGCATCGCCGACTTCCAGGCGATCCAGCACAAGCTCGCGAACATGTCGATGGAGATCGATGCCGCGCGGCTCCTCGTGTACCGCGCAGCCTGGCTGAAGGAGCAAGGCCGGCGGCATACCGAGGAAGGTGCAAAGGCGAAGCTGTTTGCGTCGGAGATGGCGAGGCGGCAAACCGCGGAGGCGATCCAAATCCTGGGCGGGTACGGCTACACGAAGGAGTTTCCGGTCGAGCGGTACTACCGCGATGCGAAGATCACCGAGATCTACGAAGGCACCAGCGAGATTCAGCGTCTCGTAATCGCGCGCAGCATCCTCGGCACGACGGAGCGATCTCTGGTGGTCGGTTGACCGTGGGCTTTCTGTTGATGTACACGCGCGTACAGGTCCCCACCCGGGTGGGGGTTGTCACCCACCACCCACTGCAATCGACGATACCGCTGTCCGGCGCACGCGTGGGTGCCGAGTTCGTGTCAATTCATCGGATCGTCGCTTGAGCTCGCGTCGCCGCGACGAACCGGTGCGGCTCACCCGCATCTACACGCGGGCGGGGGACGGGGGCGAGACGTCGCTCGGCGACGGCTCGCGGGTGCCGAAGCTCGACTGTCGGATCGGTGCGTTCGGGACCGTCGACGAGTTGAACGCCGCGCTCGGCGTGGTCCTCACGGACGAAAGCCTCCCAGAGCGCCTGCGCCCACCGCTCAGTCGGATCCAGAACGATCTCTTCGACGTCGGCGCCGACCTCTCCGTTCCGTTCGGCGTCACCGATCGGCTCCGAGTCGACCAGGCTGCAGTGGACCGACTCGAGCAGCTTTGCGACGAGCTCAACGCCGAACTCCCGATGCTCAAGAGCTTCATCCTGCCCGGCGGGACCGAGACGGCTGCCCGTCTGCACGTTGCGCGGACGACGTGCCGGCGCGCAGAGCGGGACGCGCTCGCGGCGAACGAGGAGAACGGGATCAACCCGCTCGTCCTCGCCTACCTCAACAGACTGTCCGACTTTCTGTTCATCGCGGCGCGCTCCGCGAACGCCGATGCGGGCCGCGACGAGCCGCTCTGGAAACCGGGCGGCTGAGCCCACGAGAGCCCGGAGCGAAGGTGATTCTTCGCTCGACTAGTGCAGGTGGCCGGCGTTCTGGTGCGGCGGTCCGGCTAGTTTCACGGTCTTGACCGGCTTCGGCGGCTTTGCCAGGAGCCTCTGGATCAGGCGGCCGAGGGTCGAGGCCGGTGTCGAGCGGGGTAGCGCGATCGCCGCGCCGGCTTTCAGCGACGCCGCCATCTGCTTCGGGCCCGAGGTGAGAGCGACGATCTTGGTCGAGGGGAACACTGCGTGCAGGTCACGGATGAGGGAGACACCGAACGCGTCGACATCGACCACGATCACGCGGACATCCGTGCGCCTGCTGGCCGCTGCGTCGAAGGTCGGCTCGATGCCGGAAGCGGTGATGAGTTTGGGTTTCTGCGTCGTGAAGGTTCCCCTGATGCCGCCGGCCGCCGGCCCGGCCAGGAGGACCCGAGCAGGCACGGCGATCACGTTATGCGCACCTACGAGCCGGATCGTGATCTTGTGGGAGATCGACTCGCGACCCGAACGCGCGGTCCAGCGCATGGTGTAGACACCGGAGCGGCGTACCTGATGCGGCAGGCGCAGTCTCACGATCGAGCGGCCCGCTTTGAGCGAGAAGCGCCAGGTGTAGAGCTTGACGCGGCGCGGGCTGAAGAGCTCCGCGGTCACGTTTGACGCCCGAGTCAGCGAGATCCGCGCCGCGATGTTCTTCCGCACGGCGGGCTTGACCCTCGGCGCGGTCGTCACCTTCAACACGAGTCGCGTCAGGCCGCCGCCGGGGGAGACGGTCACGTCGATCGCGGTGCCTTCCTGGGCGAGGACGAGACCGGCCGGGCCGGTGATCGTGCCGGCCGGACCCGTGCCGCCGATCGTGGTCGTGCCGAGCTTCAGGCCGAGTGGCGCGAGCAACGCGGCCGCCTGGTCGGGCGTCTTCCCGATCAGCGACGGCACTTGGCGTAGAACCTGTGTCAAGGAGCTCTCGTTCCCGGCGAGGTCGGTCTCCTTCAACCGGAAGATGCGGGGGTCACCGGGCGACCACGCGCCGACGCTCGCGGCCGTGTAGTCGACGCCGAAGTGGCCTGCGTCGGTCGAGTCGGAGAACACCGTGACGAAGTCGTAGGTGCCGCTGTTGTCGGTGCCCGGCGTCCAGCGCAGGGTCAGACCGGTCGGGCCGAGGTAGCCGCGCACGTTCTGTGGCGGGTTCGGTACCTCGAGGTCGCGCAGTAGCGCGAAGAGCGAGAGGTGTTTCGTCAGCACGTGGAAGCCGGCGCCGTCTGTATAGAACCCGTCTTCCCACCCGGTGGGCAGCGTGCCCGCGGACGGGACGCGTGAGATGACGCGCCAGTGTCCGTTCTCGAACGTCGCGGGGACGAGACCCTTCTCGGTCGAGCGCATCAGGATGCCGATCGCCTGGTTGAACTCGTGCACCTCCGTGCCGGCGAGCGCCCAACGCGCGGTCACGTCGACCGTGATCGGCCCGGCGCCGAAGCCGTTCGTCAGTCCCGCGGGAGCCGCCGTCGGAGTGATCCGAAGAATGAGCCAGTCTCCGGTCGACGAGGACCAGTTGCCTGCCGGCATCGTTGCCGAGGCCCAGCCGTCTGCCGACTCCACTGTTGTCGGCGAGCCGACGGCCGTGTTCTTGTCGACCGTGGGCGCCACCGAGCTCGACGCGGTCCACACGGTGAAGTGGATGCGGAACGGCGCCTTCTTGCCCGAGGAATCCTGGAGCTCGCCTGCGAGGGTGTGCAGTCCGGGGCCGAGCGTGCCGGTGCCATAGTCGATGTGAGTTCCACTTACGACCGGCGCAACGGTCGCGTTGCCGTCGAGCGTCACGCCCACAGGCGTTGCGTTCTCACTCGTGACGAGGCCGATGGCGTCGGCCGAAGGCACCGTCGTGCCTTCGCCGGGCGTCGAGGAGACCACGCGCGGTACGGTGTTGTCGATGCGGATCGCGGCGACGACGTCCGAGGACGTGTTGCCGAGGTTGTCCGAGACGGTTGCGCGTAGGTCGTAGACGCCGTCCTGCAGCTGCAGGGTGTCGAACGTCGTGCTCCACGGCGCGCTCGTGTCGGTCCCGAAGGACGACCAGGAAGCGCCGCCCGCCGGCGTCGCGGCAAAGACGACCTGCGTCGCGCCCGAGCCGCTGACCGTGGCGTCCAGGATGACCGAGCCGGAGATCGTCGCGCCCGGGTTCGTGAGGACGACGGTCGGTGCGCTCACGTCCACCGTGATCGTGCGCAGCGTGCCGGTGAACGTGTTGCCCGCGCCGTCGGTGATGACGGGCTGAAGGTCGTAGCTGCCGGACGAGACGGTCGTCGCATCCCAGCTCGCGCTGAACGGCGCACTCGTCGACGTCGCGATCGTGGCCCACGATCCGCCGCCCGTCGGGCGGAGCTCGTAGCGCACCGAGGCGACGCCCGAGCCGCCGTCGGAGTAGGAACCGCTGAGCGCGACGCTCGGCCCGCCCACGGTGGCGCCGTTCGCCGGCCCCGTCAGCGATCCAGCAGGGGACGTGTTGTCGATGCGGACGTTCGCGCGAATGGGGCTCGTGCCCGTATGGCCTGTCTGGTCGGTGGCGACGGCGCGGAAGTCGTAGAGACCGTCGGTGAGTGCGGTGGTGTCGAGCGACGTACCCCACGGTGTGGTCGTGTCACTGGCGATTGTCACCCAGGAGCCGCCGCCCCCAGGACGCCGTTCGAAGTCGACCTGGGCTGTGTCGGGGTCGGACGAGGCCGTCAGCGAGACGGTGCCGTTGAGGTTCGAGCCCGGGTCGGCCAGCGTCGGCGTCGGGTCGACATTGTCGACCGTGACGTTCCGCACCGGCGACGTGGCCGTGTTGCCGGCCATGTCCTCGACCACGACCTGGATCGTCGCAGCGCCGTCGGAGCCGGTTGTCGTATTCCAGCTTTGCGTGAAGGGAGCGCCCGTGTCGGTAGCGAGCAGCCCGCCTTGGACGAAGAACGTGACCGAGGCGATCGGCGACGTCACGTCCGAAGCCGACGCGGCGATCGAGATCGTGCCGGACACGAGCTGGCCCTCGGTGGGCGCGCCGACGAGCGCGACGTCCGGCGCCGTGTTGTCGACGACCTTGTCCGGCAAGTTCGTCGTGGTGACGTTGTCCGCGTTGTCCGTGATCTGGATGCGCAGGTCGTAGTGGCCGTCGGCGACGAGCGTCGTGTCCCAATCCGCCGTATACGGGCCGGGGCCGGTGGTGTCGGTGCCGATCGGCGTCCAGGTCGAGCCGCCGGCGTCCGTGTACTCGAAGGCGACGGACTTGATACCGGAGCCGCCGCTGCCTGGATCTGCGCTGAGGGTGACCGTTCCGCGGAGGTAGTCGGCGGCCGAGCAGGACGGGCACGCCGGCGGCGTCGCGTCGATCAGCACTGTCGCGCTCTTGATCGTCTCGATGTTGCCGGCGTTGTCCGCCGAGAAGTAGGCGATCGTGTGCGCACCGTCGTTCGAGCCGTCGGCCGGTGCCGGAATCGAAACGCTCGTCCCGGTGGTGTACGTCGGATTGCCGTCGACGCTGTATTCGGTGACGTTGACGCCGGAGCCGCCGTCGTTCGCCGTGAGCGTGACGGTGACCGGGCTGGACTGCCAGCCGCTCGGGGCGTTGTCGGTTGTGGCGGGCTTCGTGTTGTCCGCGAGGCTCGTGATAGGCGCTGAGGTCGTGGTGTTGCCTGCCGCGTCCGTGGCCACGACGTGCAGGCTGACGTTCCCGTCCGGGACGGCGGCCGAGTTGAAGTTGGCGCCGGTCGACTGCCAGGTGCCGCCACCGTTCGTCGAGTACTCGTACTCGACGGTCACGACGCCGGAGGCGTTCGCTCCACCCGGGTCGCCCGTCGAAGAGGTGAGGTTGACCGCGCCGCGCAGGTACGCACCGGGGTTGTTGATGGTGGCGCTCGGCACGGTGTTGTCGACGAGACGGTCGGTGACCGGGGTGGCGGCCGCCTGATTTCCGGCGACGTCGTACGCGACTGTCTGGAGGTCGTAGTGCCCGTCGGAGACGCTCGTCGTGTCGAAGACGGCCTGGAAGCCGTCGGCCGGCGTGGAGTCCGTGGCGATCGTCGTCCACGATCCGCTGCCCGCGGGTGCACGCTGGAAGTCGACGTGATCGATGCCCGAGCCTGAGTCTGCTGCGGAGCCGGTGAGAGTCTTCGTCGCGCGCAGGTACGGGCCGGGATCATTCTGGCTCGTCGTCGGCGCGGTGTTGTCGATCCGGACGTTCGCCACCGTGGCCGATGTGGTGGCGTTCCCGGCCACGTCGCGCACGACGAGGCGGAGCTGGTAGACGCCATCGGCGACTCCGCTGGTGTTCCAGAGGATCGTGTCGAACGGTGCCGAGTTGAGGGTGCCGATCGGAGCCCAGGTCGTCCCGTTCGCGGAGTACTCGTACGTGACCGACTGGAGGCCTGACGCGTAGCCGTTTGCCGGCGGATCCGTCTCGGTCGAGGTGAGCGTGACCGTCTGGCGGATGTTGGCGCCCGGGTTGTTGAGCGTGCCGGTCGGATCGTTCGTGTCGCGGTGCCACGTCCACGTGGCCGGCGTCGCGTCGGTGTTGCCGGCCGCGTCGGTCGCACGCACGTTGAAGGTGTGGTCGTTGTCGGTGAGGCCCGCGATGTCGTGCGGGCTTGTGCAAGCTGCGAACGCGCCGCCGTCGATGCTGCATTCGAAGGTCGAGCCGGGCTCGGTCGAGTCGAAGGTGAAGGCCGGAGCTGCGACGTTCGACGGATCGGACGGCTTCGTCAGAATCGTCGTGCTCGGTGCCGTCCGGTCGACGTCGACGTTCAGGATCGCGGTGGCCGGATGGCCAGCGTTGTCGGTCGCGACCGCTGCGAGGGCGTGGATGCCGTCGGCAGCCGGGATCGACCAGGAGACGCTGTAGGGACCGGGTGCCAGGACCGTGCCGAGCGGGTTCCAGATTCCGGTCGCGCAGTTACTGCTCTGGTCGGAGCACTCGAAGAACTGCAGCTGGGTCACGCCGCTGCCGCCCGGGTCGTTCGCATCGGCCGCGAACGTGGTCGGGCTGGGGAGCGAGCCGTTGATCGCCGCGGCCGGCGCGGTGATCGACACCGTCGGCGGTGCGTTGTCGACACGGATGCTGGTGTTCTCGACAGCGGCGGTGTTGTTTGCGTCGTCGGTCGCGCGCGCCCGGAGGTCGTAGAGCCCGTCGCCGCCGGGCAGCGTTGCCGTGTTCCAAGCCGCGCCGGTTGCTGCGTAGGCGCTCGGCGGGTCGCCATGCAGCTTGTAGGCGAAGGTGACGGGCGGGCTCGCAGGGGAGGCGTCGCTCGCGCTGCCGACGAGATTGACCGTACCGCTGACGACAGTGCCTCCGGCCGGAGTCGAGAAGGTCAGCGCAGGCGGGGTGTTGTCGACGCGGATCGTGACGACGCTTGAGGTCTGCGTGTTGCCAGCGACGTCGGTCGCAAAGACACGGAGGTCGTAGAGGCCGTCCGAGACGAGCGTCGTGTCCCAGACAGGGGACTGGCTGTTGAAGCTTCCTCCGTTGGGCGCGAGCTCGTAGGCGACGGTGGCGATGCCGGAGCCGCCCGTGTCGCTCGTGGTCGAGGTCAGCGTGACCGGACCGCCGACCGGATTGCCCGGGCTCAGCATCGTGGCGCTCGGCGCCGTGTTGTCGATGCGGCGGTTGGCGACGACGGCCAGCGCTGCTTCGTCGTTCCCGGCGGTGTCGGTCGCGACCGAGCGGAGGTCGTACAGGCCGTCGGCAACGCTCGTGGTGTCGAACGAGACGGAGTACGGCGAGGTGCCGTCCGTCCCGATCGTCGTCCATGAGCCGCCCCCGGCGGGCCGACGCTGGAACGCAACTGAGTTGACGTCGGAGCCGCCCGTGTCGCTCGCGCTGGCGCTCAACGTGATCGTCTGGCGCAGGTTGGCGCCCGGGTCGGTGAGACTCGAGGTCGGCGCGCCGGTGTCAGACTTCGCCTCGTTCGCCGAGGTCGCAACCGCGATGTTGCCGACGATGTCCGCGACGCTGTACCGATATCTGGCGCACTTGCCGGACGCGAGAGTGTCGGGGCTCGTGGCCGCGGTCCAGCTGCCATAGGACGAGCAGGCATCGTTGGCGAGATCGCCGGCCTGACGCTCGAGCGACGCCGTCGACGCGTTGACATCGGAATCGGAGCCGTTGCTGGTGGTGATCGTGTAGGAGCCGGTGACGTAGCCGTTCGGGTACGTGACCGTGACTCCCGTGGGCGCAGTGCGGTCGATCGTGATCGTGCGGACGTTCTGTCCGGTGTTGCTCGCGGCATCCACGGCGAGGGCGCGGATCGCCTTCGCGCCGTCGAACGCGGGCGTCGACCAGGTTGCCGAGTACGGCGAGCTGTTGTCGGTGCCGAACTGGATCCACGAGCCGGTGGCGCAGCCCGTGCTCGCGTCAGAGCACTCGAAGAAGTCCACGTTCGTCACGTCCCCGTCGGGCGTCGACGCTGTCACGGTGTAGTTGTTCGGGTCGGAGCCGTTGAGATACGTCGTGGGATCCGTGATCGTGACGGTCGGGGCGCCCGTGTCGATCAGCCAGGTGTCGCTGGCCGGAGTGCCGTCCGCGTTACCTGCGGCGTCGATCGCGCGCACATCGAACGTGTGACTGCCTTCCGCCAGCGCGGGCGAGATCGTGTCCGGGCTCGTGCAGGAGGCCCAGGCGCTGCCGTCGATGCGGCACTCGAAGGACGAGCCACTCTCGCTCGAGCTGAACGCGAACGTCGGGGTCGTGTTCGCCGATGGGCTCGAGGGGCTGGAGTCGATCGTAGTGTTGGGTGCGGTCAGGTCGACCGTCCAGGTGTAGCTCGCCGGGGTGGCGTCGGTGTTGCCGGCACCGTCCGTGGCGCGCGCCTGGAACGTGTGGCTGCCGGCGCCGAGCGCGGGCGAGATCGTGTCCGGGCTCGTGCAGGAGGTCCAGCCGCCGCCATCGATGCTGCACTCGAAAGTCGAGCCGCTCTCGGAGGAGCTGAAGGTGAAGCTCGGCGTGGTGTTGTTCGACGGGTCGGCAGGGTGGGTGTCGATGCTGGTGCTCGGCGCGGCCAGGTCGACGGTCCAGGTGTAGCTGGCCGGGGTGGCGTCGGTGTTGCCGGCGCTATCGGTTGCGCGGACCTGGAAGGTGTGGCTGCCTGCGCCGAGAGCGGGCGAGATCGTGTCGGGGCTCGTGCACGAGGCCCAGCCGCTGCCGTCGAGGCGGCACCCGAAGGTCGAGCCGCTCTCGGAGGAGCTGAAGGTGAAGTTGGGCGTGGTGTCGTTCGATGCGTCGGCGGGTTGCGAATCGATGGTGGTGTTTGGTGCGCTCAGGTCGACAACCCACGTAAAGCTGGCCGGAGTGGCGTCGGTGTTGCCGGCCGCGTCGGTGGCGCGGACCTGGAAAGTGTGGCTGCCGCCGGCCAGCGCGGGCGAGATCGTGTCCGGGCTCGTGCAGGGGGTCCAGCTGCCACCGTCCACGCGGCACTCGAAGGTCGAGCCGCTCTCTGAGGAGCTGAAAGAGAAGCTCGGCGTGCTGTCGTTCGACGGGTCGGCGGGCTGCGAATCGATCGTGGTGTTGGGTGCGGTCAGGTCGACCGTCCAGGTGTAGCTCGCCGGGGTGGCGTCGGTGTTGCCGGCACCGTCCGTGGCGCGCGCCTGGAACGTGTGGCTGCCGGCGCCGAGCGCGGGCGAGATCGACTCAGGGCTCGTGCAGGAGGTCCAGCCGCCGCCGTCGATGCTGCACTCGAAGGTCGAGCCGCTCTCGGAGGAGCTGAAGGTGAAGCTCGGCGTGGTGTTGTTCGACGGGTCGGCCGGGCTGGAGTCGATGGTCGTGTCTGGCGCAGTGTTGTCGACGCGCCGGTTCGAAACGACGCTGGTGCTCGTGTTGTTCGTCGTATCGGTCGCGACAGCGCGGACGTCGTAGAGGCCGTCCGCGAGGCTCGTTGTGTTCCAGCTTGCCGTATAGGGCGAGGTCGTGTCGGTGCCGATGGTCGTCCAGGTCGAGCCCCCGGCCGGTGCGCGTTCGAAGACCACCTGCTGAACTGCAGTCGACGGGTCTGACGCCGTCGCGGCGAGCGCCACCGTTCCACCAACCGGAGTGCCAGGGTCGGTCAGCGAGACGCTCGGATCGTCGGTGTCGACCTTGGCCGTTGCGGTTACGGTGGCCGAGGTGTTGCCGACGTTGTCACTGATCGTGAACGTGTACCGATAGCAGTGTCCGCTCGAAACAGCCGTGTCAGGGCTTGTGAACGTGCCGGCATCGGCCGTGAAGCTCGTGCAGCTGTCTCCCCCGAGTGTCGCGGTCTCGCGAGTGACCGTGGCCGACGAGGTGTCGAGGCCGGCCCCGCCGCTGTCATCGGAGCCGTTCGTCAGGTTGAAGGTGACCGAGTTCGCCGCGTAGTACGGAGCAAGGGCGCCCGTGAGCGTGATTGCCTGGCCGGTGGGTCCGGTGGTGTCGTCTTTGATCGTGATGCTGTCGGTGCCGTTGTTGGACGCCTTGTCGGTTGCCGTAATGGTGCGAGCGCCTGGGTCGGCGGCGCCGGCGCTCCAGCTGTAGTCGGTGGGCGAGCTGTACGGGTTGCTGGGGTCGCTGCCGCCGTTGGAGCCGCTCCAGCCGGAGAGACCTGAGATGTCGGGGAAGCCGACCGAGGCGATGTCGGTCTCGCTGTCGGAGGCGGTGGCGTTGAGGCGGAAGCTGCCCGAGCCCGTGGAGCGGAAGAACTGGGTCTTGCTGCCGGCGTCGTAGTACTGGTTGCCGTTGCCGGTCAGCTCAGTGGGGGCGTTCGCCGAAACGCCGGGTGCCTGGGTGTCGATCTTTGCCGTGGCAGTGACGGCCGTGGAGGTGTTGCCGACGGTGTCGGAGATCGTGAAGCTGTAGCGGTAACAGTGACCGGTTGACACTGCGGTGTCCGGGCTTGTGTAGGTGCCGGCATCGCTGTTGAAGCTGCCGCAGCTGTCGCCGTTGAGAGTTGCGCTCTCGCGGGTAACGGTCCGGCTGGAGTTGTCGAGGCCGGAGCCCGATCCGTCGTTGCCGTCGCCGAGTGAGAAACCGACCGAGGCCGATCCGTAGTAGGGGGCGTTGGCGCCGGTGAGCGTGAGCGTCTGGCCGCTTGGAGCGGTCGAGTCGCCGCTGAGCGTGATCGTCGCGACGCCGTCGATCGCCGCGTTGTTCGTAGCGGTGATGGAGCGTACGCCCGGCGCGCTCGCACCGGAGCTCCAGCTGTAGTCGGTCGGGGAGGAGTAGGGGCTCGAATTGTCTGCGCCGCCGGTCGAGCCCGTCCAGCCGCTTACCGCTGCCACATCGGGGAACCCGACCTGTGACACACCGGACTGGCCGTCGCTCGCGGTCGCGTTGAGTGAGAACGAGCCGGAGCCGCCCGGCCGGAAGAAGAGCGTCTGGCTGCCGGCGTCGTAGTACTGGTTGCCGGTACCGGTGAGCTCCGTCGGCGCGTTGACGCTGACGCTCGGAGCATCCGTGTCTACCTTGGCTGTAGCGTTTACAGCGATCGAGGTATTGCCGACGTGGTCGGCGATCGTGAAGGTGTAGCGGTAGCAGTGACCGGTCGACACTGAGGTGTCGGGGCTCGTGAAGGTGCCGCCGTCCGCGCTGAAGTTGGAGCACACGCCCGCGACCAGATCGCCGGTCTCGCGTGTAACGCTGCGTGTCGCCGTATCGAGGCCAGAGCCGCCGGCAGGGTCGCTGCCGTCGCCGAGGGAGAACGTCACCGAGGCGGCGCCGTAATACGGCGCGTTCGCACCGGTGAGCGTGATCGCCTGGCCGGTCGGGGCGGCCGGATCAGCCGTCAGCGTGATCGTGTCCGAGTTGTTGTTCGCAGCCTTGTCGGAGCCGGAGATTGAGCGCGCTCCCGGCTCGGCCGCTCCGGCTGACCAGGTGTAGTCGGCCGGCGAGTTGTACGGGCTCGTCGTGTCGTTGCCGCCGGTCGATCCGCTCCAGCCCGAGAGGCCCGAGATATTGGGGAAGCTCACAGAGGTGACGGCGGTCTCACTGTCGGAGGCGGTGGCGTTGAGCCGGAAGCTGCCCGAGCCGGCGGGCCGGAAGAACTCCGTCTTGGACGCTCCGTCGTAGTACTGGTCGCCCGCGCCCGTGAGTTCGGTCGGCGCACTGAGCGACACGGTCGGCGCCTGCGTGTCGACCTTCGCGGTCGCGGTGACGGACGAGGACACGTTCCCGACGTTGTCGTTGATCGTGAAGCTGTACCGGTAGCAGTTCCCGTTCGAGACCGCCGTGTCCGGGCTCGAGTACGTCCCGCCATCGGGCGTGAAGGAGCCGCACGAATCGCCGGTCAAGGGCGCCGACTCGCGCGTGACGGTGCGACTCGAGGTATCGAGCCCCGAGCCGGAACCGTCGTTGCCGTCACCCAGTGAGAAGCCAACGGAGGCCGAGCCGTAGTAGGGGGCGTTCGCTCCAGTGAGGGTGATCGACTGGCCGGTCGGAGCCGCAGAGTCCTGCGTCAGTGTCAACGGGACGCTCGTCGTCGCGCCGGCGCCGTTTGTCGCCACGACGTTGTGCGATGCAGCATCCGTGGTCGACGCGCTCCATGTGTAGTCCTCGCGATAGGGCGAGCTCGTCTGCGAGCTACCGCCGGTGACGTTCGCGATCGACGGGAAGTCGACGGACGTCACGCCTGTCTGCGGATCGTCCGAAGCGGCCGTAACCCGGAACGTCCCGCCTGCAGCGCCCGGCCGGTAGAAGAGCGTCGTCCCCGACACATACTGCGCGCCGCTCGCCGGATTCTCGTTCAGCGTCAGCGACACGTTAGGCGGCGTACCGTCCAGCAGAATCACCTGCGAGCCCACGGCCTCCTCGTTGCCGAGGTTGTCGTAGGCGCGGAACTTGACAGTCGTTGTCGTCGTGATGTCGATCGGCGCGACGTAGTCCGAGCCGTTCACCGGCGTCGGGTTGCTGCCGTCGATCGTGTAGCGAATCACCTGAACGCCCGAGCCTTCGGGTCCGTCGTCCGCGGAGAGCGTGGCCGAGACCGGCGAGGACGTGTAGTACGTGCCCTGGCAGGCGGCGCCGTTGCACTGGATGGTCGTGGTCGGCGGCGTGGTGTCGGAGACGACGACGTCGAAGTCGGAGCTCGCCGTCCTCCCAACGCCATTCGTCGCCGTGACCGTCTGTGTGCCCGGCGTTGCGGCCCCGGACGTGAAGCTGTAGGTGCGGGCGGCACCGCTGCCGGAGACGGACCAGCCGCTGCCGAAGGATGCGGCGCTCGGGAACGTGTACTGACTGATGTCCGTGTCGGCATCCGTTGCGCTCGCCGTCACGTCGAAGCTGCCGCTGCCCGTCGGCAGGAAATAGACCGTCGTCCCGACCACGGACACGTTGCCGACGAGGTTCGTGAAGGAGAGCACGGGCACGGTCGGGTTGCTGGTATCCACCTTGACTGTGGTCTGAATCGAGACGGTGTTGCCGACGTTGTCGGTGCCGGTGAGGGTGTAGCGGTAGCAGCCGGTCGCGAGGCTGGTCTGGTCGGGGTTGCCGCTGATCGTGGTCGCCGAGCCGAAGGCGCCGCAGACGTTGGGGGCGCTGTAGGAGGCGCTGCTGCGCACCAAGGTGGAGGAGGCGAGCCCGGACTCCGTCGCCGACTGCGTCTCGGAGTAGTCGCTGCGGCTGCCAATCGTGAAGTCGCCGTCGCTGTCGTAGCTGGAGCCGGTGCCGCCGCTCGCAGCGGTGCCGTTGACCGTCAGCGCGCCACCGGTCGGCGCGGTCGAATCGTCGGTGAGGTCGAAGCTGGAGGAGTTCGTCCGGCCGGCGTTGTTGGTGGCGGTGACCGACCGGGAGCCGTTGGTGGTCGCAGTAGCCGTGTAGCTGTAGGTGCGGGTGGCGCCGGTGCCGGAGCCTGACCAGTTCGTCCCCAGGGCAGAGCCGGCGGGGAAGCTGTACGAGGCGATGTCGCTGTCGCCGTCGCTCGAGTCGGCGGTGATGTCGAACGTGCCGTTGGCGGCGCCGGGCCTGAAGTAGACGCGCGTGCCCGAGCCCGGGTAGTAGGCGCCGCCGCCGAGGCCGGCGAAGGAGAGGCTCGGGGCGCTCGGGTCGGAGGTGTCGACCTTGACGGTGGTGTAGATGGAGACCGCGTTGCCGACGTTGTCGGTGCCGGTGAGGGTGTAGCGGTAGCAGCCGGTCGCGAGGCTGGTCTGGTCGGGGCTGCCGACGATCGTGGTCGCTGAGCCGAAGGCGCCGCAGACGTTGGGGGAGCTGTAGGAGGCGCTCGTGCGCACCAGTGTCGAGGAGGCGAGTCCGGACTCGGTGGCGGACTGTGTCTCGGCGTAGTCAGTGCGGGTGCCGATCGTGAAGTTACCGTCGGTGTCGTAGCTGCTCGACCCGGCCCCGCTCGACGCCGTCCCGTTGACAGTCAGCGCGCCACCGGTGGGCGCGGTCGAGTCGGCGGTCAGGTCGAAGCCGGCGCTGCCGCTGCGGCCGGCGTTGTTGGTGGTCGAGACCGACTGGGAGCCGTTCGTGGTCGCGGTGGCGGTGTAGCTGTAGGTACGCGTGGCGCCCGACCCGCTGCCGGACCAATTGGTTCCGAGCGCCGAGCCGACCGGGAAGGTGTAGCCGGCGATGTCGGTGTCGCTGTCGGAGCCGGTGCCGGTGATGTCGAAGGAGCCGCCGCCGGCCGCGTCCGGCCTGAAGTAGATGCGGTTGGCGTTGCGGGCGGTGGCACCGGTCAGGTTGGCGAAGGAGAGCGAAAGCGTCGGATCGCTGGTGTCGACCTTGACGGTGGTCTGGATCGAGATGGTGTTCCCGACATTGTCCGTGCCCGTGAGGGTGTAGCGGTAGCAGCCGGTGGTGAGCCCGGTTTGGTCGGGGTTGCCGCTGATCGTGGTCGACGAGCCGAACGCGCCGCAGACGTTCGCCGATGCATAGGAGGCGCTCGTCCGCACGAGCGTGGAGGAGGCAAGCCCGGACTCGCTCGCCGACTGCGTCTCCGCGTAGTCGGTGCGGGTGCCGATCGTGAAGCTGCCGTCGTCGTCATAGCTGGAGCTGCCGCCGCCCGTCGCCATGGTGCCGTTTACCGTAAGGGCGCCTCCCGTGGGCGCATTCGAGTCGTCGGTGAAAGTAAGCGCACCAGCTGCTGTTGCGTTGCCGGCGCTGTCGCGGCCGGTCACGACCTCGGTCGGCGAAGACGTGGTGCCCTGCGTCCAGCTGAACGCGTTCGACTCGTAAGGCCCGCCCGCCGGCGTGGAGACGGTCGAGGGGGTGTGCGACCAGCCCGTGCTCGTGCCGCCGAGTCCCGCCGTCTGGCTCGAGGCCGGCCCCGACTCCGAATCGGAGACTGCGTTCGTGACCTTGAAGCTGCCGCCGCCCGAATCCACGCCACGGTAGTAGACGTTGCTGCCGTTCTTGTAGGCCGAGCCCGCCGGCGATACCGAGCTGAGAGATAGCGAGTTGCCGGGCGCGTTGTTGTCGATCATCGCGATGCTCGAGCTGGATGAACTACCCTGGTTGCCGACGCGGTCGGAGAGCAGCTCGCGGTAGCGGTAGCAGCGCCCGTTGGCCACACCCGTGTCGTTGCCGCCTACGAGCGTGACGTTCGTCCACGTCCCGCCCCAGCCTGTGCAGCTGCCGCCCGAGAGGGTGGCCCACTCACGCTGGAGGATGCCCGTGCTCGCATCGACACCGGCGCCGCCGTCGCTGGCCGAACCCGTATTCATCGTCACCGGCACGGACAGGCTCGTGTAGTAGGCGCCGTTGACCGACGGAGCCGTGACACTCGGCCCCGTGACGTCGTTCGTAAATGTGAGCCCAGACGTGGACGTGTTCCCGGCGACGTCCGCGCCGCTGATTTGGTAGCCGCTCGGGTTCCCACCGGGGTTTTGGGCCCAGCTGTACGCCGAACTCGTGTAGTTCGGGCCGCTGTTGACCGTCTCTGCGTTGTGCGTCCAGCCGCCGGTGCCGATCGCAGGGTAGGTCACAGACGCCGGGCCGGAGAACGAGTCGGTAAATGCGTCGTTCACCGTAAAGCTGCCGGCGGCGTCGCCCTTGTAGTACAGCGTCCCGCTCGAGTAGAAAGCACCGCTTGCGGAGTTGAGCGAGATCGAGTGGCTCGGTGGACTCGTGTCGTAGCTGAAGCTGTTCGTGCTGAGCGTCCCTGAAGTGGTGCCGCTGGTCGTCGCATCCGTTGCTTGGACAGACACGCTGTAGGTCGAACCATTCGTGAGCGCGCTCGAAGCGAGCGTGTACGACCAGTTGGCGT
>WNGD01001686.1_pt1 | contig 27915 bp, 22 predicted proteins | sample 5400671 | NCBI WGS metagenome assembly WNGD01 (sample SAMN13153369, study PRJNA577476) | soil metagenome | isolation source: 40 cm soil or saprolite under grassland replicate 2 | place: USA:California | collected 2016-06-15
CGATGGAACCGTCTTTATTGCAGACGAGACTCTCTACGCCGTCAATCCTGATGGAAGCGTTAAGTGGAACTTCACGGGGGCCGGTGACAATTCCCCATCGATAGGGCAGTATGGAGTAATCTACGACGGGGGACAAAACGGCCTCTACGCGATACGCCCAGATGGAACACTACTATGGATTTTCCCGAAATTTATCCTATCCTCGCCGACGATAGATGCTGACGGCAGTGTATACGCCACCAGCCCCGACGGGAATCTTTACGCGAATCAACGCGGATGGAACTCTCAAATGGACATTTCATGGAATTTTCGGCTATTCCTCTCCCGCCATAGGTTCAGACGGAACGATATACGTGGGGAGCAATGACGGTAACCTTTACGCAATAGGATAGTCGCAAGTCGTGCTCGATTAACCGGGGGCAATGTGCCGGGGTGCGCTTTGGTCGAGCGCCCCTTGAAAACGAGCGTCCATAGAAGCCAGAAAAGGGTGGCTGTAAAAACCGCCCCCAATGCAAACTCGGCCATTCCAACGGCGAGTTGTTGCCTTGTCCGTGCGGTCATTGTGTTTTTCGACTTCGCGTGAAAGGGTCCGCGATTATTTGGGGCGGGGATTTTGCGGAGATTGCGGACCAAGGGTCCCCTCATTATGCCGACCGCGTTCAATGGGGTGATTGCCCGCGCGGGGATCGCATTAGAACCCCAGTTTCTTACGTAATTTCGGCAAGTTCTTCTTTGCTTGGCTCCAAGTTAATTTCGCCGGGTTCCGATCTCTCCTTGAAAGTGATCTCGATCCTGGCTGTAAACTTCCTTGAGCAAGTTGCAACCGCGCACTTGACGAACCCCGGAGAGATTATGTCCCTCGCCACGCTTCTTACCTTGCGAGAGTGTCCGCATGGTAGGGAAATTCTGGCTCTACGCGTAGCGTCCATACAAAGAAACAGAGAGATGAGACTTAGGTGTTTCCTAAGCACCTACTGGGCGGCTTGCTGTTGTCTTAGATGTCTGAAGAGATAGACAATCAAGACGAGTGCAATCACATGTGTTGTCACGGAAACCTCGCCCCACACATAGTAGTCCGTTACACTCAGCGGCAATGAAGCCACCCTACTACGCGCCAAAGAAAATGCCAAGTCAGTATAGACGATAAACGCGAGATAAACCCCTAACAAGAGTCGGGCGGTTCGAGTTCGCATTGTTGACGAGAAAGGGGGTTGCCGTTGACTTAGGCGTTTAGTAAATGTGGTCCACCGAACAGAATCCGATTGATGTGTTCTTGGTCCATGAGCGCAAGATGGTCTCGCAACACAAGCTTTGCATTCGTATGGTCCTCACACCGAAAGTCCGATTTGACAGCAACGAAACCGCGCGTCTTGCGACGACAACGTGGGCACTCCCAATCCCAGAATCCGGTCCGAGCATCAGCAATCAGACTCTTTTGATATTCCGTAAGACCGTTCATAACAGGGACAGCCATAATAGAGGTTGACGCGACTTATGAACACACCGGCGTGGGCCCCCCCGGCGGCGAAGACGGCGTGACCAGCGTCGTGTTCGCGCTCGCGTCAAAGTCACTTTGTTCTTTCAGTAAATTCGATGAGACATGCACGCCGCGACGTGAAAGTTCACGAAAGAGACGTTCTTCTTCCGGAGTCATCTTTCATCTCCCTCGTACTTGTAGTGGGGGTCGTGAGGAATGTCAACCGGGGCACCGCCTGTAACAGTTCCAACTGGTGGGACCCTCTCTGGAAGATCTCAAAAGCAGTTGCTCCCCACGACACAAAGTGCTTTTTCTACCGGGCAAGAGACTCGCCCGAAACAAGCCTGAAACACGATTCTGAGAAAGCGATTCGAAGTGTCAGATAATCTCCGTTCAAATGTATCAAGAAACAAGAATTCGAGAAACGCTCTCCAAGCCTATTCTGCGCCCGAAACAGGAATCAGCGCCCGGAACGGTTCCAGCCCCCAGGACACCTCCCCAGAAAAGTGGGGGAAGACACAAGAACGGTGCGACGCAAGAACAGTATTCTAGAAAACACCTTGATCGCGAATAGCCTAGAACAGTTCCAGAGACCCCGGACCCATCTCCAAAAAAGTCGGCATAATGTCATCCTCACACCACGAGAGTGCTTGTCCGGCGTGACCTAGCTTCATGGAAGCTTATCCGCCACCGGTCCAGAACGAGTCTAGCCGGCCAGCGTCTCTCCAGTCCGTAGGCTGCTTTCTGAAACCCTATCTATCGACCGGAACCCCGCCGGTTCTGGGAAAAATGTTCATTCTCGGCCGGCTCAAACCATTCAGATTCCCGGCCAGACTAGACCAGTATCTCAACCAGCTCTCGCCGCTATTTCTCGCCACCGTAATCATCTTCGTCCTCGTCCACGGCTACATGCTCATACAACTGAGCAACGGAGGAAGCGATCTCGTCGACGCGGACATTCCCAAAAGCCTCATGCTCCTCAACGGACAAAACCCGTACTCTGTACAGCCATGGGCCAGCCCCTACCCACCACTACTACTGCTCATCGACTCAGCAATCATCCGGTTCACAAGCCTCTTCACGCTCCAATCCTCAACAGACGCGATTTCACAAAACATCCGGATCATAGGCCTAGTCGCCGACGCGACAGTAGCCATACTCATCTACCACTATCTCCGCGGAAAAACAGCGGACCCTCTAACACCACTACTCTCCGCAAGCCTCTTCCTCACACTCCCAGCCCTCAGCATCTCGCCACTCTACTTCTTCCACAGCGACACGTTCGGCTATCCGATCCTCGCACTCTCACTAGTCGCACTCGCCGCGCACAGATACCTGATCGGCACAAGCCTACTAGCAACAGCCACCATATTCAAAATCCACCCAATACTTGCACTGCCACTCGTACTCGTCTGGCTCGCACGGACCAAGACCGTCCGCACCGCAACCCCTAGCATTCTCAGCACGATCACAATTCTCAGCCTAGGCCTACTACTACCACTAACAATTCCCGGCTACACCCAATCCATTCTAGGCTTCAACCTCTCAAACAACGGCAACGGAACAACACTCACCAGCATACTAAGCCTCGCCAACCATATCCTACCAGCACAGCTGCAGATCTCGCCGACGACTCCCTTCGCGGACCAGGTCTGGATCACAGCAACGCTGGCTCTCTACACGATCATCCTTGGAACAGTCTGGATGTGGGCGCGGAGACTCGGACCAGTCGACATCGTCCTCCTCGGACTGTTAGCCTGGCTGATACCGTTGAAGATCGAATACACACACTACGTCGCCTGGGCGATAATACCAATACTCATGCGAGGACAATTGAGACAGACAATACCAGTAATCGGACTCTTACAACTGGCGGACACGCTCTCCTACTGGTCATGGTGGCCCAGCACCAGCCCGATTCCCGGAATCAGCACATTCTACGGACTAGCCGCGACAAGCGCAATCTATCGGTTCCTAGGGCTAGCCGCGCTCGGCTTCGTACTATACGCAGCGAGAAAGACTACACGGTTCATCCCGTCTTGGAACATTACGGAAAACGAAGTAGAGGCCGACCAGACCATCCGGCAGAACAGAGAAGCCCCTCTGATCGTCAGCCAATAGACAAGTGACGATTTCAAGACATCTATTGTTGATCAGTGTTTTGTCCGTTCGAAGAACCAGGCTCGTCCTTCTTCTTCTGCTGTTGAACCGCCATAATCCCGGTGATCACTGTTGACGCATCCTTAGGCGCAGCGGCCAAAGGTTCTGGCCGCGGCACAGTTCCAATCGGCGCTTGAACATGAACAGGCGGAGTGGATCCCTCAATCTTGAGAACCGGCACAGGCCGCGGAAAAGGAGCAGCCCCAGAGGGCAATGGTGCCATTGGACGAATCACCGTCGGCGGCAGAGGACGATTACTCATCTGCGATGGACCAGGCCGAATAACGGTCTGCGGTGTCGGGCCCATTACCGAGAGTTGTGGTCTCGGACCCATCATCGGCGGACGCATAGCCGGACCAGGCTGCGACCCGACATTAGTCCTTTGATCCTCGAATCTTGCCGTCGGACCCACAAGCTTCTCAGGAGTCGTCGCGACAGTTTGCAATCCCAGAGACATTCTCGCCTCCGAGAGCTCCGCCTTCAACGCTGCGACAGCCGGATGAAGCTCAACGCTCGGCTTCGAATTTGCTACTGCTGCTATTGCTGGCTTGGTGGACACTGAAGCAGACCCGAATGCTGGAGCGCGGAATCCTGGACTTATCGGGCCGGCAGTCTTCACGCCTGTACTTATCGTCTCGAGACTCCTCATCGAATGCTTCCTCCGGACAACCAAGCCCGTTACCGACCCGAGCACGCCGACAAACGCAACTAGGCCGAACAGCCAGCCTTCCACCTGGATAGTCCCGTCAACATATGCGCGAACGTACACGTTGTTGAGATAGTCCTCGACAGCCCAGAATGAAAGCCAGAAGATCAGCAACGTCTGGAAGAGGACGATTGAGACAAGCGCACGGCCATGCCGCGCAACACCAGATTTCACAGCCACAGACGTCAAAAGGCTCGCCTCGGACCTCTACACCAGCATGAACCCAGCCTAGACTTCTCTGTTAAGAAGAATGCAACCTCTGACCTGAACCGAGAGTATCGAAAACCAGGGTTTGCCGTCAGACGTCCAAGGGACCGTCTTTCAAAACGAGCAGAATAGGCTCCAATAACCTCTCGAGAATCGACGAGAGATACTTTTCTATCAGCTGGGTTCCGAGAACCGCGATCGCGATTCCGAGCAGGATTCCCCCCGATACGTCGAGCGGGTAGTGTACTCCAACATAGACGCGGGAGTAGCAGACAAATGCTGCTTCGACAGCTAACAGGAAAGCGATGATCCGTCTATGGAACCTTGCTAGGCAGAATGCTGCGCCGATAGAGACGATAAGCGCGTGGCCCGACGGGTAGGCGAGGAGGTCGGTTAGAGACACGGTTATTCGATAGATCATGCCAGCAGCCATGCTCGGTCTCATCCTATCAATAGCGACCTTGGCCAACTCTCCAACCACGATGCCGGCTACGAACAATACCGCGAGTTCCATCGCGAGAAGCTTCGTCCGCTTGCCTCCGAAGAGAAACATGAGGATTACGAGGAGGCTCCAGACCACTTCTCGACCATAGGTCGTCAATAGAGCCATGATACTCGTGCCGATTGGTCCGAGGTCGTAATGGTTCACCGCTAGAGCAGCCTGTAGATCTACGGTCTGAGAAACACCGAACACGACAAGGGCTGTCACGACTGCGAAACCGGCAAGAGCCGATAGGCCCACGACTATCTCCAGAACAGACCTCTTCAACCCGCGATACCTCTAGCTGCACTCGTCCCGCGGGACTATGACCATGGCCCATTTAACGGCTAGTCGACGAATCCGAGCTGCAACATTCTCAGCAAGCCTCACCGGTTACAGCATCCTTTCATTCCCTCCCCCGATCGTCCTACTTCCACCCTCAGAACAGAGTGGATATTGCAAAAATGGGCGATTCGAAACCGAGCAAGGTCTGGGAACCCTTCTCCAAAATGATCAAACTGCCCGAAGAGGACTGGGCGGTCTTAGAGTCCGTCTACAACGACTACCGGTATCGCCAGGGAGACCTCCAACGAATGGAGTTCGTCAAGCGCCTGGTCGCGAAAGGCGTCACCTCATACCTCTTCCAGCTAAAATCTCGAACCCCCGAGGCCTTGGTCAAGATCGCTCAGACCAGCAGCAGTCTAACCGCAAAACCTAACGCCCGATAGATGGACGATATTCTACCCGGGTGTCTTCCGTAGGGACATGTAGGCGATGATGGCGGCTATCACGATCGCCGCGAGCCCCAAGGGCAGAAAATATGCCTGGAGGATATTGCCGATCGCGCTACTGTTCTGGCCTGCGACAACGCCTAGATAGACTAGGATGATGTCCCAGACGAGAATTCCAACCGCGGAATAGGCGAAGAAACGCTTGCTCTCCATCCGTACAATTCCTGCTGGGAACGCGATCAGGGTCCGGAGCAGCGGGACAAACCGTGCTAGGAGAACGACGCTGTTGCCGTGGCGCGAGAACCATCTCTCTGTTGTTTCAAGCCTCTCTTGGCTGAACCGGACCATTCTTCCGTATCGTAGCACTGCTGGGCGGCCGAGATAGTAGCCGATGCTGTAGTCGACCGTTGTGCCGATCATGCTGCCGACTGTTGCGACTGCTACGACGCTCCAGAACTCGAGCTTTCCTTGAGAGACGAGATAACCTCCGAGGGGAAGGACGACCTCGCTGGGAACCGGCAGGGTCGCGCTCTCCATCACCATCAGGAGGAATATTCCCGGATAGCCCAGCTGGGCGAACGTGTTGACGAGCAGATTGAAAAAATCCGTAATGGCCAAATCTAGTTCTGCTCTTTCAAACCTCTATCTTCTTCGAGTATCCCTAGAAAGCAGCCAGTTTCAGGCTCTGTGTATAAGGTGGCCGTTGCGCAGAGCCTGCTTTCCAATCATGGGTGCTTGACATGTAGCAATGGTCAGCGTCAATCATTAGTAATGCTCCCGATTTCTCGACCAGAGATTTCGAGGAGTCTGACCGAAAAGGAATGTTTCTGCTCGGGCATAGCTGCTGGAGCTACCTATTCTCAAAATCCTCTGCTCGAAGTCTCAAGATCAACATGCCCGCCTATCTCGCGTTCCTCTCTGGCGTATTACCAGATTTTGACATATACTTCCAGCCTCTAGGCCTGGTCCACCATACCTACACGCACTCGCTACTAGTCATCATCCCTATCGTCATTGTTCTAACCTATTTTCTGGGCCGGTTCGGCCTAGCAATATCGATAGGAATCCTGTCCCATCTTCTGGCTGACTCGCTGGTCGGATCAATCCCTATCCTCTACCCGGTCCTTCCAGACTTCAATGTCGGGCTCAACCTGGGAATTCCGAGCCTAGCAGACACAGTTCTAGAGATGGGCGCGTTCCTACTCGTCATCGTCTATGCTCTGAGAAACGGAGATTACAAGTTGGCTCTCAAACCTTCCCGCGACGGCCTCCTACTCGGAATCCCTCTCATCGCCATCGATACTCTGACGCTATTGTTCGCAGGAGACCGTAATATTCCGCTGGCAACCTTCGCCTTCTCGCGAAGAGCCCTTACAATCATAACCGTTGGACACATTCTTCTGAGCGGTATACTCGCGCTCGGGGCTCTTCAGGGTCTGCTCTGGTATTACAGGACTCGAGCGCAGAAACATGGCCGCATCGAGGCGACCCAGCAGCCTTAATCTGGCGGGGCTGGATAATTATCGGAGCGTTATCGGTCAACCTCTGATCCTCTGATGGCTTCTCGCGTGGACTCGAACCCGCGCAATTTACTCCCTGTCGTTTTCTATGGGCACAATCCGCCCTTATCGAACGAGAAGCTATCGATTCTCGCGCAAGGAGCCAGACTTCTCCCCGGGCGTGACGGTGAGATAGTACGAGCGAGGAAGTTGAAGCAACGACGAGTCGTATTCCGATCTATGCCAAGCTTCTGATCATAGTACAGACATTCATCATCGTCTATTTCGTATTCTGGAGCCTTGAAGAGTACGCGAACAACTACTACTTCCAGTCCTACGTCAACACGACCCTTCAAGGCAGCGGATTCGCAGTTGTAACATTGGGAAGCGTCGGTGTCTTCACAGCCATCGCCGCGGGACTCTACTTGAAGCTCCGACAGACTAGAATGGAGCTACAGCACTTGGCCGTAGCAGGAGTCGAACCTGTGGCAGAGAGTCACGAATCCGGTAGTGTGCTGGCTCCTCACGTCGAACAGCATCTCATCAACATGATTAGAAAATCTACGTCGACCGATTCCGCGTCAGGACCCCTGCCGGTGCTGAAGAGAGAAGAGCCTAGCGGCCAAGCAAAATAATCAACTCTTCCCTGCTAGATCGCGAATGTAAGACTCCATGAGCCAGCGCATTTTCCAATCCCGAGACCATCTCGGAATGGCACGGTGAACCAGCTCGTCGTCTCTGAGACTCTTCCGTAGACCTGAGCGTATATTCCTGTCCAGCTCTTGTAGGTACTTGATGAAACGCCTGACCTCGACCACGCCGCAGACGGGTCCGTGACCGGGAACGATCCTTCGAGGTCTCAATCTCAAGATCATCCTCAACGCGGTCACCTGTCCGTCAAAATCCGCATCCTCCATGTTCGGATGATACCCGACCCAGAGCAGGTCTCCCGCAAACACGGCTCTATCTCTTGGCACGAAGACAAGCGAGTCGCCATTCGTGTGCGCCCTCAGACCCGGATGAATGATCATGGCTTCCAGCTGATCGCCTAATATCGATTCTAGACGGTCACGATAGGTAATGTCGGGAAAGGCAACTCTTACCCCTCGCAAGAGTCCGGACAGTCGGGAATCTCTTCTCCGATATCCTTCAAGCAACGACGCCGATTTTCTCTGCATGTTCCGACCACAGTTTTCGTGCGCGACGATCAACGATCCAGCGTCTGCAAATGTACAGTTTCCAAACGTGTGGTCGGTATGATGGTGGCTGTTCGTGACGAAGATAGTATTGGTTCTCGAGCGTCGCGCCCGTTTGAGAAGCTCCAGCGATACTCGAACATGGAATCCCGTGTCAAAGACGAGCACGGTTCGTCTTCCAAATACGAGTCCCTGGTTGGATCCGTAGGAGTGGAACACATCGTCGCCTGCGCCGATAGCACCCCACGAATGCCGACCAACCTTTTGGAATTTTGGAAGAGTTGACAATTCCGATCCGCGGCGCGCCTGTTTCACGATGTTAAATGTATTGACCCCGATCGAGTACCGACCTAAGCCATGCGCGAAGACCGATGAACCTCAGGTTCAATCCCAAAATTCCAACTCGGAGCTCACGGTAGAACATACCCACGACCCAGACCGGCCAGACTCCGAAGTTGATAAGCGAATGCACGGAATTGAAGGTCAGATTGTTCGTGTTGCCACAATAGAAAGGCATGTCCAGAATCGGAGTGCAAATGGCCGACTTCCAATCCCACGCCAGAAAAGGCAGAAGAAAAAGAGAGGTTACAAGTACGGTGACGCCCGCCTCCCGCCAGTCTCGATGGAGAGCATAGTAAAGGAAGACGAAGACGTTCGCAAACTGTTTCATGCCCAGCGAAAGATACCTCGCAACTCTAGCACGGCGGCCCGCAAATGTGGCGAAGGCAAGTGTGAGAAACAGGAGAGGTATCACGTCGTTGAAACCGTTGGCGGCCATCATTGCAGAGTACTGTCCCGCGAGAGCGACCGAGGCGTAGTATCTCTTCCGCACCGCGTAGACGAGCAATCCCCAGACGCCCAATGTGAACCATCGATAATCGAGCCAGATGTAGGGCACTTGAACCAACGGCAAAAGTGGGAGATAGACGTTCGCGATACTCGCCGATATGACCGTACCGCCCCTCACATATTGAAACTGGAGAGGCACCGAGTACCAGTCGTGCCCCTCAAAGAGCAAAGAGACGTATCTTGGAGTAGCCCACTCGTCGGTGAGATAATTCACATACCCAGTCAGAATAGAGAATGCGCCTAGGATGGCAGAGCTTCCGAAGAGTAGGGCGCGAACCAGTTCGCGGTGCCCCAGATCATACTTTGCCACTAAGAATGGAACCAGTAGCGCTCCGAGGGCGAGGACGGGAGCAGATAGCATTCCCGGATCCACCTCGAAGAAAACGGGCGCAGACGCTACTATGCCGACCAGATAGTATTGTCGGATCTTGGGCAATTCGGTCTAGACTTCCGACACCATACGGATCTAAGTTCCAAGCCGGAAGAGCAGCACGACATAACCCACGCCGCTCTTCAAGAAGCTCAGCTTACTAGTCCCCCTCGGTCTGCGCGTGAAGGTAATGGGAACCTCTACTATCGAGAATCCCTTCTTCTTCGCTCGTATCAGCAGCTCAGCAGTTACCTCGAAATTCTTCGAGACAAGCTCGTCTCTCACACTCTCAACGACCTTCCTATCGTAGACTCTGAACCCGGAGGTAACATCGCTGGATTGGATGTCGAACGTGTTTCGTAACACCCAGTTCGTGGATGCGCTGACCATTCTCTTGAACCAAGGAAGCTCTTTGACAAGCCCCCGAGACTTCGACCGACAGCCCACGACCACATCTGCCTGCTTCGAGGCATCCAATAGACTCCGAATCTCCTCGGGATCATGATTCAGATCCGCGTCCATTGTTAACACATAGTTCGAATCTGTTCCGACCAAGCCCAAACCTTTCTTCATAGCTTTCCCCAGCCCGAGCCTATCTTGACTGTATTCGACTCTGATTCGCGGGTTCGCTTTTGAGAGAGCGGTCACCTTGTCGAGTGTGGTGTCATTCCCTTCCACCACGAAGATGATCTCATAGTCGGGTCCCAACCGATCCAGGGCTCCGACTAGGCGGTCTGCGAACTCGTCGATGACCTCTTCTTCGTTGTAAAGCAGTATCACTGCGCTAATCTTCAGTCTGAGTTCAGACCTCCTCTAGTAGGCATTGCAGATGAGGTCGCGAATAGTTCACTCTAATTCCCTTTCGAATAGTCGAAGGGTTCCCGATGCTGAGAAGCGTTTAACGCTTATGACCGCCTTTTGTCATGACGCGGGTCGAATTGAGCTGGAGCATCCGTAGGGAAAGGCAGGCCAGTTATTTGACTGGATCAAATGCGCCTGCAGCTTCCTGACTACCGCGTCGGGGACGCAAGAACCCTCCTGGAATGAATGCGAAGGCTACAATTGTTGCGGTGAGAGGAGCTGCGAGTGCCACAACAGCAAAGAAGGGTAAGGAGACGCCTCCTGGAAAGTCTCGTACCGAAGCTTGAAAATCCGAGTATTCTATACTTCCGAAAGGAAGGCTGTCGTTTTCGTTTCCCAAGATAACCCGGGTGAGGGTTGTCGGCGCAAGGACTAGGATGTGATTATCCAATGCGACCGCGGTGTTCTGCTGCGTATAGTTGACCGTAAGGTTATGCCACTGCATGTCTCCAACGGATATAGTTCGGTTGGCGTTGACTGCCGAATCGAAATAGTCGAAGCTTGATCCCGTGTTGTTCCGTGCAACGAAGAGATGCCCCCCGCTCAATGTGGCTATGTTCATCCAAGAAGCGGCGGACGGAAAATTGTCCAGTTTGAAATTGAACGAGACGAGGGCTGAGTTTGATGGGCGGAATCCGTCTCGAATGTGGAGCCAGCCTCTGTAGATCATCGCTGAGCTGTTGGTCGGAGTCGAGCTTAGCGTGACAGTCTCGGAACTTGCGGTGATCGAGTAGCTGGCATTTCCCGCAAAAACCAGCTGATAGTCGAGAGTCGAAGACTGGAACTGGAATGATGCGTCGAAGACACTTCTCTGGATGGTGGGATACGAAAAAGCCTCGAACGTCGAGTGGGTGGCCACGTAGGACCAAGAGATCGCCACTATGACTATTAGAAGGAGGGAAAGCAGTATGTGCCGCGTATTCGTTATGGTCGGGCATCTGATCCTTCCTAGGATTCGGACATTCGGGAGGCGAACATGGATTTTTTGTAGCCGTTGTACTGGGCCAATTCTCAGAATGTAGTAGATAGTCACTAGAATTGAGATCGCGGACAGAGGGGCTGCGATCTCCCCCACAAGAGGATAGGCTCTGAACACGACCACTTGTTGGTTGAGAACATGAAACATCCAGTAGTAGGGGCCTGTTGACCCTGCGAAGACGTTGTAAAAGCCGTTGAATACGAGCGCTGAGAGCACGGCTATCGTCGGGTATAGAGGCAGAGCCTTCGGGGTGGACTTGTTCTGGTAGAGAAGTAGGATGAAGAATGGAATGCCCCACGTTAGGTATTGAAACGCAGCCGACAACGTTACGAGGTTGATCCAGAGGAAGGTCAAGACGAGCCTGGTGTAGATTGGCACAGAAATCGAGTAAACCCAGACCAGTAACAGAGCCATGATTCCTAGTAGGAAGAGTTCTGCAGCTACAGGAAGACTGAGTGCTCCGAATAGAGGATGCTCTCCGCCGGCATTCTTGAGGGTAAGCATGTAGAGGTAGGAATAGGGGTCCGAGATGAGGAATGGGAGACTGAAAGCCAAGGCCGGAAAAGCTGTCATCGTCAGATACAGAATTCGATCCCTCCAGGCCTTTGCATCTCTAACAAAAATGGGGACCAGGAAGAGTGGGTAGATTTTTGCCACTATTCCAAGACCGAGTAACAGTGCTGACTTGAATAGTCCGGTGGTAGCGGATGGATCGGCGCTTTCCTTGTAGGAGAGGAAGTAGTAGAGCGCGATTAGTGTAAACATTACGGCCAATGGATCGCTGAAGCCGGCAACGGCCGTGACGAAGACTACCGCGGGATTGAAGGTGAAGATCGCCGCGCCTTTTAGCGCGTTGCTCCCACCGAAATGCATTGCGAGAATCCTGTACAAGAACAACGTTGAAACGACATCACAGATGGCGAGGGGAATCTTCAGAATCGCCAGATAGACAAGCGTCTGCCCTGTCGCGATCTTCGCCAGCAACGCCGGCACAGTGAAGAGGAGATAGAAGGGCGGATACCTCCACGGGTTAATATTGAGAAGCGTTGGGTCTCGCGACACGACGAGGTAAGGATCGTGACCACCGATGAGAATGCTCCCGAACGCCCCGTATGCCCACGCGTTAAAGTCATCAAGGAAAAAGGGGATTAGAGCGAGTCGAAAGAGGAACGACGTGAGAAGTAGGAAGCCTAGCGGGCTTGCTTCATTGATTTTTGGCCAAGTAAACTGGGTCAAGTAACGGGTACCGCTTCAGCCGTGTTATCTTGAACCGTTTTAGCCCTGCTAGGCGTATCGCAATATTGACCATTGTCAAGGCGAGTCTTCTTCCGAACGTGAGTTTGTCATTGTCCATTATCAGAGTGGGCGAAAAATCGAGGCCGTTAGCCGCGGAACCGTTTTCCTGGTGAAATCTCAGATGCTTCTGCCACGCCTTCTTCATGTCTTTTAGGACTGTGAAGATGACTTCGAATGGCGACAGCAAGTACCTCGGATTCCTCGTTGCCCTGTGATAGACTAGACCAGCGTACATGTTAGAGAGCAGCCACCATGGGAGCATGAGAAGGACCTGCGCAGTGTCGAATATCGTGATTCCAGTCCAGACCGCGTTACGTCGCTGAAGCCGGAACTTTGACGGCGAGATCAATCCCCAGGACCCTCCCCTCTTGTGCTGCAGAATGCTGTTGGGAAGCACAGCCACCTTCTGGCCCATCATGTTCACTCGGAAGCCGAGGAGCACATCTTCGTAGTATGCGAAGAAGTCGGGATCAAAGATCTCATTGTTCATCTTGGTCGCAAGGTCTCGTCTAAAGAGAAAGGCGGCTCCAGGTGGACTGACACGATAAATCGGCTTGTCATGATTGGTAAAGAACTCTTCGCGTGAATTAGCGTCCCATGCAACCATGAGCACATTTGCATCTCCCCCCATCGAGTCGATTCTTTTCTCGTCATGGAGAAGTGCCGGTGATACGATTCCGACCGACGGCTGCTGCTGAATGAATTCGACGAGGGTGGTCAGCCAGCGCGGGTCCACTGCCGTAATGTCATTGTTCAGAACGCAAATGACGCTCCCTCCTGTAAGTCCTAGTGCGTGATTTACTGCTCCCGTGTAACCTAGGTTGGCTCTCAGCGGAATGATTCTTATTCCCGTACCCTGGAAAGCACGTTTCACGTGTTCGATACTATCGTCTTTGCTGTTGTTGTCGACGAACAGTAACTCGAAATTGGGATAGCTGGTCTTCAGGAGCGAGACGAGACAGTCGTCCAAAAGTCCTCCCAGCTTTTGCCGGCCGTTGTGGTTGATTACGATAAGAGAAACGGATGGGAAACCGATCGGTTTAGCGATCAGCTGATCCTCAGCAAATGATTGATCTGAGAAATCAGTTCTGGGAAAAGTTTCCACTCGCGCTCACTACCGTAATCCGTTGCGATCTTGTCGGCGAGGGAACATGCAATAACCTAGTCGTAAGCTGTTGTAGGCCACAGATCGTATTTTAGTCATAGGTCGGCATGCGAGTTGTCTTTAGGTAAGATCAGAAAGGTAAGTGAAACCAACCTTACACGACGACGGTTTCAGATTTGGCGTGGATTTCTTTCGATTCAGTAATTAACAATAGATTACAAGGGACTGTTCTCTCGTTTTCACGTGTCAGATCTTGACGTATCGACTCTGGATATCCTTGATAATCAACACGGTCGATGAGCAGTTCTGAAAAGTCTAAGAGACGGTGGAATCTTCCAGAGTCTCTGCGACTCCGTTTTCATATAGAGGTCGGAGAGGAACTGTCGTTTGCGTCAAGGGGTCGCCAACATTTTGCATTTTCCTCTGAGTCTGCTCTTCACAGTCTGCTCGACTGCATCTCGACTAGTCAGTCTGGGGGTCCATCCGATCGACTTCATTTTGGATACATCAAGTTGCATGGTTTTCACATCTCCCACCCATCCTCTCCCATCCCGGAGCCCGCCGTTGAAAATCAGCTTAGGGCTAGCGAGACCCATTGCGTTCGCAACGATCATCGCAATTTCCTTAACGGTAATCTTATCCCGAGACCCGACGTTGAATATTTCTACTGTGCCTTCGTTCTGGGTCATAGCTGCCAAGACCGCTTGGACACAGTCATCGATGTAGAGGTATGACTTGTTCTGTCTCCCATCTCCAAGGATGGCCAGTTCGTCAGGATTCAGAACGAGCCTCGCTACGAAATCGCCCACCACTCCATGCTTGCTTCTACCCCCAACTACGTTCGCGAATCTGAGTATCACGCCGTGCTTGTTGAGCGTATGACAGTACGAGCTTACCAGGGCTTCTCCTGCCAGCTTTGAGGCACCGTAGACCGAGATGGGTTCCATGGGGGAATAGTCCTCGGGCGTGGGTAGGAGCCTCGCTTCCCCATATACGGTCGAGGTGGATGCGAATATGATTGAGTCTGCCTTGCTTGTTCGGAACGCCTCCAGAACGTTGTGGGTTGCCAAGACGTTCTGACGGAAGCACTCGGATGGATTGTTGAGTTCAGTTCTGACTTCTGGATTGGCTGCGAAGTGAAGAACAAGGTCACAGTCCCGAATCACTCTCCGTATGCTTCTGGACTGGGTGCAGTCTCCCACTATCAGTCTAGACTCTGAGACTGAAGAGTGACCCATTAACTGGGCAAGATTGTCTTTCGATCCCGTCGTGAGATTGTCGAATATTGTGACTTCCCAGCCTTCCTTCGCAAGAGCTTCGGCGAGACTGGAACCGATGAAGCCCGCACCGCCAGTAACAACTGCCCTCAGATCAGAAAACTCCTCTCTGAACTGCTTCGTGGCTTGCGAATTGGGATACCATTTTGTGCAGCCCTTAGATTCTAGATTGCTACCGTCTGAGTGCGAAGCGCAACGAACCAAGGTATAAGAGATACCATACTTCGCGAGACAACGCCAAGTGAGCGAGAAAACAAAAATCGCAGCATTTCGCGCTTCTCACAAAACCCTGATCCGGTCTACGCGCATCTCTTTGATGCTCGTCAGGTCCAAGGGACTAATTATCAAAAGGGATATAGTAGCTGATAATTAGCAAGATACCCTAGCAAAGTCTGTGTCACGAGGCTACGCGCGTGTGCCATAAGAGCTGCATCATCTTCGGTGCGAGGAGTCTCACTTCTGACGAAGTGAAGGGAAAGAATGTTGTCGAAGTGGGCTCTCGGGATGTAAATGGCAGCCTTCGGCCCATCATGAAGGCTTGGGGAGTGGAGCGTTATGTCGGATTGGATATTTCGAAGGGCCCTGGGGTTGACGTCGTTGGGAGTGCGGACAGCATGACGAATATGTTCGGCGAGGACAGCTTCGACATTGTGATTTCCACCGAAGTGGTCGAGCACATCAAGGATTGGCGGTCCGCCATCTCCAACATTAAACGTGTTTGTAAACCAGGTGGGACGGTGCTCCTTACTACAAGATCAAAAGGATACGCCTACCACGGTTATCCTAGTGACTTCTGGCGCTATGAGCCTGAGGACATGGAGAAGATATTCTCTGACTTTGAGATACTTTCACTCGAAAGAGACACTGAGGCGCCTGGGGTTTTCATAAAAGCCCGTAAACCCGACAAGTTTGTAGAAACAGACTTGTCGAATTTCGAGCTGTACAGCATCCTCCTCGGAAGGAGGGTGAATGGGACCACGGTGGACCCCAATCGCCTATGGTTTCTCGCCCTGACTCTTAGAGAGAGAACGAAGAAATTTGTTTTTGCTGCCGCGAAGAGGCTATTGCGCAAAATCTATCCTGGTCTGTATTACGGATACGATTCTTCCTGAGATCGGGAGCCGCGCCACCAAACGATATCCCATCACAAGCCTGTATCGAAGAGTGAACGCAGCTCGTCATGAACAGGACCTGTCTGGCTATTCATATCGAAGTCTCTTGGCGATCCATTACCTAACGGTGATTCCAACGCAGCGATTATGGTCTGGGCTAGTCCTTCGGGTGTTGCCTCTGCGAACTTTGCATTACCATATCCCTTTAGCATATCCCGGAACTCAGGAATATCCGTTACGACGATTCGCTTGTTCATTGCCACGTATTCAAGCAATTTGATAGGACAAGAGGTTCGCACAAAAGGTAGCGGAAGGAACGGTGCCACGCAGACCGACGCTTTTCGCGTGTATTCGTACGCCTGATCGTGTGAGACTGCTCCGGTGAAGATTACGTTGTCTAGCCCAATCCGTCTGACGAGATCCTTCGCCGCTGTCTTATCTTCGCCATCTCCCACAATAAGCAGGCTTGACCCGTCGCGCGTCGCTGTGACAAATTGAAAAGCTCGTATTAGGTTGAAGAGCCCCTGGTACCCTGCCAAATGTCCAACGAACAGAACTAGGCCGTTCTCTTCGTGAAGATCCGTATCATCGGTCGGTAGGTCTTCAACAATGTTGGGAATGAGGATTTTCTTATTGGCTCCTTTGATGCTGCACACCATTGGGTCGCTTACGCATACGACAGTGTTTGATACTCGAGGCAGTATGAAGCCCAGCATCCGATAGGATAGAATAGCGCAGCTTCGCTTGAGAGGACCCAAACTTCTGTGGTATACTGCCCATGAATCATAATGCCAATCGTGAGGATCGTAAATGAACCTCAATCCAGTGAACAACTTTGCAACTGCGGCGACCAGTCCACCTACTGGAGTGTGTCCATAAAGGACGGTTTGTTTGCGTCTATTCTTCCATGCGAAACTGGTGGTCGCCATAGTGAAGCGGAAGAAGTCTCTTGCGAGTCCGAGAAATGTGATCCTTGATGCGACTGAGGGGTCCGCGGTTATCTTTCCTGAGATTGGGTAGAATTGAATTTGGGAGAAAGTGAAGGGCTTACCCTCTCCCAGGTAGAAGACTGATGCCTGGATTTCCGAGTTTACGCTTAGTTTTGCAATTGAGAATACACGATGTGCATCTCCCCTAGTGGGTGGAAAACCCGCGTTTCGTGGAAAGAGGAAGAGGATTTGTGAATCTGTCGAGTTTGAGGGCCTCATTGTAGACTAGTGAATTGCAGGAACTGAATACTAGTGTTTTCCATCCAGTTTTCAAAGCCTATTCCTCCTTCCAGAAGTGACGGGTTTACGGCCGCGGTTCCGACAAGGCGAGAATCAAGAAACACTTGCAGTGTACCAGCATGAGCTACAATGTGGAAGTACTGAACTGCTGAGGAGATGGGTGATGTGGAGCCTATCAGCTGGGAACTCGGTGTACCGTTTACGAAGGATGTGAAGTTCATTGGCCCCGCAAGGTAGTTGAAATTGATTACACTATAATTCTGAGAGTCTTTTGATCCTATGATGAGTCCGGCCCATGAGTGAGAGAGAAATTTCCCGGATTCGTTCAATTGAAACGACAGTGAGAAGGAACTCTGGTTCAGGTAAAAAGCAGGGTCCGTGACGACTCCGATATAGTTTCCTCCAGTGAGACTCACCCCAAACGGGATAAGTGAATATGTGACGTTGTAATACCAACTTTGATCGGGCTCTAGAGGTTTGGTCACTGTTCCTTGTGGTGGAACGAACGGGCCCTGGTAGTCTCTTTGGAACAAATAGATTCCATCGTAGGCTGAGTAAAGGGCGTACTGACCCGTGGAGACGATCTGCGGAAGCGATAAGAAAGGTGGTATTGAGCTGTTGCCTGTTACGCCGTAGAGTGTAGGGGGATAGTAGAAGGAGCTTAGAGTCGTGTCGTACATGAGATATTGCGGAGCAACGTCGGTTACTCGATCGGCCAACGCTGTGCTACCTCTATACAGCGAAATGCTTGCTCGATTGATCAGATGAGGATAGATCTGTCCTTGGGTTAGAACGCTGGCACCGAGGGGAACAAGCTCGATAATGGATGCGAGCGTTTGGTCATGACTGTCGACGTACGACCATGTGTAGGCTGAAGGACTTAGTGGGGACAGAGCGCTATAGTTTGTGGAGAATGCTATGTTTGCGATCACCAGGATCGCGAGTAGAAACTTCAGCCCGGGGAAACTGAATGCCTTAGGAAGACGCCAACTGATTTTCTGGAGGGCTACTACAGAAGCGTAGAATATGAAGGGAACGGTGAATGCTCCGTACTGGTAGTATATCGTCCAATATGCCAAGTGGCTACCTAGAAGTACCACCCCGACATAAGGAAGGACCGGAGCGAGCAGAATCGGCTCTAGTAGCGGTGTGAACAGCAGTGGTGCGACCATAAGATACAGGTATAGAGCCTTTCCATGAGGGTCTGGTCCGGACGAGGCTACTGACAGAAAGCTTGTGAGGGGAGTTGATGGGTCGAAATAAGACTGGGCAAGATAAGCAAAAGAAAACCATGCAACCCCTAATACAATAGTCACGAGCAGTAGCAAGGAACCAACCTTTCGTGATGTGATCTCCTGGAAATTTCTCCTCCTAGATTCGATTATGCGAAGTGCGAGTAATGATGCGGCCAAGAATACTGTCAACAGCGCAATGAATTCCTGGATGGAGTTTGCGAGTATGATCGAGGACAAGAACCCAAGACTGCTCCCCGTTTCGTAGAAGTATAGGGCGGCGAACACAAAAAGCGGTGCGAACGCAATTGGTTGGAAATCGTACCTGTTTATGTCATTGAACAAAGGGTTCAGCAAGTATACACCACAGAATATCCATGCTAAAGGAGGGCTTCCCAGGTGTTTGCGGGCCAGAAGATAAAGAGGAAAGACCGACGCACCCAGACCAAGAGTCGTCGCTACCAGCAGCCAGCGAGGGTCTGGCCAAATCCTGGCAAACGGAACGAACAGCGCAAGAAATGGGTCTGTGTGACCGATCATGCTGTCTCCTGAAGGCAGGATCAACCCAAGAAATCTCGATAGGTCGTTAGACGCAGAAAAGATCGCTCGTGACCAAAGGCCGAGGTCATAGTAGTCCGACTGAAACGAGTCATACCTGATAAGAAGAAACGCAGTGTAGATGACAACGTACAACGTGAACATGACGATGAGAGGGAGGTACTCCAGCGAACCTCGAAGTCTGTTTAAGAGCCGACGACCGATTTGCAAAAAGTGACGGAGAGACAGAGATAACATGTTCTCCACAACGTCTCTCTTCAATTCTGTGGACATACAGGAACCTGTCTCTCGGCGCACCAGAACAATGGAGTGACAGTCGATCGATGCCTAATATACAGTATGCTTAGTTCAATACGCCGCTTTCTGGTGACAATTTGCGGATCGCCTTCGTTATTGGAACGAGACCAGAAATCATCAAAATGCATCCGATCGTTCGCGAATGTGAAAAACGAAAACTAGACTTTCTGATAATTCACACTGGACAACATTACTCCGAGAACCTAAGCGAAATATTCCTTGAACAATTACGATATCCTGAGGTTGCCTACAACCTGAACGTCGGCTCTGGTAGCCATGGCGAGGAAACTGGGAAAGGAATAATCCTCATCGAGAAGGTCCTAAGAAAAGAAGAGCCAGACATAGTTCTTGTCGAGGGAGACACGAATAGCGTTCTCGCTGGAGCTATAGCCGCGGTCAAACTCAGAATAAAAATCGGCCACGTTGAAGCCGGTCTTAGAAGCTTCGATAGGCGAATGCCGGAAGAAATCAATCGCATTTTGGCGGACCACGTATCCGACTTTCTCTTTGCACCCACACGAGTCTCCGAGGCGAATCTTATTCATGAAGGACTTGACAGATCACGAATTTCGATAACTGGAAATACGATAGTAGACGCGATCAATGCGTACCTTCGCAAAAACAAAAGGTCGAAATCTACAGACAATATCCCGCGGATTCCATCTGGGGATTATTTTCTGGTAACAATTCACAGGCAAGAGAATGTAGATGATGGGCCTCGGTTTATCAGAATCCTACATGGACTAGAGGTGCTCGGAAGACGCCTTGAAGTCCCGATCATTTACCCCATGCATCCCAGAGCTAGGAAGCGCATGAAGAAGCTCGGGCTTACCACTCAGCACATAACCGTACTGAAGCCTCTGAACTACTTCAAATTCATCGAACTACAGCGCCGCGCAAAGCTAGTACTCACAGATTCTGGTGGGGTGCAAGAAGAGTCATGCATTCTTAGGGTTCCCTGTGTAACACTCCGAAATTCGACCGAAAGACCTGAAACGCTCAAGATTGGATCAAACATCCTCGCTGAAGCATCTCCGGAAGACATGCTAGCTAAAGCGAGAACCATGCTCAAGCGGAAGAGATCATGGCAGAATCCTTTCGGCGATGGAAGAACCGCCCGAAGAATTGTCAATGCAATTAGATCAGCCTTGGAGTAACGCACTGCGTGAAGCGAACGCGACTCCGTGCTGATAATTGCGAGCCCGGTAATAGGCAGAGTGTAAGAGGGAATCTTAAGACAATACGCACTAAGCTACTACCCACGGGTTCTTTCTTATTCTTCGAGAGTTGACAATTATTCTAAGCAGAGCTGCTCCCTGCTCGAATACATCACTTACCAGTCTCCGAAGAGGGGTCCGCTCAGACTTCATTTCCTTCCAGGCCACAGGAACTTCAGCAGACTTCCATCCCAACCTCTTCAAGTAGACAATTATCTCTGTGTCCCATCCCCAACCATTCTCTTGAGTCAACGGTACAACGGTGGAAACCGCTCTCCTGCTGAACGCCTTGAATCCGCACTGATGATCTGAAATTTGAGTGTTGAACAAAACTTTCACGATTCCGTTGTAACCTAACGAGAACATCTTTCGCAGCAGTGGCCTTCGAAGCTGAGATCCAGGCGAATAGCGGGATCCGGTCACGAAATCTAGACCCTCGCTTTGCATCCTCTCGACTAACTGTGGTAGAAATCTGATGTCCGTCGCGAGATCTGCATCCATGAATACATAGACATCGGCGAGAGTCGAACCCCAAGCGTTGCGAAGTGCTCGTCCTCTCCCCAGCTTGGAGTCATGATGAATCAGTTTGAGGTTCGGGTAGAATGTCGTGAGCCCACGGGCAACCTGGAAGGTGTTGTCGGTGGATCCGTCTTCTGCGATCAGAAGCGTGTATGGGCATCCCAATTGCTGGAGTAGACCGTCAACACGTCTTACTGCGGACTCGAGTCTCGCACCTTCGTTTCTGGCTGGAAGAGTTACCAGCCAGGAGGGAAAAGTCATAGCTGGCCGCCTGTACTCGCGACTACGATTCCGTCCAGAAATCCTACCGAGTAGCAAACGTCCAGTATCGGCCCGAGCAACGCAAGTCTAAACCTGCCTCGAATTCTCGATAATCCCGACGCGTAAGTTGAGATGCGAAAGAGCAATGCTGCCAGTGAAATCAGAATGAAGTACGGCGAAACAAGGGACAGGAGGATTCCGCCAATTAGAGATGCAGAGAACATTATCATTTGCAGCCGGTTGATAGCTCGACCCGTCAACGCTCTGCTACTGGAGAGACCTTTGAGAGAGGATCTCTTACTCGCGATCAGGACGCCCGCTTGGGTTTTCCCATAAACGAAAAGTTTCCCGAGGATACCTCTTATGGTCGACTCTTTCTTCCCGAATCCGAGCGTGTAGCGTATCGAGCCAAGCCTGACGAGTCGATAGCCCTTGTTACGCAACTCGCTGCTTAGGATTTGATCTTCTCCAGAGCTTCGAAAGCCAGCGTCCGGGAATCCTCCTACGCTCTCCACCATCCTCTTTCGGAAAAGGTCACATTTGTGCTCAGTAAAGGTCACATCAAGGGTCTCCGCTTCTTGCTTATTCATTTCTGAGACATGCCCGTTTGCAACCATGAACAGCTTCTCATTGTCCGTGAGTTTGTCAAGTGCATACACGCGTCGTCCCGTGACAGCAGCGATCTCCGGGTTCGCTTCGAGAGAGGCGACAGCTCTCTTGATATAATCTTGGTCCACAATCTCACAATCTTGATGCACGATCTGAACGTACTCTCCTTTAGCCTCCTTGACACCCTCATTGAGGGTTTTGCTGAGTCCTTCGTTTGTAGGATGACAAATTATGCGGACGTTTCGTCTTCCTCCGACAGCGTTCTTGACGATATCTAACGATCCATCTGTACTGCCATCATCCAAAATGATAATCTCGGACGATTCAAGGTCCTGTCTAAGTACGGAACTCAGGCAGCTCGGCAGCATTTTCTCGCCATTCCAAACTGGAACGATAATGCTGGCCGAGGGCATTGATGAGTCTGAACGTCGTGGCGAACCTTCATCCCACAAAAAGTTTGAGTTAATCATCGATTCAGCCTGGGGTTACATTGCTATGCTGAGAGCGAAATCAATCGATGGATATGTGTTTGATATGTCCGGACTGGACGTATCGGTTCCCAACCTACTCAGGTTCTCCTGATCGGATCTGAGTGATATCGTATTGGCGCGAGTCTCTGACGTCCGCTATGCGATTCATAAAATCGTGAAGCGTGAGTTCCTCTGACAGTGTGCCGAATCAAGTTTTGGTTGAACTTTGATTCGACAGGAGAAACTACTATTAACTCATCGCTAGCCGAGTGCTCTACCGGAGGTTTCTCGTTGGCCCTGGGTAGGGCGGTTTTCCTCGATCGTGACGGAGTCCTAACAAGAGAGCGTGTGGATTATGTCAAGACCCCGGAGGAGCTTGAGACTCTCCCTGGAATCTATGAACCTCTCCGGAAGATAAGGGAGAAAGGGTTCCGAATCGTCTTGATAACTAATCAATCGGTCGTTGGCCGAGGCTCGGCAACCCACGAAGGCTTGGCAGAGATACACGAGAAATTACGTCAGGAGCTTAGGCAGCACGGTTGCCACCTCGACGCGGTCTACTATTGCCCTCATGTTCCAGAAGATCATTGTAGCTGCAGAAAGCCTGAGCCTGGCATGATCCTCAAAGCGGCCAAGGAACTCGGAATCGATCCGACACAATCGTGGGTGATAGGAGACAAAGAGATAGACATGGAAGCGGCGAGAAGGGCGGGCTGCAGAGGCATTAAGGTGCTGACTAACGGAGATGGGCTTGCCAGAGCTGTCGGAGAAATCATCGCGGAAGAGTCTTGTTAGAATTGGGAGCTTGAGTATGGAAGTTCGCTCTCGAGCTCCGCTAAGGGTCAGTTATGCGGGTGGAGGAACTGATGTTCCTCCGTATCCGTTTCAGATGGGTGGAGTGGTTCTCTCATGCACGATCAAGAACTATGCCTACTGTTCAATTCTTCCGAGAGCAGATGGCAAGGTGACGGTGTTACAGGAGAATCAAGGAGCTAGAGTCACTTGTGGAAGCTTGGAAGAGCTGAAAGGAGATGGCGAAGCATACGAAGTCGAGAGGAAGGACGTGGGCATACCGGGCGGAATGCAAGACCAGTATGCGTCAACGTTCGGAGGTTTCAACCTCATCGAATTCAAGCGCGAGGCGGTTATAGTCAACCCCTTAAGGATAGGTCGAGAGATACTTAGCGAGATGGAATACAACAGCCTGCTCTGCCACACGGGCGACACCAGACGGTCGGGAGGTATCCTAAAGCGACAGATAGAGTCGTACGAAAACAGATCGCCGAAGGTAATGTCCGCTCTGGAGAAGATGAAAGACCTGACCTATCAGATGAAAGACCTCCTCCTAACTGGGAATCTCACAGAGTTCGCTAGACTCCTAAACCAGGAATGGGAACTCAAAAAAGTACTCGATCAAGCAATTTCAAACGAAACAACAGAAACACTTCTCAAGGCAGCACGACAAGCGGGGGCATTGGGAGGAAAACTGCTGGGAGCCGGAGGCGGAGGCTTTCTCCTACTCTATTGCGAATCTGGCAAACAGGTTCAAGTGCAAAACGCGGTTGAATCCCTTGGCGGAAGGACCTTCCCGGTCCGATTTGACAAGGATGGCTTACAAACTTGGCGGCATCCAAGATAGAACGATAGACATGCAAACAGCCCAGGCTCAGAAGACCAAGCCATCACGCAACATCTCTCAGGAGATATCCCTAGTCCTTTCAGCGATTGAGAACAATATCACGACCGTCGGTGGATTATCGAAAAATTGTGTCGGCGACATCATAAAGGCCGCAGCCATGATGACGTCATCTCTGCGTGACGGAAGCAAGGTCGTATTCTTCGGCAATGGCGGTAGTGCAGCGGACGCACAACACATAGCTGCGGAGCTGGTTGGCCGATTCAAGGCTCCGAGGCCTCCTCTCAGAGCCCTCGCGTTGACGACCAATCCATCAATCCTGACCGCGATTGGCAACGACTTCAATTTCGACGAGGTCTTCTCCAGACAAGTGACAGCGGAAGTTGAGGAGGGAGACACCGTTATCGGGATCACTACCAGTGGGCGCTCGAAAAACGTGATCAACGGAATCAAAGAAGCAAACAAAATGAAAGCAAAGACGATAGGACTGACCGGATCAAATGGGAGAGACTTTGCCAGCTTCTGCGATCACAGCATTCTGGTTCCCTCTAACGACACGCAAAGAATACAAGAATCGCACATCTTGATCGGCCACATACTCTGTGAGCTGATTGAAACTGCGCTAACGCGGTAGAAAGTCGTCTCTACAATAGACCGTGCGATAAGCGTTCGATTAGATGAGTAAGATGGATGCAATGACTTACGTCGTGGGCATCTTATCAGTCGAATAGCCATTCTTGGTAGCATCGATTGTTACCTCAGATAGTCTCCCTTCCCACATAATCCTTATAGTAATCAAAAAGATCCTCAGGTGGGAAGATTTCGAGAAAGCTGTTAACGAGATGGTTCTTATGATCTTGGGAAATCTTCTTGGTCGAATTCGCCGGTTCGCCGCAGAAGCGAAGAAGTTCTTTGAGATCGGCAGCCCTCCTACTGCGGCGGAGAGATTGACCCGAGCAGGCGTGGCTGTATCGGGAGGTCTGTTGATTGCTGGAGGTCTATGGGTCTTGATTGCCGAGTTTGGCAATCTACTATTTTTGGCACCTGTCGCCCTTCTCGAAGCATTCGGCGTATTCAACCTCCTAACAGCGTTTAGAAGGTCGCTGACCATGCCTCGCGCCAATAGAATTGCCCTAGCTGGGCACAACCTCTTCTCGACCAATTCGGTTTCTCCCCATCCTTTTACACTCCTGGAGTTGACGGTTCGTTCGACTTCCGTCTAGCTTATCCTTCTCTCAGCTTTCTCTCTCTCCTACCATTCTACGCGCTCGGAATGCATGATCTGAGAGACGCGGTCTTCATCTTCCATATCGTCAGCCTCCTTCTCATATTCGGACTCGTACCCGCCAAGTTCAAGAGCCTCAGTCTGGCACCTTTCAGCCTTTTCGCGTTTGTAATCGCAGGCAGCTGGACTGACAGCGTCTGGGCGTTCTTTCTAGTTCTCACGGCACTTGCCTGGCATCGAAATCCGAAGGCAAGCTGGGTCAGCCTTGGCTTCGCCATAGCCGTGAAACAGGTAGCGATTGTCATTGCGCCATTCCTTCTAATTCGACTCTGGCGAGAAACCTCACGCCCCAAGCTGCGCACCTCGGTTGGAAGCATCTGTCTGATGATGGGCGCGTTCTTCCTACCGAACATTCCGTTCATCCTGGCCTCTCCGAGCGCATGGTGGAACGACGTCGTCGTTCCGTACCTGCCAAGTTCGCCAGCCCAAGTCCCCGGGGGAGTGGGCCTCTCGAACATTCTCTTGGACCTTGGTGTCGCCCTCCCGACCGCATTCTACTTGGTCCTGACGATCGGGGCGTCCAGCTTTCTCTTGTACTCTTATGCCCGACATTACCGAGGGCTGAACAATTCCGTCTTCGCGTTTCCATTCCTCATCTTCTTCTTCTATTATCGATCGTTCCCAAACTACATGGCTTACTGGCTCTTCCCACTTGTTCTGGATCTCTGCTGTCTCCGAGGTCCAAACCTGAGAGCCCTATTCTCTCTAAGACTGCCAAGCATTTCTTGGCAGCCGCCAACCGGCACCCTTCTGAGGATCATTCGGAGAAAACTGACACCATCATTAATGACGCTCATGACATTGACACTCGTCTTCGCAGGCGTCTCTGGGGCCTACATTTCGCAAGCGTCCTCTCCAAAAACATCGATTCAGATCAATGCCGTAATGGACCCTGACAGCATCGGCGCTGCAACAGTCATCAACTTCACCCTCACGAACCTCATGTCAACACCAATTTCACCCACCTTCTTCGTGAAATGGGCCTGGCTCAGCTATCTCTGGAACAGCAACTCCACAGCACTGCTCAACATCGCAAGCCAAGCCTCGTATGAGATAACAGCACCAGACGCGCTGAGCGCGGTCCCAGAAGGAGACCAATTTCACGTCATCATCGGTGACCGGCTGACCGGACAGCTGGTGGGCGAATCATCCTCCTCGAAAGCCACAATCCCAATTCCTCCAGTGGCGAATCCGGAGTTGAAATGGTGGGCCCTGGACCCTAGCGTGGGCAAGAAGGTGCCCTTCGGATGGAAGCTATCCCTCTCCAACACTGACCTGGCTTCGTCAAGAATAACTCCGCTTGACCTTAATGGTACGAGTGGCCTGCAGGTGCTCCTAAACTACACCTCAGTTGGAACGGGCCTTGAACATATGGTCCTCTCGCAGAAAACCCCGTTAAACGATACTGTTGTAAACGTGCAGTTCAACCAGTCATTCATCACGGACCTTGCCAGCAAGACAATCTTTGGCTCGGATCTAACTGATGGGACCCACACTGTCTACTTCCTCTTCTCGAACCGAGCGACTCAGGAAACGATAAGGCCATACTCAACGAATACAACGGTCATAATCCCGACGACAGCCCTTCAATGGAACACGATTAAGATAGATCCTCAAACCATTTGGATCTCGCGCGGATGGACGATCCCTCCGCAAGTGACTCTTTCCTTCTTCATAGAATCAGAGATTCAAGGTCTCTATTACACAAGCATCACAAGCGTTAGTCCTGCCTAGCAGGACTGGGTCACTGACGTTTCAAAGCATAACGAGTATTTCTAGCGTGGAACTCATTTATCACCCGTCATTGCGGCTGTAGGCTTGAGAGTGGCTTTCTGGGCAATTTGAAGGGCCTGCTCCTAACCGGTGGTCATGGGACAAGGCTCCGGCCCTTGACTTACACTGGGAACAAGCACATGCTTCCGATAGCCAACAAGCCCATGCTCATGTATGGCTTCGACCAGATGCGTGCGGCCGGGATCAATGAGATCGGAGTAATTCTTGGACCGTTACAGGAAGGAATAGTCGATGCCCTCGGTGACGGGTCAAAGTTCGGCGTGAAGATCGTGTACATCGACCAGCCGGACCCTAAGGGGATAGCTCATGCCGTTTTGATCTCGCGCAGCTTCCTAGGAGATTCGGCTTTCATCGTTCATCTCGGAGACAATTTGCTGAAAGATAGTGTCCCCGAACTTTCACGGGAGTTCGTAAAGTCAGATTCCGACGCTACGGTCGTTTTGACACGGGTAAAGGATCCGAGTCGTTTCGGAATCGTCCAGATAGATAAGGGCAAGATCGT
>WNGD01001673.1_pt1 | contig 27913 bp, 27 predicted proteins | sample 5400671 | NCBI WGS metagenome assembly WNGD01 (sample SAMN13153369, study PRJNA577476) | soil metagenome | isolation source: 40 cm soil or saprolite under grassland replicate 2 | place: USA:California | collected 2016-06-15
CACGCTCTCGTGAGCGAAGCGTTGCTGTGCGGACGTGAATCCTCTCCGGGAACGATGTGGTTACCCAGGAGACACGGACACCCGGAGGCCGCTGCGACTCCTGAGTTGTGGGGCCGCTTGGTCTGAGCACACCCTTGGACGGAGAGAGAGTCGGTAGTCGGTCGGTCGGTTGGTCGGAGGGTGGGCGGGGGAGGATTCGAACCTCCGTAGGCTATGCCGGCGATTTTACAGACCGCTCCCTTTGGCCGCTCGGGCACCCGCCCCGACCGGCGATGATAGCAACCGTTATCCTGCGGCCATGGCCCAGAGTTCCTTCGACATCGTCTCGGAGGTCGACCTGCAGGAGGTTCGCAACGCGGTAGATCAGGCCTCGCGCGAGATCCACCAGCGGTTCGACTTCAAGAACACCGACACCTCGCTCGCGCTCGAGGACGAGAAGATCGAGCTGCATTCCGCGACCGAGGACCGCCTCAAGGCTGCGTACCAGGTCCTCCAGGAGAAGGCGATCCGCCGCGAGGTCCCCCTGAAAGCGCTGCAGCCAGGCGAGGTGCAGCCGGCGGCGAAGGGGTCGGTCCGCCAGACGATCTCGCTCGTGACCGGGATCTCCGACGAGAAGGCGAAGGAGATCTCCAAGCACGTCCGGCAGGCCGTCCCCAAGATCCAGACGCAGATCCAGGGCGCCCAGGTCCGGGTGACGAGCAAGTCCAGGGACGATCTTCAGGCGGCGATCCGCGCGGTCAAGGAGCACGACTTCGGCATCGCGCTTCAGTTCACGAACTACCGCTGAAGACGGCCGGATTGCCTCCGCGACAGGGCCCCAGGTAGGCTGCGCGACTCAGGAGGTGATAGTCGTGGACCTTGAGCGGCTCAAGGCGCGTGCGGCGGAGATCGCCGAGGAAGAAACCGGAAAGCTCCTCAGCACGATCCCCGGATCGAAGCAGCTATACGCGCGGGCGGCCAAGAGCTTGCCGAGCGGCGTGTCCTCGAACTTCCAGGTCGGCGACCCCTATCCGATCTACCTCCAGCGAGGCAAGGGCTCAAGCGTCTGGGACGTGGACGGCACCGAATACAAGGACTTCCACGGGGGCTTCGGCGTCAACATCGTCGGGCATGCGCACCCGAAGATCGTCGAAGCACTGACGAAGGCCGCGCAGAACGCGATCCACTTCGCGGTGACCACGCCTGAGACCGTCGCGCTGGCCGAGGCGATCTGCGAGCGGTTCCAGCTCGAGCAGATGCGGTTCGTGAACTCCGGAACCGAGGCGACGATGGACGCGCTCCGCGTGGCCCGCGCGGCGACCGGGCGGGACAAGATCATCAAGATGGAGGGCTCCTACCACGGGCACCACGACTCGGTGTTGTTCTCCGTGGTGCCGGAGGCCGACGTCTTAGACATGCGGTTCCATACCGGGGCCGACGGCCAGGCGTGGTACACGACCGAGCCTACCTCCAAGGGCATCCCGCGTGCGCTGTGGGACACGGTGCTCATCGTGCCGTTCAACGACGCGGCCGCGGTCGAGCAGGCGCTGTCGGACAACGAGGGTGAGGTCGCCGCGGTGATCCTCGAGCCCGTGATGATGAACATCGGCATCGTGGAACCGAACCCCGGCTACCTGCAGGCCCTCCGGGACGCCTGCGAGAGGCACGGCGCGGTGCTGATCTACGACGAGGTCAAGTGCGGCGGCACGATCGCCTATGGCGGCACGACCGAGCGCTACGGCGTGCGGCCGCATCTCGCCGCGTACGCGAAGGCGATCGGTGGCGGCTCGACGATCGGCGCGTTCGGGGGCGAGGCCCGCTACATGGAATGGGTCGGCAAGGGCGCCGCCCAGCAGGGCACGTTCAACGGTAACCCGCTCTCATCCGCGGCCGGGCTCGCAGCGCTGACGCAGGTCCTCACGAAGGACGCGTACGACCATCTCGGCAAGTTGGGACAGATGCTCGCCGAGGGGTGCGGCCGTGCGATTGCGGAGACCGGCGTCCCCGCGCACACGGTGGACCTGGGCGCCAAGGGCTGTGTGTCCTACCGCGCGGAGAAGCTCACGAACTACCGCGACTTCCTCCAGACGCACCCCGAGCTCTACTGGGCCTCCTACCCCTGGATGGTCAACCGAGGCATCTTCATGACCCCCGGGGACGAGGAGCAGTGGACGATCTCGGTGCAACACACCGAGGAAGACATCCGGACCTACGTCGACGCCTTCGGCGAGTTCTGTCAGGCCCTGACCGGATAGCGGATCCGGACGCTGCGACGATGCAGCGCATGCACGCATACCACGACGAGACCGAGGAGCTGGCGCGGGCGATCTTCGCGTACGCGCGGGGGCGCATCGCAACCCCGGTGCCGCTCGACGGCCCCGCACCCGCCGAGGAGCTCGCGCGGCGGGCCGGTCTGACGATCACGCCCGAAGGGGTCGGTGGCGAAGAGGCGCTGCGGGTCTGGGCCGAGATCCTTGCCCCTTCGACCATCTCGACCGACCATCCGGCGTTCTTGGCGTTCGTCCCGGGCGCGCCCACGAAGGCGAGCGTGCTGTTCGACCTGGTGATCAGCGCCTCCTCCACGTACGGTGGGAGCTGGCTCGAAGGGGCCGGCGCCGTCTGGGCGGAGAACGAAGCGCTCAGGTGGATCGCCGATCTGGCAGGGCTCCCGGCCTCCTCCGGCGGCGTCTTCGTCTCCGGAGGAACCGCCGGGAACCTCTCGGCGCTCGTCGCTGCCCGCCACGCCGTCCGCGCCGCCCGACCCGACCGTCCGGCACGGTGGACGATCGCGGCGGGTGACACGGCGCATTCCTCGGTCATTTCGGCCGCGCATGTGATGGACGCCGACATCCTGTCGGTGCCGAGCGATGAGCGCGGTCGGCTCACCGGGGCGGCGCTCGGAGAGGCGCTGGACATCGCCGACACCGATGGCCTGTTCGCGGTCGTCACCAGCGCCGGTTCCACGAACGCCGGGACGGTCGACGATCTGGCCGGCGTCGCGGACGTCTGCGCCGAGCGCGGGCTCTGGCTGCACGTCGACGGCGCGTACGGCGGAGCCGCGCTCCTCGCGCCGAGCGTGCGGCCGCTCTTCGATGGGATCGAGCGCGCAGATTCCTTCATCGTGGATCCTCACAAGTGGCTCTTCGCTCCCTTCGATGCCTGCGCCCTCCTGTACCGCGATGCGGCGCTCGCGCGGACCGCCCACGTGCAGGAGGCCTCGTACCTCGATTCCCTCAACGCGACCGCCGAGTGGAACGCGAGCGACTACGCGTTCCATCTCACGCGGCGCGCCCGGGGCCTCCCCCTGTGGTTCTCGCTCGCGACATACGGGACCGACGCGTACCGCGACGCGATCGAGTCGGTCCTGACGCTCACCCGGGCGGCGGCGGATGAGATCCGCGCCCACGCCGAACTCGAGCTCATCCTTGAACCCGATCTGTCGGTTCTCCTGTTCCGACGGACGGGCTGGTCCTCGGACGACTACGAGGCGTGGTGGCGTCGACTCCTCGACGCCCAGGTCGCGTTCGTCCAGCCGACCTCGTGGGAGGGCGAGCGGGTCGCACGTCTCTGCTTCGTGAACCCGAGCACCACGATCGAGCACGTCCGGGCGATCCTGGGGACGATGGTCTGAAGTTGCGCTTCGAAGCATGTCTCACTAGGGTCGAGGGGCAGGACCAACGAGGGGGGACCATGGGCAAGACAGCCGTTTCGTCGATCCTCGTGCTCGTAGCGTGTCTGATCCCATCGACCGTGGCGAAGGCCTCGCCGCCTCAACGAACTCAGCCGACGGCGTTCGAGGTCGTGATCCCCTTCCCCGACGTGTGCGCCTTCCCGATGACCGCCACGGTCCGTGGTCGTACCCACTCGATCACCTTCCTCGACGCCTCGGGGAACGCGATCCGGGGCTTCGCCGGCGGTCAGTTGTTCGTCACCTGGCAACGGGATGACACCGGCTTCTCGCGGACGTTCGCGATCTCGGGACCGACCTTCTTCGACGCCGAGGGCAACGCGGTGCTCGGGACCGGACGCTGGACGACGCCGATGGTGGACACGGGATGGGTGCTCGCGGCCGGCCACCTCACGTTCGACGGAACGCTCGACGGGTTCTCGTTGATCTCGACGATGAACGGGAGCTCGCGGAGCCTCTGCGACCTGATGGCCTGAACTACCCGCCGATCGGGGAGCCCCCGCGCAGCTGGAGGGCGATCGCGTCCAGACGCTCGATCCGCTTCGCCGTGGCCGGGTGGGTCGAGAACAGGTTCGTCATGCCGCCGCCGCGGAGCCCGGCGAGCGGGTTCATGATGAACAGGTGCGCCTCGGAGGGGCTAACGCTCGCCGGTGGCGGGGCCGTCCGGACCGCGCCGTCGAGCTTGCGGAGCGCGCTCGCCAGCGCCTCGGGATCGCGCGAGAGGTACGAACCGGACTCGTCCGCCTGGTACTCGCGCGAACGTGACACGGCCATCTGGATGATCGCCGCGGCGATCGGCGCGAGGATCCATGCCGCGAGCATCAGGAACGGGTTCGCGTTGTCGTCGTCCCCGAACCAGAACGCGAACCTGGCCAAGAACGTGATGGCCGTCCCGATCGCGGCCGCGATGGACGAGACCAGGATGTCGTGGTTCGCCACATGGGAGAGCTCGTGCGCCAAGACCCCGCGGAGCTCGCGCTCGTCCAGGATCTGAAGGATGCCCTTCGTCACGGCAACCTTGGCGTTGTCCGGGTTCCGGCCGGTCGCGAAGGCGTTCGGCTGGGTCATGTCCGAGACGTAGATCTGCGGCATGGGAAGGTGGTCCGCGGCGGCGAGCTCCCGGACGATCCGATAGAGCTCGGGGTACTCCTGCTCCGTCACGGGCTTGGACCGGGTGGTCCGGATCGCGATCGAGCCGGACCACCAATACATCGCGACGTTGAAGACGAGGGCGATCAGGAGACCGAGCACGGCCCCCTGGACGCCCCAGAACGAGCCGATCACGACGAACAGGCCACCCAGGGCCGCGATCAGGACCCAGGTCTTCAGCCGGTTGATACCGGGAGTCATCGCACGATCACCTCTCTTCGAGGGTAACTGCGACCGCCACGAACGTCCGGTTCAGCCCCCGAAGCCGAGCGAGGTGACCTCTCCCAGCCGGTAGATCGCGTTGGGAACGACGAAGATGACGAGCAGCGCGGTCATCGCGACCGCGACGACGGCGGTCACCAGGATCGGTGACCTGAACGGCGCCTGGTCCTCCGCCTCCTCGAAGATCATCGCCCGCGGGATCAAGAAGTAGTACCCCACGCTGATCACCGAGTTGATCACCATCGCCACGGCGAGCAGGACCCCGACCCCACCGCGCTGGATCCCTGCCTGGAAGATCAGCAGCTTGGCCCAGAACCCCCCGGTGGGCGGGACCCCTGCGAGCGACACCATGAACACAGTCATCGCCGTCGCGAGCAAGGGAGCCGTCTTCGCCAACCCGGCGAAGTCCTCGATCCGCAGGAGCGGATGTCGGCCGCTGATCGCCGTTGTCACCGCGAACGCACCCAGGTTCATGATCCCGTAGATCAGGATGTACGTGACCGCGGCCTGGAAGGCCGAATGGTTGATCGAGGGGTCTGCCGAGACCAGCGCGAACGGCAGCAGGATGTAGCCGGTCTGCGCGATCCCGGAGTACGCCAGCAACCGGACCACCTGGCGCTGCTGCAGGGCGACGAGGTTCCCGAGCGTCATCGTCACGAGCGAGAGCGCCACGAACAGCGGCACCCAGAAGGTGTACTCGTGGACGAAGGCCACGAACATCAGCTGGAGCAGCCCGGCGAAGCCGGCGGCGGACGAGGCGACCCCCAGGAACGCCGCGACCGGCACCGGCGATCCCTCGTAGGTGTCGGGCGCCCAGAACTGGAACGGCACCGCGCTGACCTTGAAGGCGAACCCAACCACCACGAAGAGGATCGCGGCGTTGGCGAGCGTCTCCTTCGGCCCGGACAGCTGCTGGAGCCCCGCGCTCACCGCCGCGAGCTGGAGGTGCCCGGTGAGCCCGTAGATCAGGCTCATCCCGTAGAGCATCACGGCCGTGGACAGCACGCCGATCAGGAAGAACTTCAGCCCCCCCTCGTTCCCCTTGACGTCGGACTTGCGGAAGGCCGCCATCAGGAAGCCCGGAGCGGACACGAGCTCGAGCGACAGGAACAGCATCAGCAGGTCACGCGAGGCCGGCATCAGCAGGCACCCGAGGAACGACGTGAGGAGCAAGAAGTAGTACTCGCCCTGGTAGAAGCCCCCCTCGCGGAAGTAGCGGTACGAGATCAGGAGCACGACGGCCGCGGCGGACATGAAGAACGCCTGGAAGACGATCGTGAAGGCATCCACCTGGTACGACCCGCCGAACGAGTCCGGCCGGTCACCTTTCCCGATCAGCGACAGCACGGCGACGAGCGTCGCGAGCACGCCGACGAGCGCGACCCACATCGTCGCCGACTTGTGCCCGGGCGAGAGGAACAGGTCGGTGACGAGCACGATCACGATCGTGCCCGAGAGGATCAGCACCGGCAGGATCGCGTGGTAGTCGATCGTCACCGCGTGTTCATCCCCCGAAGATCTTGACGATCATGTTGACCCCTTGTTCCGTGCTGTTGAGCACGATGCTCGGGATCAAGCCGAGGACCAGGATCAGCGCGAGCAACGGCACCCAAGACACCCACTCGACGGTGAGGATGTCCCGGAAGCCGTGGTCCTTCCATCGCTCGGGTGCGAGCCCCATGTTGACGCGCTGCAGCATCCATAGGAAGTAGCCGGCGGTGAGGATCGTTCCGATCCCACCGAGGATCATGAAGCCACGGAACAGCCCCACGTTCAGCCCGGCCACGGTGCTGGTGTTGGGACTGAATGAGCCGAGCAACGCCATCACCTCGCCCCAGAACCCCGCGAGACCCGGGAGACCGAGCGACGCGATCGCCACGAACGCGAAGATCCCCGACATCCTCGGCATGATCTCCGCCATCCCGCCGCCGATGTCCGCGATCTGTCGCGTGTGGTATCGGTCGTAGATCGATCCGACGCAGAAGAACAGCATGCCCGTGATCACGCCGTGCGCCACCATCCCGAAGATGGCCGCCTGGATGCCGATCGTCGTGAGCGTCGCGATGCCGAGCATCACGAACCCCATATGCCCGACCGAGGAGAACGCGATCAGCCGCTTCAGATCCTTCTGCGCCAGACACGCGAGCGCGGCGTACACGATGGCGATCGCCGCGAGCCCACCGATCCACGGGGCGTAGGCGACGGCTCCCTGCGGTAGGACCGGAAGGGCGATCCGGACGAAGCCGTAGGTCCCCATCTTCAGCATGACCCCGGCGAGCAGGACCGAACCGATCGTGGGGGCCTCGGTGTGCGCGTCCGGGAGCCACGTGTGGAACGGCCACATCGGGACCTTCACCGCGAAGCCGAGCGCGATCGCCCCGAACACGACCAGCTGGAACAGGCGGGTATAGCCGCCGCTCGCACCGAAGGCAGTGAGCGCGGCGAGGTCGAACGTGTGCTTGCCCAGCGCGTCGACCGGACCGCTGAAGTAGAGAGCCAGGAAGCCCAGCAGCATGAAGACCGACCCGAACAGCGTGTACAGGAAGAACTTGATCGACGCATACTGCCGGTTCGCCGAGCCCCACACGCCGATCAGGAAGTACATGGGAACGAGCACGAGCTCCCAGAAGACGAAGAACAGGATCAGGTCGAACGCGATGAACGTTCCCGCCATGCCGGTGATGAGGAGCAGTGTCAACGCGACGAACGCCTTGATCCGCCCCGGCTCGGGCACGTATCGGCCGGTGTAGATCGCGCAGAGGAACCCGAGCAGGAACGTCAACACGTACAACGGCATCGAGATCCCGTCGATCCCCACGTGATAGCGGGCGCCGATCACCGGGATCCATGCGACGTTGAGGACGAACTGTAGACACGGCGGCGCCGCACAGCTCGCCGAATAGTCGTAGGTCGCGGCGATCGCGATCGCGAGGGCGAGGCACACGCCCGTGACCCCGATGCCGATCCCCTTGACCAGCCGGTCGTCGCCCCTGGGCACCAGCAGGACGCCCAAGGCGCCGACGATGGGCAGCAGCGTCGTGATCGTGATGGCGGAGTTCTGCCAGGTCATCGGTCCCCTCGCTCCTCGCTTACGGCCTGATGATGAACACGGTCAACAAGATCACGCCGGCGAACAACCCGACGGCGTACCACTGAACCTTCCCCGTCTGGATCGTGCGGAGCCCCCGACCGAAGAGCTCCATCGCGCTCCCGGCGCCGTTCACGACGCCGTCGATCACCGACCGGTCGAACCACGCGACCACCGCCGAGAACGCATAGGCCAGCGTGGCCGTGCCGTTCACGGCGCCGTCGATCACGTGCTGGTTCGTCCAGTAGACGCCGGCGGCGATCGGGTCCCGGATCGGCCTGACGATCCCGTTCCAGTAGAGGTCGTCCAGGTAGTACTTGTGCTCGAGCAGGTCGTACGCGGGCCCGAGCCTCGTGATCGGATCCGGCGTGCGCCAGCGCCGGTACACGACGTACCCGGTCCAGATCCCGACGGTGACCGCCACGATCGAGAGGATCGCGACGAGCGGACTGAACACGGCGGGGATCGGCTCGCCGCCGAAGTAGACCCAATCGAGGAACGGCGCGCCCAGGGGCGCGAAGCCGAGCAGGCCGACGAGGCAGGTCGCACCCGCGAGCAGGATCAGCGGTACGGTCATCACGCGGGGCGACTCGTGCGTATGTGCGTGACCCCGGTAGTCCCCGAAGAACGTGAGCAGGACCATCCGCGTCGTATAGAAGGCGGTCAGGATGGCGCCGACCAAGAGCACCACCGCGAGCCAGTAGGTGTGCGAGTCCTTCGCCGCCAAGATGAGCTCGTCCTTCGAGAAGAACCCCGAGAACGGCGGCACCCCCGCGAGCGCGGCGGACCCGATAAGGAACGTCCAGAAGGTCACCCTCATATCCTTCCGGAGCCCGCCCATCTCGCTCATGTTGTTCGAGTGCACCGCATGGATCACGGAGCCGGCGCCCAGAAAGAGCAGCGCCTTGAAGAACGCGTGGGTGAACAGATGGAACATCGCCGCCGGGTAGCCGTCGGGACCCACGCCCAGCGCGGCCACCATGTACGCGAGTTGTGAGATCGTCGAGTACGCGAGCACCTTCTTGATGTCGTCCTGCACCAGCGCGAGGAACGCCGCCAACAGCAACGTGATCGCCCCGATGATCGCGACGACGTGCAGCGCGATCGGATCCGCGCTCACGAAGACCTGGAACGTCCGCGCGACCAGATAGATCCCGGCCGCGACCATGGTCGCGGCGTGGATCAGGGCCGACACGGGTGTCGGCCCCGCCATGGCGTCGGGCAGCCAGACGTGCAGCGGGAACTGCGCGCTCTTGCCGATCGTGCCGCCGAAGAGCAGGAGCGCCGCCGTCGTCACCAGCAGGGACGACACGTGACCGTCCGCGACCGTCTGCCCGATGACCTGGATGTTCGACGTGGTCATGCCGGTCGCGAAGATCAACGCGAAGATCCCGAACATGAACGGGACGTCGCCGACCCGGGTCGTGAGGAAGGCCTTGATCGCGGCGCCGGAGTTCGCCGGATCCTCGTACCAGTGCCCGATCAACAGGTACGAGCAGACACCCATGACCTCCCATCCCACCAGGAGTTGGAACAGGTTGCCCGCCAGGACGACGTCGAGCATCGCTCCCGTGAAGAGCGAGAGCACGACGAAGAACCAGGTGTAGCGGACGTCGCCGTGCATGTATCCCAGCGAATAGACGTGCACCATCAACGACACGAAGGTGACGACGATGAGCATCACCGCCGTCAGACCGTCCACGTAGGAACCCAGCTGCATGTGGAGCGAACCGATCCGGAACCACTCCACGTACTGTTCGTACGGTCCCCCGCCTTGGACGAAGTGCCAGGCGACGCCGAGCGCTAGCACGAAACCCGCGCCGATCGCCGCGATCCCGTAGACCGGTCCCCCACCGGGCGTCCGCTTGCCGAAGAACAGGGTGAGCGCCGCCGAGATGAACGGCAGCAACGCGATCATCCAGGCGTGCTCCACGAACCATCCCGCGCTGCTGGTGGCCGCGGAGGCGCCTTCCGCTCCGAGCAGCCCTACCACTTGAGCAGGTCCACTTCGTCGACGTTGATGCTCGCGCGGTTCCGGAAGAGCAGGATGACGATCGCGAGTCCGATGCCCACCTCGGCCGCGGCCACGGCGATCACGAAAAGCGCGAAGACCTCTCCCGTGATGTCCTGGAGCTCGGCGGCGAAGGCGATCAGGTTGACATTGACGGCGTTGAGGAGCAGCTCGATCGCCATCAGGACCATGACGGCATTCCTCCGCGCCAGCACGCCGTAGATCCCCGTCGAGAACAAGAACGTGGAGAACAGCAGGACGAGGGGCAGGCGGATCACGGTCAGGTGCCCTCGTCCCGCCGCGCCAGGACGATGGCGCCGATCAACGCAGCGAGGAGCAGGAAGGACACCGCCTCGAACGGGAGCACGTACGTGTTGAACAACGCGTTGCCCAGGACGTCAGATCCTCCGGGGGCGCTGGGGGCCGCCGGGGTGCTGGCGAGCGGCCACGCCTGCAGGATCAGCGAGCCGAGCCCGATCGCCACGACCACCGCGACGACGGCGCCGATGGCTCGGTTCTGATAGTCGAGGGTGTCGCGCCCGATCGGCGCCTTCGTGAGCATCAGACCGAACAGGAACAGGATCACGATCGCTCCGACGTAGATCAGGATCTGCACCCATCCGACGAATTCGGCCCCGAGCAACAGGAACGTGGTGCCGACGGAGGCGAGGGTCACCACCAGGTAGAGAGCCGCGTGCACCACGTTGCGGGCGGTGACGACGGCCACAGCCGCGATCGAACCGATCGTTGCAACGACCACGAAAGCGTATTCGTGTGCGTTCACGGGCTCGCCTCTTCGGACGCCTCCGCGCCCACCTCGAGCGGAGGGGGCGGCAGGACTGTGTAGGTCCACTCCTCGAGTCGCTCCTTCTCGTGTGTCAGCTCCTGGATGTCGTACTCCGCGTAGTCGAACTCGCGACTCCAGAAGAGCGCGTCGAACGGACACGCCTCGACACAGATCCCGCAGTACATGCAGAGTGCGTAATCGATCGCGAACCGATCGAGGATCTTGGCGGAGCGGGCGCGACCACCACCCGCCGGCTCGTGGGTCTCCTTGTGGGCGTCGATGTAGATGCACCAGTCCGGACACTCGCGCGAGCACTTGTAGCAGACCGTGCAGTTCTCCTGCTTGAGCGCGATGACGCCCCGTGAGCGGGCCGGGAGGTCCGGGCGTGCGTGCGGATACTGGACGGTCACCGACCGGTGCAGCATCGTGCGGAGCGTCACGGACAGGCCCTTGACGAGCCCCTGACCGAACCCTCGCTGGAGCTGCGTCTCCATGACTCAGACACCCACCTTGGAGACGGCCGTGACCAGGATCAGGGCGAGCGCGAGCGGCGTGAGCCCGATCCACGCGAACCGCTGGAGCTGGTCCTCACGGAGCCGAGGGAAGGTCGCACGCAGCCAGATGATCACGAACGACAGCGCAAAGATCTTGCCGAACATCCACAGGAAGCCGGGGATGATCGACAGGCCGCCGATCGGCTGGTACCCGCCGAGATACAGCACCGCGGCGACCGCCGACATCACCACGATGCCGCCGTATTCGGACAGGAGGAAGAACGCGAACTTCAACCCCGTGTACTCGGTGTATGCCCCGAAGATGATCTCGGAATCGGCGACCGGCATGTCGAACGGCGGTCGCGTGAGCTCGGCCACCGCCGCCATCATGAAGATCACGAACCCGACCAGCTGCCACGGGTAGACGATGTTCCAGAAGTGCGACTGGGCTTCCGTGATCTGCAGCAGGGACATCGACCCTGCCTGCATCACGACCGCGGCCGCGACGAGCACCAGCGGGAGCTCGTAGGCGATCAGCTGCGCCGCCGCGCGGAGCGCCCCGATCAAGGAGAACTTGTTCGCCGAGGCCCATCCGGCCATCAAGACCCCGATCACCCCGACGCTCGACATCGCCAGGACGAAGAACACACCGACGTCGAGGTCGAGCGCGTAGAGCCGAGGGCCGAAGGGGATCGCGACGAGCGTGACGATGTATGGGATCAGCACGACGGCCGGCGCCAGCGAGAAGACCCCGGGGTCAGCCGCCGCAGGAACGACGTCCTCCTTCTGGATGAACTTGACGCCGTCGGCGACCAACTGGGCCCAGCCGTGGAACGCGCCGGCCTCCATCGGCCCCAGGCGAGCCTGCATGTGCGCGAGCACCTTGTGCTCCATGTACCCGACGGCGAGCGGCACCACGAGGAACACCAGCATCACCGCAACCGCCTTCATGACGAGCGGGATCCAGTACCCGCCGACCGAGGTATCGAAGATGGAGGCGTCGCCGATCACTCGTCCTCCTCGACTTCCTCGCCCTCCGGGACGCCCGGCCACGGCTTGACCTCGCGAGACATCAAGGGGAAGTCCTTCCGGAGTGGGAATCCCTCGAACGGCTCGGGGAGGAGGAGCCTGACCGGATGCGGATGGCCTTCGAACCGGATGCCGAACATCTCCATCGTCTCGCGCTCGTGCCAATCGCAAGTGGGGAACAGATCGCTGACGGTTGGGCACGCCGGATCGGTGGACGACAGCCGCACCTTGACACGGACGTTGTGGTGGTGCTCCGTCGAGGTGAGCTGCGTGACCACCTCGAACCCATCGTCCCCGCCGAGGTCGACGCCGGCGGTGAAATCGCAGAAGTCGCACGCGAGCGCCGGCTCATCGCGGAGGAACCGGACGAGGTCATGGTAGCGGTCTACGCTGACCGTGGCCGCGACCTCACCGAAGGTGTCGGCGACCTCGATGTCGTCGCCGAACCTCGCCCGCAGGCGGGAGCCGACCTCTTCAGCTGACAGCGGTCGTCCCACTGCGGAATTTCTCCTGGATGTCCTCGTCCCTGATCTTCTCCTGCAGCCGGATGATGCCGTGCAACAAGGCCTCCGGCCGAGGCGGGCAACCGGGCACGTAGACGTCGACCGGGATGATCTGATCGACGCCCTTGGTCACCGAGTAACTGTCCCAGTACGGCCCCCCGCAGTTGGAGCACGAACCGAACGAGATCACGTACTTCGGATCCGGCATCTGGTCGTACAGTCGTTTGATCACCGGCGCCATCTTGTCTGTCAGGGTCCCCGCCACGACGAGCAGGTCCGCCTGCCGAGGACCGTGCGCGAAGGGGATCACGCCCAGCCGGATGAAGTCGTTCTTCGCCGTGGAGGCAGCGATGAATTCGATCGAACAGCACGCGAGACCGAAGTTGAAGACCCACAGCGAGTAGCGGCGCCCCCAGTTGAGCAGGAACCGTACCGGCTTGATCTTGGCGATCGGCGTCTTCTCGGTGATCACACCCACGTCAAGACCCCCTTCCGCCAGGCGTACAACAGTCCCACCGCGAGGATCCCGATGAAGATCGCCATGGACACGACCGCTTGATAGCCGAGCGACTGGAACACCCGAGCCCACGGGAACAAGAAGACGGACTCGACGTCGAAGATCACGAACAGGAACCCGTAGACGTAGTAGCGGACCTGGCTCTGGGACCAACCCTCCCCAACCGGATCGATCCCGCATTCGTAGGTCGTCCGTTTGCCGCCGACGTTCGGGCGGTGCGGCGCGATCAGCCGCGCCGCCCCGAAGGCCACGATGACGAGCAGCGCTCCTGCGAGCACCACCGCCAACACGACACCGTAGGAACCGTAGTAGGTCACGCTCTGCACGAGCCCCCTCGAAGGCTGCCGTATCCTAGCAGCGGCTTTCGCCCCGACCGGCCGTGCTGCGAGCTATGCATCATCCTCACCGGGATCGGCGCCGCAACGGATCGCGAGGAACCGCGTGAGCTGCACCAAAGCATGGCGCGCGGTGCCGTCGGGGAGCTGCGTGGCGAGGCTCACCGCGCGACGCACCTCGTCCGTGACGGCGCCGCGCGCATGGCCGATCGACCCTTCTCCCCGGACGATCTGCAGCGCTCGGTCGAGGCGTTCGCCGTCGGGCGCTCCGGGCGCGAGCAGGCGTTGGAGCTCCTCCCGGTCCGGCCCCCGGTGGAGCGCATGGAGCACGGGGAGGGTATAGACGCCCTCCTTCATATCGGTTCCGGGCTCCTTCCCGAGCTCGAGCTGGTTCGACGTGATGTCCATGATGTCGTCGGAGAGCTGGAAGGCGAGCCCCAGCGACTCCCCGAAGGCCTCCAGCGTCTCCACCTGCTCCGGGGTGGCGTCGGACAGCGTGCCCCCGAGGCGGCAGGACGTCGCGATCAGCGACCCGGTCTTCCGGCGGATCACCTCGAGGTACCCGTCCTCGTCCTGCCCGACCCGGCCGGCGGCATCGACCTCGCGGATCTGCCCGTCGCACAGCACCGTGATGGTCCGTGCGAGCAGCCGGCACACGTCCGGTCCGAGGTCGGCCGACATCTCCGAGGCGAGCGCGAACAGGTAATCGCCCGTCAGGATCGCGACGGTGTTGTCCCAGCGAGCGTTGGCCGACGGAACGCCCCGCCGGTCGGCGGATTCGTCGATCACGTCGTCGTGATACAGCGTCGCGAGGTGCGTGAGCTCGATCGCGACAGAGCCGGGGATCAACCGTGGGTCGGCGGGGTCGCCGAAGTACCCCGCCAAGAGGACGAGCATGGGGCGGAACCGTTTGCCGCCCGCCTGCAGCAGATAGCGAGCGGTCGCGGAGAGCAGATCCGAGTCCGCGGCGACCGCCTTCTCGAGCTCCTCCTCTACACGGTCCAGCCGTGTTCCGATCTCCGACTCGAGCGGGCTCTCGGGCGTCTCGAGTCCGGGGATCACCCGTCGCATCTGCTCACCACCTCACGATCGACGCCGGTTCCAGGATCCCGGTCAAGATCCCGGGGAAGACGCCGAGGACCACGATCCCGGTCGCGAGCACCCCAGCCGCGATCCGCGGCAAGAGGCCGTCGTCCGATGCCATCCCCTCGGCGGGCTCCCGCATGTACATGTACACGATGACGCGCAGATAGAAGTACGCGGCCACGACGCTCGCCACCACGCCGATCACCGCGAGGGGCCAGTTCCCCGCCCCGATCGCGGCGGTGAACACCGTCACCTTCGCGATGAACCCCGCGGTCGGTGGGATCCCCGCGAGGGAAAGGAGGAACACGGTCATCAGCGCGGCGAGCCCGGGGCTCCGACGCGCGAGCCCCGCGTACGCATCGAGCGACGTCTGCTCCTCGCCCCGGGCAGAAACGAGCATCACGATCCCGAAGGCCCCGAGCGTCACCACGGCGTACGCCACCAGGTAGAACATCGCGGCACGGATCCCGGTGCTGTTGGCCGCGGTCAGTCCGGTCAGGATGAACCCCGCCTGCGCGATGCTCGAGTAGGCGAGCAGACGTTTGATGTCGCGCTGAGCGATGGCGAGCACCGACCCCACCAGGATCGACACGACGGCGAGCGCGTAGATCACGGGCGTCCAATCCCAGGTGAGGGGCTGGAGCCCCACGTCGAAGACCCGGATCAGGGCGAAGAACGCGGCGACCTTCGTCGCCGCCCCCATGAACGCCACGACCGGTGTCGGGGCGCCCTCATACACGTCGGGGGTCCACATATGGAACGGCGCCGCCGAGACCTTGAACGCGAAGCCGACCACGAGCAACGCCATCGCGAGGAGCGCGAGGGCCTGCGAGCCGGTCTGTCCGGCGAGCGCCTGGACGATGCCGGGCGCCGCGACGCCTACGATCTTCGTGGACGTCGCGGCGCCGTACGCCATCGCCACGCCGTAGAGGAAGAACGCCGAGGAGAAGGCGCCGAGCAAGAAGTACTTCATGGCCGCCTCGCTCGCCGACCGGCGCCCAGTGATCCCGGTGAGGACGTAGAGCGAGAGCGACAGGAGCTCGAGCGCCAGGAAGATCACCACCAGGTCGTTCGCAGCCGTGATCAAGGTCATGCCCGCCGTCGCGAACAGGGTGAGTGGATAGAACTCTCCAAGGAACGACCGGGGGTCCCGCGCGGCGTAGTGCGTGTAGTAGAGACAGCCGATGAGCGCCGCCCCGAGCAGCACGCATCGGGACACGACCGAGAACCGGTCCACCGCAACGGTATCGCCCAAAACGTAGGGCGCTCCGGTCCAGTCCCAGAGCATGAAGGCAGCCACCGCGGCCGCGAGGATCCCGATCGAGGCGATCGCGAGATGCGGGACGGGGTCCGGACGCCGCGCGAAGGCTTCGTACAACATCCCGACGATCGCGAACCCGCAGAGCAGGAGCTCCGGCAGGATCGGACGGAACTCGATCACCGGCGTCGGGATCACGGTTGTCCCTCCGCCGCGGCCGGGACCGCCGCGCTCCCGACATCCGCACAGGTCTGCGACGAGCGGACCTGTGCGATCGCGGCGCAGGTCGACGGGTCGATCGACCGCGTGAGGAGCTTCGGGTAGATGCCGAACACGAGGAGCAGCGCGAGCACCGGAGCAAGCACGGCGACCTCCCGGCCCGAGAGATCCGGGAGGTGCCGGTGCTCCTCTCGAAGCGGACCGTAGGCGACACGCTGGTACGACCACAGGAGGTAGATCGCGGCGAGCACGACGGCGATCGCGGACAACGATCCGAACGTATGGCTGACCGCGAACGTCCCCACGATCACCAGGAACTCCCCGACGAACGAGTTCAGCCCCGGCAACCCGACGCTCGCGAACACCACGAACAGGAACGCGCCCAGGAGCCACGGCATGACGCTCGCGAGCCCGCCCATCTCCGCCAGCTCGCGCGTGTGCGTCCGTTCGTAGACCATCCCGACCAGCAGGAACAGGGCACCCGTCGCCAGGCCGTGGTTGACCATCTGGAGCACCCCGCCGGTCACCGCCTGCTGCGTGAACGCGAAGATGCCCAACACGACGAACCCCAGGTGCGAGACGCTCGAGTACGCCACGAGCCGCTTGACGTCGGTCTGGATCAGCGCGCAGACGGCGCCGTAGACGATCCCGATCACCGCCAGGACCGAGACGAACGTGGCGAAATAGCTCGAAGCCTGCGGGAACATGCTGAGGTTGAACCTGAGCAGACCGTACGTGCCGACCTTCAGCAGGACACCGGCGAGGAGCACGGAGCCGGCGGTGGGCGCCTCCGTGTGGGCATCCGGGAGCCAGGTGTGCAGCGGGAACAGCGGCACCTTGACCGCGAACGCGACGAAGAACGCGAGGAAGAGCCAGCGGGCCGTCTGGACGGGAAGCGCGGTGGCCACCTGGGTCAGCCGACCGAGTTCGAACGACGGCGGTCCCGCCTGCCCGGAGCGCGCGTAGAGGAACAGGATCGCGACGAGGAGGAACGCCGAGCCTGCCATCGTGAACAGGAAGAACTTGATCGCCGCGTAGACTCGGTTCCCGCTCCCCCACCCGCCGATGATCAGGTACATCGGGACGAGGATCGCTTCGAAGAACAGGAAGAACAGCAGGAGATCGAGCGCGACGAACGAACCGAGCACCGCGCTCTCGAGGACCAGCATCGCGACCATGTAGCGGGCGACGTTCGTCTCGATCTTCCAGGACGCGAGGATCGAGATCGGGAACAGGAAGGTCGTCAACAGCACCAGCCACAGGCTGATCCCATCGACCCCGACGAGATACTGGAGGCCGAGCGACCGGACCCACCACGCGCGGTCGACCATCTGGTAGCCGATCACCCCGGTCTGGAAGTCGCGCAGGACCAGGAGGGACACGCCGAACGTCGCGAGCGCCGTGATCAACGCGAGGATCCGCGCATCGCGTTCGCTGACGGTTCGACCCACGACGGCGATCAGCACGGCGCCGACGAGCGGGAACAGGATCGCGAAGGTCAGGAGGTGCTGGCTCACTGCCGTGCCCCCACGTACACCAAGATCGCGACCGCTCCCAGGAACACCGCGAGGGCGTAGGACCGGACGAACCCCGTCTGAAGGAGCCGGCCTCCCTCGGCGAGTCGCTTCACCCCGCCGCCGATCGCGTTGACGGCTCCGTCGATGATCCGGGCATCGACGACGTACGCCGTGATCCACGCGCCGGCCTTCGCCGGTTGGATCACCACGGTGTCGTAGCCACGGTCGACGTACCAGCCGTTCAGGGCGGCGCGAGGCAACGGCTCGAGCCGCTCGCGGAACCCGATCCAGTCCACCCGGCCGGACCCGTAGATCCACCACGTGAGCCCGAGCGCGACGATGCTGATGATGGTGGCGACGGCGGCGAGCTCCGCGACCGCGAGCCCGTGCCCGGCGGGCGTCGCCCCCGTGACCGACTCGAGGAACCCCGTGAGACGACCCTCGGGCGTCAGGTTGAGCCACTCGGCAGTGGCGGCGCCGACCGCCAAGATCGCGAGCGGCACCCACATCACCGGAGGAGCCTCGCGAGCGTTGCGCGCAGGGTCGCTCCGCGCCTCGCCGAAGAACGTGAGGTACAGCATCCGTCCCAGGTAGAACGCGGAGAGGAACGCCGCGAACGCCCCCAATACATACACGACCTCGCGACCCGTGTGCTGCGCGACCTCCAGGACGGCATCCTTCGCGAAGAACCCCACGAGCGGCGGGATGCCCGCCTGCGCGAGCGCCCCCACCGCGAAGGCCACGAACGTGATGGGCATCAGGCGGCGGAGCCCGCCCATCTGCCGCAGGTCCTGCTCATCGTGCATCCCGTGGATCACCGAGCCGGCGCCCAGGAACAGCAGCGCCTTGTAGAACGCATGCGCGACGAGGAAGAACATCGCCACGCTGTACGCGCGCATCCCGGCGGCCATGAACATGAACCCGAGCTGGCTGATCGTCGAGTAGGCGAGCACGCGCTTGATGTCCTGCTGCGCGATCGCGCACGTCGCCGCGAACACGGCCGTGACGACCCCCACCACGAGGACGACCGTCAGCGCCACACCCGACAGCTCGAAGAGGACGTGGGATCGGACGACGAGGTACACGCCGGCGGTGACCATCGTCGCGGCGTGGATCAACGCCGAGACCGGCGTCGGGCCGGCCATCGCGTCGGGCAACCACACGTGGAGGGGGACCTGGGCGCTCTTGCCGATCGCTCCCGCGAACAGGAGCAGTGCGATCGCCGTCGCTGCGTCCTTCGTCAGCACCGTTCCGGCCGTGCCGAACACCGTCTGGAAATCCAGCGTCCCGAACCGGGAGACGATCAGCGCCAGCCCGATCAGCATCAACGTGTCGCCGATCCTCGTCGTGATGAAGGCCTTCTTCGCGGCCTCGGCGTTGGCCGGCACGTCCGACCAGAAGCCGATCAACAGGTACGAGCAGAGTCCGACGCCCTCCCACCCGAGGTAGAGCACGAGGTAGTTGGCGCCGAGGACGAGCATCAGCATGAAGAACACGAACAGATTCATGTAGGAGAAGAAGCGCCCGAACCGCGGATCCCCGTCCATGTAGCCGACGGCATACACATGGATCAGGGCGCCGATGCCCGTGATGACGAGGATCATCGTCGCGCTCAGGCTGTCCAGCCGCAGGTCCATCCCCACGACGAGCCTCCCGACCGAGATCCAATCGAAGAGGTGCTGGAGGAACAGACGGTCCTCCGCGGGCTTGGCGACGAGCTCGGATACCAGCGCGACCGAGACGGCGAACGAAACGATGACGGACGCCGACGCGAGCCAGCCGGCCCAGCGGCCGAGTCGCCTGCCCACGAAGAGGTTGATCACCGCCGTCGCGAGCGGGAGCGCGGGGATCACCCAGAGGGCACTGTTCGTGTGGCTCACCATCGCAACTCCCGCACGTCATCGACATCGACGCTGCGACGCCGTCGATAGATCGCAACGATGATCGCCAGCCCCACCACGACCTCGGCAGCGGCAACCACCATCGAGAAGAACGCCAGCACCTGCCCGGTCAGGTCATCGTGCAACCTCGAGAACGCGACGAGCGCCAGGTTCACCGCGTTCAGCTGCAGCTCGACCGACATGAAGATCAGGAGGGCGTTCTTGCGCGTGAGCACACCCACCGTTCCGAGCATGAAGAGGATCCCCGAGAGCATCAGGTAGTACGCGACGGGGGTCCTCATGGGGCCGCCGTTCCCGAACCGTAGGCCGGCATCTCGTCGGCGGCCGGCTCGCCGGCGGCGGCGTCGATCTCCGCCTGCGTCACGGCGCGCGCCTTCCGGTGCGCCAGGACCATCGCCGCGATCGCGGCAACGAGGAGCAGCACCGACGTGACCTCGAACGGGAAGAAGTACTGGGTGAAGAGCACCTTCGCGACCGCCTGCGTGTTCCCGCCCTCGTTGGCCGTGAACACCGCGGGGGCCTTCGTCGTGAAGCCGACCCCGGCGCGGATCGCGAGGAACAGTTCCACGACGAACGCGGCGCCGAGGGCGAACGCCAGCGGACGCTGGACGATCAAGCGTTCGCGAACCGGAACGCCGCTGTCGACGCCGAGCAACATGATCACGAACAGGAACAGCACCATGATCGCCCCCGCGTACACGACGATCTGGACCGCGAACAGGAACGGCGCGTCGAGCAGGAGGTAGAACACGGCGAGGCAGAAGAAGTTGACGATCAGGAACAGGGCCGCGTGGACAGCGTTGCGGACCAGCAACATCCCGATCGCACTCGCGACGGAGATCGGCGCGAACACCCAGAAGACCACGTTGTCGAGCGGCATCAGCGCCCCTCGCGCGTGACCGGGTCGGTGCCGAGTGGGGGCGGCGGCTCCAACAGTTGCTCCTTCGTCCAGATCGCTTCCTCGCGAGACGTGAACGCCATCTCGTAGTAGCTCGTCAGCGTCAACGCGCGTGTGGGACAAGCCTCGACGCAGAGGCCGCACATGATGCAGCGCAGGTAGTTGATCTGGTAGTCCTTCGCGTATCGCTCTCCGGGACTCACCGGCTCGTCGGGGTCGTTGTCTTCCCCCTCGACCCAGATGGCGTCCGCCGGGCAGGCGTACGCGCAGAGCTCACACCCGATGCACTTCTCGAGCCCGTTCTCATGCCGGTTCAACCGATGACGCCCGGTGTGGGCACGCTCCGGCGGCGGCGCGATCTCCTTCGGGTACTGCTCGGTGTTGTCACGGCGGAAGGTCTGCTTGAAGACGGTCCCCATGCCCTTTGCGATGGCCCACCAGCCTGCGATCGGCCGGTCGGGCGTGGGCGGAGAGGTCCCGCTCATGTCGCCATGTCCTCCGCCGGCGCCGGGCGCGGCGCCTCCAGCGCCTGCTTCACCAGGCTCATCACGAGCCAGACCGCCACGATCAGCCCGATCGCCATGAATGCTCCCCGTCGATGCCCGTAGCGATCCGGGAGCACCACGATCGCGCCGGTTGCGAGCACCCAGAACAGCCCGAAGGGGATCAGGTACTTCCAGCCGAAGTTCATCAACCGGTCGTAGCGCAGCCGAGGGAGTGTGGCGCGGACCAGGATGTACACGTAGACCACGGCGGTGACCTTGAGCACGAACCACAGGACCGGACCGAGCCACGCCACCGCGCCGTGGAACGGCCACCACCCGCGCCATCCGCCCAGGAAGAGCGTCACGGCGATCGCCGAGACGGTCACCGTGTTGACGTACTCGCCGAGGTAGAAGAGCGCGAACCTGATCCCCGAGTACTCCGTGTGGAATCCGGCGACGAGCTCTGTCTCCGCCTCGGCCAGGTCGAACGGTGGCCGGTTGACCTCGGCGAGAGCACAGATCAGATACACGACGAACGCCGGGAACTGGGGGATCACGTTCCAGACCTTGTCCTGCTGCGCGACGATCTCCGACATCTTCAGGTGGCCGCTGAACATGATCACGGCGACCAGCGCGAGCGACATGGCGACCTCGTAGCTCACCATCTGCGCGGTCGAGCGCACCGCGCCGAGCAATGGGTAGTTCGAACCGCTCGACCACCCGGCGAGGACCACCGCATAGACGCCGATCGAGGTCATGGCGAGCACCCACAGCACGCCGATGTTGAGATCGGCCAGCTGGAGCGGCACCGTGCGGCCGAAGATGGTCACCGGTGCTCCGAACGGGATCACGGAGAAGGCGAGGAACGCGGGGATCGTCGCGATCACGGGCGCCAGCAGGTACACCGGACGATCGGCGTTGGTCGGGCTGATCGACTCCTTGAAGAAGAGCTTGAGGCCGTCGGCGAACGTGACCAGGACGCCTCGCGGACCGGCCCGCATCGGGCCGGTCCTCGTCTGGAAGTCCGCGATGACCTTCCGCTCCATCCAGATGTAGAGAAGCACCGAGATGAGCAGAGCGGCGAACACGAGGATCACGCGGCCGACCAGGAGCACCCAATCGATGCCGGTCATGCGGCGGGACCCTCGATGAGCACGGCGTCCGGAACGCCGGTCGCCCGACCGGATCCCGCCTCGACGGTCTCGACGGCGACCGCGGCAGTCGACCGCCCCGACAGGAGGGTGTTCGCCGCCAGGCCCGGTTGGTTGAAGGGCACGAAGACGGAGCCGGCGGCGACGTGCTCCGTGACGCGGAGCGGCACGGACGCGACGCCGGCGGCGGTGGTGAGTCGGACGCCGACACCGTCCACGAGCCCTCGCTTCTCCGCATCCACCGGATGCATCTCCGCGAACGCCGGATCCTCCAGCGCGGCCTTCAGCTCGTCGGCGCGGTCGGACAGCCTGCCCTCGTCGACGAGCAACGGGTAGGTGAACAGGGTGAGGTCGTCGAGCCACTGCGGCGCGCCCGCGCCCGCCCATACATTGGGGCGCTCCGGCGTGTCTCGGGGGGCGAGGAGCGACGCCATCTCTTCGTGGAGCTCCTCCAGGGTCTGGAACCCGAGGTCCGAACCCATCGCAGCGGCGAGTCCCGCCAGGATCTCCCAATCGGGGCGGCTGAGGCCGAGTGCATCCCGCACGGGCCGGATCCGCTGCCATCTGCCCTCCCAGTCCGTGAGGTGGCCGTCCTTCTCGATCGCGGGTGCGGCCGGCAGGAAGACGCTCGCGAACGGCTCGAGCTCCCCGACCTCGACGGATTGCACGACGAGCGTGGCGACGTTGGCGAGGGCTCGCCGAGCCAGCGCGGCGTCGGGGTGATCGCGGAGCGGATCTGCGCCGATCACGAACAGCACGTCCACGCGCCGATCGGCACACGCCTGCAGGATCCCCTGGGTGTCACGGCCATCCTCGGTCGCCATGATCGGGCCCCACACCGCCTCGACCTCCGCCCGCTCGCCGGCGACGCCCAACCGCCGACCGCCGGGGAGCAACGACGGGTGCACGCCGCCGGCGAGCGCCCCCCGGTCGTTCGCCCGCCGCGTCACGTAGCCGAACCGGGAGCCGGTCTTGGTCGCCACCGCGAGCGCGAGGTCGGCGGCGAGTGGATGCTCGGCGAGCCGTTCCCCGGCCAGCACGACGCCCTCCTCTCCCGCGTCGCGCAGTGCGGCCGCCGCGCGCGCCTCGAACGAGTCGCCTTGGATCCCCTCGCGGATCCGGTCGAGCACGAAGACCTCGTGGCCGGGACGGGTCGGCAGGTGCTCGGCGACGTCGTGCAGCCGCGTGCGGCGCGGGTGCACGACGAAGACCTTCGCCCCTCGCGCCGCGGCCTTGCGGATCCGGAGGTGCAGGATCGGCACCTCTTGCTCCGTATCGACCCCGGCAACGAGGATCACCGACGCCCGCTCGATGTCGCGATACGTCGCCGATCGCTCTCGATCGGTGACGGCTGTCGCGGCGACGACCTCCGCCAGGCCGCCGTGGAACGCGCGGCGATGGTCGAGGTCGTTCGTCCCCATGACGGTGCGGGCGAGCTTCGACAGCGCGTAGTAGTCCTCGTCCATCAGGCGGCCGCCGGTCAGGAACGCGACCCGCCCGGCCCGGCAGCGTTCGGCGAGCCAGGGCAGGACCTCGCCGAAGGAAGCGGGCTCCAGCCCGCGATCGCGGATCAACGGCGTCGTGACCCTCCCGGGAGCGTCCGGCTGGCGATAGGTTCTCCCGGGCCAGCACGCGCACGACCTCGCCGCGACGGACGTCGACGCGGACGTTGCAGCCCGCGCTGCAGTGCTGGCAGACGGAATCGCCCGACGTCAGATCGAAGGGCCGGGCCGCGAACCGGTACGGGGTAGCCGTGAGCGCGCCGACCGGGCAGATCTGGATCGTGTTGCCGCTGAAGGGGGATCGGAAGTCCTCCCCGGCCGCGATCGAGACCCGCTCACCGGCGCTGCGGGCGAACAACTCGATGAACCGGTCGCCGCTGATCTCGTCGCAGAACCGCGTGCACCGGGCGCACAGGACGCACCGCTCGCGGTCGAGGCCGACCAACGGCGACAGCGGCACCGGCTTCGGGAAGACGCGCTTCGCGTCGGTGAAGCGGCTCTCCCCGGGGCCGAAGGCGAGCGCCTGGTCCTGGAGCGGGCACTCGCCGCCCCGGTCGCAGATCGGGCAATCGAGCGGGTGGTTGAGGAGCAGGAACTCGAGGTTCGCGACCTGCGCCTGGCGGGCGGCGTCGCTCGTGTTCTGCGTGCGGACGACCATCCCGGGCGCGACCGCGACCGTGCAGGAGGTCTGCAGCTTCGCCTGTCCCTCGACCTGGACGTAGCACTGTCGGCAGGCGCCGGCCGGCGCGAGGTAGGGGTGGTCGCAGAACCGCGGGACCTCGATGCCGAGCTGCTCGGCAGCCCGGATGATGAGCGTCCCCCTCGGAACGGTCACGTCCTTGTCGTCGATCGTGAGCGTGACCGGTTCCCCGGGCATCAGGCGGACACCTCCTCCAGGTGCTCGACCTTGAGCGGGCAGCCGCCGAGCCGAACGTGCTCCTCGAACTCGTCCGGGAAGTGCTGCAGGCTCGAGTTGATGACCGACGCCGTCCCGTCGGCGAGCGCGCAGAACGCGCGGAACAGCAGGTTCGCGCCGAGGTCGCGCACGATCGGGAGGTCCGCCGACCGCCCTTCGCCGTCCTCGAGCCGCTCGAGCACGCGGGTCGCCCACCAGCTCCCCTCGCGGCACGGGGTGCACTTGCCGCAGGATTCGTGGGCATAGAAGCGGACCATCCGCGTCGCGCAATCGACGACGCAGTCCGTCTCGTCCATCACCATGATGGCGGCCGTCCCCAACATGGAACCGGCTTCGGCGAGCGACTCGTAATCGAGCCCCACGTCCAGATGCCCCGCGGTGAGCATCGGGGTGGAGGATCCGCCGGGGGTCCACGCCTTGATCGCGCGCCCGCCGAGGACACCGCCGGCGAGCTCCTCGAGGACCACACGGAACGGCGTCCCGAGCGCGACCTCGAAGTTGCCGGGCCGCTCGACCTTCCCGCTGACGGTGACCATCTTCGTGCCGGGAGACTTCTCCGTGCCGAGCTCGCGGAACCAGTCCGCGCCTCGGACGACGATGTCGGGGACGTTCATCAGCGTCTCGACGTTGTTGATCACCGTCGGAGACGCGAACAGGCCCTCGACGGCCGGGAAGGGTGGGCGGAGCCTGGGCTGGCCGCGAAGACCCTCGAGCGAGTTGAGCAGCGCCGTCTCCTCGCCGCAGATGTATGCGCCGGCGCCGCGGTGCAGCACCGCGTCGATCCGCTTGCCCGAACCCTGGACGTCGGGACCGAGGTGCCCCGCCGCGTACGCCTCACCGATCGCGCGCTCCAGCACCAGGCTCTGCCACAGGTACTCGCCGCGCACGTAGAGGTAGGCGGTCTCGCAGCCGATCGCGAGGGCGGCGATGGCCATCCCCTCGAGCAGCCGATGCGGATCGCGCTCCACGAGCTCTCGGTTGTTGCAGGTCCCGGGCTCCGATTCGTCGAAGTTGACGACCACGTAGGTCGGCTTGCCCGTGTCGCGCGGAACGAAGCCCCACTTCATCCCGGCCGGGAACCCGGCGCCACCGCGACCCCGGAGCCCGCTCGACTTCACCAGCTCGACGATCTCCACGTCGGTCATGGCGAGCGCGTTCGTCAGCCCTCGATAGCCGCCCTTGGCGACGTAGCCGTCGAGGCCGATCACGCTGGGGTCGTCCCAGTCGCGCGTGAGCCGCGGCTCGAACCGGAGGCTCACGCCGACGGCACCTCCTGGAATCCGGCGAGCGCGCGGGACGCCGCCTTGAAGCTGTCGAACGCCGGGCCGCGCGCCGGCGAGGGAACCTCGCCGGCGCGCAGCCCCGCGACGAGCTCACGCATCCGCTCGGGGCTGACGTTGTCGTGGTTGCCCAGGTCGATCTGCACGGCGGGCGCGAAGTCGCAGACGCCCAGGCACTCTTCCTCGTGAACGGTGAACAGACCGTCATCGGACATCTCAGCGCCGTGCGCGACCCCGGACTCTTCGTGCGCAGCTTCGAACACGGCTTCCGCCCCGCGGAGCTTGCACGCGAGGTTGGTGCACACGCTGATCACATGTGTTCCCGTCGGTCGCAGGCGGTACATCGTGTAGAAGCTGGCGACCGCCTCGACCTCGGCGGTCGTGATCCCGAGGAGCTCGCCGATCTCCCGGAGCGCATCGCGTGTCACCGAACCCTCGACCGACTGCGCCAGGTAGAGCAGCGGCATCACCGCCGACCTCCGATGGACCTCCGGGTAGCGAGCCAGGATCGAGTCCGCATCCGCTCGGAGAGGGCCCTCGAACACGGTCATCAGCGGTCGACGCCTCCGAGGACGGGATCGAGCGACGCGACCGAGGCGACCGTATCGGCGATCAGGTATCCCTCGATCATGGCCGGCAAGGCCTGGAGGTTGACGAACGACGGATCGCGGATCTTGACGCGGTAGGGGCGGTGACCCCCGTCGGACACGATCAGGTACCCCAGCTCGCCCCGCGGGGACTCCACCGCGGTGTACACCTCGCCGGCAGGCACCTCGACCCCCTGCGTGACCATCTTGAAGTGATGGATCAAGGCCTCCATCGACTCCTCCATGATGTGGCGCAGGTAGTCCGGATCGTTGCCGATCCCGTCCGGGCCCACCGAGAGCCGCGGTGGCCAGCCAACCTTCGGGTCGTCGATCATCACCGGGCCCGGCGTGTCCCCGATCCGATCGAGCGCCTGTCGGGCGATCTTCAACGACTCGCGCATCTCCGCGAGGCGGACGACGTAGCGCGCGTAGGCGTCGCCTTCGGTGCGCACGGGGACGTCGAACCCGAAGGTCTCGTACCCGCCGTACGGGATGTCCTTGCGGAGGTCGGCCCCGACCCCGCTCGCCCGGAGCGTCGGCCCGGTCACGCCGAGCGCCAACGCCTGCTCGGCGGTGAGTACGCCGACGCCCTCGTTGCGTTCGCGCCAGATCGGGTTGTCGTGCAGCAGCGTCTCGTACTCGTCGATCCTCCCGGGGAGCAGATCGAGCAGGTTTCGGATCCTGCGCGGTCCCTCCTCGGGGAGGTCCATCACGACGCCGCCGATCCGGATGTACGCGTGGTTCATCCGCAAGCCGGTGATCGCCTCGAAGATCTCCATGATGACCTCGCGCTCCCGGAAGCCGTAGAGCATCACGGAGACGGCGCCGAGCTCGAGACCACTCGTCGCGAGCCATACGAGGTGCGAGGTGATCCGGTTGAGCTCGCACACGAGGATGCGGATCAGAGCGGCCCGCTCAGGCGCCTCGACCCCGAGCAGCCGCTCGACGCCGAGGCAATAGGCGAGCTCGTTGAAGAACGGCGACAGGTAGTCGGCTCGCGTCACGTACGTCACGCCCTGCATCCAGGTCCGGTACTCCGTGTTCTTCTCGATCCCGGTATGCAGGTAGCCGATCACCGGCTTGCAACGGATCACGGTCTCCCCGTCGAGCTCGAGGAGCAGTCGCAGCACGCCGTGGGTGGAAGGATGCTGCGGCCCCATGTTGATGACCATGGTCTCCTGCCGGAGCTCACCGGTCGCGGGGTCGCGGAACGGCGCCGGCCCCGCCGCCGGACCGTCGCGCGCCGTCGTGATCTCCGGAGCCTCGCCCATCAGGGCATCCCCCGTTCGTCGACCGGCGGCATCGTCGCAC
>WNGD01001239.1_pt1 | contig 27896 bp, 26 predicted proteins | sample 5400671 | NCBI WGS metagenome assembly WNGD01 (sample SAMN13153369, study PRJNA577476) | soil metagenome | isolation source: 40 cm soil or saprolite under grassland replicate 2 | place: USA:California | collected 2016-06-15
ATGCTCCTTCTCATGTCAGCGAATTTGGCTTCTTTCATGAGATCAGAGTCATCACTTTTCTTCTGGCTTTGGCAAGCTCGTCTTTGCCGAGACGACCCTGCTGCTATTTTGGGCGAAACTTAGGTAGTCTAAACGTCAATCAGCCATGGTTGCAAGAGAAGCCTCTTTTGAGCCTGTATGCGCGTGTTTGCGACCATTACCGATCCTCGTTCCAAACATGGACAACGTTATGATCTTCCCTATCTGCTCACCTGTTTAGTAGCAGCACTGCTGTGTAACTGTGACTCGACGTGAGCAGTGGGACAATGGTGCCGCGATCAGCAAGATTTGTTGACTCAACTGTTCGGACAACGGGACTTTTCGTGCCCCAGTGATTCACTCTACCGCAAGTTACTGCCCCGTCTGGATGCTGAGCAGATCGAATATACCTTGGCAGACTGGAGAGGCAACACGCTGCAAGCTCAAGCCGATGACCCCATTGCCGATGACTCGCAAGACGGTTCGCGGTGCATGCACCTCCCAGAGTCCCGCTCCCCATCTGCTCTCCTTCCGCACCCATCACAGCCAGGAAACCTTGCTCCAGGTCGCCGTTTCCGAGAAGACGAATGAGATCCCCATTGCCCAGGCGCTCTTGCCCTGCTTACCCGTGGCTGGACGGGTCTTTCCCGCAGATGCTTTGCACACCCAGAAAGATGCGCATGCTTGGTGTAGATGCGGATGGCGCGGCAAAACTGTGCTCACCGTCAAAAACAACCAGCCCACCCTTTATGCGGACCTTACCACGTATTTCGCCGACCCGCACGCCTCTTTTGAGCAGTTCTCTCCCATCGATCGGCATCGCGGACGCATCGAAAAGCGTTCCATCCGCGTGAGCACCGAAATGAACTCCTATCTAGCGGACTGGCCGCTTATCGGGCAGGTGGCCGAACTCACTCGAACGGTCACGGTTCGCAAGACTGGCAAAACCACTGAGGAAGTGGTCTACCTGATCACTCCTTTGACCCCTCAAGAGGCCAACCCGCAGCGGTTACTGGAACTGGTGCGCGGCCATTGGGGGATCGAGAACTCCTCGCATTATGTGCGCGATGTCACCTTTGGGGAAGATCGTTCCCGCTTACGCTCTGGACACACGCCCCAAATTCTGGCTGCGCTGCGCAATCTTGCTATTACCCTGATTCACCGTCAGGGCTCCTCTCAGATTGCTGCCACAAGACGCCACTTTGCTTCTCATCCGCGGCTTGCTTTTCGCTTACTCCTTCCAACGAGGTCAGCCTAGCAATAATTCACAAGCCCTGGAGCTGTGAGAAGCTGAGCTTGCAAATCCCGCCCAAAAGTGTTATTCTCTATATAAGAGAAAATATAGTGACCCTTTGGTGATGAAGCTCGCCTACCGCCTTGTGCTAATAGCTTCTAGCGTCCGATCAGAGAACGTATCGGCTGTTAGAGGCGTTTTTTCTGCCCCGCGCTTCCTGGTGAGTAGAGGTTGACTCGTATGATACCTCTGCCGATACGGCTCTCTCTAAGAGCAAGATCATCTCAGCGATCACCGCTGTACGCCGTATGAAAGGAAGAAACACGATGAATCAGCAGAACCCTTTCCCCCATAAGCCTCCTTTGCATCTCAGTGTTGCAGGCCATTCAGAGATAGGACGACTGCTTGAACGCAATGCCGATGCGTTGGCACTCTATGACCTTTCAGATGTGGACCAGGCAGAGCGATGGGGGAGACTGTACCTGCTGGCTGATGGCATAGGAAGCCATCCCGGAGGTGAGATTGCAAGCCGCATCGCCGTCGAAACGATTCCCGCTACCTATTATCACCGGAGCAATGGGGATTCTCCTCTGGGACGCCTCCAGCAAGCTTTTTTTGCAGCGCATACGCGCATTCATGAGTTTGCCGCCCAACATCCTGAGTATACTGGGATGGCAACAACCTGTACTGCAGTTGTGATCAAGGGAACGCGACTCTGGATCGCCCATGTGGGTGATAGCCGTGCGTATCTGATTCGTGCCTCGTCTCGATCTCGACCAACAATCACACGCCTGACAACCGACCATTCGATGGTGGCAGCGCAGGTGCGGGCAGGGGATCTTTCTCCTGAGCAGATGCGGGTTTCCCCTGCTGACCGTGACATTCTTCTCCGAGCGCTCGGGGGAAGTGAAGAAAACCGTCCCTATCCTGATTTTACCATGCAGGAGGTGCGTGCCGGCGATGCGCTCATTCTCTGCAGTGACGGTCTCTGGAGTGCAGTGACGGAGGAACAGATCGCTCGCATCGTATCCAGCATGCCTGCACAGCAAGCCTGTGAAGCGTTGGTCCGGCTGGCTGATGAAGCCGCAGGGGATGAGAACATCAGCGTCGTCATACTCTCTTCCTCCTCACATGCTCAATAATCTTCATAACAAAAACTGGCGAGTAGAACAACAGGAACGGTGCTCGCTACAACGGTTTGAGGCATGTGCACAGACCTTACGCATGGTACTATACATTCCCAGCGAAGAACCAGCGCACACGATCATCAAGCTATGAACAACAGAAAACATGTCTATCCGACTATTATGGTGAGAGCAGATGATTGCCTGACCACTTTCTCCAAAGAAAGGGGAGTCATCTCCCCTATGGCTCAATACAAAAACGGGGGGAGATGGCTCCTCTTCTCAGGTTGAGGACGCACTTCCTTCGACCAGGGAACGAAGCAATTGTTGACGGTCTACCAACCCCAGCGGCATGCCTGCCTCATCCACAACGACCAATCGTTTCATCTGGTGCGCCAGCATGAGACGGACGGCCTCAGCAACCAGGGTCTCGGGAGTCACTGCGAAAAGGTGTGGCCGCATGACCTGTCGCGCTGTCTGCAGTCCCGACGTTGACCGGCGGCGGAAAACCTCCTCGGGAAGCCTGAGCGAGAAGCGCCCGGCAAGTGCCAGGAGTGGATTGCGTTGCGTTGCCAGTCCGCGTGACGCAAGGATATCGCGGTTGGCAATCACTCCCACTGCCTTGCCATCGTCGTCAATCACCACCACCCGGCGCAGGGGAGTCTCCTGCACTCGGCGTAGGACTTCGAAGAGCGGCGTTCCCTGTGCGACCAATGGGACCTGGAAGAGGTCTGTTTCGCCTATCGTGCGGGGATGGGGAGTTCGTTGCGCCCCTGTCGTGCCTGCTTGCCTTTCTGAAATCTCAGGGAGATCCGTATAGTAGCGCAGGAGATGCGCCTGATCGACCATACCCACGAGCTTCCCATTGGCGTCCACAACAGGCATACGGGTGACATGCTGCACCGTCATCCAGCGGGCGGCATTCTCCGTGGTTGTACTCTCCGTCAGCACGAATGGATGGCTGATCATGACGTCTGCCGCCGTCTTTTCCGTCGTAAGGAACTGCAGGAGGAATTCGGCAACCTTTGCAGCGTCATCGGTCATCTGGAGGAGATCAAGATGACGGTATGCATCCTGCTGGGTGAGCAGGTGACCGAGCGTGATGACGCCAGACACGTGCTGTTCCTCGTCCGTCACAACCAGCAGTTTCACACCACGCTCGATGAGATACATGATGACCTCCGAGAGTGGAGCGTTCGGACGAACACTGGCGACTTGCGTCTCCATCAGGTCGCGTACTCTTTGTTGTGAGACGGGTGGGCGAACAAGGAGTATCGCACATGGGGTTTCATTGGCCACTTTGTGAGCCGTTCCTCCTATGGTATTACTCCAGGGCTGCTCCTGGCCGGTTGCTCCCAGGATGAGCAGGTCGTAGCTTCCCTCTCGTATAGAGGCGGTCAGAACGCTCCCGGCATGTCCTTCGCGCGTGGTGGTCTCCAGCGTCACACCGGCGAGTTGAGCTTGAGCCGAGGCCCTGGCCTGCACCTGCTGATAGTAGGCGATCCAATCCCACACTTGCCCTTCTGAGCGAATGGCGGAAGGGTTTGGGGGGGGTGGCGCGGTCGGACCTTCGATGACAGAAACCGCATGCAGCGGAGCTCCAAGGACCTTCGCCAATTGCAAACTCACCTGAAAGGCCTGCCAGCTCAAAGGCGACCCGTCCAGGGCAATCAGCAGGCGCTTAAAGAGCAATCTTCCCGTCTTAGGACGGATCACCAACACACTACAAGGGGCATGATTCACCAATTTGTCTGCGGTACTTCCCAGGAATGTTTCCCAGATACCGGAATGTCCCTGGTGGCCCAGCACCAGCAAATCACTGCCTCGCTCTCCAAGAGCGTCGAGGATCGCCTGGACCTCGTGACCGCTCCGGACGACACTGTTCACTTGCACGCCATGTTGCTCCGCGCGACGGCGCAGAGGTGCCAGGAGCTTTTCAAAGTGCTCTACAGCTTCCCGGTGCTCGCGCTGACTTTCTTCACGCGTTGCAACATAGGAAGGTGAGGTCTCCTCAACGGAGAGAATGGCCAATCTTGCGTGGAGAAGGGACGCCAGCTCGATCGCGATATCAGCCGCCCGTAATGAGCTTTCAGAACCGTCAATCGCCACAAGCATGTGCTGAAACATTGCCTTTCCTCCTTCTATCTAGAGGGCTCGTAGGATAAGCACCAGTAAGACGATGACAAAAATGTACGCAATATATTGATTGATGTTGCCTGATTGAATGAAACGCGCGCGTCGTGTCAGTCCTGCCCAGAAGCTCAGCAGCGGCTGATAGAGCGAGCGTTCAAATGGTGGTGGGATCTCCTGCTGGTATGTGATCCGACCTTCCCGGTACCGCGCTGCTGCCGCCGGAGACTCGCTTCTCACACGAGAGCGAAAGAGGGCGTTGAAGATGATGCGTATCGGATTGCTATAGGCCATACTGGTATAGGTCATTGACGCCTCAAAGCGCGGGATACCGCCAGCCCAGACGCGGCCCGTGCGACGGGTGCCGAGTGGGCGTATCAAACGCAGCACCAACAGCACAAGACCTACCAGCAGGAGTTCCGCCAGCAGGAGATAGCTCGGTGAGTCAATCGTGGAAAAGGCGGGGGCCGGAATAACCACCAGTCCATTGACGGGTAACCATCCACGGAAGAGTCCACCCCCAATGGTGACCAGTAACTGGTAATCTCCCGGATGGTTAGTGAAGAGCGGGGGAACGACCTGGTTGAGCACGCTCTGCCCAAGAAGCGGCGTCGTGACGTGATCGAGCAAGGGAATCACCACCGTTGGCAGTACTCCCAGCGCCAGGCAGAAAAACGCCAGAAAGCCCATAGCTATGCGCATGCTGACCGGCGACTCGTGCGCAGTCGCGGCCTCCTTGCTGCGGGGTAAGGCAAGAAAACTCACCCCCGTCGCCCGCACGAAAGCCGTCACGGCGATACCTGCCGTGAGCGCCAGAAGCGCACCCGAGATCGCCATGATCACTTTCGTTATGGTCACCGGAATGGCGAAGGTCTGCAGCAGCGTTTCCAGCAACATCCACTCGCTAATGTAGCCGTTCAAAGGCGGCACTGCCGAGATTGCCAGCGCTGCGACTATGAAGAAGAAGCCGGTCCAGGGCATCAGGCGAAGCAAACCGCCGAGCCTGGCAAGATCGCGTGTCCCGGTAGCATGCTGGACTGATCCGGCACCCAGGAAGAGCAATCCCTTGTAGACGGCATGGTTGAGGACATGGTAGAGCGTCACGATGCCCGCGATAGCTGCGAGTGCTGTCAGATGGTAGGCTTGAAAGGTGAGCGCCGCTCCCAGGCCGGCCAGGATGATGCCGATGTTCTCAATACTCGAATAGGCCAGTACGCGCTTCAGGTCATGCTGCACCACCGAGTAGAGGATGCCGACCAGCGTGGTCAGGCTGCCAATGCTCAAGATGACCAGTCCCCACCAGGCGGGGATGGTTGCCGGCCCACCCAGGAAATCGAGCAGGAAACGCAGCATGCCGTAGATCCCCAGCTTGATAATCACCGCCGACAGCAGGGCCGAGATATGGCTGGGTGCAGCGGGGTGAGCTTCCGGTAACCAGAGTTGGAGTGGCAAAATACCCGCCTTGGCCCCAAAGCCGAAAAAGGCCAGCAGGAAAACAGCACTGCGTACAGGCAGAGAGAGCGTCGGTGCCGCTGCGCGCAGTGCCTCAAAGCCGAAACTCCCCGCCGCCTGATAGAGCAGCAGGAAGGCAACCAGAATGCCAATGGTCCCCAGTTCGCTCACCGCCAGCATCAGGAAGCCGGAGCGCACGACATGGGGGTCTTCATAGTCGAAATTGACCATCATGTAACTGAGAAAGGCCATCGCTTCCCACGCCATCAGGAACACGATGACATCGGAGGCCGCGACGATCAGCACCAGCGAGAGCAGCAAGAGATTGAACAGCAGACCGAAGGTACGCAAGCGGCGAAGCCCTGTACTGTGTCCAAGATACCCGATTGAAGAGACCGCAACAGGCAGTGAAATCAGCCCGATGACCGCCAGGAAAAAGGCTGAGAGCATATCCAGGTGCAGGCTCAGGGGGCCAAAGGGAAGATTCGTTTCGAGTGCAGCGCCAGGAGATGGCGCGCCGCTCAACACACCAATTCCTGCAATCAGAGCGCCTAGCCCTCCCAGGGCCACGCATAGAGCAGCAGCGATGGTAACGGCTCGCGCCTGCTGTAGCAAGAGCGAGAGCACGATACCCAATACATACAGAGCGAGCGCGGCCCAGAAAGCCACAGTTGGCAAAAGACTCCAATCCATCAGTATCGCTCCTTCTCTCCTCCACTCGGTGATAACATCTGGAGCGGGCGACTGCTCCTCACGCGTTGCACGCGTCCCTTCATGCGCTGTTCGCCTCGTCCCAGCGCCAGCAGCAAGCCGTGAATTAGCGTGAGGGGAGACGGCGGGCAGCCGGGGATGAAGACATCGACGGGCAGCACCTCTCCCACGCCTCCCCTGGTGAATGCGCTCGATGCAAAGATGCCGCCACTGCACGCGCAGGCTCCCACAGCAACCACGAGGCGTGGATCAGGCATGGCCTCGTAGGTCTGGCGCAGTGGATCTTCCATTGCCCGCGTGACCGGCCCGGTTACCAGGAGCAGGTCAGCATGACGTGGCGAGGTGGTGAAAAAAATCCCCAGTCGCTGTATATCATAGTATGGGTTCAACAGGAGTTTGATTTCTGATTCGCAAGCATTGCAGGAACCGGCATCCACATGGCGAATATGCAGGGAATGCCTGAACAAGCGCTGCACACGATCCTTCAATTCTTCGGCAGCATCCCTGGTCTCCACATCAAGCGGGTCTTCCATCATCCTTCTCCTTCCCGAGGCGGGCTTATAAATCGCGCCCCTCCATCTTGCGTTCCTCCATCCTCAGTGGATACTTCAAGCAGGTTGACAATCTGTAGATCCTCCCGATGACGCGCGGCTAGTTCGTAATCAGCCGTCATCTGCAGTGCACCTGTGGGGCAGGCTTGGACGCACAACCCGCACATAATACAGCGACCATAGTCAAGCGTCAGTTGCGTTGCTCCGGCACCTGCTCCCCCTTCATCACTCTGCACTACTTCCTTGCAGTCAGATGACGCGGAGCGTAGATGCGCAGCATCGTTTCTGACTGAATACGGAGCTTCTTGCTTCAGTTCCAGCGCTGCGGGAAGACAGATCTGTACGCAGGCAGTACATCCCTGCTCAGAGAGGCAGCGATCGGGGTCGAGGACAGGCTTGCCGCGAAAACCCTCCGGCATCTGTTCGTGAACAGCAGGGTAACGAGTCGTCAGGACCCCTGTGCGTAGCCCTTTGTGTACCCAGGAAAAAACCATCTCGCGTTTCTCCTTCCACTTTCGCTCAGCAATCTGCTCCGGCGAACGAGAGTCCGAAGCTCTGCTCGATCACCGGAAAATCAGTCAGAATATTGTGGCCGGGTACTGCGAGCGAAAACACTTGCCAGTTGGCGAACGACGCCGGGCGCACACGATACCGCTGCAACGTACCATCTTGCCCGGCACATATCCAGTGGATGCATTCACCGTGCACCGACTCAGCCCAGCCTAATGCCGATCCTCCGGGCGGAAGTCGTTGCATCGGAACACGCACCGCGCCTCCGGGTAAGCGTTCTAGAAGCTGGTCGATGAGCGCTAAGGACTGCATGGTCTCCTCCAGGCGAATACGGACCCGGGCCAGCGCGTCTCCCTCTTGAAGCGTCGGGATAGCAAAGTCGATATCGGCATAGGCGGCATACGGATGGTCACGGCGCAGGTCGCGGTTTACCCCGGATGCGCGTCCTATCGGGCCTACAGCGCCATATGAGCATGCATCCTGTGGTGTAAGGATACCCGTCGTTTCCAGGCGGTCCCGGTGTGAAGATGAGGCGAGCAAGAGCCGACTCAATGTTTCCAGGTCTGGGCGCAGCGCAGCGACGAGTTCGCGTAGAGCCTGTTGCCCCCGTTCGGCGATATCGCAACGCAACCCGCCGGGAACATTCATGCCAAAGAGATAGCGATGGCCGCTGATCGCCGCGTTGAGGCGCAATACACGCTCTTTCCAGAGATCAAATTGCGCCTGCGCGACGGTCAAACCTGTTGCCTGGCAGAGATCGGCTTGATATCCCAGGTGGTTGTAGAGGCGTTCCAGTTCGGCCAGCAGGGTGCGCAGGTAAAGTGTTCGGGGCAGTACCTCTACTTCAGCCAGGTGCTCCAGGGCCTGGCAAAAGGCCAGCGAGTGAGCAAAAGCGCTGGTGCCTGAAATGCGCTCTGCCACCAGCGGCAGCAGTTCAACCGGCAAACCCTCGGCTCGTTTTTCCACGCCACGATGCTTATAAAACAACTGGAGAGACATATCCACAATCTCCTAGCCCACCGTGCGTAACGTGTAATGCCCCGCTTCAACCACGCCAGAGCGCACGGGGCCAAGCGGGTAATCCACCACCCCTGTCGGTGCCGCTTCTAACTTGAAGTAGTGTGGCTCCACTGTAGGTACTTTTTGTGACCAGTTGAACGCCTGCCGGTGAGGATACACCCCTTCCGGCCAGTCGGGTGGGAGACGGAGGGAACGCAAGGCCGGGTGCCCGAGCGGCGCTATGCCCAGTTCCTCCCAGACCTCGCGCTCGTACCATCCGGCTGCTGGCAAGGCATCCGCCAGACTGGGAAAGGTGGGCGTTTGTTCATCAAGATCAACCAGCATATGCAACCAGGTTCGTTGCTCATCCAGCGCGAAGAGGAGGCGGAGCTGGAATGTACCCTGCGCTGAACGCTGATCCAGGCCGAACAGATCAGCAAATGCCGCATTGAACTCTTGCTGTACCGTATGGACTGCCGGTAACAGGGTTTGCGGCGACACATCCAGCGCAATTTCATGCGGCGAGAGCTGCACAACTCGCAACCGATCAGTGCCACATGCGGTGGAGAGCCGTGAGCAGATTTGGTGCAGATCAATCATCGGCTTGCCCCTCCCAGCACAACAGCAGCTTGATAGAACAGAGTACTTAGCGGAGTGGGGAGATACACCCCTAAACTCAGGATAAGCAAAGCGCTCACAACCATCGCGGCAACGCTCAAGTAGCTTACCTCGCCAGGCTTTATTGCCATACTTGCTTTGCCGAAGACCATCCCATTGAGATAAAACAGGATACCGACAAAGATGAGCGCAATCAGTATCAGCATAGCAATTGCCGCCGCAGCGTATCCCTGGCGAAAGCCTGCGCTGAAGATACTCAACTCACTGATGAAGAGACTGAACGGCGGAGAGCCGGCCAGCGCCAGACCACCAACGAGGAGCAGGGTACCTGTGACCGGCATGAGCTTGATCACCCCCGAAACGCGCCTGATATCTTTCGTTCCGTATTTCAGCAGCACCTGGCCGGTTGCAAAGAACATCAGCGACTTGGTGATGGCGTGATTGAGCATTTGAAACAATGCCCCAAAGAGACCGGCTGTCCCCCCGAAGGCGACACCGAGAGCGATAATGCCCATGTGCTCAACGCTGGAGTAGGCCAGCAGACGCTTGTAGTCACCCTGGCGAAAGATGAGCAGCACCGCAACGGTCAGGGAAATGAAGCCGAAGGTCAGCAGCAGCGCTGCCAGGTACGCGTGCCCGAGCGAAGGGACCGCCAGTGCATAGAAACGCAGGATGCCATACATCGCACAGTTGAGCAAGACGCCCGAGAGCAGCGCGCTGATAGGGCTGGGGGCCTCGCTATGCGCGTCTGGTAGCCAGGTATGCATGGGGGCCAGTCCAGCTTTTGTGCCATAGCCGACCACAATGAAGAGCAAGGCCAGGCGCATAATGTTCGGATTGAGGTGCGCCGCCACCGGAGCCAGCACTGACCAGTTCAGGTCGTAGCTGGTGCCCAGTATCTGCACCGCCGAATAGTAGGCGAGGATCGTACCAAAAAGGGCAAGGGCGATCCCGACTGAGCCGACGATGACGTATTTCCAGGCCGCCTCCAGCGCCTCGCCCGTTCCGTAGAAACTCACCAGGAACAGTGAGGCCAGGGTGGTTCCCTCAATGGCAATCCACAGCACACCCAGGCTGTTGCTGATCGGGACGACCAGCATGCTGAAGACAAAGAGGTTGAAGAGCACATAGTACCGCTTCAGGTGTCGCAATCCCTCGCCCCGCGTCACATCCTGCGCACGCATATCTTCGCGCAGATATCCTATGGAGTAGAGGGCGGTCGTGAAACTCACAATGGCGATCACCAGCACGGTGATGCTGCTGAGAGCATCGGCGTAGAGCCAGTTGGCAAGCCCACTGATGTGTCCAGAGAGCATGACCTGCTGCGTCGCGATGCCGGTGAGCACCAGTACAGCGGCGGCGCTGAGGATGGTCGTCGCTTCCAGCCAGGGGCGCGCCGGCGCAATCAAGCAGAGGCCGCCTGCCAGTAGCGGTAGAAGCAACAAAATGGTCAACAGCATACACGCTTATCCTTTCAGTCGCCGCAGGTCGACAGTATCGGCGCTAATAAGCTCGCGATGAATGAGCGTCACCAGCAAGCTCATGACAATCACCGCGATCAGGATGTCAAAGAGAATACCGAACTCCACAATCAATGGCATGCCGTACGCGATAGCGATCGCGCCCGAAAACAACCCGTTCTCGATGGTGAGTAATCCGATGACCTGAGCGACCGCGTGCCGGCGGCTGCTCAGGATGAACAGCCCGATCAACACCATGGCGATAGAGATGGCCAGGGGCGGTTCGTTTAAGAATGTTCCTGGAGCCACGACTGCCGGGGAAACGAAAAAGGCCAGTAGCGTGAGCAAGACACAGACCAGCAGTGATGCCGGGATATTCAGGTAGGGGCGCACCTCGCGTTGCACATGGAGTCGGTTGGTCACGTTGCGTAGAATCCAGACGATGGCCCCACATTTGACGATGATAGTCAGCACAGCAACAATATAGAGATCGTTGCTGCCGGTGAAGTATGCTACCACAGCCGCCACCAATCCCAGCACGAATGATTGCACCGCGTAGGAGCTGATAGCCCCTGAGAGCAGCCGCGTCGCCACTACGGCAAAAGTTGTTAACAAGAGCAATGCGCCGAGTATCTGCAGAATCTGCACAGCAACGGCGGACGGTGTACCAACCAACAGCGCAGCCAGTGCGATTGAATCAAAAGGATACATAGACTTCGTAACTCCTTATTCCGAGCACCACATGCCATCAGACGCTGGTGAAATCATGTTAGCTTGCATGTATCAGGTAAAAAGAGACAAGCGACAGGGCCGCGAGTATCAATGCCGCGCCGAGAAACTCCGGGATACGGAAGAAACGCCACTTGGCAATCGACGACTCGATCACGACGATCACACTGCAAATCACCAGCATCTTGCCGAGTAACGTACCCAGGGCGATCAGCACGGTGAGGACAGTCGTACCTCCATCAGGCGCGAGTCCCCAGGGAGCGGTTAACACATTGAGCAGAATGGTGAGCAGCACGAAGAAGCGCATAGCCCCTCCCCATTCCATCAGCGCCAATTCCTGGCCGGAGTATTCCAATGTGCGTGATGCTTCGATCATGGAAAGCTCGAAGGTGCTGGAGGGATTGTCTACGGGAATGCGGCCGCTCTCTGCCAGGATGACCATAAAGAGCGCAGCGGCCAGCAGCCAATGTGCAGGATTATACAGGTAGGCCGCCGAGATGAGCGTCTGATTCACGGCGAAAGGGATCGTGGCCTGCGCGATCAGCGTGACGCCGAAGAGTACAAGTATCACGACCGGTTCCGCCAGGAAGGAAACAACGCGCGCGCGGCTGCTGCCCATGCCGCCGAACGTGCTAGCCGTGTCCATAGCGGCCAACGAGGTAAAAAAGCCCCCCAAAGAAAGAATAAAGCCGCCTGCCAGCATATCACCCATAAAGGCGTAGGGGAGCGGGTAGGCCGTCAGAACCGGGATGAGCATGGCAACGATCAGTGGAGTGATGAAGCTGAAGATGGGTGCCACGTGGAAGACCCAGGATGCGTGTTCAGAAACGACGCGTCCCTTCCGCAGCAACTTCCACAGGTCACGGTAAGGTTGCCAGATGCTCGGCCCTCGCCTGGACTGTACGATTGCTTTCAGCCGGTTGATAATGCCACGAAGGAGCGGGGCGCAGCAAAGGACGGTCGCGATCTGCAACACCTGAAGAAGAGCTAATTGCACCATGTCGACCTCTCTTGAAGACAAACATCTACGGGACAAACCGCTACGTGCGAGCAGCCAGCCCGGTGGAGAGAGGTCTGGAGAGATGTTCCGACGAAAGGGAAGGGCACATCTCACATCGGCAAATGATGCCGAAAAAGTATACAAAAGCCTCTACCTGCCTGGCATTCCTGCTCTTCGGTGGTAGAGGCTATTAGCGCGTAGCGCGTTAGGCGAGCCTCATCGCCATAAAATCCTGACTCTTGTCTGTATCTACTTGTAACGGATTATACCTGCCTCAACCACTCTCTGTCAAGCCGAACAATTCGTAGGCAGGGCTTTTTGAAAGTCGCATGCTTAACGAGCATTGGCCCGCTTGCGGCGCTCGCAGAAGGCGCGAGGAGTGACAACTCTCAAAAAGCCCTGTCACTCTTGCCTTTTCCCTTGACGCTGCCATCACCGTATGGTATGGTTACTACAGAAAATGATGTTCTTACAGCGATGAGGCTCGCTTACTCCGCCGAAAGCTTCGGCTAATAGCTTCTACTCCGATGAGAAGAACCATCGAAGGGTTCATGTCTGGGTAGAAGTTTTTTTCTGCTCGCACATGATCCAACAGAAGCGGTGAGAGCAATGGATCAGTGTAATGCTTCAGTGAAAAACAGCACGATCATTCAGGGATCGGCGGTGCGTGCTTGTGAATTGCGCCTGGAGCGGCGCACGCTCACAGCAGATGGAACGGAACGGCTGGAGTTTCTCTGTGGAGCGAGTGGGGGGCCTGAACAGGGATATGTACTCGGAGTGGCTGGAGAAGATCTCTCCTCGATGGTCGCCATCTGTAATGCTTGCCCCATTCCCGATGCTCTGGAAGGGCGCAAGTCGTGCCTGAACCTGGTTCCTGTCCGTCGATTCTCAGGTGGTCGACGCAGCTTGCCAATGATCCAGCCACATGGAGAGGCTGCTCACAGCAGCGAGCCGGTCGATGCCTACTTTCCTTGTCGCTGGTTCTATACCTTGTACAGGCAGAATCAGCCACGCGATACCTCTGTGTGTCAATCCTGCCCACACTGGTTTCCCCGTCCACCACGCGAACTCATCCCCAACTACTGGCCTGAGACACAAAAAATGCTGCGAGTTGTAAACGGAGAAGAATCAGTAGTCGGCCCTCCAACAGGATTTACTCCCGCTTCCAGAGAGCAGCCGGCCAGATCATGGTGGCAGCAGCTCTTCCGGAAGATTCACCTGTAAATCTCTACACCAGGCAGTCATGCAAACAGAGAGGGGATACCTATGGGAAAGAGAGAGATCACGGCTCAGTTCGTCGATCACCCTGTGAGCGCAGTAGTCCAGGCATTGGAGCCAGAAGCGACACGCCTGCCCGCTGAGAGGGGAGGGAAAGTCACCCGCTATGAGCTACATGGCATGACCCAGGAGGTGTTGTTCCCATGACTTTCCACAGCATACTCTTTGAAAGAACTGAAGACAGCAGCAAGAAAGAAACACTTGAAGCGCCCATCTTTTTTGTTGATTTAAATCTTGATCAGATTATAGACGCCATCACAGATGGTAGGCAGGAATATGATTTAAAACCGTTTTTTTACACTTCCTTGAACGATATCGACGCGATCACGTATCGTCATGAAATAATGCGGGATCTTGAAAATAAAATTCTGTTTGAGCATATACAATCATTTGCGCAAAAAATGCGCGCCATGCGCGAACATCTTACCCAGGCAAGCAAGTTTTCCTACAAATACCAGAAGGAAAGATGGTTTTTGGATGCGGTGGAAATGTATTGCGACGCCGTTCATGGCCTGGCACATGATTTAACCCTTGTCGATGTACAATCGCGCGGCTTTTTGGCCTTCCGCGAATATGTGACGGACTATGCCAATTCCGGCCGTTTTACATCGCTTCTAGCGGAAACGAAAAAGCTGAAAGCCGATTTGTCCGCAGTAAAATATTGCCTGCTCATAAGGGGTAACCGCATCAAGGTTCGCAAATACGAATCTGAAATTGATTACAGCGCGAATGTTGAGGAAACATTCGCGAAATTCAAACAGGGGACGGTAAAAGATTACAGGTTTAAATTTCCCACCTGGCTGGATATGGACCATGTTGAAGCGCAAATACTGGATCTGGTAGCCAGATTGTATCCCGATACATTTTTACATCTTGATGATTACTGCGCGAAAAACGGCAAGTATCTGGATGAAACGATAGCCATTTTTGACCGGGAAATACAATTTTACATGGCCTATCTGGAGTATATCGCGATAATCAAACGAGGGGGATTGAAATTTTGTTATCCGCAGATTTCCAATACATGGAAGGAAGTTTATGATTACGAAGGGTTTGATGTAGCTCTGGCCTATAAACTCATGACTGAAAACTCGTCCGTTGTCTGCAATGATTTTTCCCTGAAAGGGAAGGAGCGCATATTTGTCGTAACCGGTCCGAACCAGGGCGGTAAAACCACCTTCGCCCGCACCTTCGGACAGTTGCATTATTTGGCCAGCATAGGCTGTCCCGTCCCGGGCAGGGAAGCGCAACTCTTTCTGTTCGATAAGCTCTTTACGCATTTTGAAAAGGAAGAAAACATCAAAGATCTCAGAGGCAAACTGCAGGATGATCTGGTCAGAATTTACCATATTCTTAACCAGGCCACACCAAACAGTATTATCATCATGAATGAAATTTTCACATCCACCACAGTAAACGACGCGTTATTTTTGAGTAAAAAGATCATAGAAAAAATACTACAATTGGATGTGCTATGCGTTTGGGTGACATTCATAGATGAATTGACGTCGTTCAGCGAGAAAACCGTAAGCATGGTCAGTACGGTAGTTCCCGAAAATCCGGCAGTGCGAACCTATAAAATTGTCAGAAGGCCTGCTGATGGACTTGCACACGCGCTAGCAATTGCCGAAAAGTACCGACTGACATACCTTTATGTAAAGGAGCGTCTCAAATCATGAAGGCTTTTCTCATGTATAAAGATCATGATTTTGACCTGCAGCGGAAATTACCGCCGAATGAACAGGCGCTGACACAGGACCTGGAATTAAACACGCTGTTCAACGCCATGGCGCTCGGTGACAAATTTTTATTTGAAGTGGCAAAGAAAGCTGTTTTGTCCGGTTTAAATAATGATCTGGACACCATACGCTATCGCCAAAATATCCTGAAGGATTGCCTGAAAAATGCTTCCATTGTCAGGGATATCTACCATATCGCGGTAGAATCAATTGAAGGCGAGAAAAAGCATTATCTTGGCTTTTTGAGCAGATATCCCGATGCGCTCCTGCGTAGATCGATTGAAGTGTTGCAGATGTTTGTGGGCATCCTTAAAAAACTCAAGCATATTGCCGATGAACATGCCGATACATTCGAGTCAGAGGGCTTTACAGCGTTTTTCGCGATGCTCAACAAAGAACTTGGTGATGACTATTTCGCCAGCGTCCAAAATCATCTCAAGGCACTGGAATTCCGCGACGGAGTGTTGATGAGCGCTGAACTGGGACAAGGCAATAAAGGTACTAATTACATACTTCGTAAACCACAAGACAAGAAACAGAGTTGGATAGAGCGGATCCTTGACGAAATACCGTCCGCTGGCACCGTTTATATCGATGATCGCGATGAAAGCGGCGCCAGGACCCTGTCGGAATTAAAAGACAGGGGAATCAACCTTGTTGCCAGGGCGCTCGCCCAGTCTACTGATCATATTCTCAGTTTTTTTACTCTGTTGCGGACCGAATTGGCCTTTTATATTGGTTGTTTGAATGTATATGGGCGACTTGCCCAAATAGGGGGGCCAGTGTCCTTTCCCTGCCCATGGCTCTCAGCGAACGCAGGCATGCTTTTCAAGGATTATACGATGTCTGTCTGGCTTTAACCATGCAACGAAGCGTTGTAGGCAACAATGGAAATGCTGACGGGAAAGACCTCGTGATCATCACAGGTGCCAATCAGGGCGGCAAATCGACTTTTTTGCGCAGCATAGGTCTGGCTCAATTGATGATGCAATGTGGTATGTTTGTACCGGCTGAGTCGTTCTGTGCCAATATCTGCGAGAACCTGTTCACGCACTACAAACGCAAAGAAGATGCGACCATGAAAAGCGGCAAACTCGATGAAGAACTCAGCAGAATGAGCGCTATCGTAGACCATATAACGCCGAATTCCATGGTGCTTTTTAATGAATCATTTGCCGCGACAAACGAAAGAGAAGGCTCCGAGATTGCGCGGCAGATCATGAACGCGTTAGTAGAAAAGCGCATCAAGGTGTTCTTCGTGACGCACTTATACGAATTCGCACATAGCTTTTATGCGCAAAAAATGGAAAACGCTCTGTTCCTGCGAGCTGATAGGCAAGATGACGGAAGACGAACGTTTAAAGTAAGCGAAGGCGAACCATTACAAACCAGCTATGGCGAAGATGTGTATCACAAAGTATTTGGAACGGACCAGTAAATTCATACATGTGGATTGCAAAAAAGGAGAGAGAGACGGGGTATAATGCGTGCAAAGCTGGTAACTGGCGGTATCGCAAGCAATTTGCAAGCGATGGAAACTTTTTGAGGTTGTATACTTTCTGTAACGGTCTCAGGTTGTTTGGCCTCTCTCAAAAAAGGGGAGACCAACAATAGCAATCGACAGGATTTCGTTGCCTAGTTCTTGCTCTCTGCCCAATACGGAGGACCATATGCCGCTTCGCTTTGAACGACGCCAGAAAGTGGCCCGCTACCTTGATCCACGTACCGGCTTCCAGGAAACGACCATTGCCTGCGAAATGCGCCGGGACCCTTTGACGGGTCGCAGCGGACGGGTTGCTCATGGGCTGGGATTTCACATCCGCCCGTTGGATGTTGCGCCATTGATTGCTGCATCACAACCCTCCTGCCCTTTCTGTCCTGATCGGCTTTTCGAGGTGACTCCCACATTCCCAAGTGAGATCGTCCCTGAGGGACGCCTGAAGCTGGGAGAGGCTGTGCTTTTCCCCAACATAGTGCCGTATGATGAACATAGCGCGGTTACTGCTATGAGCCAGGAACACTATGTGCCGCTGGGAAATTTCACACATCGCCAGCTCTTTGATGCCTTCCGTGTCTGCCAGCAGTATCTGCACGCTGTCCAGCGGCACCCACAGACGACCTACGCGCTCGTCTTCTGGAATTATTTTCCCGCCTCAGGAGGAACCCAGATCCATCCCCACCTGCAGATCCTGGCGACCGATACGCCCGGCAACGCCCTCGAGGAGGAATTGACCTGTAGCGTACGCTACTCTCGTGAGCAGGGACGTTCCTATTGGGCCGATTTGCTTGTGGCGGAAGAACATCTGGGGGAGCGATGGGTGGCACGAGGAGCACACAGCGCCTGGCTTACTGGTTTTGTCTCGCAGAGTTTATTGGCAGATACGCTCATCTTGTTTCCAGAGATCCAAACGATCGTCGATCTCAGCGATGAAGGATTGGATGAGTTCTGCCGGGGATTAGGACAGGCGCTTCACCACCTCGCATCCCAGGGGGTGTACAGTTTCAATCTGGCATGGTTCTCAGGTGTGGCGGGGAGCCAGGAGATGTGTCTGCATGCCCGACTTTCTCCACGGCTCTATCTCACACCGAGCCTGTGGGGAACGGATACGACCGCTCTGCAGCATCTCTACCAGGAGCACTTCATGGTTCAGACTCCAGAAGTGGTAGCCACTGCCCTCCGGCAAGTTATACAACTCTAAGGGGTACCCATTGGACCAACATCCAAACGAAAAATCAGAAATCTAGGAAAGGAAGAGAGCTATGCCGCACATGCAAGTCTGTTCCAATTGTTGGGCAGAGAATCTTATCGATGCTCCCATCTGTGAACACTGTGGTAGACCACTTTCTGAAATCGAGCCGGTTTCCTACGACCAGAAATTGATACAGGCGCTCCACCATTCCATTCCCGAGATGCGGGAGATGGCGGCCATATTGCTCGGGCAACGCCGGAATCGGGATGCGCTCCCGGTCTTGCTGTCAAGTCTGCTCGAAGAAACCGATATCGGCATGCTCTGCGCCATCATCCAGGCTCTGGCGCAGCTTGAGGACTGCCGGGCTGTCACATCACTTGCGAAACGCCTGGCACAACCACATGCACTCGTAGTGGCACTGACCATTGTCAATGCCCTGGCAGCACTCGCCCAGACGGGATGCTGGGAAGCGCTGGATGTTCTCAAGGCTCCACCTCCTGTGTCTGAGAGGGTGGCAAAAGAGATCGCAGTGAGGTTGGAAACGCTCAATCGGTTGTATTACTGACCGGCTTTTAGCGATTCTTGACTGCTAAAGGAGCGAGGGATAGTAAAATATGGACCCAGATGGCTTTATCACTCCCTTTCTTTCCTCCTCTCATGCCTCTATATAGCAGAGCCTTTGTGCGACCCTCGTGGATGGAGGGCACTCTATCGAGTCACGTCGGTTCCTGTATACTGCGCGACTGCACGGCACCATGCAGCCTGCTCGTCGCCTCTGGGTTCCCAGCGGTGCGTCCAGCTGAGTTTTCGCCAGTACTCCTCCAGCTCCCAATGCACGACGGCTACCCGTGCGTACTGGGTGCGCAGCAGGAGCCTCACGTTGCTGGGTTCTGTGCAACGGCTGATCGCCAGGGGGAGATGACGGAAGCAGATGCCGGAGGCGTCTTCGTAGCAGCGCGCGATGCCCGCGTCGCCCAGCGTGCGATCCAGCAAGTCAGCCAGACGATCCGCGTGCTCGCGCTGGAACCGACAGGCCGGACACAGGTGCGTCCGCATCATCGGCTCACGCAGCTCAGCCAGACGTTGCGTCATCGACCGCCTGCCCTCCGCTACGCCTTCCCAGAGCGCGTGCCAGCGAGTTACACGTGGCGTCCGCTGCCGCGCGTTGAGCATGCCGTGCCAGCATCTCATCACAAAGAACGTCGACGGCGGCTGATCTAAGCCAGAGATCAATGCCTGCACTCTGCCCATCCAGTACGCAGAGACGCTCCTGAGCAGGGCCCCGACGGCCTTATTGTCCCCAACTCGGATAAAGTACCACAGATGGCTCCGGCACAGCCAACGGACGTCGTCGCCCGCCTGGGATGGCGTCCTTTCCGACAGCTCCTGTGAGAGCCAGGGCAGGTATGTAGCCACCGTGGCCTCCTCCTCTTGACAGAGTAGACAACCAGATGCGTTGAGTCGTGCCCCCACGTTGGCAACTGCAGGTGACCATGAAGACTGTTCCGTGGGCAAGTTGTCATTTCCCGCCATTCCCTGTGCATCTCGCACCCTTATCGAGTCCGTGACTCGTGTGTCTGCCGGATCTGTCATGGGTGTCCGTGACGGCGGCGCGAGGAAAGCCTCGTCGGAGGTGGCTCCGAGGAGAAGCCTGACGAGCTCGGTCGGTTCGGCACCGGTGTCATACTCCGCCAGAGCTGCCGCCAGCGATGCAAGCTGGGCGTGCGCGAGCAACTTTGCGGCCTCCCAATCGAGAGACGGGAGCAGGCGTACGAAGTGTGGCAGGCACAAAGCCGATGAGTGCAAGATGGCGGCGCGCACCTGACTATCGGTGAGCCCCACCGACAGACCACGAGCGATCCAGGATACTGCCGCCTCCTGGTGCTCGCACGCTAAGCAAGCGGCATGTGGGCGTATCCGGTCGGCCAGCGCCCCTGGGAGCGCGGACGATTCACGCGCTGCCGACCTCACCACGTTGACAGCGGAGGCGAGCAGATCCCGGTACACCGTCGACACGAGATGAGGGGGCGACGAGATGGCGACGAACTGGCGGGTGTGTTCCGGACAGAAACCGTCGCCTCCTGCATGCGTTGGATGATCGACGGCTCGTGGTATTGCTCGATCATATACCAGGCGAAGAACCGGTCGACTGCAGCGTGCGCGGCGCGGCAGATGATACACCCGGGCTCGCGCGCCAAACGCAGGAGCTCGCTCCGCTGGATGTTGTCGAGAATGGATCGACCCATGGTCTGTACGTCTCTCCTCCCTGTTTCTCTCAGGCACCTGGACATCTCCATGACTCCCCAGCCGACGACTCGACTGCGGCTGGTCGTGACGGCACCAGATATCTGGCCGTGCAACGGAGTGGTAGCTCATCAGGTGTGGGCCGCCGCCGTACACATTACCCTCTGATATCGCCACTACACTGTTCCTTGATCGGCCATCATGGCACCACCGCGCGCTGCGCGCTCGCCAACCAGTTGGACCAGCGCACGCCGCCACGCGTCCGCTTCCTCCTGGTGCAAGAGTCCACGACGGAGCGCGTCGCGCTTGAGCGTGTAGCTGCGTAGATCGTCGACAAGGTTCTCGAGCCGTCGCACCTGCTCACGCAGCAAGAACTCGACGACCACACTGCGCTCGGTGGTCCCATCATCACTGTGCTCCATGTGAGCGAGTGCCACCTGTAGATGGGGAAGACAGAGTCCTGCGGAGGATACATAGTCTGCCCGGCCCTCTGCTGTGGCCAGACGGGCGAGGAGTTGCTCGAGCTGCTCGGCGGCTGTCTCGCGCACGAGGCGGCACGCTGCGCACGTTGTGGTGTCTGCGAGGAGGGCCGCGAGAGGCGCAGCCGCGTGCTCGACCGCGCGCTCAATCAGACGAGACAGCTCAACTGCCAACGTCTCGATCAGCGGCGCATAGCCCTCGCTGATCCCCTGCGGCGAGGCCATCTCTTGAAACTGCCATGTATGCACGGGGCACAAGCCGCGCTCGGCTGCGAATGTGAGCTGTGCCGTGGTGTCCGTGGCGAGCGTGTATTGCCACTGCGCGAAGAACGCAAAAAGTGCCTGCCCCTGTGCCGTACAGATCGGACAGGTCCGCATGCGCGCGTTTGCTTGCCCACCGCCCGCCCTGCGAGCTGGAGATCGGCTCGTGGCAATCGCCTGATCTATGATGCGCGGATCAGCGGCTGTCGGCCCTGCCGCATTGTGCACGGCAGATAGGGGTGCCCCGGCTAGCAGCGACGCACGCAAGGACTCCATGGTTCGCCGCAGCTCGAACGCGCTTCCAGACGGCTCGATCTCGCCGTCGGACGGTGTCGCGGCGAGCGTCGGGTCTGCCTCGGCGAAGAGGTGCAGGGCGCGATCCAGGACGGACACGAGAAAGGTGCGTCCCTGCGCCTCGGCGAGAAACGCAGTGAGTGTCTGCTCGAATGATGCGAGCCCACTCCGATGGATGCTGGCATCGTCGTGGTTGAGCTTAGCTGCGAGACCATCGCGAGCAGAGAGCGGATAAAGGCGAGCATCTCCTGCTCCCAAGAGCTGCTCCACGCGTGTACGAATGTAGCCGAGCACTTCCCCGCGCTCCGTGTCGCCAGGCATGTCCATTTTGTTCACCACGACGAACAGTTGGTGCACCTGCCCTCGAATGTCGACGAGGAAGCGTTCCTCTGCTTCGGAGAGCGGCGCGTCGACGCTCGTGACGAAGATCACCGCGGCCATCTGCGGCAGAAACGCGTAGGTGGTCGCGGTATTTTCGTGGCGCGCCGATCCGATGCCGGGCGTGTCGATGAAGTACAGGCCACGCCGCAGAAACGGCAGCGGCAACTCCACGCGCGCTTCAAGGAGCCCCTTCTCGTTGCCGGGATTGCCGCGTTCAGTGATAAAGTCCGCCAGTTGTGCCAGCGGGATTTCCTGTTCCAACGCCCACCCCTTGCGGCGAAGCACCACGCGCTCGGTGGACCCATAGCAGAGCGTGGTGATCGCTGATGTCAGGGGCAAGAGTCCCGTGGGCAAGAGATCGCGCCCGAGCACCGCATTCATCAGAGTACTCTTGCCGCGCTTGAACTGGCCGACCACCGCCAGATTGAAACGATCTTCGGCAAGCTGGACCACCAGTGCCTGGCAACGCTCGGCTGCTTCTTGCGCTCCGTGCGCCTGGAAGAGCTGCTTCGCGGCGCGGACCGATGCGGCCACCTCCTGCTTCGTGAGTGTGTAGTGCCGTAGGGAGGAAACCTTATCATTGTCAGCGCCTGGTAATGCTCGCTCCACGTGATCCTCTCCTTTGCAATGATGGGCAGCGGCTCCAGCTACCCTCTGCTTTACTTGCAACAGGCAGTTTGGGAGGCTATCTCTTCGACCGTCTACATGATCGTCTGTTAAAGGGAGTGGAATCGTCTCCTTCTGGCTCAATACAACGGTGGGGAAAGAAGGCGATTCCAGGAATCGACCTGCGTTTCAACGCACAAAAAAACTTCTACCACACAAGCAGGGTAGGACGCATCCGGTACTTCTGCATTATGGGTAGAAGCTATTAGCCTTGCAGCTTTTCGCGAGCTTCATCGCATGATCAATTCTTCTCAAGAACAGTATACCGAACAGGAACTACAAGTGTCAAGGACAATTATGCCTGACCCTTTGTGTACAGTGCGGGGACGTTATAGAACGCATGGTAGCCTGCATAGCGTGCTGTTTTTGCTCCGAGTTCGTCTTCGATCCTGAGCAAGCGATTATATTTCGCGATGCGTTCACTACGTGCAGGTGCCCCCGTTTTGATCTGTCCAGCGTTGGTCGCCACCACGAGATCGGCAATCGTCGTATCTTCGGTTTCCCCTGAACGATGCGACACGACGTTGGTAAAGGAAGCACGTGTGGCAATCGCCATTGTCTCCAAGGTCTCCGTCACCGTGCCAATCTGATTGAGCTTGATCAAAATCGAGTTGGCCGAGCGTTCCTCAATACCTCGCCTCAGACGTATGGGATTAGTCACGAACAGATCATCGCCCACAATCTGCACCTGGTTGCCCAAACGCTGATTGAGTAGCGTCCATCCTTCCCAGTCGTCTTCGGCCAGGCCATCCTCTAACGAGATAATGGGATACTCGTGAATCCATTGTTCATACAGATCAACCATCTCACGAGCCGTGAGCGTGCGACCCTCGCGGGCCAACACATACTTGCCATTCTCGTAGAACTCGCTAGCGGCAGGGTCTATCCCCAGGGCGATTTCACTGCCCGGTTTGTAGCCCGCTGCCTCAATGGCTGCTACAATGACTTCGAGCGCCTCCCGGTTCGACCCAAGCGAGGGAGCAAAGCCACCTTCATCGCCCACGTTCGTGTTCAGCTTTTTGCTGCTCAACACTTTCTTCAGGCTCTGATACACTTCCGACCCCATACGCAGCGCCTCATGAAGGGTCGGGGCTCCGACAGGTAAGATCATGTATTCCTGCATATCGGTTGAATTGGCAGCATGTTTGCCTCCGTTCAAAATATTCATCATGGGGACAGGAAGCGTCCGTGCCGAGACACCACCTAAATAACGATAAAGCGGTTCCTGGTGCGCGGCGGCAGCGGCTTTTGCGATGGCGATCGAGACACCCAGAAGAGCGTTGGCCCCCAGATGACCTTTATTTGCAGTTCCATCCAGTTCAATCATCACGTTGTCAATCGTCACCTGGTCCGTCGCATCAAGACCAACGACCACCTCGCTAATAGCGGTATTCACATGCTCGACAGCCTTCGATACACCTTTTCCTCCATATCTGCCCTTCTCCCCGTCTCGTAATTCTACTGCTTCATGGGTGCCGGTGGATGCTCCTGAAGGAACACCAGCCACGCCACGACTGCCTCCGACAAGTAGCACTTCCACTTCAACGGTGGGATTCCCACGCGAATCAAGAATTTCTCGTGCAACCACTTCTTCAATTGTTGTGCTTCCACTCATGTTGTCAGACATCATTAACCTCCAAGGTAACTAAAAAATACTTCACGGCCACGACCTGATTTTGTGCACCTCTACAAGATGGAATCAGGACCTCACCTTGATCCTCCCTCTCATCGATGCAACGTATTTCGGGATGTGTGTGGCGGACCAGTAGGAAAAGGAAGAAGGAATGAGCGTGTCTCACTGCCACCAAACCACTGCACAGCATCAAACCAGGAAAAACGAGTGGCATCCAGCATCCAGATCGCACGACAGAGTGGGCATCCCCACTGCTGCATACAGTCTTGTAAGGTCTGTTGCTGCAACTCAGCAAGCGACATACTGCTCTCCCGAAGTTCGCCGCGACGGGAGGATGTAGGCAGAAAAAAACTTCTACCAGGCATGTACCATCCGCGCGGTTCTCTTGCTCAAGTAGAAGCTATCAGCCGATTCAATCGGCGCACCAGGTGAGCCTCATCACCATAATCTCTTCTCAACATACCACGCGTGGAGGGGAACGTCAAGCAAGCACTGCTAGTAGTAGGGCTTTTCAGTTTTCCCAAAGAAGGTGTAAAAAAAGAGTCTTCCTCGTAGAATACAAAAATCCAAGAACACTGCAAGGAAGGACTCACATGGACTATAGCACATTGCTTCAAGAACAAAGAACGCTTCCTGACCTGGAACCCGTTGTGATCAACTCGCTGTATACTGCTTTTCAAGGTCTTGCCGACCCACGCAAAAGGAAAGGGAAACGCCATGAACTAGCGGTCCTGCTCACGTCGTTGGTGCTGGCGAAATTGGCAGGTGAAACGAGCTTGAGTGCCGCGACCCAATGCTTGCCGTTTCCAATGTTGCCGCCCAGATGCGCGAGTTTGCGGCATTCCCCGAGCAAGCTCTTCAGTTCTTGCTGCTGGGATTGGAAAACTGAAAAGCCCTGGGATTTCAGTCACCCCCTTGACGCTCCCATCATGGCGTGGTATGTTTTCGATGAGGAAATGATGCTCATACTGCGATGAAGCTCGCACACCCTGCCGGAAGCTCCGGCTGATAGCTTCTACTCTGACGAGAAGAATCATTAATCGGTTCATGTCTGAGTAGAAGTTTTTTCTGCCCAGACGTAATCCAGGAGAGACGGAAGCAGGGAAAGTCATGGAGTCCAGGAACGCTTCAGCGAAAAACAACATACTCATTCAGGGAACGGCTATGCGTTCGTGCGAGCTGGCCTGGAACGTCACATATGTGTATGGGTAAGTGAGTTGGGGGCGCGACAAGTAGGAAAGCTTCAGCATCGGTTACGTGACTCAAGGAGGTGTGTAGAGCAGTATGGCAAACAGAGAAATGATGAGCTATCTCACTGCGCCACTACGCGAGGTTGCCCAGCACCATCTCCAGCCCGATGAAACCCTCTTGACGGCCATCTATGTTCACCATACCATTAGTTTCGCTCGCGACAGATGGTTGTGGCTCACATGGTATAGGCAGGATCATCACCCGACTCGGGCCTTTATTCTCACTACCGAGCGGGCTCTGATCGTGGAGGATCCCACCGATCCCACCACCTCTACTGGCAGCCGCGACTATCTCTTTGCCTCCTGCTCACTCAACCCCATCATGCTTTTCGAACTACGCTCAAACCTCCTCGACTGTGCTCTGACACTTGTGATGGCAACCCCAAACGGTCCCAAACGCGTCACCATCGAGTATAACGGCGTCAGCGAAAACGCATTCCTCGCGGCTGTCGTGTGTATACGTGCATTGGTAGATGGCCAGCCACTTCCTTTCTCCACGTGGCCCGACGAGACCTACGCACAGAAGCGGATGATCGCGTATAAGGGCTGGCATGCGGTTCTGGCCGACCTGGGAATGAAACTGGAGAATGCCGTCGTGCGCTACCTGGCCTCTGATGAGCAGGTGCAGGAGTGGTTGTCCGTGCCGACAATCGACGAGAGTATGTGGTGGCAACGACTCAGCATTGGCGCGCATGAACAGCCGCCAGCAGTGCTGGTACGTACGGATCGGCAAATCCTGCTAGTCAAGGAGATGAGGCGTACCCTGCGCGGACAGACGACGCGCGGCAGCAAGGCCTGGCTCATGCCTCTGGAACGGCTGCGTGCAGTTAGTGTCGTCTCCGACAAGCGTGAGCTGGAGATGCAATTTACGCTGGAACACGTCGGGGCAATCGAAGTAGTGCATCTCCCTGTCCTCCCTGAGCTTGCAGAACGGGCACTAGCGCTCGTCATGCCATCCCTGGCAACGCGTGGGAGATAAGGAGCAATGGATACCTGCGCCTGCTCACGCTGTCGTACTGCTCTGGGTCGCCGGGTCGGTCCCTTGAAAACGATGGGAAAGCCAATAGTCAGCTACCCAGCCTGTATGCCAGGGCTAGCTCTCCTGCGAAAAAAGCAAGCGGGCGTTTCCAGGCCCACGTCACTTTAGGGATGTTGGGTACTTCGCCTCGCTCGTGCTTCACAGCATTAAAGTGTGCGAGATATGCTTCCAGTGTGCTATCGAGTAGGGGCAACTGCTGCCGATGGAGCAGTCGCTCTTGCAAAGCCAGTATCTCTGATTCGCACACAGCACATGTCTCATGGGCTTGCTGCCAGTGAAAAAGGAGTCCTGACAAATCCTTGTAGGCGGGAAAGGAACATGCAATGTACCGGAAGATTTTAGTAGCCTATGATGGCTCAAAGGGGGCAAGAAAAGCGTTCGAAACAGCGCTCCAGCTTGCCGAGACCTTTCAAGCAGAGCTGTGGGCACTGGCAGTTGAAGAGCATCTTCCTCATTTTGCAGCGACGATTGACGAGATGGAGGAGGAGAAATCATTTGCGAATCGTTACTATGAGGAGTGCCTGGATATCGCTTCTGCACAGGCGATGAAGAAGGCGGTCAGGCTCAAACCGTTGATCCGGGCGGGCCATGTTGCTCACACGATCCTTGAAGTGACCCGGGAAGGGCGCTTCGATCTGGTGGTAATGGGGCATAGCGGACGTTCGGAAGTATGGGCGGCGTTTCTGGGGACGACAGCAGAGAAGGTCAGTCGGCACGCTCCCTGTACGGTTCTGATCGTTCGCTAAGTGAGTATGAAGCGCATCAGGAAGCATTCCCGCTCTCCATCTTCCCGTCCGCCGCTTCCTGATGCGCTTCTGTTGCCATTGAGTGACAAGAGATCACTGTCTCAACAACCTGCCACGCTCAGCATCTTCAAGAGAGCAAGATGTCACCGGTTTCGTTGCTGCTTTAAAAACAGTTCGACCGTTGCCACCGCATCTTTTTCCGTTGGCAAGACCGGTTCTGATTGCCGCCAGAATCTCTTCCACCAACGCCATCCCGACGATCTCCTTTGCTTCTGCTGTCGCGCTCGTGGCAACTGCGCTGGTCGGGCAGAAGGGATTGCAGCCAGATAGCAGCGCTGGCAGATCAAGCTATACCTGGGAGCGTCCCCTGCCAATCCTGCGACAGGGCACCAATGCAATTCTCTGAGATGCTGCCCGCATATCCCTGCACCACAGCGCTGGCAGAGCGCAAAAGCGGGTTGGGAATGACATCCTGTTTCGACGAGACAGAGATAACAATTCATCAACACAGCTCCTGAACAGCCCACGAATTGCGCAACGAGCTGCCTAACCAGTAGCGAGCAAGGATAAAAATGTGCCTCATTGAGAAGGAAGAATCAAACATATTCCTTCAAGGAGGCACATATGATTAGTATCGCTAATGGATCGGTAATTATCCAG
>WNGD01001836.1_pt1 | contig 27894 bp, 27 predicted proteins | sample 5400671 | NCBI WGS metagenome assembly WNGD01 (sample SAMN13153369, study PRJNA577476) | soil metagenome | isolation source: 40 cm soil or saprolite under grassland replicate 2 | place: USA:California | collected 2016-06-15
TCGCGCCGGATTTTGAAGCCGAGGCGCGGAGCATTTTGCAGAAGAAAAAAAACCTGCGCCTTATTCGACTGGCGACCCCGAAAGCGCTCGGGGCAAGATCGGCAATCGATATGCGCTCGGTTTGTGGTGGCGTGCTCGTACAGGACGCGGATGTCGCGGGGGAAATCGCGTCCGGCGGTGACCGGATCGTCACCAAGAGGCGACCGACCAAAACGGAACTGAATGCCATGTTGTTCGGCTGGCGGGTCGTCAAGCATGTGAAATCGAATGCGATCGTTTACGCCATGGCGGATCGGACGCTTGGGATTGGCGCCGGGCAGATGTCGCGTATCGATGCTTCGCGCATTGCAATTTGGAAAGCGAAAGAAGCCGGCCTCTTGCTCAAAGGCAGCGCGGTGGCGAGCGACGCTTTTTTTCCATTTCCGGATGGGTTGATCGCCGCCGCGGATGCCGGCGCGACCTGCGCCATTCAGCCGGGCGGATCAGTCCGCGACGAAGAAGTGATTGCCGCCGCCAATGAGCGCAACATGGCGATGATCTTCACGGGTATTCGCCATTTCCGCCACTAAGATTCCGTCGCGTAAGACGCATGCATCGATCGGTTCAGCCTCCGCGCGTGCTTAACATCAAGGATCTGCGGCGCGCCGCGAAACGGCGACTTCCCCGCGTCGTATTTGACTACATCGACGGCGGCGCGGAAGCCGAGCTAACGTTGCGCGCGAACTGCCGCGCCTTCGAGGCAGTGACATTCCGGCCGCGTTGCGCGGTTGCGACGTCAGCGTGTGATCTGCGTACCACGGTGCTCGGCACACCTCTCTCCATGCCGCTGATCCTTGCGCCCGTTGGGAGCAGCAGGCTCATCTATCCGCGAGGAGAAGAAGTTGCCGCGCGTGCAGCCGGCGCCGCCGGAATCGCATATGCACTTTCAACTCTCTCGGGCTGCCGCCTGGAGGATGTCGCCGCCGCATCGAAGGGGCCGGTCTGGTATCAGCTTTATCTGGTGGGAGGGCGCGACTGCGCGCTCTCGGCGATCGAACGCGCAGGAGGTGCCGGATTTTCGGCGCTTGTTGTTACAATCGATACAGCTGTGGCAGGCATGCGGGAACGCGATTTTAGAAACGGCGTCAAGGAGCTGCTGAGCGGCAAACTTGGACCGATGCTGCCATTTATGGGTCAGTTCCTGACAAAACCTCGCTGGCTGATGAGCTTTCTTGCTGATGGCGGGTTGATGAAGTTTCCGAATGTCGTTATTCCTGGAGAGGGCCCAATGACGTACGCGGACGTTACCACCGCGCTCGAGCAGTCGATGGTGAGTTGGCAAGATCTCGGCTGGATTCGCGAGGCTTGGAGTGGCCGCATCGTCATTAAGGGTGTTCATACCGGAGACGACGCCCGGCGCGCAGTAGATGCCGGGGCGGACGCGCTGGTGGTGTCCAATCACGGGGGCCGGCAGCTCGACGGCGTCGCGCCGACTCTAAGCATGTTATCTGAAGTGTTGGTCGCCGTGGATGATCGCATCGAAGTGCTGCTGGACGGTGGGATTCGCCGCGGCAGCGACATTGTGAAGGCGTTGTGTCTCGGCGCGCGAGCTGTACTGGCCGGACGCGCTTACGCGTACGGACTCGGCGCCGCCGGCGAGGCGGGGGTTGCGCGAGCGGTCGAGATTCTACGTGCCGATCTCGTTCGCACTCTCAAACTGCTCGGCTGCGCGGCAATCGCTGAGCTGGATCAATCCTACATAGACGTGCCAGCGGATTGGCCACGTGAGTGATGCGGCGAGTTACGTGAGGAAATAACTGAAGGCACGTTATCAGGTTCCTCGGCTCGAAGAGAGTCGCCACATCCAAATACAGAGAATGGCGGCAACGATAAGCGCGACCCAGCTTACGCCCATTGGAATTGTATGAGTCCCGACAGTGACTTGGGCGTGCTTGATCAACCGCAGGAGGTGACCCAGAGCAAAAAGGGCGAAAATGATGCTTGCGACGCGTAATCCAGTTGTTGGGGAATTCATGCGCGCATTGTTGCCGGCGCGTTTCAATTTGTCACTAAGAAATACGACTGTGGCGGCGAACTTCTCAATAGTGGCATGCCCTTGGAATGGCGTCGAAGCACGTCTCGTAGAAACGTGACGACAACCGTTCGTTACGGGATCGTGCCACGACTCCTGCGCAGAGACGCGACTTGTACCAGGATGCCAAGGACCGCGAGTCCAATAAACACAATGGTCGATCCTGACGCCGGAAGGACGATCGCGCTTTGAATCAGATGTGCGCCGATGAGTGAAGACACAACGATGAGCGCCCAATCAAACAAAGCGAGCAGAAGAATCGCGCCAACAACTCCGCCGATCACAAAGATGACTGTGGAGTATTGCGCATACTGAACAAAAAATGCCGCAGCGATCGACCCCGCTAATTTGCCGCCAGCCAGGAAACCAAGAACTGCGACGGCGACTTTCTGAAGGAACAACGCGAGCAACGCGCCGATTAGGCCAAGAACGAGGGCAACGGCCAGAGCTAATAGCGGCGATGGCTCATGGACCAGATGCGGCGCAATTTCCACTCCCGCCGCGAAGCCGACTGCCGCGACGCATAGCCAGAACAGTTTGCGTCCGAAAAACAGGATCACTGCGCCGATCAGTGCGCCGACAATGGCTACAGAAAATTGCATCGCGGAAAGAATTTCGGTTAGCCAGCATTAACAAGGCGTAGCGGTGCTTGTGTCAAGCACGGGGTCAGCAAACAGGCGTTCGCGGTCGCAAACGTCACTATCGGCTTCGCAACGAAGGTTATCGGGCTGGTGGGATTTGAACCCACGGCCTGTCGCCGCGGCGACCGCTCTACCATACGCGATCGAGCTCATCTCTACCTCGTCCGGTCTTGTAATATCGCTCGCGTTGCGCCGCTTCGGAGCGAGTGGTGAAGCTTTCGCTGTGGACTAGAACCCACGGCACTCCATGTTTCGTCGCCTTGGAATCACCAGCGTTGTGGCGGCGAATGCGCTCAGTCAAATTCTCGCAAAAACCGACGTAGCGTCGTCCGGTTTTCTGGCTGCGCAACACGTAGCAACAAAACATCCTTCAGCCATCAGTAGATCATATCGGGCTGGTGGGATTTGAACCCACGGCCTCCTGGTCCCGAACCAGGCGCTCTACCAAGCTGAGCCACAGCCCGAATTGCTCGTCAGATCTGCCACGCCAAGGTGGCGCGCGTCCTTACTTCGCGTATTTTGCGACGCATGGCAAGCGATTCAGTCTTCCGTGGCATCCAATTATCGGTGAAGCAGACCGAATTGCTCGCGTGTCCCCGCATGCGCGTGCCACTCAGCTTGCGCTGTCATATCGTGTCAGTAAGATCGGCCCGTGCTTTCTCAACCCGATTCTGCTTTGACCGACTCTGCGCACGCCGGCCAAATGCTCGAGCTGATGTACAAGCTCATGGAATATCGCAGTCATGAGATACGCCATCGGCTTGAAAAAGTCGGCCGCGCCGCATCCATGTTGCACATGGATGTCTTGCTTCTCATCTATCACTTTGCCAGGTTCGGCCCGGGAAATATCCTCGAAATCGGCCCCTACATTGGCGGTTCCACGATCGCCGCCGCATTTGGCGTGCGCGACTCCGGCACGCCCAAAAAGATCGTTAGCATCGAAGCCGGAGGACGATTGGAACACTTTCGAATACCGAGCAGGCATATCTTCAAAGATCTGAAAAAGAACCTGGCGCGATTCGGCGTGCTCGAGAATGTCACTTTGATCAACGGTCGCTCTTTTGAGGAGACGACGAAGTCGGCGGTCGGGCAGATGCTGCGCGCGGGCGAGGTGGGTCTATTTATGTTTGATGCTGATAACAACGTACGCCGCGACCTGGACTGTTACGGCGACCTACTGAGCGATCGTTGCTGGCTCGTGATTGATGATTATTTCGGACCGGCGAAAGCAGCGCCGGTCCGGGCGCAAGTCGATGAACTCGTATCCGCTGGAAGGATCGTCCCCTTTGGATATTACGGATGGGGCACTTGGATCGGCCAGTGGCGCCCGAAATGAGTCGTGCTAACGGCTACCCGCTGAAAATTTCTCGACAGCGTGGCGTACTCTTCGATCTGGAAGGGATTCGCGATGGCGCTAACAAATCCGTTGACAAGCAGCCGCTCCACTTGGAAAGTCAAAACTCGTTTTTCATCATGCTTGTCCCGCAACTTACCCCATCCGCTCTCGCAGGCAGCTTACCGACCATTCTTCAATTCCCGACGGAAGCATCCCGCCCCGTTCGTTTCTTGCGCCATATGACGACTCAACTTCTCCAGGAAGCAGCCCAAGTGATCCCAAATCAGCAAGTTCTGATCAACGTTGTCTCCAAGCGCGTGCGCCAGCTCGGTTTGGGACATCGACCCATGGTGGAGATAACTCCTCGCATGTCGCTCACCGATATTGCGCTTAAGGAAATTGTCGCAGGCAAATTAACGTACGAGCTGCTTCACGAGTCGGCGGACGGCGCGTAGCCGGGCGACACATGCCTGGTCGCCCGCGCGGCGACTGTGCAATATGACGGCTGAGTCGATCGTCAATCGCAAGGCGCTGCACGACTATCACGTTCTCGAGCGCTACGAGGCCGGCATCGAGTTGAAGGGTAGCGAGGTTAAGTCCATCCGCGCTGGCAAGGCAAATATCAGCGACGCTTTTGCGCGAATCGAAAATGGCGAAGCCTTTCTCTATAACGCTGATATCCAGCCGTACGCACAGGCGAGTCACGAAATTCCTGCCGCCAAACGTGTGCGCAAACTCTTGTTGCACCGCCAGGAGATCGACAAGCTTTACGGCGAAACGCAAGTGGCAGGTCGTGCATTGGTCGTTCTCAAACTCTATTGGAAAAACGGCAAGCTCAAAGCCGAGCTTGGCGTGGCCCAAGGCAAAGTCGCGCGCGATAAGCGCGCGGATTTGAAGAAGCGCGCCATCGATCGCGAAACGGCACGCGAAGTCGCGCGCTTTAATCGCAAACACGGCTAGTTCAATTTGTAGCGGCCCTCACGGAGCGGCGCTTCAGTTTTAATCTGTCCTAATCTGCGTAATCTGGAGATCATGCTTCGGGTCCTGCTACTCGCAGTAGTCCTCCTGTTCATCGCATGGTTAGTTCTGCGCCTGGTCCGAACACACCGCTTTTCGTTACAGGACAGCGTTGTCCTCATTACGGGCGGATCACGCGGACTTGGGCTCGTGCTTGCGCGGCAAATTTGCGCCGCAGGCGGTCAGGTCGCGTTGCTTGCACGGGATGCGGCGGAACTCGCGCGCGCAAAAGCTGATCTCGCCCGGCGCGGTGGCACCGTGCTGACCATCCAATGCGATTTGCTGGATGCCGGACAAGTTCAGCCGGCTATCCGGGAAATCATTGATCGCTTCGGCAAGATTGACGTCTTGATCAACAACGCCGGCATTATCGAGGTCGGCCCACTCGATCATATGACACGGGAAGATTTCGAGCGGGCAATGCGATTGCATTTTTGGGCGCCCTTCGAATTGATTTCACAGATCGTTCCCGAAATGCGCACATGGGGAGGCGGTCGCATCGTCAACATTTCTTCCATTGGCGGTAAGGTCGCAATACCGCATCTCGCACCTTATAGTGCGAGTAAATTTGCGCTCACCGGTCTCTCCGACGCGTTTCGTGCCGAGCTCGCACGCGACAATATTTATGTGACAACCGTCGCGCCGGGAATGATGCGCACCGGCTCGCACGTAAACGCAAAATTCAAAGGCAAACACGACTCCGAATTCGCCTGGTTCGGTGCCTCGGCCGGAGCGCCACTGATATCCACGAATGCAGACCGCGCGGCCCGAAAAATTCTTGCCGCCTGTCGTCGCGGCCAGCCATCGCTCACCCTCACGTTTTCCGCGCGCATGGCGATTCTCGGCAACGCCCTCTTTCCAAATCTCACCGGCTACATGATGAAGGTGGTGAATCGATTTCTTCCCGGAGCAGGCGATGAAGGAGGCAATCAATTACGTGCTGGGTCGCAGCTCCGCCGACTGAATCCGACGTGGCTTACGCGTCTGGCCGATCGTGCGACGATTCGCAACAACGAGGACCGCCCGACTTGATAGTACTTGCTTGCCCTCCGCCTCTTCCGTTCCAATGGAAACAATAGGGCGAGGGGTTCCCCGTCATAGCCAAACATTTTGCCCTGCGGTAAACGCCCGGTTATTAGCTTGTGAGCAAACGTCTCTTCGTTGCCGTCGATCTGCCGGAATCGACACGTGAGCTCCTCTCTAACCTCGACCCCCACATTCGCGGAGTGCGTTGGGTGGATGCCGAACAAATGCACCTCACACTTGGTTTCTTTGCCGACGTCCGGGAAGAGATCAATCCGGCGTTTCGTGAAAAACTGAATGGAATTGATTTCGGTGCTTTTTTTCTACCCATTATCGGCGTGGGCGCGTTTCCGTCGAGAGGCTGGCCGAAGGTGATCTGGATCGGCGTTGGTCGCGGGCATCCGCATCTTTTCCAATTGCACAAACGGGTGAGCGACGCTGCAATCGCGTCGGACCTCGAACCCGATCTTCGCCCCTGGCATCCGCATATCACGATCGCGCGATGTCGCGACGTCGCACCGCAATCAGTGCGAGAGTTTCTCAAATCGAATGTCGATCTTGATGCCGGAATGATCCGCGTTGATTCGTTTCATCTCTATTCTAGTACGCTGACGCCCGCGGGTCCGATTCACACGCGCGAGCTCAGCGTCGGTTGCCGCGAATAATGCGACGCTCACCCGTCTTCGCATGGTTACGACGCGGCAGGCAGAGCGCCGCTACAGATTCCGGCTCGAGAGCGGCGCAGCCACGTCCTCGAGCGACCGCCTTTCGGCTGGCACGCCGATCCATGCTTCGACTAATGCGCCAAAAATCATGAGCGCGGCCGCCACCAGATATCCTATGAACAATGCCGTGATCGACCCAGTACCGATGATCCATCCGAATAACGTCGGCGCGCCCACTCCGCCCGCCAATGTTCCGATCGCGTAGAAGATTGCGATTGCCAGCGCCCGAATTTCCAGCGGAAAAATTTCGCTCACCGTCAAGTAAGCCGAGCTCGCTGCGGCCGACGCAATAAAGAAAATAATCGTCCAAGCCAGTGTTTGTGTCTGAGCAGTCAATAGTCCCGCGTGAAAGAGCCACCCCGTCAGCGCGAGCAAAATCCCGGCGAGACCATAGGTAGCAGCGATCATTTTCTTGCGACCGATGGTGTCGAAGAGATGCCCGAGCAAGAACGGACCGAGCATATTTCCCAGCGCGAAGAAGAGCAAATAACCGCCCACATCTTTCGCCGGCACCGAGTAAAACCGGATCAACACAAGGGCATAGGTGAAAAAGATTGCGTTATAAAAGAAGGCTTGTGTCAACATTAGGACAAGACCGAGAAATGAACGCCGCCGATGTTCGTGGACGATCGCATCCCAAATTTCGTGCCATGGCGTGTGCGTGCGCGTTCGAATGCGCGTGGGCGGCGCATCGCTGTAGCCCGGATCGGTGATCCCGGCTGCATTCGATCCCACGATCGTTCGTTCGACCTCACCAACGATTCTTTCCGCCTCCTGATTTCTTCCGTGAATCATGAGCCAGCGCGGACTTTCCGGAATCCATCGGCGAAAGAAAATTATGACCAAACCAAGCATCGCGCCGATCCCAAATGCGCAGCGCCAACCCAGCCAGATCGGCAGGCGGCGCGGATCAAGCAGGAAAATCGTAGCGCCCGCACCCAGCGCCGCGCCCAGCCAGTAGGAACCGTTGATCATCAAATCGGCGCGCCCGCGCACGCGCGCCGGAATCAATTCGTCGATGGCAGAATTAATCGCCGCGTATTCGCCGCCAATGCCGGCGCCCGTTAGCGCGCGAAAAAAAGCGTAGCTCGCGAAATTCCAGGAAAACGCCGTCAATCCCGTTGCGACGAGATAGACCGCTACCGTGACGAAGAACAATTTCTTTCGCCCCAGCCGGTCGGTGCCGTAGCCGAAAAGCAGCGCGCCGAGCACTGCGCCGGCGAGGTAAAAGGTTGCGCTGGCGCCGACCTGCGTATCGGTGAGCCCGAGAGTCTCGCGGCGTGTAAGAATTCCGCCTAACGACCCGGCGAGCGTGACTTCAAGGCCATCAAGAATCCAGGTTGCGCCGAGTGAGACAACGATCAGCCAGTGCCATCGGCTCCACGGCATCCGGTCCAGCCGCGCGGGTACGCGCGATTCAATCGTTTCGCCGTCCTGCATAACGAGCATTCATCTCGCGCAAAGATAGGCATGGCGCAAAATGCAACCGAGTGATTGCGGCGAAGCCCGCGGCTGCGTTCGTTTCTCGAAAAGGCTTACATCTGTTCCAGAAAATTAACGGCACCCGTATCGAGACTGTAATACGCGCCGACCACACGGACCTCGCCGGAATCAACTTTGGGTTTGAGGATTGCCGTAGATGAACGCAGCGCTTGTACGACGTTTTTGACGTTTGCCTCGACGGTTGCTTTGAGGTCATCTTTGACGGTGGCTTCCACTGCGGGCCGGATCGCTGTTACCAGCGATTGGATATGCCCAGGTGCCTTGCCTTTTGCCGCGATTGTTTCCTTTGCCGCTTTAACAGCGCCGCAGTCCTGATGCCCGAGTACCACGATCAGGTGCACGCCCAAATGATCAACCGCGTATTCGATACTGCCCAGGCTATGATCGTCGATCACGTTACCTGCCACGCGGCACACAAATAGATCGCCGAGTCCTTGATCAAACACGATCTCGGGCGGAACGCGCGAATCAGCGCAACCGACAGCGATCGCAAACGGGTGCTGACTCTTGCTCAATTGCGTCCTTTCTTCGCCTGACTGGCGCGGGTGCTGCTGATTGCCGCTGGTGTAGCGTTCATTCCCTTCTTTCAGCCGGGACATTGCCTCAGCCGGGGAGACAATCGGCTTGTTGGCAGCGCCGGGATCCGCAGCCGCGGCAAATTGATTTGCGCCAAGCAGAGCGGCGATAACAAAAAACGATATGAAGCGTGTCTTTCTCATGAGTGTTTTTGCAGTTTTCGTATCTTCCAATCAAGCCAAAATTTAGATTACTGAAAAACAGCGACGCATCCTGACACGTCGCTAAGGTGAATGTTAGGGTGTTAATGAGATCACATCGCGTTTAACTGTGCGACGCGTCTCTCGTGGTGGCCCCCTTCGAAAGCGGTTTCGAGCCAGATCCGCACAATCTTTAGCACCAAATCTTCGGAAATAAGACGCTCACCGATGGAAAGGACATTGGCGTCATTGTGTTGCCGTGAAAGCCGGGCCGACTCTTCATTCCAGCAAAGCGCACAACGCACACCATGCACTTTGTTCGCCACCATCGCTTCGCCGTTGCCCGAGCCGCCGAAGACAATTCCACGCTCGCATTCGCCGCGCGCTACCGCTTCCGCCGCCGGACGAATGAAAAGCGGATAATCTACGGGTTCCTCATTAAAGGTGCCGAAGTCGTTTACGTCGTGTCCGAGTGAGCCGAGCAACTCCTTCACCTTTTCCTTGTAGCGAAAACCGGCGTGATCCGTGCCGAGCGAAATTTTCATGTGATGAATTTATTACCCGAGGTGCGCGGTCGTTGTCGAGGGCTACCACCTCTTGTCACGCATTGATCCGAAAATCGAAAGAGTAAACAGATAGAGATGTCTCGACTCCGCTCGACATGACAGAGACAATTCCTCGCGCTGAATGGACGAGTAAATATTCCCCTTCAATTTTCCGCAAGGCTTGCGGCCTAACCGCCGTGTAACTTTGCCAGTTCGCGCCAAACCTCTCGTTCACGCTCGGTTAGTTTCTTTGGCACGTTGATCTGAACATCGACATAAAGATTTCCGCGTGTTCCCGAGGTGCTCGGAAGTCCGCGTCCCCGTAACCGAAATCGCTGTCCGCCGTGGGTGCCTGGCGGAATTTTCAGGCGCACGTTCCCTTCGAGAGTCGGTACGAGCAATTCGCTGCCCAGCACCGCCTGCCAGGGTTCAATCTTCACCTCGTGAACCAGATCGCTGCCCTCGACCGAAAAGTCGGGATGTTTCGCCAAACGCACCCGCAAAAAGAGATCGCCACTTTTCCCTCCGCGCACGCCCGCTTCGCCTTGGCCCGCGAGGCGGATTCGTTGCCCTTCGTGAACGCCGCGCGGGATTTTGACCTGATAATTTTCCACTTTGTTTGAACCGGCGCGGCGCAACGAAACTGTCCTGGTCGAACCATGAAGAGCTTCTTCCAGCGTGACCATGATGTCGGCTTCCACGTCGGCCCCGCGTTCGGCCGTCGCCTGACGCCCGCCGAATCCTCCGAAAGCAGAGCGGCCGCGACCGCCGCCGAAAAACGCCTCGAAAAAATCGCTAAACCCAGTTCCGCCAAACTCGAATTCAACTCCGCCATTTTCGCCACCGCCCCATTGCCATTGCTGGAACCCGCCGCCTGGCTGCTGCGCTCCCCAGCCGGGTGGCGGTTGAAATCCGCCCGGCTGGTTCCAACCCGCGCCGAGTTGATCGTACTTCTTGCGCTTCTCCGCATCGCTCAAGACCTCGTAGGCTTCATTGATCTCCTTAAACTTTTCCTCGGCGGCCTTTTTGTCCTTGGCCACATCGGGATGATGTTTCCGCGCCAGCTTGCGAAACGCCGTGCGAATTTCATCCTCAGAGGCCGTCTTCGGGACCCCGAGAGTTTCGTAATAATCTCTGAACTGGACCGCCATCGGCTCTCAACCTTGTGCCTCCGCGCGATTCGCGCAACCTTCACTCGATGCGTGAGCTCGGAAAATTCGTGGTCATCATCGGCATAATCATGACGCTGGTGGGACTGGTAATGTGGAGCGGCTTCGCACCGAAATGGCTGGGACGATTGCCCGGCGACATCCGAATCGAGCGCGAGCATTCCGCATTTTATTTCCCAATCGTTACCTGCATCATCCTCAGCATCGTGCTCAGCTTGCTTCTGTCGATCTTCCGACGCTGACCATTTTCAAATGGTCAGCCAATCACGCATTCAAACTCGGCTTGATGACCATGTCACTCATCTCCTGCGTTGCCGGCGTTGCCTGCGGATGCAATCGACCCCGGTTTCGGGTGAGGCGGTCCTGAGCAATGTCATGTTGATCGGCCAGGCGCCGGGCCCGCGTGAGCCGGTATTGCAGCGCCCTTTCGCGCACACCGCGGGTAAAACGATGTTTCGCTGGTTCGAGCAATTCTGTGGTCTGAACGAAGCTGCCGTAAGATCGACAATTTATTTCGCAGCGGTCTGCCGGTGTTTCCCCGGCAAAACTTCGTCCGGAGGCGATCGTGTGCCGGCACCCGATGAAATCCAGAATTGTTCCTCATGGATGGATGAGGAGATCAAAATTTTAAAGCCGCGCCTAATAATTCCGGTTGGCCGTTTGGCCATCGCGCAGCTTATCGATTGCAGGAAGCTGGAAGAAGTGATCGGCCGCGGATTTCGCGTCGAGCGGGCAGGTCATCGCGTTGATCTAATTCCGCTGCCGCATCCCTCAGGCGCATCTCCGTGGCACAAAATTTCACCGGGAAAGGAATTGCTCGAAAAAGCCATGCGCAAAATCGCGCGCCACCCGGCGATGCGCGCGTTAGGGACAAAATTGTAGGACATCTCTGTGAAATGCCGTGTGCTACAGCACATTTGGGGCGTTGAAAGTTGAGCGTCGAACGTTGAAAGTTTGCAAATGTCTTCCAGTCATATTCCAACCCGCGCGGAGATTCCCGAGTCCGACAAATGGGACCTGACGCAGCTCTTTACGGATGTCGGCAAGTGGCAGGAGGATTTTGGCTGGCTTCAGCGGACGTATCCGAAACTCGAAAGTTGGAAGGGTAGAGTAGGGGAGTCGGCGCAAACGCTTGCCGAAGTACTTGAGTTTGAAAAGTCGCTCGAGCTGAAAATCGAACGCGTCTATCACTACGCCTCGCTGCAACTGGCCGAGAACAGCACGAATAACGAATACTTGGCGCGGATCGGACAGGTTCAAAATCTGCTCACCAAGATTGGTGAAGCGGGCGCGTTTATTGTCCCCGAAATACAGGCAATCGACGACGCCACTTTCGCGAAGTTTCTTGTCGATCCAGCGCTGGCCGATTGGCGGATCAAGTTGCACAAAATTCGCAGGATGAAGCCGTATGTGCTTTCCGTACCCGAGGAACGCCTTCTCGCGCTGAGTAGTATCGCGCTCAGCGGTTACGACGACGCATTTTCGCAGCTTACCGATGTGGACATGAAATTCGGCGTCTTGACCGACGAGACCGGTCGCGCGGCACCGCTTACGCAAAGTTCGTTCAGTTCGTTTCTGGTTAAGCGCGATCACGAACTGCGCAAGCGCGCCTTCCATCAATTCTACGCGGAATTTCAGGACCATCAGTACACGCTGGCCGCGTCACTCGCCTACTCGGTTAAGGCGGATGTGTTTCAGGCGCACGCGAGACATTATTCATCTGCGTTGGAGGCGGCGCTCTTTCCCGATGATGTACCGGTCGCCATGTATGACGGATTGGTTGCGTCTGTCCGCAACAACCGCGATCCACTTTTTCGCTACTTCGATTTGCGCCGGCGCGCGCTGGGGTTGGGCGAGCTGCATCATTACGACACGTATGTGCCGCTGGTTCCGGAAATCGAAACGCGATTTACTTTTGATCGGGCAGCGGAAATGGTTCTCGCTGCGGTGGCCCTGCTGGGGAAAGAGTATGTCGATACCTTAAAGGAAGGCCTGCGGGGGCGCTGGTGTGATCGTTACGAAACGAAAGGCAAGCGCAGCGGCGCGTTTTCATCCGGAAGCTACGGCGCGCCGCCCTACATCCTGATGAATTACAAGGAGGATGTCTTCGCCGATGTTTACACGCTGGCGCACGAAACTGGTCACTCGATGCATACCTGGTTCGCGCAAGAATCCCAACTGTTTCAGGATCACGAGTACCCGATTTTCCTGGCGGAGGTTGCATCGACGTTCAACGAAGAGCTGCTTACGCATCATCTACTCGAGCAAACGAGCGATCGGAAGATGCGCGCCTATATCATCAATCGACAGATCGACGATCTGCGCGGCACACTTTTCCGGCAGACGATGTTTGCTGAGTTCGAGAAAATCATTCACTCGATCGAGGAAAGCGGCGACGCGCTTACGCTCGATGTTTTCAAATCGGAATATCACAAGCTCCTCGAAACGTATTTTGCTGAGAATTTCGTGCTCGATCCCGAGCTCGATCTTGAATGCCTGCGCATCCCGCATTTCTACCATGCGTTCTACGTCTATAAATATGCGACTGGCATATCTGCCGCGGTTGCGCTTTCGGAACGCGTGCTTTCCGGTGAACATCGAAGCGTGGAGGCCTACCTTAATTTCCTCCGCTCGGGGGGCTCGAAGTTCCCGCTCGAAGCGCTCAAAATCGCGGGCGTAGACATGGCAACACCGGCGCCGATCGAGAGCACGCTGCGATTATTTGAGCGGCGCCTGGAGGAGCTCGAAGCGCTTCTGCTGTAGAATCCAGGGACCCAAGGATCGGCGGTCTCCACTCCGCCGAAAAGGCCGGCTTGGAAGACGTCCCTCCCTGGTTAATCTGCTTCGATGCAATTGACCCCAGGCGAACTTCGCGAGCGCTTGGACCCGCTCTTTCGCGAAAATTTTGAAAAACTTGGGGAACTCGGCGCGTCGGTTTCCATTTGGCACGATGGAAAACCGCTTGTCGATCTTTACGGCGGCTTTCGCGACACGCGTCGCCAACATCCATGGACGACGGATACGATCGTTCTCGTCTGGTCGGCAACGAAAGGAATCGGTAGCGCCTGCGTGTTGCATGTCTTGCAGGAAAATAAGATCGACATCGACCGATGCGTGGCCGAGTTCTGGCCCGAGTTTGCGCGAGCGGGCAAAGACAAAATCACACTTGCGCAACTGCTTTCGCATCAGGCTGGGCTTTGCGCTTTAGATCGACCAGTCGATGTGCTCGACTACGATGCAGTCGTTCGAGCTCTTGAAGCGCAAAGGTCGTTGTGGCCGCCCGGAACCGCACATGGTTATCATGCCCGCACGTTCGGTTTTCTTCTGGACGAACTTGTGCGTCGCATCGCTGGGAAACCACTGGCAGATTACTGGCGACAGATTTTTGGCGAGCCTCTCAAGCTCGATTTTTGGATTGGCTTGCCGGAAAAAGAGAATCCTCGCGTGGCGACGATGTATGCCGCAAAAGCAGGTAGAGCGCCGGAGCCGAGACAATTTTGTGTGGATCTAACGACGCCCGGCACGCTGGCGCGCAAAACTTTCACTTCCCCTCATGGATTGCACGCGGTCAGCGCGATGAACGACATTTCGGTCCGCGCGCAGCCGATTGTCTCCTTCGGTGGAATCGGCAGCGCCGCGGCCCTGGCAAGATTCTATTGCATGCTCGCCAATGGCGGAAAATTCGATGGTCGCGTCTTTTTCTCAGAGAAAACGATCGAATGGATGACGACGACGCTAACGGATGGCATTGACCGCGTTTTTCAAATACCGACAGCATTTTCTGCGGGATTTATGAAAGATGCACGGACCGCGACGCGAAGAATCTTCGGCAGATCGCCGAGCGCCTTTGGACATCCCGGTGCGGGCGGCAGCCATGCCTTTGCCGATCCGGAAAACAAGATCGCGTTCGCTTACGTGATGAATCAAATGGAGCAATCGCTGCTGCCTAACGAGAAATCGCTGCGGCTCGTGGACGCGATTTATTGTAGCCGCGCCTCTGTGAGGCGCGCAACGCAGACGAGATAGAAATGCGCGCGTCGCGCTTCGCAGAGCGAAGCGGCTACATTTCACCGATCATTGTGATCCAAATTTTTCGGCGATGCTGCGCGTGACGATGCTCGAACAGGAAAATGCCCTGCCAAGTCCCGAGCTGCATCCTTCCTTTAACAATCGGCACAGTCTCGCTTGTGCGCGTCAGGACCATGCGGATGTGCGATGGCATGTCATCGCTGCCCTCCGAGCCGTGAGTAAAGTAATCAGCATCTTCCGGTACCAGGCGATTGAAGAATTCCTGGAGATCATGTCGCGCGGTTGGATCGGCGTTCTCCATGATGATCACGCTGCAACTGGTGTGCTGAACAAACACGGTCACCGTTCCATTGCGCAGGCCGGAGTTGTCGATCTTCGCCTGGATCTCGTCGCTGATTTCGTACATCCCCTTGCGACTGGTGCGGACTTCGAGTCGGTCGTGGTGTACGCGCATTGGGCGCACTGTTATCCAACGCGGCGATGAGAGCAATCTTGCTGGCATTTTGGACTGTTTCGAATGTCGCGTCACAAACCGCCTCACCTCAATCCTCTCCCCGCTTGAGAAAGGGTAGAGGCGGACGAACATAAATGCGATGAAAGTGCGAATGCAGTTTTACGCGCAATTGCGCGATCTGGCTGGAATCCGCGAGCAGGATTTCGATCTTGCCGAGGGATCAACCGTTGGCGACTTGCTTGACCAAATTTATGTGCAACACCCTGCGCTTCGCACACATGACAAGAGCATTTTGATTGGCGTCGGCGTGGAATTTGTGGATCGCAAGTACAGACCTAAGCCTGGCGAGGAGATTTCAATAATGCCGCCGGTACAAGGGGGATAGCTGTACCCGCCGCCTTGCGGTGTGATGCGCGTATGTTTAGCACGTCGGCGTCGCGCTTCGCACAGCGAAAGCGGCTACCGAATCAGTCGCGGAAATTCTTGAAATTGGTCGCGACGCCGAAGTCGCGGCTCTTCACGAATTGAATAACAGCTTGCAAGTCGTCTTTCTTTTTTCCGGTGACGCGAATTTGTTGATCTTGCAACTGGCTTTGCACCTTGAAACCCTGCGACTTGATCGCCTGAATGATTTCCTTGGCTTTGTTTCCTTCGAGTCCTTGCCGAATTTTTAATTCCTGCCGGGCATGACCGATGGATGAGATTTCCGGATCGGCCTGCTCGACGTTTCGGAGATCGACGCTGCGCTTCGAAAGTTTACCGATCATAATTTCGCGCAGGCCTCGGAGGCGGGCGGCATCTTCGGCAGTGAGCGTAATTTTCTCTTTCTCGGCAAGAATTTCAGCAGTTGTGCCTTTGAAATCGAATCGGGTGGCAAGCTCTTTGCGCGCCTGATTGATCGCATTATCGAGTTCCTGCTTGTCTATTTCAGAAACGATGTCGAACGAGGGCATCTGCGATTGCGGATTTTAGATTGTGGATTTGAGATTGAGCAAACGATTTCGCGTTACGGATTAGCTTCCACGATTTTAATGTTGCCTTCCGTTACATGCATTTTAATTGTGGCGTCGCCCCCGTTGCGGACGAGCATGTCCACATTCGATATTCCTTCGGCACCGCGCTCGTCTTGTTCGCCGAAATCGTTCGCAATCTTTCCATCGACAGCTTCAGCATTCAGATGAAAAGCGGCGTCACTTGGAAGGTAGGCCAGCGCATTTCCATGTGCGATGTCTGCCCGGATGGAAAACCTGCTCGGCTCCCACCACTCGTAGGTCAACGCGAGCGTGCCGCGGCCCACCAAAAAGGCCGCATCACTGAAGCAGTTGTGCTCGAACATTTGGCCGCTTCCCAGACGGGCGTGAATGGTCTGGCCATGCATTCCATCCACGAGCACTTCGCCGTTATCTAATTCCAGGCGCGATATGTTAGCGGTTTGTGGCACGACGATGGTGTAATCGACCGTACCGGAGCGGTCAAACAAGCCCCAGGTCTGCTTCGGGGGAAAATTTGTTTCGATAGACACCGAGCCTGGCTGCGCGGAAACATTGATCGCGATCTGTTTCAGGCGATCGTAGGTATAGGCTTTTTTGATCGCTCGCACTCGTATTTCGTTCGCGGCCGAACCGTAAACACAAATTGCGCCATCTCCATTTTTAATTGTGACGTTTGCGGCGGGTTCAATCGCGTAGGATTGCTCGAAAATCTCCTCCAACGTGCGGTCTGTCGCGGAGCCGCAACTCGTAAGCGAAGATAATAATGCGGTGAGTATGAGGCGAAAGCCTTGCCTATTAATAGTTGCTGGTCGCACGAACAAATTCCATCAGCGCATGTGCGTTGCTAATCAAGGGAAGAAGTGCGGTGACGGCCAAGACCGCAAAAAGTGCGGCTTCACCCCAAAACGCGCGGCGCGCTTCTTTTTTGAGATAGTCGCCCGTGATATTCCAAAACGATCGTGCTGAGCAACGCACATAATTCGAGTTAAAACTGTCCAGTGCAACAGGACGATAATTGTAATCCGTCAACGGCAAGCAGCGATTTCCGCGAGGGGTTAATGGTGTTGGTTTCATAATTTCAATAGTTTGTTGTTTCCTATGAGATGCGCCGCGCATCCCGAATGGATTCAAAATTTATCGCCGTGTAAGAACTTTGCCTGGCCACCGCGGGCCAGGTTCAGAAACTCGCATCACAGGGCGCCGGGGATGTCCCGCGTTTATCGCCAACCGAGAAATCGCCGCCAGAGCTCACTTCGGCGCTCACACCCATAACGTCCGATCGAATGTGCGATATTGGATCGCCTCGCTGACGTGTTCTGGTGAGATGTCGATCTTGTCGTCGAGATCGGCAACGGTGCGCGAAACCTTTAGAATGCGATCGTAAGCACGAGCGCTGAGATTCAATTCGTTCATTGCCACACGAATCAGGTCCTGCGAATCCTGTTCGAGCCTGCAATGTTGCTTGAGATGTCGCGTGGCCATCCGTGCGTTACAGGTTACTTTCGGGTCATTGCGAAAACGCTCTTGCTGGTGTTCACGTCCCCGCATGACCCGGCCGCGAATCGCAGTCGAGCTTTCTTCGGCGCGCTCGCTGGCGACGTCGCGGTATTCGACCGCCGGCACTTCAATGTGCAGGTCAATGCGATCGAGCAATGGCCCGGAGATTCGCTGACGATAGCGCTGAACTTGAACGGGGCCGCAACGGCATTCGCGTTTTAAATCGCCAAAATATCCGCATGGGCAGGGGTTCATCGCCGCCACCAGCATGAACTCGGCTGGAAACGTGAGGCTGCCGGCAGCGCGCGAAATTGTCACCCTCCCGTCTTCGATCGGCTGGCGCATTACTTCCAGCGCCGATCGTTTGAACTCGGGCAGCTCATCGAGAAAGAGGACGCCGTTGTGCGCGAGACTGACTTCGCCCGGATTTGGAAATGTGCCGCCGCCGAGCAAACCAATGTCGCTGATGGTGTGATGCGGCGAGCGGAACGGCCTTGTGGAAACGAAAGAGCGCTCGCCATTCAGAAAGCCGGCGATGCTATGGATCTTCGTTGTTTCAATCGCTTCCTCAAGCGCCATGGGCGGAATGATGGTGGGAATGCGTTTTGCAAGCATCGATTTGCCTGAACCCGGGGGTCCGATCATCAAGACGTTGTGACCGCCAGCCACCGCCACTTCGATGGCGCGTTTGACGTGGCCCTGACCTTTTACGTCGCTAAAATCGACGTCGTAGGTTTGGTGCGTCGCAAAAAATCCGGTCAGATCAGCGCGTGTGGGCAGAAGCGCAGTTTCGCCGCGCAAAAAAGCAAATGTTTGCCGCAAATTTTGCACGCCGTAGATGTCGATGTTATCGACCATGGCGGCTTCAAGCGCATTGGCTTCTGGGACAAAGAGTGCGCGCCTGCCCCGGCGTCGCGCTTCCAATGCCACTGGCAGCACGCCTTTCACGGCCCGGACCGTGCCATCTAAAGCGAGTTCACCCACGAAGCTGAAGTTTTCGAACGGCGAACTGTCCAATCCTTCGGTCACCGCGATCATACCAAGCGCAATCGGTAAGTCGAAGCTCGGGCCCTCCTTTTTGATATCCGCCGGGGCAAGATTGATCGTGGTGCGGCCGCGTGGCCAAAAATATCCGCTATTTGCAATCGCCGTCGTGACACGGTCGCGGCTCTCCTTCACGGCGGCGTCCGGCAATCCGACGATGACAATATTCGGATCGCCGCCGGCGCCGTTAACCTCTATCTCCACTTCATACGCGTCCACGCCGTAAACCGCGGCGGAATAAATTTTCGCCAGCATTACCGTGCCAGAGTCGCAGAAAATCGTAACGCGGAAAAGCGTCAAATATCCCTCTAAAGTGGGATACCACCCATGCCCGCAAATGTGGTCAGATATTTATCGGACTTTGCTCAGACAGCCCTGGAAAAGGGAGCCTATAGGAGCCTCCGAAAAAGATTGAACAAGGGGCGTCCGGGCACTGTCACAAATTCGAATATTTAACCTTGTTAAATACTTTTGAGAATGCTACAACGCGTGATCGGCAAGGCCCCATCGAATTCTATTTGGGGTGAACTGTCGACACAAACCCCCCAAGTAATTGATGAAAAAGAGTTATATGGCTGCCGAGGATAGCGATACCGGAATTAAGATTTACCTGCGCGAGATCGGGCAGATCCCGCTTTTGACGCCGGATCAGGAAATCGAACTGGCTGCGAAGATCAAGAAGGGCGATCGCGAAGCACGAGCGCTCATGATTCGTTCGAATTTGCGCCTGGTCGTCAAGATCGCGCACGATTACGCGAATCTGGGCCTGCCGCTTCTCGACCTGATCTCAGAAGGAAACATCGGCCTGATGAAGGCGGTCGAACGTTTTGATCCAGCGAAAGGCGGGAAGCTCAGCACGTATGCCGCGTGGTGGATCAAGCAGTCTATCAAGCGGGCGCTGGCAAATCAGAGCAAGACGATCCGTCTACCCGTTCATCTGGTGGACAAGATTTCCAAGATGCGCCGGGTTTCGCTGCAAATGAGCGAGGAACTTGGCCGTGAACCCACCGATGAAGAGCTTGGCGATGAGATCGGGATTGCGAGCGGGAAAGTCTCGCAGCTCAAGACCGTGTCGATTCGTCCAGCTTCGCTCGATGCGCCGATCAGCGACGACGATTCCACTGAGTTCGGCGAAATCGTCGGGGATGAAGAGGCTCAGACGCCCTTCGAACTTTTGCGTGACAAGAATCTGCGCAATGAAGTCGGCGGTTTGCTTGACGTGCTTGACGACCGCGAAAAGAAGATCATTTTCCAACGCTTCGGGCTGGACGGCGGCAAACCAAAAACGCTCGAGGAAGTTGGGAAGAAATTCGGTGTGACGCGGGAGCGCATTCGGCAGTTGCAGAACATCGCGCTGTCGAAACTCCGCCGCGCGCTCAGCAAGAAGGAACGTCCAGTCGAGGTTGAATTGCCGGTCGAAGCGTAAGCGCTGGAACATAGACGTGCAGTCTGTGCGGCCAGTGGGTTTGTAACCCGCTGGCTCTCAGGATTGCGGACGGAATTTTCCGTTATTTTGCCGTTCGAAGTTGCACGGAATCGATGCGTTCCTCGCCCGCGCGTACATCGCTGATGATCACTAATTGATCCCCCGGAGCGGTCAGCTTGGTTCGGCGTAAAAACCCTTCTGCAGCCTCGATGGTCGCGTTCGGGTCATCGGTGAAGTCGATTTTCACCGGATAAACGCCCCAGTAAATTGACAATTGGCGATAGACTTCTTCGCTCGATGTAAAAGCAAATATCGGCGTGTTTTCCGGACGAAGTTTTGAAACGTTGCGCGCCATCGCGCCGTGCCGGGTGAACACAATAATCTTTGAATTCGCCAGCGAATTGGCCAGGAGCACCGCGGAAGCAACTGTTTTTTGCCGGTTGTCCCCGAGAACTGCGGATTCCGCGTAACCGGCTCCTCCACTGCGCTCAATGCGCACGGCCACGCGGTTCAACACTCGGACGCATTCCACTGGATAATGCCCCAGACTTGTTTCACCGCTGAGCATGATGGCATCGGTCTGCTCAAAAACGGCATTTGCCACATCGGTAATTTCAGCCCGGGTGGGCAGCGGATTCGTGATCATCGATTCGAGCATTTGTGTGGCGACAATGACCGGCTTACCCAGCCGAAGACAGGATTTCACAATCCGCCGCTGAATGATGGGCAGTTCCTCCATTGGGCATTCGATTCCCAGGTCGCCCCGGGCAATCATAATCACATCTGCGCCTTCGATCATGTCGCCAATTGCCCGGACGGCGAGCTGGTCCTCGATCTTAGCGATGATCAAAGCCTTGCTTCTGTTGTCGGCAAGAACACCGCGCAGTTCATCCAGATCGCTTTTCTGACGCACAAAACTCAGCGCGACGAAATCGGCGCCGAGCTCTGCGCCGAGCGAAATATCAGCGAGATCCTTTTCGGTAAGCGGCGGCAGATTCACATGCGCACCGGGCAGGTTGATGTGACGCCGCGAGCCGAGTCTCCCAGGAGTAATAACTCTGGTGCGGATCCGTCCTGCCCGTTTTTCAAGGACCGCCAGCCTGATCATGCCGTTGTCCACCAGAATGTTGTCGCCAACGGAGACATCATCTACCAGTCCGTCGTAATTCACACTGACCGAATACGGCTCCTGGCTTTGGGCGCCGGCTACGGTGAGTTCCAGGATGTCGTCCTGCTTCAACTGGAGATCGGTTTCCAAGTCTCCTGTGCGAATGGCGGGGCCCTGCGTATCGAGCAGAACTCCGACGGATCGGCGGGCCTCTTCTGCGAGCGCGCGAATTCGCGGCACAATTTCGCGCACGAACCCGTGATCGGCATGGCTCATGTTCAATCGAAAAACATCCGCTCCTTTCTGGATTAATTGGCGCAACACGTCGGGTTCTTGTGTAGCGGGGCCGAGCGTGCAGATGATCTTGGTTTTACGCATCCACCAGGAGGATTAGATTTGACCGCGCAAAAGCAAGGCACTTTTAGAAGCCACTGCTAAATAGCAAAAAAAATGCGGCGCGCCTTTCCCAGACGTGCCGCATCATCGCGCGGTCAGTGTTTCTATTGCAGCTTGCTTTGAGTTTGCTTGGCGAGGTCAAGATGTTCCTGAACCACCTTGGCCGTGTCCTCCGCGAATTTCTTTACGTCGGGATCACTGCCGTTGTTTGCCTCCTCCTGAAATTCGGCCAGATCTTTTTCGTGATCCTTCACCATCATGTTTATATAAGCTTTATCCGAGCTCCATTTTTCAGTCGGCTCCTTGCTCGGCAGTTTGACGCCTTTTTTCGCGGCGATCGATTTCAGCTCGTCATTGGCCTTGCTGTGATCGGTGACCATTCGTTTGCCGAATGATTTCACGTCGTCGCTTTGACCGTTCTGCTCAGCCAACTTTCCCATCGCCACCTCCATCATTCCGCCTCTGGCGGCTTTCTTCATGAAAGTCTTGTCCTTTACGCTAAGCGAGGAACTTTTGGCTGTTGGAGAATCCTGCGCCATTGCCAGCCCGGCGAAACTGAAAGATGCGACTGCGAGAGCGAGAATGCAGATCCTTGAAATAGTAGTTAGTGTGTTTTTCATAACTTTTCCCGTTGATGCACGTCGGAGCACTCCGACAATCAAGAATCGAAAATTCGCGTCCTTCTGGACGTCGCAAATTCCGATCTCTGCTTCGGGAATCTGCCTGCCACGCCGCAAACTGCGGGGACGAAGGCGGGACCCCTGGACCGATCAGGCTTGGGAGACGTTCTGTTGGTAGGAACTCTCAACGCGCGTCGCTACGTCCTTGTAGCCGTAATCAGCTTCGTAAATCTGCTTCATGCAGTTGAGCGATTTGTCGCGCTCGCCCATCCGCTCGTAAACAAGCCCTAAATTGTAAACAATCTCCTTCTTCATCGCGTCCATCGACAATATTTCCTTTGGATTTTGTCGCGCCCGTTGCAGCTCTGGCACGGCTTCCCGAAAACGATCCGCGTTCACAAGCAACTCGCCAAGTTCAAACCGAAGCTGCAAGTCGGTCGGGTTCCGTTCCAGACGTTTGCGCGCGTCATCGAGCAGAATTTCTGCCCGGTTCTTTTTCGCCGCCTTTAACTCCTCAGCCTTTTTTGCATGCAACTCATGATCCGCAGCGTGCGTAGAGAGAAATTCTTCGTGCGTAGCAATCTCACGCTCGAAGCGTTTGATTTTCAAATCGGAAACTTTTCGAACCAATCCGGCGTCGGCGCCTTTTGTCAGATCGGCGGCATATTGATACCAGCCGATGGCTAACTCCAGATCGTCCTTCTGCTCATTTAATGCGCCCAGGCGTCGCGCAAGATCGATATTCGCCGGCTCCGCCTGGTGGCGACCATACGTTTCCGCGATCTGTTGATCGAGCGATTCGCCGGTCAATTTCATCCGGCTCTGTTGTTCGAGCGAAATCGCTACCTCTTTGTCCTTGATCAGATCGCGATAACTCTCTGCCTGCGTCCATCCGCCACTCTTCATCGAGGCATGAGCCGACGCATCTTTGCCCAACCGAATGGCCACGGCATCGAGCGGATTTATGTCGCTGATTTGATTATAAACTTCGACTTCCCGATCGCTTTCTCCAAGTTCGTGGTGCAAACGCCCGAGCTCATGCAGCACTTTCACGTCGCGCGGATTTTCTTCGAGCAACGTGCGCAACGCGAAAACGCCAATCTCCGGCCAGCCGGCCGTTACCGCCGCTTCCTTCAAGACGAGGTTTGCCTGGCGATGGTAAGGCTCTTCTTCCAGGACTTTTTCCAGCATTTCGATCGTGCGTTTCGGGTCTCTTTTGATTTCTCGTTTCGCTTTCATAACAGCGATCGGTGCGGTCGAGATATTGAAAAAACTTTTCTTTGCCGATTTGCTCTTCGTTACCTCAGTGCGCCGCAGTAGTCGACGCCCCGTGAGGAACTGCGGCTGCTGCTTGAGGATTCCCTGCAGCAACGAGATCGCGTAACCGAAATTGCGCAGCTCGATCGCCGCCACAGCTTTCAGCCAATGGTTGCGTTGCGTCTCGTTTAGTTCCTTCTCGGTTGTAACAGCCATATTTGTGCGTCGCGCCTGACTATAATTTCAGCACGGCACGCCGTCATCACAAATGCTAGATGTTTGCGCCTGGACGGAAGCGCAGGTCATAATAAATCCAACTGCGGTTTTTCCGGTTCGGTCTGGCGTTTCCCTTTTTGCTTTTTCGTTTTCGCGGGCTGCTTAAGGGTGCCGTTGGGCGCCTCGAGCTGCGATAAAATGTCTTTTGCGCGATCGAGAATTTCCTTCGGCAAACCGGCCAAACGCGCGACGTGGATTCCATAGCTTTTGTCCGCCCCGCCGGGCACGATCTTGCGCAGAAAAATGATCTGATCGTTCCACTCGCGCACGGCGACGTTGAAATTGCAGACGCCGCTCCGGTCCTCGACGAGTTTGGTCAGCTCGTGATAATGGGTCGCGAACAGCGTGCGCGGCTTGATTTTGTCGTGGAGAAATTCGGCGACGCTCCAGGCGATGGAAAGCCCGTCGAAGGTGGATGTTCCGCGGCCAATCTCATCAAGAACAACGAGGCTGTGTTCGGTGGCATTGTTCACGATGTTGGACGTTTCGTTCATCTCGACCATGAACGTCGATTGGCCGCGTGCCAGATCATCATTCGCGCCGACGCGCGTGAAAATGCGATCGACCAACCCGATCTCCGCGCTTTCCGCCGGAACGAAGCTGCCGATCTGCGCCATCAATACAATCAGCGCGACCTGCCGGATGTAAGTAGATTTGCCCGCCATGTTCGGTCCGGTGATGATGGCCAGTCGCATATTCTCCCCGTCGAGCGACGCGTCGTTCGGCACAAACTTTTCTTCCACCAGATTTTGATCGAGCACCGGATGCCGCCCGTCTTTAATTACGAGCCGCAGCGTCTCGTTCAGCTTTGGCCGGCAATAACGGAAGAGGCGCGCCGTCTCTGCGAGCGCGCAGATAACGTCGAGGACCGCAATGGCAAAGGCAGTCTGCTGGATTGGTTCCAGTTCGCGCAACGTTTCGTCGCGCAATTTTTGGAAAAGTTGGTGCTCGAGTTGGCGGGCGCGCTCGTCTGCCCCCAGGATCTTTGCCTCCATTTCCTTCAGCTCCGGAGTGATAAAACGTTCGCCACCCAGGGTTGTCTGCTTGCGCGTGTAATGCGCGGGAACGCTGGCCAAATTCGATCTGGTTACTTCGATAAAATAACCGAAGACCGAGTTGTAACGCACCTTGAGCGACTTGATCCCGGTCGCCGCAATCTCGCGCTCCTGTAATTGGCTGATCCAATTTTTCCCGTCGCGCGAAGCCTGACGAAGCTGATCAAGATCGACATCGTATCCGTCGCGAAAGATTCCGCCTTCCTTCAACGCCAATGGCGGATCATCGAGCAGCGCGCGCGTTAGCTTGTCGGCGAGCTCCGGCATCTCGCGTAGATCGTCTTGCAATCGCGATGGCAGGGCGCGACCGGTCCGAGCCGGACTGGCATTTGGCGTGCCATCATCTTCCGCAACAGTGGGTCGCGGCCTGCCAAAACTGGTTCGCTCAATCAGTTTTTGCAGTTCCGCCTTCAACGTCGGGATTTGCTGCAATGAGGTTCTGAGCGCGACAAGATCGCGCGCATTGCCCGAGGCCTGGCTCAATCGCCCGGCCGCGCGCTCGATGTCGCGGATCGACTTGAGCGAAACGCGCAAGGATGCGAGCAGGTCCGGCTCCTGCAACAAATCGGCGATCATTTGCTGCCGGCGTTCCAACTCGGTTAGATTGCGCAACGGTTGCAAAATCCACGCGCGAAGTTTCCGGCCGCCCATTGGGCTGATGGTGCGATCGAGCACTGCCAGCAAACTGGTGTCCCGCGCGCTGCGCGATTCAACCAACTCGAGGTTGGTTTGCGTGGCGGCGTCGAGCACAACGTAATGCGCCGGCGCATCGCAGCGCAACGAGGTGAGGTGATCGATGTTTCGCCGAAGCTGGTGCTTCAAATAATGAACGATCGCGCCAGCCGCTGCGACCGCCTGCGGCATTTCCACGCAGCCGAACCCATCGAGCGATTTGACTTTGAAATGTTCGCACAGAGTGAAGGCCGCCTGTTCCGGAAGGAAGGCATACGTGTCGTAGCCGAGAACGCCTTCAACGTCCGCGAACTGTCGTTTTTGCTCGTCGCTAACGAGAAGCTCCGATGGCGAAACGCGGACCAATTCGTCGAGGAGCGCCTGTCGATTTTGCAGCTGCGTGAGCCGGAACTCGCCCGTGCTGAGGTCGGCGTACGCAAAACCAAACATGCCGCCATCGACATAGACCGCGCCGAGATAGTTCGCGCGTTTGGATTCGAGCAGATCGAGATCGCTGACCGTGCCCGCGCTGATGATTTGCGTGATATCGCGCGAGACGATCTTGCCCGGCTGCGGGTCGCTCGTTTGATCGCAGATTGCGACGCGACGACCGGCCTTGATCAACTTCGCGACGTAACTTTGCGCCGCGTGATATGGAACGCCGCACATTGGCACGCCGTTGCGTTTCGTCAGTGCCACGTTGAGCAACACAGACGCCTCTTTTGCATCTTCAAAAAACAATTCGTAAAAATCTCCCAACCGAAAAAGCAACAGCGTATCTGCGGGGATACTGCTCCGGAGCCGGCGGTACTGCTGCATCATCGGAGTGAGCGCGTCTGTCATGGGATCAACTTGGAATCGAGTGTGAAAAATTGCGAGTCTTCAATCCGTGATCGTGCAGCCGTTCGCTCGTGTTGAACAATTACAGAATGGACAGTATCCTGTCCATGTGAAATCGATTACCTACACGGCGGCACGGGAGAATCTTGCCAGTACAATCAACCGGGTCTGCGAGGATCATGCGCCAGTTGTCATTACGAAAAACCGGGATCAATCGGTCGTAATGCTCTCGCTTGAGGAGTATGAGTGGCTGCAGGAAACGGCCTACCTGCTCCGTTCGCCGGCGAACGCGAAGCGTCTGATCGACGCGGTGGATGCCCTCAAACGCGGCAAAGGCATCAAACGCAAGTTGAAGCTCGGCGCGTGAATCTCGTCTTCGCGCCACAAGCCTGGGAGGATCACCTTTACTGGCAGCGAAACGACCCGGAGATGCTCTCGCGAATCAATCTACTAATCAAAGATATCATGCGGCATCCTTATGCCGGTATTGGGAAACCAGAGCCGCTCAAACATGTGCTTCAGGGATTTTGGTCACGCCGAATCACGTCTGAGCATCGGATCGTTTATAAGAAAGTCGGCAACGAAATCTTTATTGCTCAGTTGCGTTATCATTACCGCTAATCGCGTCCGGATCACCCAGCGGAAACAGCAAGAGCGTATCCGCCGCGATGCTGCCCCGAAGCCGGCGGTATTGCTGCATAATGGAAGTTGAGCGCTTGCTCCGTCCTTTCAATCCCGAGGTGTCTTCAGCCCTTGCCGCATGATCCGGTCGATCAATTGCGGATACGACAAGCCTGCCTTGCCCGCTGAAAGCGCGAAGTCCTCGTCCTCAGCGAGATGGGGATTTGGATTCGCCTCGATGAAATAGATCTCGTTGTCCGCCGTCAGCCGCAGGTCGATGCGCGCGTAGCCGTCTATCGTGAGCAGACGATAGATGCGTCTGCACGTCTGCTCGACCTGCGCGACGAGCGCCGGGTCGAGTCCCTCGGGGAACTGATTCTCCAGGCCCCAGCGTTTGCGATATTCCTCATCCCATTTCGCGCTATAGGTGGCAATCTTCGGTTCGTTCGGCGGAACTTCCCGGAAGACGAGCTCGCGAATCGGAAAGACGGTTAGCCGCGCGTTGCCCATCAGGCTCACATAAAGTTCGCGGCCATCGATATATTCTTCTGCAATTACGTCGCTCTCATGTTTCTCGTGAATAAAGGCGACCCGTTCCCGGAACTGCTCGTCGTTCTCGACGAAACTTGCTTGCGAAATGCCGTAGGACGCCTCTTCTTTCACTGGCTTTACCAGGATTGGAAACTTGAGCTGCCGAGGCCGTGCTATGCGCTGGCTGCGCGGAACGACCACGAAGTTGGGCACGTGGATGCGATGATAATGCAGAATCTTTTTCGAGATGCCCTTGTGCTTGCACAGGATAAGACCAGTCGAGCCGCAGCCAGTAAAGGGCAGGCCTTGCATTTCGAAAAATGAAACGAT
>WNGD01004198.1_pt1 | contig 27847 bp, 24 predicted proteins | sample 5400671 | NCBI WGS metagenome assembly WNGD01 (sample SAMN13153369, study PRJNA577476) | soil metagenome | isolation source: 40 cm soil or saprolite under grassland replicate 2 | place: USA:California | collected 2016-06-15
CGCGTCCGCGGCGGCACCAGGGCGCGCATCCAGGAGGTTGCCCTCGCGCTGTTCGCCGAGCAGGGCTACGAGAAGACGTCGCTGCGCGAGATCGCCGAGCGGCTCGATGTCACCAAGGCGGCGCTGTACTACCACTTCAAGTCCAAGGAAGACATCGTCCGCAGCCTGGTCGAGGACTACTTCGGCCAGGTCGACGCGCTGATCGCCTGGGCGCGGGCCCAGCCGGTCACCGCGGGCACCCGCGGTGAGATCCTCCGCCGCTACGTCGGCATCGTCGCCGAGGGCGACGAGGTGTTCCGGATGCTGCACCAGAACCAGGCGGCGGTGAACACCCTCGCCGCCGCCAAGAGCCGCGGCGAGGTCTTCCGCGAGCGGATGGGCGCGCTGGTCGAACTGCTCACCGGCCCCGGGGCCCCGCTCGGCGAGCGGCTCCGCGCCGCCATGGCGCTCGGCGGCGTCAGCGTCGGCTGGATGTTCTTCGCCGACCAGGTACCGGACCGGGCCGAGCTGAGCGCCGCGGTGCTCGGCATCGCCAAAGACATCGCCGAAGGCGGCAGCTCTGGCCGCCCAGCGGGCCGCAGCGACTGACGCCGGACCCGCGCCTGGCGCTTCGCACCGACCGCCGGGCCGCCGGGTGTCGGCAGCGGCGCCAGCGGCGGAGGACGCGCTAGCCGGCCGAGGCGGCGGCGCGGACTAGCGGGAGCACGCGGTAGCGAACCGGGGTGTCCAGCGCGATTACCGTGGACGCCCGCAGCACGCCGGGGACGTCGACGATCGCGTCGATCACTCGCTGCAGGTCGGCGTTGGTCCTGGCGACCACCCGGCAGAGCATGTCGCCCGGGCCGGTGATCGTGTGCACCTCAAGCACCTCGGCGATCGACAGCAGGCCCTCGGCAACCGGGTCGTGCCCGCCGGCCTGGCGGATCTCCAGCGTGACGAACGCGGTGACCCCGTGGCCGAGCGCGCCGGGATCGACCTCGGGCCCGTAGCCGGTGATCACGCCGCGGGCCTGCAGCCGGTCGAGCCGCGCCTGGACGGTGCCGCGGGCAACGCCAAGCCGGCGTGAGCCCGCCAGGACGCCGACCCTCGGCTCCGCGGCGAGCAGCTCGATCAGCCGCGCGTCGAGTTCGTCGATCATCATCGGCTCCTAGGACAGGTGCACAATCCTACCGCCATATTGGCGATATCTCTATGCAACATGTCCAGGGCTATACGCAGCTGTTGCACATCTTGCTCCGTTGACCGATGCTGCGAACAGTGGTCGTAACGTCCGGTCGTAACGTCCGCAGGGAGCGTGCACGATGACAGCAACGCATGAGGCTGACCTGGTCCGCGCTAGCGACTTCCCGGTCAGCGGCATAGACGCGGTAGTCTTCGCGGTCGGTAACGCACGGCAGGCTGCCTACTTCTACTCGGCTGCCTTCGGCATGCGCTGCGTGGCGTACCGGGGCCCGGAGACCGGCTGCCGGGACGAGGCGGCCTACGTGCTGGAGTCCGGCGCGGCGCGGTTCGTATTCCGCGGGCCGGTCCGTGCCGGGACCGCGCTGGCCAGGCACGTGGCCGCGCATGGCGACGGCGTCATCGACCTCGCCATCGGCGTGCCGTCAGCGGAGGCCGCCTATGACCACGCCGTCGCCCGCGGCGCGCGGGGGCTGGAGCAGCCGAGGATCATCGAGGACGTCAGCGGCAAGGTCGTGCTCGCCTCGATCGCGGCCTACGGGGACACCAGGCACACCCTGGTCGAGCGGGCCGGCTACGCCGGCCCTTACCTGCCGGGCTACGTGGCGGCGGAGCCGCTGACCGCCCCGCCGGACCGGCCCTTCTTCACCGAGATCGACCACTGCGTCGGCAATGTGGAACTCGGCAAGATGGACGAGTGGGTGACCTTCTACCACCGGGTCATGGGTTTCACGAACATGAAGGAGTTCGTCGGCGACGACATCGCCACCGAGTACTCCGCACTGATGAGCAAGGTTGTCGCGGACGGCAGCCGCAAGGTCAAGTTCCCGATCAACGAACCTGCGGCAGGCCAGCGAAAGTCGCAGATCGACGAGTACCTGGAGTTCTACGGCGGGCCCGGCGTCCAGCACATCGCCCTGTGCACCGACGACATCGTGGCGAGCGTCCGCGCCATGCGGGCGGCCGGGGTGGAGTTCCTCGAAACCCCGGGCAGCTATTACGACGCGCTGGGCGACTGGGCAGGCCAGACCCGCGTCCCGGTGGCCGACCTGCGGGAACTGAGAATCCTCGCCGACCGGGATGAGGACGGGTACCTGCTGCAGATCTTCACCCGGCCGGTTCAGGACCGGCCGACCGTGTTCTTCGAGCTGATCGAAAGGCACGGGTCCGAAGGGTTCGGCAAGGGCAACTTCAAGGCGCTGTTCGAGGCAATTGAGCGGGAGCAGGCACGCCGCGGGAATCTCTGACAGCGCGTCATTAGAGGCCCCGGCAATAGGGCGCTGGATCAGGGAGCGGGTCATCCGCGCCCGGCTGGCCAGGCGGCGGAGGAGCGCGTAGCGGAGCTACTCGCGACGACGGCAACGCCGCCAGCCGGGATGCGGGGGCCCGCGAGCCCGGCAGTCCTATTGCCGGGGCCGCTTAGCCCGGCCCGCGGCGCGACGGCATTCCGGCGGCCCTGATATCACGCCATTGGCCGGCTGCCCTGACGTCACGCCATTAGCCGGTTGCCTAACTTCATTGTCTGACATCGCGATATATAGGCAGCTCAAAGCGGAGTAGGGCATCATTGCCGGGTGACCCAGCCACCGCAGGATCCGGGCGATGCACCCTATGGCGGTGCATATCAGCAGCCCCCGCCCGGCCACGCACCCTACGGCATCCCGCATCAGCGGCCCTACACCGAGCCAGCTCCGATGCCCCCCGGCCCGCCAGGAGCACAGCAGCCTTCCGGCCAGCCCTACCGGCAGCCGCCGCAGCCGTACGGTACGTCCTACCAGCCCTATCAGCCGCCTAGCGAGCCTTATCCGGCCCCGCCCGGCGGCTACCAGCCCGCCGCCTTACCGCCCGACGCCGTACCGCCCGCCGGTTACCAGCCCGCCGGCTACCAGGCCTATCCGGCCCAGCCCGGCGGCTACCAGGGCAAGGATCCGAGCCTGGCCGAATCGTGGCAGCGGCTGCTCGCCCGGGTCATCGACTGGACCGTGCTGACCGCGCTCACCGCGGTGCTGTGGGTGCCGGCCGTGGCGGGATGGATTCACCGGCTGCGGCAGATCGCCCTGCAGTACCCGGACACCAGCACGCCGGCCGCGCAGGCCGCGCTGAGCAGGGCGGGCACCATCCTGCTTCGCGACATCCTGATGCTGGTCTTCGTCAGCCTGGCGGTCTCGTTCTGCTACGACTGGCTGCAGCACGCCCGCTGGGGCCAGACGCTCGGCAAGCGCGCGCTCGGCACCATGGTGGTCACCGCGGCCGGCCGGTCGAAGATCAGCGGCGGGGCCGCGGCCGGGCGGGCCGCCGTGTTCGTCCTGGCGCCGGCAGTCCCCCTGGCCGGCGGGATCTTCTCGCTGCTCGACGATACCTGGCTGCTCTGGGATCCGGGCCGGCAGTGCCTGCACGACAAGGCGGCGAGCACTGTCGTGGTCAAGACCAGGGCACCGCAGGCACCGGCCCGGCAGCCGGGAGCCTGGTGAGTGCCGCCGGACCGGGCTGGCCAGGCTGACGGTGACCGGCCGACGATGATCCGTTTCAGCAAAAGGTGATCAGCGGCGGCTGCGGGTCAGCCGAAAATGAGCGTGTAACCGGACTTCCGGAGCTGGCCTATCACCCCGTCGCAGTGGCCAGGGCCGCGGGTCTCCACCTGCAGCTGGACCTCCACCTCGCCCACCCGCAAGTGCGGCGTGAACCGGGCGTGCACCACGTCGAGTACGTTGGCGCCGAGCTCGGCCAGCTCAGTGAGCAGCGTCGCCAGCGCGCCCGGGCGATCCGGCAGCCGGCAGCGGAACGTGAGGTAGCGGCCGGCCGCCGACAGGCCGTGCCGCAGCACCTTGGCCAGCAGCAGCGGGTCGATGTTGCCGCCGGACAGCACCACCGCCACCGGCGGCTCGACCGAGCGCGGGTCATCGAGCAGGGCCGCGACGCCTGCCGCGCCGGCCGGTTCCACGACCTGCTTGGCGCGCTCCAGGCAGAGCAGCAGTGCCCGGGACAGGGCCTCCTCCGAGACCGTGACGATCTGCTCGGCGAGCTCGGCCAGGATGCGCAGCGCCAGTTCCCCCGGGCAGGCGACCGCGATCCCGTCCGCCATCGTCGGCGCGGATTCCACCGGTACCGGATGACCGGCCGCTATGGACGCGGGGAACGGCGCCGCCGCCTCGGCCTGCACCCCGATGACCCGGATCGAGGGATCCGAGCCGCGGGCCGCGATCGCGATGCCCGCAGCGAGCCCGCCGCCGCCGACCGGGACCACGATCGTGCGTACCTCCGGGCACTGCGCCACGATCTCCAGGCCGACCGTGCCCTGGCCTGCCACCACATCCGGATGCTCGAACGGGTGGATGAAGACGGCTCCCTGGTCCTGCGCCAGGGCGATGGCGCGGGCCAGCGCGTCCTCTATCCGCGTGCCGTGCAGGATGATCTCGGCCCCGTACGACCTGGTCGCCGCGATCTTGGGCAGCGGCGCGCCTTCCGGCATGACGACCGTGGCCTTGGTGCCCAGCAGGGCGGCGGCGAACGCCACGCCCTGGGCGTGGTTGCCGGCGCTCGCCGCCACCACCCCGCGGCTGCGCTCGTCATCGGTCAGCCGGGAGATCCGGACGTAGGCTCCCCTGGCCTTGAACGACCCGGTCCGCTGCAGGTTCTCGCACTTGAGGAAGACCGGACCGCCGATGCGCTCGGACAGCACCCAGGAGTGCAGCATCGGCGTGGCCGTGACAATCCCGCGGAGGGTCTCGCTGGCCGCGACCACGTCGTCGAAGTCAACCTGCGAGGACGCCATCGTCATGCCTGCATCCTCGCACCGGCGGCAAGGCAGCGGGCGGGCGCCCGGCGACGCGCCGCCTGCTAGTCGCCGGACCAGTAGCGGTCCGCCGCGAAGATCAGCGCCGCCGCCCCGACCAGGCCGGCGCCCTGGCCGAGTTCGGCGGGCACCACCCGAACCTGCTTGGTGAACTCCATCCTGGTGTGCGCGCGCAGCGCCTCCTGCAGCGGGTCGAACAGCAGCGCGCCTGCCTGGGAGAGCCCGCCGCCGACCGAGACCACCTCAAGATCGCACAGATACATCGCGGAGGCGACGGCAATGCCGATGGCCTTGCCCGCGCGGCGCATGGCGGCCACGGCGACGGGGTGACCGGCCGCGCCGTCGGCGGCGAGGTCCTTCGCGGTGGCATCGGCCTGGCCGGATCGCCAGCCCTGCCGCTGCGCCCATGTCACCAGGGCGGGCCCGCGGGCGATTGCCTCCAGGCAGCCGACGCCGCCGCAGACGCACGGCGGGCCGTCATCGGGGTAGACCACTACGTGGCCGATATGCCCGGCGTTGCCGGACGTGCCCTCGACCAGCCTGCCCTCCAGGATCAGGCCGCCGCCCACGCCGGTGGACACCACCATGCCGAGCATGTTGCTCGTGCCGCGTCCCGCGCCGCGCCAGTGCTCGCCCGCCGCCATGCAGATCGCGTCGTTGTGCACCCGGACCGGCAGCCCGCCGAATCGCTTCGCCAGCCGTTCGCGGAGCGGGAAGGCGCGCCACGCGGGAATGTTCAGCGGGGAAACCAGGCCGGACGGCCACTCCATCGGGCCGCCGCAGCCGCACCCGACGCCGGCCAGCGACTGCTCTTCCCCGGTGAAGCCGGCACTTTCCAGTGCCCGGCTGATCAGCGCGTCCAGGGTGCGCCACAGCTGCTCCGCGTCCAGGTCACGACGGGTGGGCGTCTGCTCCCAGGCAATCAGCCTGCCGCCCGGCTCGGCCACCCCGGCGGCCAGCTTCGTGCCGCCGATGTCGACCGCGAAGGCCGGTCGGGCAGTGTCCACGGCCAGCCTCCCGAGGTGCGCGCCGAGCCAACATGCACATAGTGTCGAACGGTGGACCCGAAGAACGAATCCCAGTCAGCAGTCACCCTGCCAGGCCAGCCGACCCGGTCAGCGCCGCCAGCGGCCTCGACCCTGGCGCAGCTGCATGCCAGTGAGCATAAGTTCGTCACAGTCAAGCAAGAGATACGGCAGAACCTACTAGCCAGGCTGCGCGCGGGCGAGGATGCCTTTCCAGGAATCATCGGATTCGGCCAGACCGTGCTGCCGCAACTGGAGCGCTCGCTGCTGGCCGGACATGACGTGATCCTGCTCGGCGAGCGCGGGCAGGGCAAGACCCGCCTGATCAGGACCCTGACCGGGCTGCTCGATGAATGGACGCCGACCGTCGCGGGCTGCGAGATCAACGATCATCCGGATGCGCCGGTGTGCGCGAGGTGCCGCCGCCTGGCCGCCGAGCAGGGTGACGACCTGGCGATCACCTGGCGGCACCGCAGCGACCGGTACGGCGAGAAGCTCGCCACCCCGGATACCAGCGTCGGCGACCTGATCGGCGACATCGATCCGGTCAAGGTCGCCGAGGGCCGCACGCTCGGCGACCCGGAGACCATTCACTTCGGACTGGTGCCGCGGACGAACCGGGGCGTGTTCTGCCTGAACGAGCTCCCGGACCTGGCCGAGCGGATTCAGGTGGCGCTGCTCAACGTGCTGGAGGAACGCGACATCGGCGTCCGCGGTTACGCGCTCCGGCTGCCGCTTGACCTGGTGCTGGTGGCCAGCGCCAACCCCGAGGACTACACCAACCGGGGGCGGATCATCACCCCGCTGAAGGACCGGTTCGGCGCCGAGATCCGGACGCACTACCCGACCTCGCTGGCCGCCGAGCTTGCCCTGATCCGGCAGGAATCGCGGCTCGCCTGGGAGGGCGAGGAGCCCGGCGCTGTGCTGCCCGGGCATCTCGTGCAGGTGATCGCCCGGTTCACCCGGCTGGTGCGTGCCTCGCCGGCGGTTGACGCGCGCTCCGGCGTCTCCGCGCGGTTTGCCATCGCCGCCGCGGAGGCGGTCGCCGCCTCGGCCGTCCGGCGGGCCGCGATCAGCGGGGAGGCGCAGCCGGTGGCCAGGGTCTGCGACCTGTCCTCGATCGTGAGCACGCTCCGCGGCAAGGTCGAGTTCGAGGTCAGCGAGGAAGGCCGCGAGCAGGAGGTACTGGAGCACCTGCTGCGCCGGGCCATCGCCGAGACGTTCCGCGCCACGCTCGGCAGCGCCGACCTGTCCGGCGTGCTTGCCAAGTTCGAGGAGGGCGGCAGCGTGGAGTCAGGCGACCTGACACCCGCCCCCGACCTGCTGCGCAGGATCGGCGAGGTGCCCGGGCTCGCCAAGATCATGGAACGCCTCGGCATGGACGGCGGCGAGTCATTCGGCGAGGCCGCCGCCGCCCTTGAGTTCACGCTGGAAGGTCTGTACCTGATGCGGCGGCTGTCCAAGGACGCCATTGACGGCGGCGCCGTCTACCGCACCTAGGCCGTCTACCGCATCTAGGGAGCTATGCAGCAGCGGAACTTGGCAGCCAGGAAGCAGCCGTGAGCGGTTACCGGTACGGCCAGTATCACGACGGGCCCGACCCGCTCGAGCCGCCCTATGACGTCCGCGGCGCCGTGGACGCGCTGGGGGATTCGGTACTCGACGGGTCGGATCCGGCCAGCGCGCTGCGTGACCTGCTGCGGCGGGGAATGTCCGGCCATCAGGGCCTCGACGACCTGCTCCGCCGCGTCCGCGAGCAGCGCCGCGAGATCCGCGACCGGGGGCGTCTGGACGGCATCCTGGAGCAGGCGCGGGCGCTGCTCGACACGGCGATCGGCCAGGAGCGTGCCGAGCTGTTCCCCGATCCCAGCGACGACGCCAGGCTGCGCGAGGACGAGCTTGACGCGCTGCCCGCCGACACGGCGCAGGCGATCCGCGAGCTTGCCGACTACGAGTGGCGCTCGGCCGCGGCCAGGGAGACGTTCGAGCGGCTGAAGGACCTGCTCCGCCGGGAGGTGCTCGACAGCCAGTTCCGCGGCATGAAGCAGACCCTGCAAGAACCCGATCCCGAGGCCATGCAGCGGGTCAAGGACATGATGGCCGGGCTCAACGCGATGCTGGAAGCCGATGCCCAGGGCACCCACACCCAGCAGGATTTCGACGACTTCATGGCCGAGTTCGGGGAGATGTTCCCCGAACAGCCGCAGAACCTGGAGCAGCTCGTCGACTCGCTGGTCCGCCGGATGTCGGCGGCGCAGCGGCTGCTCGGCTCGCTGACCGAGTCGCAGCGCGAGGAGCTGTCCGGGCTGATGTCGCAGACCCTGGAGGACGCCGGGCTGGCGGCCGAGATGGCCCGGCTGGCCGACGCGCTGCGGTCCCGGCGGCCGGACCTGGATCTCGACGGGTGGCCGGGGGACCAGATGAGCGGCCAGCAGCCGCTTGGCCTCGGCGAGGCGACCACCGCGCTGGCCGAGCTCGCGGACCTGGCCGAGCTCGAGGACGCGTTGCGGCAGGACTACCCCGGCGCGCGGCTGGACGACATCGACGAGGACGCGGTCAGGCGCGCGCTCGGCCGCCAGGCGGTCGACGACATGGAGGCGCTCCGCCAGATCGAGCGGGAACTGGAGCGGCAGGGCTACCTGGAGCGGTCCGACGGCAAGCTGGAGCTGACGCCGAAGGCGGTGCGGCGGCTCGGCGAGACCGCCCTGCGCCGCGTTTTCGCCGACCTGCCCGAGGGCGGTCACGGTGATCATGATCAGCATGACGCCGGGCAGGCCGGGGAGGTGACCGGCAGCACCCGCCCGTGGCACTTCGGGGACGAGCAGGCGATCGACGCGGCGGCGACGGTGCGCAACGCGCTGCTGCGCGGCGGGATGCCGGTGGCCGGGGCGCAGGACGGTGGCCGGGGCGGGGCGCGCGGCCTGGCTGGCGGCCCCAGCGGCCCCAGCGAGCCCGCCGGGCCGCGCCGACCGCGGGTGCGGCTGTCCGTGCGCGACTTCGAGGTCGGCGAGACCGAGCGGCGGGCGGCGGCCGCTGTCTGCCTGCTGGTGGACCTGTCCTACTCGATGGCCCTGCGCGGCACCTGGAGTGCCGCCAAGCAGACGGCGCTCGCGCTGCACGCCCTGGTCCGCACCAGGTACCCGCAGGACTCCATCCAGGTGATCGGGTTCTCGAACTACGCGCGCGAGCTGCGCGAGACGGATCTCGCCGGACTGGGCTGGGACATGGTCCAGGGCACCAACCTGCACCACGCGCTGGTGCTTGCCGGGCGGTACCTGGACCGGCGCCCGGAGCATAATCCGGTGGTGCTGATCGTGACCGACGGCGAGCCGACGGCGCACCTGCGGCGGGACGGGCAATCCTGGTTCGACTGGCCGCCGTCTCCGGAGACCATCGAGCTCACGCTGGCCGAGGTCGACAAGATGACCAGGCGGCGGGCCACCCTGAACGTGTTCATGCTCGCCGAGGACGAGCGGCTCACCGCGTTCGTCGACGAGGTGGCCAGGCGCAACGGCGGCCGGGTGCTGCGGGCGATGGCCGACAGCCTCGGCGAGTACGTGGTCAGGGACTTCCTGCGCACGCGCAATGCGGGAATGCGCGGCCGATGAGCGGGCTGGCCAGGCGGTAGCGGTCCGGCGGCACTGGAATGGTCCGGCCGACCTGGCGAGAGCGGTCCGGCGGCGCTGGAATGGTCCGGCCGACCTAGCGGGCCCGGTCTGGCTAGCGTCATGAAATGGCAAGCGCTTTGCCAAGTTCTGGTTGGCTGACACCGATGGGCACTGTCGGCCGCCGCCGGGTAGTAACGTCCGTGAATCAGCTGATACGCGGCTGGCCGGGCCGATGTGCCGCGGCGAGCCCGACAAACCTCCGGGAGGAACGGTGTCGCAAGGGAACGGACAGCTGGGCTCCCAGCGCACGACTGCCTGGATTGTCCTGGTCATCGGAGTGGTCGCCTGTGTCATCGGGGTGATCTTCATCGCGACGAACCACGATCTGCGTGCGACCGCGTCGTTCATCGTGGGCGTCCTTGCCATCGCGGCCGCGTGGTTCTTGCTCAGAAGGAAGCCAAGCACCGGTAACTAACGGGCGCCCGGACCGCCGGGCAGCCGGGCCGCCGGGCCGCCGGGATTCCCCGGCAGGTCCGCGTCGGCGTCCGGTCAGCTAGGCCCTAGGATCGGGCCATGTCGTTCACCGACCGGCTCGTTCTATGGCTGCATATTGGCTTCGCGATTTTCGCGCTCGGCCCGGTCACGGTGGCGATCGCGGCCACGCCGCGGTACATCAGGGCCCGCAACCAGACCGTGGTCGGCTACCTCTACCGCACCACCAGGATCTATGCCCTGCTGTCGCTGGGCGTGCTGATCTTCGGCCTGGTCCTCGCACAGCTCAGGAAGGATTTCTCGCATCCGTGGCTGACCGCGTCCACGACGCTCTTCGTGGTGGCGATGGTCCTGCTCGTGCTGGTCATGCGGGATCAGCACCGGGCCATCGCGGCGCTCGAGCTCGCCGCGGCGGCCGAGGCGCCGGCCGCCGGCACTGCCCCGGCGGCGGCGGAGGTCGTGCCGGTGTCCGCCGAGGATCAGGCGGGCGATGTCGAGGCGGCCAGGGACGCCGAGCCGGTCGCGGCGAACCTGCCGGGCAGTCCAGGCGCGCCCACGGCGCAGATCGCCACCGTCGAGCGCGGGCGGATCGCCACCATGGGCGGCGTGGTCGCCCTGATCTACCTGGTGATCCTCGTCCTGATGATCTGGAACACCTGACCGCCCCCCCGACAGCCCGCGGTGGCCCCTCGCCCCGGCCGCCCCGCACCCCAGGCGGCCCGCGCCCGCGGTGGCCCCGCGCCCCCGGCAGCCCTCCCCGTAAACGGAATGCGCCCGGCGCTGAACCGGGGCCCTCAGCTGAGCGCTGAGCGGAGGTCTTCCAGCAGGTCGTCGCAGCTCTCGATGCCGACCGATAGCCGGACCAGGTCGTCCGGAACCTCCAGCGCCGAGCCCGCCACCGATGCGTGCGTCATCTGCCCGGGGTGCTCGATCAGCGACTCCACCCCGCCGAGCGACTCGCCGAGCGTGAACAGCCGGGTGCGGCCGCAGACCGCCACCGCTGCGTCCTCCCCGCCGCGGACGCGCATCGACACGATCCCGCCGAACCCGCGCATCTGCTTGGCCGCCGTCTCGTGGACGGGATGGGACGCCAGGACCGGATAGAACACCTCGGCGACCGCGGGGTGGCTGGCGAGCATGTCGGCGATCCTGGCCGCGTTCTCGCAGTGCCGGTCCATCCGGACGCCGAGGGTCCGGATCCCGCGCAGCGTCAGCCAGGCGTCGAACGGCCCGCCAGCCGATCCCGTAGCGTTCTGCAGGAAGGCGAGCCGCTCGCCCAGGCCGGCCTCGGCCACTACCAGCGCGCCGCCCACCACGTCCGAGTGCCCGCCGATGTACTTGGTGGTCGAGTGCACGACGACGTCGGCGCCAAGCGCCAGCGGCTGCTGCAGGTATGGCGACGCGAACGTGCTGTCCACCACCAGCATCGCGCCTTCCGCATGCGCGATCTCGGCGATCGCGGTGATATCGGCGATGGACAGCAGCGGGTTGGTCGGCGTCTCGATCCAGACGACCCGGGCGGGCTTGTCTCGTAGGGCATTTTTAACGCGGCCTACGTCGGATACCGGGACGGGCTGGTAACTGACGCCCCACGACTGGAAGACCTTGTCGAACAGCCGGTAGGTGCCGCCGTAGGCGTCGTGCGGGATGAGCACGTGGTCCCCCGGCCTGGTGACGGCGCGAAGCAGGCAGTCCTCGGCAGCCATCCCGGAGCCGAACGCCAGCGCGCGGGTGCCGCCCTCGAGCGCGGCCAGGCATTCTTCCAGTGCTCCCCTGGTCGGGTTCGCCGTCCGCGAGTACTCGTAGCCCTCGACCCAGCGGGCCGGCCCGGTGCCGCCGCCCGCGCCAAGGCCCTCCCCGCGCAGCCCGCCGACGCCGTCCTGCTTGTAGGTGGACACCTGGTAGATCGGCGGGATCACGGCCCCGGTCAGCGGGTCGGGCTCCTGCCCGGCATGGATCGCCAGGGTCTCGAATCCATCGGAGTGCGGCGTCTGCATAGTGTTGCCACTCTGGTTAGGTGAGCGTCCGGGCCCTGGCAACGTGCCCTGGCCCCCGTTGTGCCGCCGGCCGCGCCAATCCCCGGCGGCGCGCGCCCCGGGTCACGGCGGCCCGGCGACCTGCCAACCTTAGGCCGTCAGCCAGTGCCAGCGGACAGGAATGTCAGCACATCCTGGCGGGTGATCATTCCCGCTGGCTTGCCGTCCACCAGGACCACGGCCGCGCCCGCCTTCTCCATCGCGGTTACCGCGGAGCTGACCGGCTCGCCGGAGCCGACCATCGGCAGCGGGGCCGACATGTGATCGCCGAGCGGATCCTGCGGCCGGGCCCGGCCGGACACCAGCGCGTCGAGCAGGTCCCGCTCGACGATCGAGCCGACCACCTCAGCGACCATCACGGGCGGTTCCTGCTTCATGACCGGAAGCTGCGAGACGTTGTACTCGCGCAGGGTCTCGATCGCCACCCGTACGGTCTCATCCGGGTGCGCGTGCACGAACTCGGGCAGGCCGCTTTGCTTCCTGGCCAGCACGTCCTCGATTCTCGGTTCCGCGGTCTCGGAGGAGAGGAAGCCGTAGTCGGCCATCCACTCGTCATTGAAGATCTTCGACAGGTAGCCGCGGCCGCCGTCGGGCAGCACCACCACGATCACGTCGCCCGTCGCCGCCGTCGCGGCCACCCGCAGCGCGGCGACCACCGCCAGCCCGCACGAGCCGCCGGTGAGCAGGGCCTCCTCGCGGGCCAGCCGCCGCGTCATCTGGAACGACTGGGCGTCGCTGACCGCGATGACCTGGTCGCAGATGGTCTTGTCATAGGTGGCAGGCCAGATATCCTCGCCGACGCCCTCGACCAGGTAGGGGCGGCCGGATCCGCCGGAATACACCGACCCCTCGGGGTCGGCGCCGATCACTTGCACTCGGCCGCCGGACGCCTCCTTCAGGTACCGGCCGGCGCCCGATATCGTCCCGCCGGTGCCGATGCCTGCCACGAAATGCGTGATCTTGCCCTCGGTCTGCGCCCAGATCTCCGGGCCGGTGGAGTCGTAGTGCGAGCCGGGGTTCTCCGGGTTGGCGTACTGGTCGGGCTTCCATCCGCCGGGAGTCTCCGCGGCCAGCCGGTCCGACACCGAGTAATAGGAGTCCGGGTGCTCCGGTGAGACGGTGGTGGGGCACACCACCACCTCCGCCCCGTACGCGCGCAACACGCTGATCTTGTCCTGACCCACCTTGTCCGGGCAGACGAAGAGGCATTTGTAGCCCTTCTCCGCGGCGACGATCGCGAGCCCGATGCCGGTGTTGCCGGACGTCGGCTCGATGATGGTGCCGCCCGGCTGGAGCGCGCCTGAGGCCTCGGCCGCCACCACCATGCGCAGCGCGATCCGGTCCTTTACCGAGCCGCCGGGGTTGAAGTACTCGACCTTGGCCAGCACGTCAGGAGCCGATCCGCCGCCGCCCAGCCCGCGCGTGACCTTACGCAGCCTGACCAGCGGAGTGTTCCCCATGAGGTCGATAAGGGAATCGTGAACCTCCATCTGGACCCCCCTTGCTCGGTGCAGATGACGCTATCCCAGCTTGGACCTATTTCCGCTCTGCAGATGACGCTATCCCAGCTTGGACCTATTTCCGCTCAGTGACGAACGTTCCCTTGCCCACCACGCTGGCGACTAGGCCGCGCTCGCGAAGCTCCCGCATGGCCCGGCGCACGGTCTGGTAGGCGATTCCCCACTGGTCCGCCAGGTCCCGCTCTGACGGCAGCCGCATGTTCGGCGCCAGGTCGCCAGCAGCGATCCTGGCCGCGATGTAGTCGGCGGCCTGGACATACAGAGGCGTCGGCGAGTCCGGGTCGAAGATCGGCGGCTCAGCCATGTCGATCACTGTAAGGCAGCGTTGACCTGCAACAATACTCGCGATGCTATACATCGCTACGTATAGCACTGTAGAGTGCTTGTTCATGAATACCTCAAACGCAGCGTTGCGAGGAGTGCAGTGAGCAACGACGACGGAGGCGCGCCCGGTCCGGTGTTCGGCGACGTCGGCGGGTGGATCTCGGGGCCGTCGCTGGATGTCGAGCGGTTAGGCGGTCCCAGATTCGGCCTCAACGTCGGCACGTGGATGAAGGAGTACGGCCCCCGTTACGTGCTGCAAGGCGGCTTCGACGGCTTCGGCTTCGTCTGCTGGCGGCGCAGCGGCGAAGGACGCAAGTCCGGCGAGCCGATGACCGCCGCGACCCTCGATGACCTGGCCGCGCTGGTCGACCACCGCGAGGCGCACGCGGATAGGCCCGCGGACGACTGACCCGCGGACGGTGGCACCCGACGTCACCGTAATGCGGAGCACTGCCCAAGAACTCTCGTTACTGCCGAGTAGCTTCCAGCCTGCGGAAACAGATTCTGCGGCGGGCGGGTCGGCAGAACAGGCTGGTAGGCGTGCAATCTGCACGAGGAGTGCGAGGTACTCTGCTGTTAACTACCCAGTACCGAGGGAGTCCGCTATGCCCGAGGCAGTCGTCGTCGCTACCGCCCGCTCGCCCATCGGCCGGGCCTTCAAGGGCTCGATGACCAGCATCCGCCCGGATGACCTGACCGTGGCGATGATCCGTGCCGCGCTGGCCAAGGTGCCGCAGCTGGATCCGGCCGACATCGACGACCTGATGCTCGGCTGCGGCGTGCCCGGCGGCGAGCAGGGCTACAACATGGCCCGCGTCGTCGCGGTGATGCTCGGCTACGACAGCCTGCCGGGGACGACGATCACCAGGTACTGCTCCTCCTCGCTGCAGACCACCCGGATGGCCTTCCACGCGATCAAGGCCGGCGAGGGCGACGCGTTCATCTCCGCGGGCGTGGAGTGCGTGAGCCGGCTCGCCAAGGGCAGCAGCGACAGCTGGCCGGACACCAAGAACCCGGTCTTCGCCGCCGCCGAGGAGCGGACCGCCGAGGAGGCCAAGGGCGGCGGGGACGGCTGGCATGACCCGCGGCGCGACGGCGCGATCCCGGATGTCTACCTGGCCATGGGCCAGACGGCGGAAAACGTCGCCAAGATGCTCGGCATCACCCGCGCCGAGCAGGACGAGTTCGGCGTGCGGTCGCAGAACCTGGCCGAGAAGGCGCTGGCCGACGGGTTCTGGCAGCGGGACATCACCCCGGTGACGCTGCCGGACGGCTCGGTGGCGGCGACGGACGACGGGCCGCGGGCCGGGACCACGCTGGAGAAGGTGGCGGCGCTGAAGCCGGTGTTCCGGCCGGACGGCACCGTGACAGCCGGCAACTGCTGCCCGCTCAACGACGGTGCCGCAGCCGTCGTCGTGATGAGCGACCGCAAGGCCGCCGAGCTCGGCATCACGCCGCTGGCCAGGATCGTCTCCACCGGAGTCACCGCGCTGTCGCCGGAGATCATGGGCCTCGGCCCGGTGGAGGCATCCCGCCGCGCGCTCGCCCGGGCCGGGATGAGCATCGAGGACATCGATCTTGTCGAGATCAACGAGGCGTTCGCCGCCCAGGTGATCCCGTCCTACCGGGACCTCGGCATCGACGTCGACAAGCTGAACGTCAACGGCGGCGCGATCGCCGTTGGTCATCCGTTCGGCATGACGGGCGCGCGGATCACCTCGACGATCATCAACAGCCTGCAGTTCCACGACAAGACCTTCGGGCTGGAGACCATGTGCGTCGGCGGCGGCCAGGGCATGGCGATGATCTTCGAGCGGCTCTCCTGACCAGCACTTCGTAGCCACCGGGCGGCGGCATAGACAGACGCCGCTGAGGGCAGGATCGGCCGCCCCGGCGTGCTTCCGGCAGCCCTGAGCCGAGGAACTTGGCGGGCAAACCGGAAAGCTGGCCCTGGGGGCTTGTCAGACGCCCGAGCGTGGTGCAGTGTCGGCAGCAAGAGGAGATCGGCCCTGGAGGTGCCACTTGTCAATGACCCACTCTCCGGAGATGCACAGGAATCTCATCGCCCGCATCCCGATCGTCACAGGACGAGACCTCCGTGAGTGGTTCAGGAGACTTGAATCAGGCCCTTCCTTCTTGCGCTGCGAGGAACGCGCGTACTGGCTGGCGGATGAGCATGGCCTGACGCACGGCTACGCGAGCGCGATCGTGCACGAGTACGCGCTGCAGCGCCAGAGCAGGCTCAGCAGCGCCTGACGTGGATCTGGACGCTGCACGCGAGTTCCTGCGCGTCCATCACCGGACGGTGCTCGCCACCTCGCGAGCCGACGGGCGACCGCAGCTGTCACCGGTGACGGCCACCGTAGACGACGACGGCCGGGTGCTGATCAGCACCCGGGAGACCGCGGTCAAGACCCGGAACCTGAGACGCGATCCCCGCGCATCGTTGTGCGTGATGAACGACGGGTTCTACGGCGAGTGGATCCAGGTCGAGGGCACGGCCGAGATCGTTTCGCTGCCCGACGCGATGGAGATCTTGGTCAGCTACTACCGGAGCGTCGCGGGCGAGCACCCGGACTGGGACGACTACCGCGCGGCCATGGAACGCGACCGCCGGGTGATCGCGCGGATCACCCTTACCCGCGCCGGGCCCGACATCAGCGGCTGACCCCGGCGCCATCGAACGACCACCCGCTGACCCGCGGACCACCCCTACCTGCGCCGGGCCCGACTCCAGCGGCTGACCCGGCGCCATCGAACGCGGCCACCCGCGGACCATCCTTGCCAACACCCGGGCCCGACATCAGCGGCTGACCTCCGCAGCGGGCGGTGCCTGGCAACCCGCTCGATGTGGCATTCGGCGCGTTGGGCGCCGTTGAACGCCACATTCGACGGGTGCCCATCGGCTAGGGCGAGCCCTCCGGCGGGGTATGGCGGTGGCGGGGCGGCAGCCACTGCCGCGGCTGCCCGGCCCGCGCCACACGGCAGCAATGGCGGCCTCCTCCGGAGGGAAGACGTTAACGATTACTTAACGGATCCTATCGGGCCATTGTCTATTGAATCGAGATCGCCTATGCAGCCAATCCACGATCAGCTTAGTGGCCTGAGTTGTTCTTGATACCTGAGCGACGGCAATGCTGATCATTGACTGGCGGATCAGTCACACCAAGGCGATCAGGAAAGGTTACCCGGTCTAGTGCATGACAACTCGGACGGGAGCATGCGACCAAGGAAAAACCGGCTGGCATCGCAGCACGATGCCAGCCTGACGTGCTACGTACCCCCGGTCGGAGTCGAACCGACACTGGGGACCCTTTTAGGGGGCCGGCCTCTTCCTTTGGGCTACGGGGGCTTCATGAGGATACCCCGAACGGTTCCGATAAACGCACGAGCGGCGGATTATTACGGGCTGGATTCGTGGTCAATATCACCTATTTAATTCCTTTCTCCGGCATCACCTATACGATGCGTAACCATTAAACTACAAGTATCTACGCTCCGTAAGCGCATCGTCGGCAGCGGCGCGAACGTTACAGGCCGGCCTGCTGCCGGGCGCGCTGGAACACAGCGTCCAGCATCTCCTCCGTCACCCGGCCGGTAAAGGTGTTCTGCTGGCTCGGGTGGTAGCAGCCGATGAGTAACACCTCGCCGCTCCCGCCGCCGGATGCCGCCGCTGCCAGCCTGACCTCGGCGCCATGCCCGAACGCGGGCCGTGGCCTTGGCAGCGCGAAGCCTGCCAAGCCCAGCTGCGGCCAGCTGGCCTGCCAGGCGAAATGGCCGAGGCAGACGATGACCCGGAGCGAGGCCCGGAGCTGCGCCAGCTCCGCCGTCAGCCAGGGCGCGCAGGCGTCCCGCTCCGCGACCGTCGGCTTGTTGGCCGGCGGGGCGCAGCGGACCGCGGCAGCCATTCGCACCCCGAGCAGCCGCTGCCCATCCCCGGCAGCGACGCTGGCCGGCTGGACCGCAAGGCCGCAGCGCCAGAGGGAGGCGAACAGGACGTCGCCGCTGCGATCCCCGGTGAAGATCCGCCCGGTGCGGTTCCCGCCGTGCGCGGCAGGCGCCAGGCCGATGATGAGCACCGCGGGCTGCTGCGCACCCCAGCCAGGGACCGGCCGTCCCCAGTAGCGCTCGGCCGCGAACGAGCGGCGTTTCTCCGCCGCCACCTGCTCCCGCCAGCCGACCAGCCGCGGGCAGGCGCGGCAGACCGACTGCCTGGCTGCTAGCTCGGCTAGCGTTCCGGCGGTCCCGGCGAGCGCCCGGACGCCAGCCGGGCTGTCCGCTACCGGAGTCGCCCGCGTCGCCGGATCCTCTGGCCAGCCGGTCCCGGGCGGCACTGGGCCCGAGGGCCCGGCCGGACCGGCGGCGTCGGCGGCAACACCGCGGCCAGCCACCGGATCGCCAGCCACCGGGCCCGCGCCCCCCGCCAGACCGGCAGCATCGGCGGCAACACCGCGGCCAGCCACCGGGCGCCCGGTCATTGGGCGAGGAGGCGGCGGGCGGCCCGCGGGATCATCCGGCATGGCCATCCACCAGCGACCAGGCGATGCCGTCCAGGATGTCGTGCTCGCTGGCCACCACCTCGGCAAAGCCGAGCCGGGCCAGGATCCGGTCAAGCACCAGTGCGCCCGCACCGATCACATCCACCCGACCAGGATGCATCACGCCGATCAGGCGGCGCTGCGCCCGGGTCTGGCGAAGCAGCTTGCGGCTCACCGCGTGCACCTCCGCGGCCGGGATTCTCGCGTGGTGGATCCGGCTGGCGTCATAGCGTGGCAGGCCGAGCGCGATGCCGGCCACGGTGGTGACGGACCCGGCCAGCCCGACGAGCGTGCGGGCGCGATCGGCGGGCACCCGGGCAGCCGCCTCGGCGATGGCCGCGTCGATGTCCGCGGTCGCTTCGGCGACCTCTGCGTCCGTCGGCGGGTCAGAACGCAGGTGCCGCTCGGTCATCCGGACGCAGCCGATGTCGACCGACACGGCGGCGAGCATGCCGCCGGCCGCGCTACCACCGGCCGCACTACCGCCTGACATGTGCCAGCCTGCCGCGGTGTCGCCTGGCGCAGTGCGGTCCGGCCGCGGGCCGACCGGCGAGGAGCCGCCGGCCTGCTTGCCGCCCAGCACGAACTCGGTCGATCCGCCGCCGATGTCGACCACCAGGTAGGGCGGCGCAAGCCGTTCCCCGGCCAGCCCATCGCGGCCCGTCCCGGGACGGGCAAGCTCGGCGGTGGCGCCGGTGAAGGACAGGAACGCCTCCTGATCCCCGCTCAGCACCTCGGGCGGCACGCCGAGAATCCTCCGCACCCCGCGGACGAACTCGGCGGAGTTCGCGGCGTCCCTGGTGGCGCTGGTCGCGACCATCCGGACGGCGCTAGCCGAGGCGTCGTCGACGATCCGCGCGTACTCCTCAAGCACGCCGAACGTCCGGGCCAGCGCGTCCGGCGCGAGGCGGCCGGTGGCGTCCACGCCCTGGCCAAGCCGGACGATCTCCATCCGGCGGACCTGGTCAGCCAGCATCGCCTGGTGCGGGTCAACGTCCGCGACCAGGAGGCGTAGCGAGTTCGTGCCGCAGTCGATCGCCGCGACCCGGACGGCACCGGCCGCCGGGCGGCCTGGCGGCCCGCCGTGGCCGGGGCTGTCAGCAATCGGCCCGCCGTGGCCGTCAGCCATCGGCCCGCCATGGCCGGAGCTGGCAGCCATCGGCCCGCTGCGGGCCTGCCGCCGGCTGAGCTGACGATGCCGAACTCTGCTCGGCGGGGCGGGGCGCCGCGGGGCTGGCCGGCAGCGGACGTGACGCCGCGGGCGCCCGCGCCGCGAGGTCCGCCGGGGCCGGAGCTGGCACGCACGGGCCAGCCGCCCACCACCGCCCGGCGGCCTGGATCGCCTCGCGGCCCAGTGCGTTCGCCCCGGCGCAGGCTAGCTCGTGCGCGGCGAGCGCGTGCAGGCACTTCACCCGGCCCGGCATTCCCCCGGCACTAGGCGTGCCCGGCGGCAGCGGCAGCACGCCCGCGGCGAGCGCGGCGGCATCACGGCGGCCGACGTAGTCCCGGTGCGCGGCCAGCTGCTGCGGCCGCAGCGCCGGGTCATCGGCCAGCCGCCGCGTCATCTCCCGCATCAGCCCGGCGGCCTCCAGCCTGCTGATCGCCGCGGCCGCGCGGGGGCAGGTCAGGTAGTAAAGGGTCGGGAAGGGCGTGCCGTCAGGCAGCCGGGGCGCGGTCTGGATCACGTCCGGCAGCCCGCACGGACACCGGTGCGCAACGGTGCACACACCGCGCGGCTGGCGGCCGAGCTGCGCGGCGATCACGACCGCGTCAATATCGTCCGCCTGGCCCGGCCCGCGGGCCGCCTGGCCCGGGCCTGCTGGCGCAGCGAAACTGGCCGACCCGCCGCCCACAGCCGTCCCGCCGCCCGAAGCCGGCCCGCCGCCAGCGGCCTGCCCGGCTTGGGCCGGTCCGCGCCGCTGCGGCGCGGGCGTCATTTTCCTGACACCTGATTCGCCGCCCGGACCGAGTGCCACAGGCGCTCGTACCACGGCGTGACCGGTGCGCTGGCCGGGGCGGCCAGGCCGGCGAAGTGCTTGCCGGGGATGACCACATAGCAGGTCTGGCTGGGCAGGCACATGTGCAGCTGATCCCGCGCCTGCTGCCGCACGTAGGCCGGGTCGGTCAGCTTGCGGTGCTCAGCCTCGAGCCGGTGCACCCGCACCCCGATCGTCTGCCGCTGAGCCTCCAGCTGGTCGATCTGCCGCCGCTGGCCGATGTACTCGCGCACCGGGTAGGCGAGGCTGAGCGCGATCGCGCAGATCACCACGGCGAGCACGGCAGCCCGGCTGGTGAACCTGGCCCGTTCCGGTGCCGTCGGGCGCGGACCAGCGGGAGCCGTCACCTGCCGCCAGCCGCCGAGCGGGGGAAGGCCCCGTGCCCGGCGTAGGCCGCGGCGTCGCCGAGCAGTTCCTCGATCCGGAGCAGCTGGTTGTACTTGGCCACCCGCTCGAACCTGGCCGGCGCGCCGGTCTTGATCTGGCCGCAGTTGGTGGCCACCGCGAGATCGGCGATCGTGGTGTCGTCTGTCTCGCCGGATCGGTGGCTGATCACGCAGCTGAACTTGCTGCGCTGGGCGAGCGCGACCGCATTCAGCGTCTCGGTCACGGTGCCGATCTGGTTGAGCTTGACCAGCAGCGAATTCGCCGTGCGCGCATCGATGCCACGCTGCAGCCGGCCCGGATTGGTCACGAAGATGTCGTCACCAACCACCTGCACCCGATCGCCAAGCTCCGCGGTCAGCTGCTGCCAGCCCGGCCAGTCCTCCTCGGCCAGCGGATCCTCCAGCGAGACGAGCGGATACTGGTCAAGCCAGCCGGCGTAGATTTCGGTCATCTCCGCCGCGTTCTTCTCGCTTCCGTCGAACTTGTACGCCCCGTCGGCGTAGAACTCGGACGCGGCCGCGTCGATGGCGAGCGCGACATCCCGCCCCGGCGTGAAGCCGGCCTTCTCGATTGCCTCCACGATCAGGTCGAGCGCCGCCTTGTTGTGCGCAAGGTCGGGGGCGAAGCCGCCCTCGTCGCCGACCCCGGTGGCCAGGCCGTGCTGCTTGAGCACGGCCTTGAGCGCGTGATACGTCTCCGCGCCCCAGCGGAGTGCCTCGCTGAACGTGCCGGCCCCGACCGGCAGGATCATGAACTCCTGCACGTCGACATTGTTGTCCGCGTGCGCGCCGCCGTTGAGGATGTTCATCTGCGGTACCGGCAGCAGGTGCCCGTTCGGGCCGCCCAGGTAACGGAACAGCGGCAGGTCGGCTGACATGGCAGCGGCCTTGGCTACCGCGATGCTCACGCCGACGATCGCGTTTGCCCCGAGACGCGACTTGTCCGGCGTGCGATCGAGGTCTATCAGGGCCTGGTCCACCAGCCGCTGATCATCGGCGTCGTAGCCGAGCAGCTCCGGCTGGATCTCGTCGATCACGGCGCCGACCGCGTTCATGACGCCCTTGCCGCCGAATTCGCTGCCGCCGTCCCGGAGCTCGACCGCCTCGAAGGCACCGGTCGACGCCCCGCTGGGCACCGCCGCACGGCCGAGCGTGGCATCATCCAGAATTACCTCGACCTCGATGGTCGGGTTGCCGCGCGAATCCAGGATCTGCCTGGCGTATACAGCTTCGATAGCGGCCACGGTAGAAACTCCCGACGGTGCTGTGCGGACATGTCCGCACAGGAGCCTAGTCGAGGGGGCCTGGGCGACGCAGCGGCCACGCCGCAGCGCCGCTGCCGACCGCCACCATTGCGGACGGCAGCATCGGGGTCAGCCCGGCTCGCGGTCAGCCGGGGGCGGCGGTCAGCCCGGGGGCGGCGGTCAGCCGGGGGCGGCCGCGTCGGAGTCAGCCTGGCTGGCGCGGCTCGCTGCCTCCCAGGCGAGCACCCGGTCCCGGTAGGCACGGGCGGCTGAGCGCAGCTCAAGCTCGGGGTCGAGCCCGGCCGCGCGGGCCCGGGCCGCCAGCGCGAAGAGCTCGGCACCGATCTCGCTAACGGCCGCACCCGGCGGCAGCTCGGCCAGCTCGTCCGGCACGCCTGCCCGCTCGGCCCGGCGCCGGAGCTGCGCGGCCAGTGACAGGGCAGGCTGGCCGAGCGGCACGCCGTCGAACGCCGACGCCGGTGATCCGCCGCCGGCCGCCTCGCGTTCGGCGGCCTTGATCGCGTCCCAGTTCTGGGTGACCTCGTCAGCGCCGGAGACTGACACGTTGCCGAACACGTGCGGGTGCCGGCGCATCAGCTTGGCAACGATGCCGTCGGCCACGTCGTCGATCGTGTAGCCGGTGCCGTCGGTGCGCTCGGCCGCGACCCTGGCGTGGAACGCGACCTGGAGCAGCACGTCGCCGAGTTCGTCCCGCAGCGCCGCCTGGTCGCCGCTCTCCAGGGCGTCCAGCGCCTCGTAGCTCTCCTCAAGCAGGTACGGGGCGAGCGTGGCATGCGTCTGCTTGGCATCCCACGGGCACTCGGTCCGCAGCCGGTCCATGACGGCCACCAGCCGCAGCAGGCCCGCGCCCGGCTGATCCGCGGCGGGGCCGAAGCCGGCCGGGTCGCCGTCGCCTGCGTCCGTCACCGGCACCCTCAGCAGGCCGGCTTCAGCTGCGTCGTCGCTGTCGGCGAGGCGGCCGGTGTCGGCGACGATCCCGCCGCCGACAGCGTGGACGGTGCCGGGATGATCGAGTACTGGGCGTAATTGAGCCTGCCGTACTGCGGGTTGATCCTGATGTCGAGTCTCTTCGCGGCCTGGCACTCGGCCTTGTTGAACTGGCCGCCGAGTGCCTGCAGTCCCGCGCTCGACTTCGGCAGCTTGCCGCCGTCCAGCTGGTTGACCAGCGCCGTCTCGATCGCCTGGTACCTGGCCAGTGCCGTCAGCTCGTCCGGCGGCAGGCCATTCGCCACGGCCAGCTGGGCGAGGTTCACCGACTTGCCCGGCGACGACTGCGCCTGCGACCTGATCTGAGCCATGGCGCGCTGCACCTGCGCCGGGCTCACCCTGATCCCGCGGGCCGCAGCCAGCTCGTCCCGCACCCGGAACCTGACCAGCCAGCCGAGCACCTGCTGCGGCATCTGCGACACCGGGTACTGCAGGGCGACCTTGCCCTTGTACCGCAGGTAACCCTGGTTGAGGTCGGTGACCTGCGCGGCCAGGGTTGACACCGAGATCCGCTGGCTGCTCATGACCGCGGCGGCGCCCATCTTGACCGGCCCGCACGCGGTCAGCACGACGCCGGCCGCGAGCGCGGCGGCCACCATCTTCATCGAGGCGCGGAGCACGAGCAGTCCTTCCTCAAGCGTCCGAAGCGACCGGGCCGAGCCCGCCGAACACGGCCTCGACGAGCTCCTCGCACCAGGCGAGCAGTTCCTGATCGCGGATCGGCCGGGCGCCGAGCTGGGTCACCTGGCCGGACCGGGCGCCCGCGGCAGCCCGCCCGGGCCCGGCGCCTGGCTGCTCCCTCGGCACCGGTACGAGCATCGTACGCACCCCCGGTTTGAGCACGGTCTTCGGGTACAGCCGCTGCACCCGGACCTCGCGCGACTCCGGCAGCTGGACCGGCGCGAACCTGATGTGGTTGCCCTGCTGGGTGATGTCGGCAAGCCCGACGTGCCGGGCGCGGGACCGCAGCCGCGCCACCGCCAGCAGGCTGAGCACCGCCTCCGGCGGCGGGCCGAACCGGTCGGTGAGCTCGGCACGTACCGCATCCAGGTCGTCGGCGGTGTCGATGGCGGCGATCCGGGTGTATGCCTCAAGCCGCAGCCGCTCGCCGGGCACGTACTCGTGCGGGATGTGCGCGTTGACCGGCAGCTCGACCCTGACCTCGGGCCGCTCGGCCGGCCCGTCGCCGCGCAGCTCGCTGACCGCCTCGCCGATCATCCGGACGTAAAGGTCGAAGCCGACCCCGGCGATGTGCCCGGACTGCTCGCCGCCGAGCAGGTTGCCCGCGCCGCGGATCTCCAGGTCCTTGAGCGCCACGTACATGCCCGCGCCCATCTCGGTGTGCTGGGCGACGGTGGCCAGCCGCTCGTGCGCGGTCTCGCTGAGCGGCTTCTCCGGCGGGTAAAGGAAGTACGAGTAGCCCCGTTCCCGGCCGCGGCCCACCCGGCCCCGCAGCTGGTGCAGCTGGGAGAGCCCGTAGGCGTCGGCCCGGTCCACCAGCAGGGTGTTGGCGTTCGGGATGTCCAGGCCGGATTCGACGATGGTGGTCGACACCAGCACGTCGTAGCCCTTGTCCCAGAAGTCCACCATGATCTTCTCGAGCCGGTGCTCGTTCATCTGGCCGTGCGCGACCGCGATCCTGGCCTCCGGGACCAGCTCGCCGACCCGGGCGGCGACCTTGTTGATCGACGCGACCCGGTTGTGCACGAAGAAGACCTGGCCGTCCCTGAGCAGCTCGCGCCGGATCGCGGCGGTGATCTGCTTCTCCTCGTACGGCCCGACGAAGGTCAGCACCGGATGGCGCTCCTCCGGCGGGGTGAGGATGGTGGACATCTCCCTGATGCCGGCCACGCCCATCTCCAGCGTGCGCGGGATCGGCGTCGCCGACATGGAAAGCACGTCAACTTCGGTACGCAGCCGCTTGAGGTACTCCTTGTGCTCGACGCCGAAACGCTGCTCCTCGTCGATGATCACGAGCCCCAGCCGCTTGAACCTGGTTTCCGGCGACAGCAGCCGGTGCGTGCCGATCACCACGTCGACGGTGCCGTCGGCCATGCCGCTGATCGTCTCGGCCACCTCGCCGTCGCTCTGGAACCGGGACAGCGGCCTGACCTTCACCGGGAAGGGGGCATAGCGCTCGCCGAAGGTGGCCATGTGCTGCTGGACCAGCAGCGTGGTCGGCACCAGCACGGCCACCTGCTTGCCGTCCTGCACCGCCTTGAACGCCGCGCGGACCGCGATCTCGGTCTTGCCGTAGCCGACGTCACCGCAGATCAGCCGGTCCATCGGGACCGGCCGCTCCATGTCGCGCTTGATCTCGTCGATCGCGGCGAGCTGGTCCGGGGTCTCCACGTACGGGAACGCGTCCTCGAGCTCGCGCTGCCACGGCGTGTCCGGGGCGAACGCGTACCCGGGGGACGCGGTCCGCGCCGAGTACAGCCGGATCAGCTCGGCCGCGATTTCCCGGACCGCCTTGCGGGCCCGGCCCTTCGTCTTCGCCCAGTCGGCGCCGCCGAGCCGGTGCAGGGTCGGCGCCTCGCCGCCGACGTACCTGGTGACCTCGTCCAACTGGTCGGTGGGCAGGTACAGCCGGTCCGGCGGCTGCCCGCGCTTGCCCGGCGCATACTCGATGACCAGGTACTCCCTGGTCGCTCCCTGCACCGTCCGGCTGGTCATTTCCAGGTACCTGCCGACGCCATGCTGCTCGTGCACGATGTAGTCGCCGGCCGTCAGCTGCAGCGGGTCGATGCCGCCGCGGCGCCTGCTCGGCATCCGCTGGCCGTCCCTGCTGCCCGCGCGCTGGCCTGCCAGGTCACTCTCGGACAGCACCGCGAGCCGCACCGACGGCCAGCTGAACCCGTGGGTGAGCATCCCCGTCGTCACATGCGCGATGCCGGGCTCCGGCGGCTCGCTGAGATCACCGGCCCGGCTGCCAAGGCCCTCGCCGCGCAGCAGCTCGGCCAGCCGCTGGGCCGGCCCGTGGCCCTCGGTGACCAGGACAACCCGCCAGCCCTTGGTTAGCCACTGGCGCACGTCGGCGAGCACGCGCGAGGTATCGCCACGGTAGGCCTCGGCGGGGCTCGCTTCGATGCTAAACGAGTGGCGGCCGGTTTCATCGGCTACGTCGGCAGCAGCAAGATCGGGGTCTGAGTCGGCCGTTGGCCCCGTTATTCCCGTGTTTTCTGACTGGAACGGAGCGATCGTCCACCAGGGCAAGCCAAGGGCCGCCGCGGCGGCGCGGACGCGCGTGATCGGCTGGAACACGGCGGCGCCGAGGTCGATCGGGACCTCCGCACCGGCAGCCGCGTTCACCCAGGAGGCCGCAAGGAATTCCTGGCTGGTGCGGACCAGGTCGGCTGCCCTGGCCCGGATCCGCTCGGGATCGCAGGCCAGCACGCAGCCGCCGCTCGGGACGTAGTCGAGCAGCAGGTCCATCCGGTCGACCAGCACCGGCGCGAATGCCTCCATGCCCTCCACCGTGATGCCGTCGGCCAGCTTGCCGAGCACCTCGGACAAGCCCGGGTGCTCGGCGGCGAGTTCCTTGGCCTTCTCCCGGACCGCCGGAGACAGCAGCAGCTCACGGCACGGCGGCGCCCACAGGCCGTCGGCGGCGGTCTGCAGGCTGCGCTGATCGGCGACCTTGAAGAACCGCACGTCCTCAACCGTGTCGCCCCAGAACTCGATCCGTACCGGGTGCTCCTCGGTCGGCGGGAAGACATCGAGGATGCCGCCGCGGACGGCCAGGTCGCCGCGGTTGGCCACGAGGTCGGTGCGGGCATAGCCGATGTCGACCAGCCTGACGACGATCTCGTCCAGGTCCGCCTCCTGGCCGGCCTGCAGCCGGACCGGCTCAAGCTCGCCGAGCCCGCCGACGATCGGCTGGAGCAGGCCGCGGACCGGGGTGGTGACGATGGTCAGCGGTCCCGATCGCGGGTCACCGGAGCTGTCCGGGCGGGCGAGCCTGCGGAGCACGGCGATCCGCTGCCCGGAGGTGTCGGAGCGGGGCGAGAGGCGCTCGTGCGGCAGCGTCTCCCAGGGCGGGAAGTATGCCGCGCTGGCGGCGGGCAGCAGCGAGTTCAGGGCGGCGGTCAGGTCCTCGGCCTCGCGGGCGGTGGCGGTGACGGCGAGGACGAACCTGCCCGCGGCGGGCGGCTGCCCGGCCACCCCGTCCTGGCTGCTGCCGCCCGGGCTGGTGCCGCCCTGGCTGCTGCCGCCCTGGCTGCTGCCGCCCTGGCTGGTGCCGTCCGGGCTGCTGCCGCCCAGGCCGGGGTCGCCTGGGGCGGAGCCGCCGTGCACGGCGAGCGCGGCGGCGAGGACCGGGCGGAGCGCGGGCGGCCCGACGAGGTCGGCGCCTGCGGTGGCAGCCAAGGCGGGATGGCTGGTCTCGCCATCGGCCAGCTCGAGCGCGCGCCGTAGCTGCGGATCATCTGCGATAACTCTGAGGAGACCGGAGAGGCTCATTGCGTCCCTGCATAGGCAGCACGAAGTGCCCGTGCCCAGCGGGAGGCGGGCCCCAAGTGGCCCCTCGGGACCGCCGGAAGCCGGGACACGGGACATCGCCAGTGTACGGGTATCGCCGATAACCGGGCGCAGGCAGAGCGGCCGGGCAACGGCCGACCGGCGGCGCCGTCCGCAGTGCTGTCTGGGCTGTCTGCGATGGGCTGTCTGCGCTGTCCGCGACGGGCTGTCCGCGCTGT
>WNGD01001242.1_pt1 | contig 27840 bp, 23 predicted proteins | sample 5400671 | NCBI WGS metagenome assembly WNGD01 (sample SAMN13153369, study PRJNA577476) | soil metagenome | isolation source: 40 cm soil or saprolite under grassland replicate 2 | place: USA:California | collected 2016-06-15
ATCTCGGCTTATTCGGGCAAAGAGGCCTCTTGGGACGAGCTCATGGGAGCGGATCTCCGTCTGGGGCCAACAGAGTATGCCTGGGGTCCAGTGACGATGGGGAAAGTTTCCGTTCCCGGAATCGACGCTCGGCGCACGGAGTAGGGCGCGGCCTTTACCACTAAGACGCGAAGAAGCAAACGTCTTTGGTTATGGCTGCCCGCCGGACATCCAAACTGTAGGGGCGGCCCTGTGTGGCCGCCCGAGCGTCAAGGGGGCGCCCCCTACGTCCACTTGGTGGACACAAAGTTCACAAATCGGTCAAGTTTTCTATCATGACCGGGACGGCCATGCCACGAAGCCGTCGTGGCACGGGCGTCTCGCCTGTGAATGACTGGGAGGTAGCTCGCTAGGGATTGCCGGGAAAGCCGACCAAGACGGGTTCGGGCGTCAGTTCGACGCTGAAAGTCTCGTATACTCGCTGCTGGATCTCGCCCATAAGCTCCAGGACTTCCATCGCTGTAGCCCCTCCGCGATTCACCAACGCGAGGGTGTGCTTTGTGGAAAGACCGGCGCGTCCGCGCGCGTATCCCTTGCGGAATCCCGCGCGTTCGATCAGCCAGGCCGCGGGCACTTTCACCCTTCCGGCGGGGGCTCTAAACCGCGGGAGACTTTCCCCCTCGCGCATGCATTGGTGACTGCGCGCCGCCTCTGTGATTCTTAGAAAGTCTTCCTCGCTGACGACGGGATTCTTGAAGAAAGAACCCGCACTTCTGCAGTCGGGATCGCCGGGTACCAGCAGCATCGCCTTGCTGGCCCTGACCGCCCGAACAGCCTCACGCACCGCCCCCAGGGAAGGAGTCTCCGGCTTGCCTGTGAAGTAGCGTTGAAGATCCGGATAGTGGATCCGAGGTTCGCCTCCCACGCGGAGGGAATACGTAACGCTCAGAACAATGTAGCGGTCGCGCTGGGAGGTATTAAAGACGCTGCTGCGGTAGGAGAAACCGCAGGCCCCATTGCCCAGCTCGACAAATGCCTGGAGGCTGCGATCGAACGCGCGAACTGTGAGAATGACTTCACTCGCTTCCTCGCCGTAGGCGCCCACGTTTTGTATCGGAGTGCCGCCCGCGGTGCCGGGAATGCCGCTCAAACATTCAACCCCGGCCCAATTGCGCTGCACGCACCACAATACGAAGGTGTCCCAATCCTCTCCTGCGCCGACGGTCGCGATCCCGGGCCGATCACCGTCCGCAGACCGGATGCCGCGCACGCGAATTCGCAGGACCAGTCCCGGGAAACCCTCGTCCGCGACCAGAATGTTGCTTCCTCCGCCCAGCACGAACACGGGCAAACTGCGGCCGTGCGCGAAGGCGAGAGCATCCACAACATGGCTTTCCTCGGAGATCTCGGCCAGGTACCGCGCCGGTCCCCCAATCCCGAGCGTCGTAAACGGGGCCAAAGGAATATTGTCCTGGATCCAAGGCATAACGGAATGAAGATTGACGATTGACGATCAGGCCGTTCTCTCTTATTCGTCACTCGTCATTTGAAATGGGGGAGAATCTCCTTGCCGTAGACGTCCAATGTTTCTTCCTCCTCGCCGCACATCAAGTAAATGTTGAATTGGGTGACGCCCGCGTCAAAGAGCTCCTGGAGTCTGCGCCGGTGCTCTTTCACTCCCCCGACTATGCAGAAGCGATCGACGATCTCGTCCGCTACAAACGCGGCGTTGTCGCTTCCCACTTCGGCATGATGATGGTAATCGTAGCCTTTGCGGTCTTTGACGTAAGCGGTGAGCTGCGGCGGGAGCTCCTCGGGCTTGTAACGCGCAACCAGGTCCACCACATGGTTGGAGACGAGGGCGGGGAACCAGCGCACGCGGTCCCGAGCCAGCGCGGCGTCTTCCGAGACCCAGACGGGGGCTGCGCTCATGACTTCCAACTTCGAAAACTTCCTTCCCGCCTCCTCCGCGCCTTCCCGCACGAAGCCGATGCACCATCGAATGAGGTGGGGATCGGCGAATTGAAGGACCACGCCATCTGCAATTCTTCCAGCGAGCCTCAAGACCTTCGGGCCGTAACCGGCGATCCAGACGGGAAGGCCGCCGCTTGCCCACGACATCTTGAGGTTGGCGCCCTGGTAGAAAACGGAATCACCGCGGGTGAGGGCCCTGATCACGCTCACCGCTTCCTCCAGGCGCTCCATCGTGGCTGGCTTCTTGCCCATCACTCTCCGGGAGGAATCGCCACGCCCGATTCCGAGATCCATGCGTCCCTTGGAAATGACGTTTAACGTCGCAAGCAAACTCGCGGTCACGGTGGGATCGCGAACGACCGGATTGGTGACTAGCGTCCCCAAGCGCATGGTACGTGTGTTTATCGCCATCAGGGTAAGCAGCGGATAAGGCTCCTGCCAGAGGACGTGGCTGTCGAAAGACCATCCATATTGGAATCCTGCCGCTTCTGCGTTTCGGGTCAGGGCCACGAGGCGCTCCGGTGACATGTCCGGCTTCAGTGTGATGCCAAAGGTGGGCATAGTCTTCTCTCCTGCCATTGTGCCCGCAAAGGGGAAGGCACCAACAGAATATACACCGTTTTGCCAGGTTCGGAGTTCAGGCTTTAGCCTGCCCAGAAGGACCTCAGACTTCAGGGATCAGACCTCAGACCTGGAACGCTTGAATGTCTGCGCGTTTTTCTGTTCGTGCCCCGGCGCAGTCTGAAGTCTGATCCCTGAGGTCTGAAGTCTGAACCTATGCTTGACTCCGGCGCAATGACCGCAGTATAGTAGGGTGAAATTGAAATTGCATTTCATCTGCAGAGCGGAGCGGCCACGGTGCTTCAGGCTTTCGTCATAACCTTCCGGGAAGGTATCGAAGCGTTTCTTATTGTTGCCATCAGCCTTTCTTACTTGCGGAAGACAGGCCGTGAAGGACTCCGCGCTCCCGTCTATTGGGGTATTGCCTGCTCTGTCCTGACAAGCGCGGCAGCCGGGTACCTTTTCTCGCTGGCTTCAAACCAGGCTTTCTGGGAAGGAACACTGGCTGTTCTGGCGTCCGTTCTCGTGGGCACGCTGGTGGTACATATGTGGCGTTCCGCGCGCGCGTTAGGAAGCCGTATCCACAATAGCCTCGATCGGGCAACCCGAGCGTCTTCCGCGGAGATGGCCTGGCTGGGCGTCTTTTTGTTCATCCTGCTGATGATCACTCGGGAAGGAATGGAGGCCGCACTCCTTCTGGGGACGCTCCTGTTTCAGGTGAGGACACCGCAGCTTACTCTGGGCGCTCTGCTGGGACTCCTGGCAGCGGGTGGAATTGCCATGCTCTGGGGCCGCTATGGGCATCGTGTGAACCTCCCACGTTTTCTGCAGGTGACTGCCGTTTTCTTGTTGGTTTTTGTGTTGCAACTTCTGATTTACGGGATGCACGAGCTTGCGGAAGCGAATGTGCTTCCAAACAGCCTGGTAATTCACGATGCGACCGAGCCCTACGGTCCGGATGGCAACTACGGCCGGTGGCTTTCTTTTGCTCTGGTGGCTGTTCCGCTGGCCTGGCTGGTTCTGACCTGGGTCAATGACAGGTCGAGAGCTCGCAGGCGCGCGGTTCCCCTCCCGGGAATGGCCACGCCCTCCCGTTAAGCAGTCCTTCTCCCGGTTTGGAGTTCACGCCCCTGCCTTCCAGAGTTCGGTTTTTCAGGCTGTTTTCTGTGCAGGCTAGAGCCTGAACTCCATGCAGGTTGTTGTTGCGTGACGCAGTGAAAGGCTCCGAGGCCCCACACGAGATCGTTACAATCCAGACCCACAACGCGCCGGGTGGGAAAGAGCCGTTCGAGCGTGCCTATAGCTATAGGATCCGTCACCGGGTGGTACGCGGGCATGAGGACGATGCCGTTGGCGATGTAGAAGTTGACGTAGCTAGCGGGCATGCGTTGACCTTCGTAATAGACGGCCGGCGGCATTGGAAGAGTGACAATTTCCAGAGGGCTCCCGGCTTCGTCGTTCATAGACTTCAGTCGTCGCAGATTGTCTTTCAGCGGTCCGTAGTTTTCGTCAGAAGGGTCCTCTTCCACGGCGGTGACCACGGTGGATGGGTTGGCGAAGCGGGCCAGATCGTCCACGTGCCCGTCGGTGTCGTCGCCGGCAATTCCCTCTCCGAGCCAGAGGATATTTGTCGCCCCAAGATATTCCCGAAGATACTGTTCAATTTCCTTCCTGCTCAAATGAGGGTTTCGATTCGGGTTCAGCAGGCAAGACTCCGTGGTCAGCAGAGTGCCGCGCCCGTTTACGTCTATCGATCCGCCTTCCATTGTGATGCCTGGAGCGAAACAGGGTATCCCCAACACCTCGGCCACGCGAGCCGGAACCTGGTCATCGAGATCATGGGGCGGGTACTTTCCGCCCCATGAGTTGAAGACCCAGTCCACGATTGCCAGCTCCCGCGAATCACGCCGGTTGCGGACAACGAATACGGGGCCGTGATCGCGACACCAGGCGTCATTGGTTGGGATGAGGTGGAGGCGAACATTCTCGAGAGAGACGCCGCGGAGAACCAGCAGTTCCTTGACGCTCTTTTCCATAGCGGCATCGTTGACATTGATGTCAACTTCCTCGCAGGGGGAGAGGAGCCGTACGATCTCGACGAAGATTTCCGGGATTGCCGCAAACTTCCCCGGCCAGGATTCCTCTTTATGCGGCCAGCTTAACCAGGTCGCAGCATGGGGCTCCCATTCCGCCGGCATCCGGTATCCGAGCGCGCGCGGGCTCTCTTTCAATCCAGATACCTTTTGGTAAGGTCCCCGTAGGCTTCAAGCCTGCGGTCGCGAAGAAAAGGCCAATGTGTTCGGGTTCTGTCCACGCTGTCCAGGTTGCAGGAGACGACAAGGACTTCCTCCCGATCGTGGGAGGCCACCTTTACAAGGTTTCCGGCGGGATCGCAGACAAAACTTGCTCCCCAGAATTCGAGGCCGTCAGGCGGTGGGGCGCCCTCGTGTCCCACACGGTTCACGGATACAACATAGACTCCGTTGGCGATGGCATGGCTTCTCTGGATAGTTTCCCAGGCGGAGTGCTGGGAGACGCCGTATTCCGCCTTCTCGCCGGGATGCCATCCAATAGCAGTAGGATAGAAAAGCAGTTGTGCTCCATGCAGGACGGTGAGCCGGGCCGCCTCGGGATACCATTGGTCCCAGCAGACCAGAACCCCGATTCGGGCGTAGCGCGTGTCCCAGGCGTGAAAACCGAGGTCTCCCGGAGTGAAATAGAACTTTTCGTGATACAGCGGGTCATCGGGAACGTGCATCTTTCGATATTTCCCCACAAACCTGCCGTCGGCATCGAGAATGGCCGCCGTGTTGTGGTAGAGGCCGGGAGCGCGGCGCTCGAACAGGGATGCGATCAGGACAACCTGGAGCTCGCGTGCAAGTCTTCCCAGAAGCTCCGTCGTCGGTCCGGGAACCTCTTCGGCAAGCTTGAAGTTGTCGTGGTTTTCCACCTGGCAGAAGTAGAGCGACTTGAAAAGTTCCTGGAGACAGAGGATCTGTGCCCCCTGCGCCGCTCCCTCCCGTATCCGCGTGACAGCTTTTTCCAGGTTCGCGCGGGGGTCATTTGTGCAGGACATCTGGACCAGTCCGACCCGCACGTTTCGGTTCGTTCCCGCCCCCATAACTTCCGGATTATATCACTCCGCCGGCCTCACAGCCCGTTCACCGCTAAGACGCAAAGACGCGAAGAACACAGATGACAAAAATGTTTGCGATTCTTTGCGCCTTCGCGTCTTTGTGGTGAAGGCATGCCGGGAGGAGATTTTTGGCTTGTCGCGAAAGGACTTCTCGTTCAGACTATCGCAGCGATTTTATCGACGGAGACGTGGAATGAGCGATACGACCATCGTTTGCACAAACAACGGGCCATTGAGAGTCTCAGGTAACTTTGTGATCAAGGACGCGCAGGGGAAAGACTTTGATCTTTCCGGCAGGGAGGCGATTTCTCTCTGTCGCTGCGGAAATTCCAACAACAAGCCCTTCTGTGACGGAAGCCACAACCGCGTTGGCTTCCAATCAGAAGTGGAGGCCCGAACACTCCCGCCGCCGGCGCCGAAGCCGGCGGTTTAGGCCGTTCCCTGTTTGCTGGCTCGTTCCCGCGCCTGGTCATTGAACTCCGTGAGCAGGCGAAAATACTCTTCCGTGTCAAACACTCTGGTGGGGTCTCCATTGTCCACTTCACCAGCCGATTTCTTGCACCGCCGGCAAATCCACAGAACGCGGCCAGCCTCGAAAGTTTTGACGTACACCTTTTCGTGGGGACATTCCATAAGATCCAGGTCTCCGGTTTCGCGATTAGTGATTTTGCACCGAGGCATTTCCAAAGGTCAAACGCCTTTTGGCAGGGGTAGCCGGCGTGTTGTGGGAGGCCAAGCTCAAGAAGAATTCAAGCGCTCTCTTTCACCACGGAGACACGCAGTACACGGAGATGCACGGAGAACCCTGATGCCTCTGTGAAATCTCCGTGCCCTCTGTGTCTCCGTGGTGAAAGAGGACGTCTTGCCGCCTGTCAGGGAGACCCTATTTTGGCCCCTAATCCCTACAACAACGGCGAAGTCGTTGGACCACTCCACACTCAGGGCGCACGTCTCGAAAGCCTCCAGGCCCCGGACTCGAAAATGACAAATGACCAATGACAAATGGACAAACAGATCGGATAGAATCCCCCCGGGGATTTGTCATTTGTCATTTTGAAAGCCCTTGACCCTCCATGTGACGCCGCAGACGCATGAGGCAATAACCCCCGCCACAACCCGCATGGTACAGACACCAGGGCCTGCCCGGTATGGTTTCATTGATTTGCTCCGGGGTATGGCGTTGGTCGTCATGATAGAAACTCATGTGGTTAATGCCTACCTGGAGCCGGAATCTAAGAAAACCCTGTTCTTTTTTGGGCTCACGTTCTTCAATGGGCTGGTAGCTCCGGCCTTCCTGTTTGCCGCAGGGTTCTCGCTCATCCTCCAGATGAATCGCAACCGGGAGGAGTGGCTGGCTTTCGGAAGGCCCGTATGGATCAACCTCCGCCGCCTCGGATTCATCACTTTAGTCGCCTACTACACGCACTTGCATCAGTTCAAGTGGAGCAAATACGTGCATCCGGAAACTCCGGACGTGTGGAAGGAGACTTTGCAGGTCGATATCTTGCAGTGCATTGTGGCGTCCCTGTTGATACTGCAGGCGCTTCTCTTCATATTCAGGAAGCGAGCCTTGTTTGCCTGGGCGGCAGGTTGTGTTGCCCCGGCCGTTTCCCTTCTGACTCCCTGGATGTGGGCGCAGGATTTTGCCGGTCGAGTCCCACTGGCCCTTGCCCTGTTCCTGAATCCGCACGGGATTTCTTTGTTCCCTCTCTTCCCGTGGCTCAGCTTCGTCCTGTGCGGGGGGATTGCGGCGCATCTCTTTCTCAATTCCGTGGAGAGGAATCGCGAGATTCGTCACGTGCGCCATGTGTTTGTGCTTGGTGTGTTCCTGATTTGCGGAGGGCTTCTGGCCCCCTACACAGTCCCGGCGCATGAGAACTTCTACACCACAAGCCCCCACTATGTTTCGGTACGGTTGGGATGCGTCTTGATTCTCTGCGCGTTCTTTTATGGGATGGAGAAACTCCTGCATCTGATGCCGGAGCCGATCCGGATTGCCGGGCAGGAATCTTTGCTGGTATACGGGGTTCACCTCTGGCTGATATTTGGCGTGTTGCGGGGAAAACACCTCGGACCGGTTTTGGGGCTGCAGGCCGGCTACCCGGTGTGCTTCGCCCTCAGTGGCGCGATCATTGTTCTGATGCTTTGGCTGGCCAGGGGCTGGCAGAAGCTGAAGCGCTCGTATCCTGAACCGGTGAAACGGACCCAGGCTGCGGTAGTTATCTTAATGATCCTGATTTTCTTGCTCCGCTAAGAGTCAGACCTCAGACCTCAGGGATCAGACTTCGGACCTGGAGGCTGAAGTCGAAGTCTGAGGTCTGATCCCTGAGGCCTGATCTAGCAGTTTGCGCAGACGGGCTCCTTAGAAAGCGGAGGAACTCGTCGGGTTTGCGCGTCATTCCCGGGAACGTCGCGATCTTCTTGCCTTGCGAATCAAGAATGGCGTAGAGCGGGAGGGCCACAGTTCCAAATTGTTCTTTCTGATAACGCTGGTTCTCCTCGTATTGTTTGCCGGCTCCGTCCGTGTACAGTTGCACCCGCGCGTATTTCTCCAGCTCGGTTTGCACCGCGGGAAGCGTGAAGATCTTGGCCTCCATCCACCTGCAGTTCGTGCACGTGTAGCCCGTGAAGTCTATGAACACGGGCTTCTGCTCTCGCTGCGCCTGCTCGAGCGCGGGTCCGAGACTCGTGTGCCAGGTGAGTTCCCGGCCGGCGGCCCCGCTTCCTGTCAGTGGCAGCCCTCCGGAAGTGCGTGGGGGCAGGAATGCGTCCAATTCACCCAGGGTGGCGCCCAGCAGCCCTGTAAACAGATAGAAGCCGATGGCGAGAAAGGTCAGCGCGGACATCAGGCGCATCACGCCTATTCTTTCGAGCGGCGTGTCGTGGGGAAGCTGGAATTTCCCCAGCAGGTAGACGGTCGCCAGGACAGCGGCGGAGATCCAGATTGCCAAAACCACTTCGCGGGAAAAGATGCGCCAGTTCCAGACCAGATCCACGTTGGACAGAAACTTCATCGCCGCTGCCACCTCGATAAATCCCATCGTGACCTTCACGGAATTGAGCCAGCTCCCGCTTTTAGGCAGCGCAGTCAGCATCTTGGGAAGCAGCGCGAGGACGAAAAACGGCGCTGCGAAGGCGACCGAAAAGCCCAGCATGCCCATTGCCGGCCACAGCCAATCTCCCTGCGCTGTGGCAACCAGGACGGTCCCGACAAAAGGCACGGTGCAGGTGAAACTCGTAAGCGTGAAGGTAAGACCCATGAGCAGAGTCTGAAGATAGCTCCCCTTGTCGCCCGCGCGGGAGAGCCGTGTCAGAACGCTCGAGGGCACCCCTATTTGATAAAGTCCAAAGAGATTCAGAGCAAAACCAATGAAGATGGCGGTGATTAGAAGGTTGACCCACGGGTTGGCCGCGAACTGGTTGATGCCTGTTGCGCCCAGCAAGGCCGCGAGGCCAAGGCCGAGGCCCGTGAATGTGAAGACGATTCCCAGCGAATACACCAGCGCCTGCTTGATCCCGTCCGACCTCCGGGCCTCGGCATTTTTGGTAAAGTACGACACTGTGATCGGGATCATGGGGAACACACACGGCGTCGCGAGGGAAATCGCCCCCATGGTCATTGCGAGCCAAAGAAACGGCAAGAACCCGCTGGAGCGCGCCTCTTGAACTTCGGCCGCGGTGCCGGCAACGCTTCGCGTCAATTCAGGCGCAGACGCAGGCTCTCGTTCGGCCCGTGCCGGTTGCGTTGCGGCCGCGGAAGAAGCGCCGGAGGCTCCCGCCGGCTGTGCTTCCCCTCCCGCGGCGGTTCCAGAGACGCTTGCGTCCTGCTTTACCGGCGGACCCGCGGCCACCTTCACTCTGAACGGGATCGGCACCTTTGTCGGAGGCAGGCATAGCCGGTCGTTGCAGACCTGATAGACAACCTGGAGGGATCCTTCGTACTCGCCTGGCTTCGCGTTCTCCGAGACGACCAGCGGCACCCAAAAATCGGCGCCCACAGTGAAGGTCTCGGTTTGAATACCGAAATTGGAATCAAATTCCGTCTTCGGCGTGGACTGGCGCACGTCTCCGCGCATTTGAAAGGGCTCACCGGACAGGAGTGTGAATCGTGTCCGATTCGGGGGGGGACGCTGTGTGGTGGAATACAGATGCCAGTCGCCTTCTATCGTGGCTGCTACGTGGATTTCAAACGCTTGTCCCGCGCGGACCGGCGTTGCGAGAGGTTTTGCCTTCCAGTGAACGGGCGACTCCCTGGGGCTCTGAGCGGAGACAGCCAGCGGGCAGAATAAGAAAAAGACAGACAAGACCTTCTTGACCTGCGGCCTCATGATTTTCGGATTATAACAGGTTCTGCAGAGCAGAAGGCAGAAGACAGAAGGCGGGGCCACGCCGCTCATCCGCTGCCTACTGCCTACTGCTTTCCGCTTTCTGCCTTCCTGCCGGGGAGAAATTTCTAACGGTTTGGGGACGGGGGGCGTCTAAGCGGGTGACTATGAAAAGGAAAGGGATTTGGAGCCTGGACTGCTGGTAGGAAATGTAGGAAATGTGCTAAGCCTTCCGCGACCTGTCGAGGAGAAGCGGTTGCCAACTCCCCAGAACGCTGATTCGATGCTCGAAGCCGACTCAGAGCTTCTTGCGGGATGCCGGAGCGGGAGCCTGCCTGCTTTCGAGAGGCTTTACAGTGTCCATGGTGCGCGCATGAAAAGTATCGCCCTGAATTTGCTTGGAAACGTCGCCGATGCCGAGGACGCCGTGCAGGAAGCCTTTATCAAGATCTACCGCGGGATCGGCGGCTTCAAAGGGCGGTCTGCGTTTTACACGTGGATCTACAGGATTCTCGTCAATGCCTGCCACGACATGCGACGGAAACGTCAGCGGCGGCAGGAGCAACCCGAGCTCGACATCGATCCGGCGGGACTCAACTTCCCGGCCCCCTGCCCCGTGGACCATCCGCTCCGGCTCACGCTGGAAAAGCATCTGGCGCGGCTGAACCCGCGCAGCCGGACGGTCTTTCTCCTGTTCGAAGTCGAAGGGTTCAAGCACCGTGAGATCAGCCAAATCCTCAAAATTCCGGAAGGAACCTCCAAGAACCTGCTTTTCGAAGCCAAGCGAGAGCTGCAGCGGCTGCTGTGGCAATCGCGAACGGCACAGAGGCCCGACGCGCTATGAGAGTCGAATGCAGGAATCTGGAAAAAGCCCTGCGGCAACAAGAACCGGAGCTGCTCGACGCTTTTGCCGCCCATGCCGCGGCCTGCCCCGCGTGCCGGGAACAGTTACGGCAGTGGGATGCAATTTCCAAAGCAGCCGGGGGCCTGCGGAAGAGCTGGGATTCTCCGCGGCTCTGGCCGCGGATTCACCAGGCGCTTGCGAGCGAAGCCGCGCGCGGCAGGAAGCCGTGGGTGTCTGCCATTCTCCTGCACATTGGGTCGGGGAACTGGGGTGCGGCCGTCGCAGCCACCGCGGTCCTGGCGATTACCATCTCGGGCGCTTGGATCCTCTGGCGCAACTACCCGATCGAGGAAGAAACCCGCACGCGGCCCGGGCCACGACGTTTGCTGACCGAACAGGCGCTGCGCGACGTCGAGAGCGCGGAGGCCGCTTACATTCAGTCCATAGAGAAACTGTCCAAGCTCGTGGAGCCGAAGCTGGAGCAGCCGGCGTCTCCTTTGATGATCAGCTACCGGGAGAAGTTGATGTTGATCGACTCTGCTATTGCCGAGCTGCGCGCCGGCATTGAAAGGAACCGCTTTAACGCGCATCTGCGCCAGGAGCTGCTTGCGATCTATCAACAAAAGCAACGCACCCTTCAAGAGATGATGCGGGAGGATAGAAATGCACCGCAGTAGCAAGCTGTCGCGCTGCCTGTTTGCTTTGGCATTCTTCACGGCAGGAGCTCCGTTGCGGACCGCACCCTGTTCTCCGGGCCACCTGCAGCGTGAGGAGTACACGCGAACTTTTCAGAAAACTGTTGCGTGGCAGCAGGGGCAGTCCGTGCGCATCGATCACAGGAATGGTGACATCGTGATCCGCACGCACCGCCAGCCGGACATCCGTGTCGATGCCAGCATCCGAGTTTCGGCGGACGACAAGACCGAAGCCGCGAGCTTCGGGGACCAGATTCAGATCCAGATAGAATCAGCGGCGTCCGCGGTTTCCATTCGGACCAGCTATCCTGAATCGCGTTCGGGCTACTTCACCGGACGGCGCAACATCTCGTTCTCGGTCAGTTACGACATTGCGATGCCTGAGAATGCGCCTCTGTATGTCGTGAATCGCTTCGGGAACGTGACCGTTTCCAACCTGAAGGCCGCCGCGGACATCAACAACGCGCACGGCCTGCTGACGTTTCGAGACAATCGCGGAAATCACCGGCTCGAAAATTCTTTTGGCGGGGTGGAGGTGACCGGAAACACGGGCGACGTGGTGGTGATCAACAACAACAGCTTCGTGAACGTGACCCAAGTGGAAGGGGCCTTGAACCTGCGCAACAGGTTTGGCAACGTGAAGGTTATCCGTATCACAAAGACCGCCACAATCGTGAACAGCAACGGCAGCGTGGACTTGACAGGGACCGGCGGGCCATCCTCCATTTCCAACTCCTTCGGCTCGGTGATCGCCACCGATATCACCGGCGACCTCTCGATCCATAACAACAATGGGTCTGTCGAGGCGCGAAACATCTCCGGTTCGGCCGAGCTTAACACCACGTTCAGTTCGATCACCTTCAGCGACATCGGCAAGAAACTGACCAGCACAGCATCCAACACGAGCATCACCGGAAACAAGGTAGGTGAAGGAACAACTTTGCGGACCAGTTTTGGGCCCGTGGACATCCGCACGACTGGCGGCGACGCGGACATACAGAACTCGAACGGCAAGATCACGGTGCGCGACGTTCGGGGGAGCGCGCTCTTGAGGACCGGCTTCGGCGAAGTCGATGCCTCCGGAATTGCGGGGAATGCGACGATTTCGACCTCCAATGCTGCAATCACTCTACGGGACGTCGGAGGGTTCGCGGACCTGCGGAGCACCTTCGGGCGCGTCGACGCGTCTGGAATTCGCAAAGGACTGAAGCTGAGCGCCGGCAACGCGAATGTCTCAGTGGCCGACATCACGGGGGACGCCTACGTGAAGACGAGCTTCGGGCTGGTGAAAGCGGAGCGCATCAGCGGTGGACTCACGGTTGAAAATTCAAACGGCGGGGTCAAGGCGTCGGACGTCAAGATCTCGGCGGCCGTGCGCACTTCGTTCTCTTCGGTTGTCCTCGATGGCATCGGGGGGAGCGTGGAGGTGGATAACCAGAATGGCTCTGTCGAAGTATCCAGTCTCTCCGTGAAACGCGCGGGAGCCTGCAACAGCGTGATTCTGAAGACCTCTTTTGCTCCCATCCGGGTATATCTACCTGAGGATGGCAGCTACAACGTCGTTGCGCGAACCTCCTTCGGCAAGATCAACAGCGAGCTTCCCCTCACGGTGACCGGCATCGTAAGCAACGATTCATTGTCGGGCCGAATCGGTGGCGGCGACTGCGAATTGCGCCTCACCGGCTCCAACGGCAACATCGATATCCTGAAATCCGTCAGGAAGAGATGATCGTTCACGTCTTCCGTACTACTGATTGTTTGTGTCTTCGCGTCCTGGCGGTGAAGGTTGCGCAGAATCCACCACGAAGACACGCAGACGCGAAGAATCACGAAGCGGTCTTTCCGTGAGTGGAGACTTCAATTAATCAGGGCTGGATCAGCATCCGCGTCCCCTTGTTATGTGCCTTGTCAAACGTCGAAATGTGAGAGGCATATTCTCGCTTGCAAGGAGTAAGAGTCTGCGACTCAAGACTTCTTCAACATAATTTCGACTGTCTGAAGCAGTTCCTCCTTGGTGAAAGGCTTGGACAGGCAGCAGCTCGCGCCGAGAGCCTCGATCTGCTTTTCAATTTCCAAAGGATCTGTTCCCGTTAGAATGATGAACGGCACCGGCATTTCGGCTTGCTTGCGCAGGGTCTGCACAAACTCAATCCCGCTCATGCCCGGCATGTTCCAATCCACCAGGATCAAATCCGGGCGCGCTTCTAGCAGACGCAGAGCTTCCCCGCCCTCCGAGGCTTCCAGAGTCCCGTAGCCTCGGCCCTCAAGCATGATGCGCAGAAGCCGTCGCACCACCTCGTCATCGTCCAGGATCAGTATGGTTTTCAAGAGCTTGCTTGCCGGGCCGCCGGTTTCGTGCCGCGAATTTTTTCCGTGGCGCCGACGGCGAGCTGGCGTACACGTTGGTCGCGATCGCTGCGCTCAAGAAACTCCAGCAGGCAGAGATGCTCCCTGTTTCCGCACATTCCGAGAGCCCACACTCCGCTGCGGCGCTCCGGAATGAGGGGGCTGCACACCAGTCGTGTCAAGATTTCCCATCCGGAGGGGTCGCCCGACCGGCACAGACCGACTGCAGCGACCGAGCGCACGCGGCTGTGTGTGTCCGCGGCACAGGACCGGAAATGCTCGAGGGCTCTGAGGTCTTTGAACTCCAGAAGGGCTTCGAGAGTGTTGGCCCGAACCCGGGGAGCCGGATGCCGCACGAGACGCCACGTGTATTGCAGGTCGCTGTCGGCCTTCTGGATGAGCCAGGCGGCCTTGGACTGGATTTGCGGGGCGTCTGCGTTTAACAGGGCAAAAAGAAACGCCACAGTGCCCAGGGTTTGCGGCATCTCCTGCACCTCCGCCAAAGCGCGCATCACCAGAGGCGCATCCTCTGTCCGGATGTGGAGGCCATGATGATCGGCTGCTTCTCTGAGTGTTGTTCGCGCAATGGCTTCCGCCGGACCCGGAAACTTCCGGGCAAGGTCGGCTATGAGCTGAAGCACGACGCCGCTCTGGAAGACAACGCGTTGCAGAATCTGCTCTTCCCACAACTCCAGGCTCGGGTCCGCCATGCGGCGAATGGCATAGCGGACCGCATCGGCGTCTCTGGACCGGGCAAGTTTCAGGAAGGCGTCCGGCGTGATGTTGCCTTCCAGAACGTCACGGACGGCTTTCGACATAATCTGATCGAACTCCGACTCGTGAGCTTCTTCTAAATTGCTATCGTCGTGTTTTTCCATCGCGTGTACCTCGCCCGGCTTGAGACTCTCAGTCGCCGATGGGAAATGGGACGCGGATTACGCGGATGCACCCGGATCTTCCTGGATCCGTTGCTTCAGTGTTTTGATCCGCGAGATCAGCGTTCATCCGCGTCCGGATCCAACAGTCACTCTGTAAGTGAGAAGGTGTGAAAGATCCTTCGGGCTGTAGAGGCGACCCCACGTGGTCGTCCGCCCGGCCAGTAATGGCGCGGACTCGCGGGCGGCCACGCAGGGCCGCCCCTACGTCACGTCAATTTTTTCACACAGTCTCAGCGTTTAATCCTGAATACGGCCAAGTCAGGATAGATTTCAGGCTCCGCCAGGATCTCCAGGAAACTGTTCGCTTTGCTCAGGCATCCGGGACACACCAGGAGATGCCCGTGAAGCAGCCACGAAGCCTCGGGGCTTAACCTTCCTCCTATCCTCTCGTAGCAGAGCAGATCGAGCATCATCTGGATGCAATCGGCCTCCTCATGGGACTGCATGGCCTCCCTCCCTGGTGAAGGTCACTTTGACGTAGACTTCACCATTGGTGAGATAGAGATCGTCGAACGTGTCCAGAGCCTGCGTTTGCAGACTATCCTTGGCTAACCGGTAATAACGTCTCTCCTCCACGCCAACCTGGCCCGCTTCATCCGCGGCGGCTCGGCCTCTCACCCCGTCGATGACGCTCACCGCACGCGACGTCGGAAGGACCACGTCCACACTCGCGCCCGGGAACAAGCCCTGTGATAGCCGCGTCAGGAACTGAGTTCGTGTGAGTCCCAGGGTCTGAAGCGTCCCTTCACTTGCATAAAACGTGCTGAGTGACACCGGCGTCGCACGGACTTCATCCTCCGCCGCTATCGACGGATCATGCCCGCAGCAAGGGGGTGGCGGTGGACCTCCCTGAGCGCTTGCGGCATTTGGCCAAACCATCAGAAACAACAACCCTCCAAACAAAATCTCTGCGTATTTCCTCATCTTCGACTCCTCCGGCTAGACCTCGAGCAGTCGAAGACCGAGGAACACGAAAGCCTATGGACCCATCGCGCTGCTCATCCCGCCACCCGAAGCAAGTTTCTTGGCGTCAGGAGCAGAGCGATCGCCCCGGCGCCTCCCGTTCATCGTTTCGCTCATTTGCTGTGTTGCTAATGTATAAGTACGTAAAGCGAGGGAAATCGCATACCGGGGAATGAAATTCTTTTTGGCGAATCCAAAGGGATTGCGGATTTCGGATTGCGGATTGGGGAATGCGGATTGCGGATTAGATCAATGCGTGGTTGAAGATGTTGGGCTTTTCAATCCGAAATCCGCAATCCAGCAGGGATGCAGTTTTCAATTTCGGATTTCGGATTAAATCGATACGCCGTTGCAGAGCAGCTTTTCAATCCGCAATCCGCAATCCGCAATCCAGTTAGCGGGGGTCTCCCACCAGCACGAAGGGGAGCCAGGAGCGAGGATGCCGGTAGGCTTGGGTCTTGAGATCTTTGATCATCGAGAGTTGTGCGACCTGCAAAGCGCGGGCTTTGGAGGAGCCCCGAGTCAGCTCATCATAGAATCGTAAAGTCAGGTCTCGCGCCTCCCTGTCCTCTACGGGGAGAAGGCTGCAAACAACGGCGGGCGCTCCGGCGCTGAAAAAGGCCGGGAGCAGGCCCCAGGGCGCTTCGCCTTCAAATGCAGGGCCGATGCCCGTGTTGCAGCCGGCCAGGTAAACCAGGCGGTTGTGCGGCAGACTCCAGGAGCTTATTGTCGATGCCTCGAGGTAGCGCGGCCGCGGCAGCGAGGGGAACAACAGGCGCGGCTTTCCGCCGGAAGACGCGGCGTGCCCGGAAAAATGAAGGATCTCCACCTCGGCTGCTTTCTCCTTGATGGCGTTCACTTGTCCCGGGCCGATTAGCGTCGCCCGTGCCCCGTAGATGCCGGCCAGATATGCGAGCTCTTCGGAGGCTCCGCGCAGGCCGTCGGTGCCGTCCAGGAGCAGTATGGTGTGTTCCCGTGATGCTGCGGTCCCCCGGTTCAGGGAGAGGCAGTATCGGAAAACGCTACGGGACGGGGCATAGCTCAGTGCAAATTTTTCCAAGAGGTAACGCCCCTCCGAATCCTGCAGTCCCGCAAAGGGCAACTTGTACAGTGGACCGTCGGGGAGTATGAGCAGCGTATGGACACCCAGCGGCGGAAGGAGCTTCAACGCCGGCGCGAGGAGCTGATCGTAGAGCGCGCGGGAAAGCGAATTAAAAGACTCTATGCCTTCGCTCCTTATCGACTCCGCATATTGCCGGACCTGATCGTCGACGCGAAAACGCGGCACTTCGAGAGAAAGCATATCGAGGCGGTCCTTCGACGAAATAAACACCAGCAAGCGGTCGGACAAGAAGAAGTATTCGAGCACGGCGAGACCTTCGGGGAAGGCCATCACGGGGCGCGTTATCCGCGGAAGTCTGGGACTGGGGTCGCGCTGCCGCGAAACCAGGCGTTCTGTCAAGGTCATGGATTTGGACCTTTCCACGAACTGAAGGGCTCCCTGCTTGTCTTGGGATCCGCAGAGGAGCGAAACTGTTTCCCGGTACGGATCGAATCGCCGGGTCAGAAAAGCCTGCCGCAGCTCTTCAGAAGTAATGCCCTGGCGCATTCCTTCCAGAATTCGGATTGCCTCTTGAAAATGGGCGCGCGCGCCGGCGTTCGCGCCGCTTTGCTGTTGTAAAACGCCGTTCAGGTAATGGAGCTGCCAGGCGAGGTCCGGAAATTCTCCGGATGCGGCAACAGATCTCGTCAGTGTGAGCTCGCGCCCGGCGCTCTCGAAGTCCCGGGCTTCGATGAAAGCCTGAGCCAGCCCGATTCGGATTCGCGTCTCGAGCTCTCTGGCTCCGCGAGGAACAGTCTTCAGGGCGGCCAGGAAATGTGTTTGCGCGGCAGCGAGGTTTTTCATTCTCAGGGAAAGATAACCGAGCTTGCACAGGATATTGACAGTTCGGACCATTTCGGCTGGGGTCTTGTCGCCGCCCCTGGGTGCGGAGTATTCGTCATGAGCTTGGAGCGCCAAACCGAAGAACCGGCTGGCGTCCCGGTCCCTGCCGAGTTGCTCCAGGACTGCGCCCAGGTTCTCCAGCGACACCACAACGAGCTGTTCCTCGCCCAGCCGGCACCCCAATGCCAGTGCCGAAGCGTATTCCTTCAGGCTCGCCTCACCCTGGTTCAACATGAGGTAAGCTTGGCCCAGGTATTGGTGCGCATACGCTTCCCACGGATCCAGTCGATACTTTCTGGCGACCTCTTGCATCCGGTTCAGGCATGCGAGGGCATCGTCGTACTCTTGCTCCTCGTTGTAGATAGAGGCTTGGGAGGCTAGGGCTCGGGCGATGAGGTCCGGCGCTCCGGCATGCTCCGCGCATCGCAGCATTTTGCGGTACTCACGCGCCGCGCTCCGGAAGTCTGCATTGCTGTAATAAAAGCTGTTGCCGCGGAGGTGGTAAAGATTGACCAGTTGCCAGTAGTCGCCAAGTGTTTGGTATTCGCGCGCGATGAGGGGGGTGTTCCGGAGGGCTGTTTCGTAGTTTCCTTTGCGGTGCAGGTCAACGAGGTTCTCCATCCGCGAATCCAGGAGATTCTTTTTTTTCCGCTCCGGAGGTGAAAGGCCTCCGTAGAAGTCGAGCAGGCGCTTGTAACTTCGATCTCCCGTAACGGTGCCGTAGGCGGCTTCCAGGGTCCTGGCTGACCAAATCAAGGACGCCGATCCAGTGCTTTGTCCCTCGTGGAACCTGGCATCAAGACTGTTCTTGAGAACACCGCGGATTGCGTCAGGGATCTGATAGGGCGCCACGGTGGCCAGTCTCTCCAGGGCGCTCAGGTCGTGCGCCAGAGCCGCCCGGTTGACCTCCTTGTCTACAAATTCGGAGCGCGTGGCGCGGATTTTCAGCTGAATGTTTCGGAGCCTCTGCGACCAGATCGACCCGGGGTCGCGGGACAGGTACCGGTCAATCTCCGCCAGCGCTTCCCGGTGCCTGCCCATTTCGTACAGAGTCAAGGCCTTGTTGTATTGGGCCTCGCGGGAGGCTTGATCGATCTTGAGAACGGCGTCAAAGTCGGCCAGGGCACTCTCCAGACGGGCCTTTCTTTCTACGGGGTCCCTGGATGCCAGACCTTCCTCGCATAGAGCCACGCCCCGGCCGAGAAGCGCGCGGGGATTCGGGCTTCCCAAGCTCAGGACCTTCTGGAACTCGAGCCGCGCGCTGGAAAACCTGGCTTTATTGAGATAAACAAGCGCGAGACCAAGGTGAGCCTCCATCATGTCTTCCCGAACCGCCAGAGCCTGGTAGAAGAAGTTCTCCGCGCGGTTGAGCGCCGCCTCGTCCGCCGGAGCGCGCTGGTCCGAGCCTGAGGAAGAGAAAGGGAGCTCCAGGCGCAACCCATTCGGGCTCACGGGGACATACGCGGCTTCCAGCGCGGCGCGCGCTTGATTGTAAAAATCTCCGGACTTTTTCCTTTCGAAATAATTGTGAACGAGCAGAGCGCTTAATCCCACGAGCACAATAAGAGCCGCCGCCGCCATTGCCCACTGGCGCCAGGACGGAACGCGGCGAGGAGACGCCGGGGCCTTCCGGGCATGCTGTACCAGGGCTAGGGTCTCCTGGATCTCTTCCTCGGAGACGGGAGGAATGGCCTCCAGGTCTTCCTCATCATTCCCGTCCAATATTTCCAGCAAGCCCGCCAGCTGCTCGCGACAGGCGTCGCATCGGATCAGATGAAACTCGAGGTCCTCGTCGGGGCGTTCGCCCTTGGAGCCCGTTACGAAGTTGTAAAAATCGGCCTCGCTCAGGCAGGGGCCGATGGAGGGTTGGGGTTCTGTATGTTTTCTCATCACGTGGTTGCCTCGAAGGGCGGGTTGGTATCCATCGCGCTCCGTACGAGCTCCTTTAGCCGTTGCAGCGCTTTTTCTACCCCGGGCTTCGATAGCCCGATGCCCTCGCAGAGGGCAATTTGCCTCGGCGTCAAGCCTTGGGAAAAATAGAGCTCGAAAATCAGTTTGTCCCGGCGGGAAAACTCTCCGGCCTGCGTCTCGATGGCGCGCAAACTGAGGCGCCGTACTTCCCGGACAAGGAGCTCCCTTTCCAGGGCGCATTCGCCCCGTGTGGAGGTTGAGTCCGACCTCACTTCTCGGCGCGCATCCAGCAGCTGGGATTCGCTCAGGGGACGCTTCTGCGCCCGATAGTGTCTCACCCAGTCGCGGACCACGGAGCGGGTTATCACTGCGAGATAGACCAGCAGCTCGCTTTCGCGGGAGCCGGAGAACCGCTTCATGAGGGCGCAGCCGTTTTCCACCAACCGGACTACAGTGCTCTGGAAGAGGTCGTTCTCGTGCATTGCTCCCAAGGAAAGGGAAGAATCTGCAGGGAGTAATTGCCGGAGTGTGCCTTTGATGATTCCCTTGATCCTGGGAGCGTACCGGCGCATGAATTCCGACCATAGGGCCGAATCGTCCATGTTTTGCGTGCAGCGCGCAAACAACTCCATGGCGCCCACGTCCCTTACCGGCAAAATCGGTTGCCCTGGATCCGGTGACATTGGTTGGGCATTATAGTGGGAAGCTTCCGGCCCCGAAAACAAAAATTCTCATTCTTTGTGCCGAGGAAGCTTGGCGATTCTTTGAGTCTTCGCGTCTTCGTGGTAAACGCCGGACCCAATCCATCACGAAGTCGCGAAGACGCGAAGAATCACGAAGAGTTTTCGCGCGAAGGGTCCGTCAAGACTTAGATTGTATCGAGGCTCCAGGGTGCGCGGTACGGCTTCACGAGGTGTTTGTTCGCGTCGGGATCGCCGATGAACTCTTCCTTGCTCGCGTCCCAGTAGAGCTTGCGTCCCACGGCGTAGGCGATATTTCCCAGAATGGCGGCGGTGCTCGAGCGGTGACAGATTTCGACATCGGCATTCGGCGTGGCCAGGCCGCGGACGGAGTCGATGAAATTGCGGGCATGCGGTGTGCCCTGGTCCAGGCCGCGGCCGCGTATGGGATCCATGTTGTAGGACAGGACGCTCTCATCTGCCGTGCCTTTGCGTATCTCACGCGGGAATAGTTCGTACTGTCCTCGGTCCGCGTAGAGCGTTGCGTCCGTTCCGTAGAATTGAATACCGCCTCCCTTCGCATCAATGCCGCGATTGACGCACTGGGACATGGAATAGATCAGGACCCAACCCGGGTACTCGTAGACGACCTCGAGGGTGTCCGGCGTTTCACGATTGTCCTGGAGCGCCAGCTTGCCTCCCGAGGCGCAAACGCTCTTAGGCGCCTCCACGTGCATACACTGGTGGATAGTATCGATCCAGTGCACACCCCAGTCCGTCATCAGACCGCCCGCGTAGTCCCAGAACCAGCGAAAGTTGCCGCGCAAGAATCTGTTGGGATTGTAAGGCACCTTGGAAGCCGGCCCAAGCCACATGTCCCAGTCCAGGCCGGGAGGCGGATCCGAATCCGGAGGATTACCAATGCCGGCTGGGTAAGAATTCCCCATGTTCCAGGCGCGGACCGCTGTGATCTCGCCAAGAATGCCGCCCTGCACCAGTTCCTCTACCCGCTTGAAATGAGGCCCGGAGCGGTGCTGCGTGCCTCCCTGTACGACGCGGTTGTACTTGCGCGCCGCCTCGACCATCTTCCGCCCTTCGCCGATGCTGGTCGCCAGGGGCTTTTCCACGTAGACATGTTTGCCGGCCTGGCACGCATGAATGGTGGGAAGCGCATGCCAGTGATCCGGGGTTCCGATAATGACAGCATCGATGTCTTTCCTCTCCAGGAGCTTCCGGTAGTCTTTGAGGATCTCAGCCTTCCCTCCCGCTTCGGCGTTGGCTTCCTCGGCGTGAGGCGAGTACACGTCGCAGATTGCTGCGACCTCAGCCCCCTGGCGCAGGAAACTCCTCATCACGTTTCTTCCCTGGGCATACGGAGGACCTCCGGGGCCAATCACACCGACGATCAGTTTGTCATTGGCGCCCAGGACGTTCTTGACGACCGGGGCGGAGGCGAGCGCGGAAGCCGCGGCGGTCGTGGTCTTCACAAACTCTCTTCGATTCAGTTTCACTCTGCCCATGGCAGCTTCTCCCCATTTGCGGATTGTAGAGCGAAAATAGAATTTTTTCTCTCGTGGCTCAAGAGAATTCTGCCTTCGCGTATTGCGCAGGCAATCACCGCGAAGACGCGAAGAATCGCCAAGAAGACTTTGGATTCTTCGCGTCTTTGTGGTGAAAAACTGCTTGAGTGGTGAATTCAGTTGAAGTGTGGTATGAAAAGCGCATGAACGGCGTGTGGTTCCTTGACCTCTGGCAGGCGAAGTGCAACCAGGATCCCGCCACGGTTTTCCCCGATTGGAATCCCAGAGAAGATCGTATAGGGATTCTCTCACCTCACGACGATGACGCGTTGCTGGGAGCAGGCTATGCCATTCTTGCCGGCCGGGAACTGGGCGTAGCGGTCTGTGTGATGGTCGTCTGCAACGGATGCGCTGGTTACAGTACCGCGGAACAGAAATTCTCCATTGTCGAGATCCGGCGCAGGGAAACGCTCGAGGCTTATTCCCGTTTAGGGCTTGCACCGGAGGACATCCATCGCTTCGATGTTCCCGATTTTTCTGCGGCGGCTCGTATTCCCTGGGAGCTTCCGGGGAACGAGGAAGGGATCATCGCGGACCTGATAGCCGAGCTTCGGCGGCGTCGCGTCACGCGGTTCTTTATCCCCAACGGCTATCGCGAGCATCTGGATCACGAGGCGGTTTACGATCTGGGACGTTATGCATCCTCGCAGACCGGCGACGCGATCCTGGTGGACTATGCGGAGCCCTTTGCGGTGCGCTCGGTTCACGTCTACTCCGTGTGGGGCGATTTCCCCCCGGCCCTTGCGGAAGGCGCGCCGCCCGAGCTGCGCGCCAACAAAGCGGTCGTGGTCCCTCAGGGCTGGGAAGAGAAGGTCCGTGACGGCATTCGTGCGTTTCGTTCCCAGGGAGCCATCATTGAGAACCTCGCGAAGGCGCGCGAAGGCCGTGGTTGTTCTGAGGGGTTCCTGGAACTCTACCAGGATTTGGACCCGCGTCCCAATCTCGACTACGGGCCTTACGTGAGCGCCGTCAACCGCATCCTCCGGGGTCAGGTCTTGAAGATCTAGGTCGAAATGACCAATGACCATGACCAATGACAAATAGAGGTCAGAAGCGCGGACAACGAACGGCTATTTGTCATTTTTCATTGGTCATTTGCTCTCTGCGGTGCCCCCAAAGGAGGCGCATGAAGTTTCGCTACGATCTGGCACGATTCATCCCTTACCGGGACATGGCCGTGTGTGAGCGTGTCCGAGGAATTCCACGGGAGCAGATCACCCAGCACCGTAACCCCGCTTTCAAGATCCGGGTCATCGACACCCCGGCGGAGTTCTATCTTGGATTTGCTCTGGACATCGTCCGCCGTATTCGAGAATCCCTGGAAGCAGGACAGAGGCTGGTTGCCATTTTCCCCGTGGGGCCGATGCCGCAGTATGATGCAGCGGTCGAAATGATCAATCGCCTGCGCATTTCCTGCGGGCACGTTATCTCGTTCAACATGGATGAATATGCAGACCAGGACGGCAATACGCCCCCCCTGAGTTGGGAGGGTTCCTTCCAGCGGGCGATGATGGAGAACTTTTTCGGAAGGCTGGATCCGGACCTGCGCCCGCCGGAGAGCCAGATTCATTTCCCGACCAAGGAGAGGATCCGCGATTACGGCAAGAGGATCGCGGACTTGGGCGGGGCGGATGTCTGTTACGGAGGCATCGGCTGGTGCGGGCACGTTGCATTCTGGGAAGCGCACCTGGGACTGGAGTTTGGGGAGGATCTGGAGGCTTACAAGAAAGCGGGCCCGCGCTGCGTAGAGCTTCATCCCATGACGATCATGCAGAACGCCCTGCACTCTTTCGGGGGCGATTGGTCGTGGGTTCCGCCGAAGGCAAACACGATCGGGCCGGCAGAGATCCTGGGAGCCAAGGATCGCAGCTTCTGGCTGGACGGATATCTCGGCGGAGGCGTGAGCTGGCAGCGGTTTATTGCCCGCCTGGTGGCTCACGGGCCGGTAAACACGCTGGTTCCGGGCTCCATGCTTCAGACGGCGCCCGGAACCTATACCGTCCTGGGTGGTGTCGCCGACAATTGCACGATTCAAATGAAATAGCGGAAATCCGAAATCGGAAATCCGCAATTGGAGGTGAGATGACGGACGAAAAATACCTCGGCGTGGGAATTGTCGGTACGGGGTGGGTATCCGCGGAGCACATTCGCGCTTTTGAGCGGAATGCGCATACGCGTGTGACGGCCATCTGCAGCCGGGACAAGCTGCGCGCTCGCGCCAAGGCCGAGTCCATGAGACTCACCGACTGCGCTGCGTACGACCGCTATGAGGCGATGCTCGACGACAAGCGCGTGCAGATTGTCTCCGTCTGCACGCCTCATAACCAGCACGCGCAGCAGGCTATCCTGGCCGCCCGTGCGGGAAAACATCTCCTGGTCGAAAAGCCGATCGCCCTGGACCTGGAGAGCCTGCGCGCCCTGGAGGCTGCGGTCAAGCAGTCAGGGGTGAAATCGGTCGTGAGTTTCGTCCTACGCTGGAACCCGCTTTTCGAGGTCATCAAGTCCATCCTGGGACAGGACTTGATTGGCAATCTGTTCTATGCGGAAGTGGACTATCTGCACGGCATCGGCCCGTGGTATGACCAGTACTCCTGGAATATCCGCAAAGACACGGGAGGCAGCAGCCTCCTCACGGCGGGATGTCATGCGGTGGACGGAATGCGCTGGTTCCTCGAAAGAGATGCGGTTGAAGTTTTTGCCATGGCCAACTTCAGCAAGAACAACCCGCTAAAGTATGAATACGAACCCAACAGCGTGACCTTGATCCGGTTTGCGGATGGAATCATGGGCAAAGTGGCCAGTTCGATCGAATGCGCGATGCCGTATGTCTTCAATGTCGAGCTGCTGGGCGAGCAGGGGACGATTCGCAACAACCAGCTTTTTACTCGCAAGTGGCCCGGCCAGGCAGGCTGGGCGACGATCCCGGCGGTACTGCCGGACAGCGGCGACGTCTCCCATCACCCGTTCGTGGGGGAAATCAATCACCTGGTGGAGTGCATCCGCACGAACACCGAGTCTCACGTGAACGTAGCCGACGCCGTGAAGACGCACGAAATCTGTTTCGCGACTCAGATGTCGGCGGAAACGCGAAAACCTGTGTCTCTCCCCCTTCCATGAGATAAGACGTGGCAAAATGACCAATGACCAATGACCAATGACAAATTGCCCGCGGGGAAATCTCTCATCGCTCATTTGTCATTTGTCATTGGTCATTTGTGAAGAGCTGTTAGGCGTACTCCGCGGCTCCGCGGTCAAGAAGTATTGAAGAATCATCCTATGAAAAGCTACGTTACACCGACTTTGGTCAAACGGGTCAGCCCGACGCAGACGGACATTACCTGGAACGATGGGCATGCAGGTTCCTATCCCTCCTGGTATTTGCGCGAGAATTGTCCTTGCGCCACGTGCGTGGAGGAATTCACGGGCCAGCGAAAAGTTCTGAAAGGGAGCATTCCGGCGACCCTTGGGAGGGTCGACGTCCAGCCCGTTGGGAACTATGCTCTCAATTTTCGCTGGAGCGATGGTCACAGTACGGGCATTTATACCTTTGAATATCTGCGCAAGCTTTGCCCGTGCCCCCGGTGCTTGCCCGAAGGTCTCCGAGAGCCCACGGAACAGCCCGGCAGAAAACCCGGCTCTTTCGAAGTCTGAAAATCCTGCTTCCACCACGAAGACGCGAAGGCGCAAAGAGTCGCAAAGAATTTTGCGTAAGACAGCAAACAATTCAGCGGTTGGTCCTTTATGGGCCAGAGACGGATTCTCGTCAACCAGAGCCTGAGGTGACACTTGTCTGAAAGCAGGCTGGTACGGGCGGTAGGCAGGTGGGACCTTACGGCACTCGCGATCAACGGGCTGATCGGCGCGGGCATCTTCGGACTTCCGGCGGACGCTGCGCGGCTCACAGGGCCGTGGAGCCCGCTGGCGTGCCTGCTCTGCGCCGCGGTGGTCCTTTTCATCGTCCTCTGCTTTGCCGAAGTGTCGAGCTTGTTTGTGGGGACCGGAGGACCGTACCTGTACGCGCGCGAAGCCTTTGGCGATCCCCTGGGTCTCGTGGCAGGGTGGATGATGTGGCTCGCCCGGGCCACGGCATTTGCCGCAAACATAAACCTCATGATCTCGTTCTTGGGTTATTTTACTCCCGGAGCGCGAGCGGCACCGGCGCGCGCGGTAATTATTGTCGCGGTCGTGAGCTTTCTGACGGCGATCAATATTCGTGGAGTGCGCCTGGGCGCGCTGGTCGGTGACGTACTGGCTGCCACGAAGCTGGCGCCGATGTTTGTGTTTGTCCTGTCGGGTTTGTTCTTCGTCGATCGGCAGATGTTTGATCTCGGGTTTCGGCCTAGCCGGGCGGACTTCGGGCAGGCAATGCTGCTGTATGTCTTCGCCTTCACAGGTTTCGAATTTGCCGCCATCGTTGCGGGTGAAGCGCTCGCTCCCAGGAAGGATTTGCCCGGCGCGATGCTCACGGCGCTCGCCATCGCAACTGTGCTGTACACCGGCATTCAAACCGTCTGTGTGGGTACGCTTCCCAACCTGGCCAACTCGCGCACAGCCATGGCAGACGCGAGCGCCCGCTTTCTCGGCTCGCTGGGTGGCAAGGTCATCGCCGCGACGGCACTGGTTTCAATCGCCGGCAATCTTAGCGGGATGGCCCTGATCTCGCCGCGCCTGACGTATGTCCTCGGCGAAGATGGTCTGTTGCCTTCCGCGCTGGCCGCGACGCATGCGCGCTTTCGAACTCCTTACGTTTCCATCTTGCTTTATGGTCTCGTAACGGCAACGCTGGCACTGAGCGGCAGCTTTGTCGTGTTGGTGCGGATCAGCGCCGTGGCGAGAATTGTGCCTTATATCCTGACCTGCCTTTCGCTTCCGGTGCTGCGCAGAAAGTATCCCGATATGCGGAACAGGTTCCGGCTGAAGGGGGGGTGGGCGATTCCGGCGGTTGCGGTGGCGCTCTGCACCTGGCTCTTGTTCCAGAGCCAGTGGAAGGACATCCTCGCAGCCGGCATCGCCCTTGCAGCCGGCTTCCTCCTCTACGCACTTAGCTCACCGCTAAGACGCAAAGACGCGAAGAATCGCTAAAGATTCGACAAAATCACGCTGCGGATTCCTAGTTTGATGGCAGGCACGTTGAAATTGATAAGGAAACCCAGTCTCTTTCGGGCGAGCTTGAGCTGGGTAAGAATCTGCGCCATGAAAATCGGATCGAGCGAATCGACCGATTTAAGCTCGCAAATTATAAGATCCTTCACCAGAACGTCGAGCCGCAGGCAGTCAGACAGGACTATGCCGTCGTAAACCAGAGGTACGGTGAGCTGCCGCCGGTACGGAACACCGCGTTTCTGGAGCTCATGACAGAAACAGGTCTCGTAAATGGATTCCAGAAGTCCAGGACCGAGACCCCTGTGGACTGCGTAGGCGCAGTCCACTATCTGCCTGGCGAGTTCTTCTTCTTGTGGCGTGGTAGCAGTCATGTGTTTAATGTTTCACGGGAAGCATGATTATTTCGGAAAAAGTGATTTTTGCGGTTCTTTGCGTCTTCGCGTCTTCGCGGTGAGAGGGAGCCGGGAAGACAAATCGGATGAGGGAGGGAGGTTAAAGAGGGGCGGGACCTACGTTTTTGGAGGAAAGAGGCTGGAGCGAAGCAAGCCCATCTTCGCCAAACGGAACTTCAGTGCGGTGTTCAGACAACCGAAACCGTACTTGACGCTGCGCCAGAAATTGATCGACGACGCTTCGGAGAAATACAGCGTGGGGCAACTGACCTCCCCGATCCCATGCCCCAACCAAAGGATCTGCGCCAGCATCTGGTTGTCGAACACGAAATCATCGGAGTTGGCTTCGACCGGCAGTTGTTCCAGGAGATCGCGCGAGAAGGCCCGGTACCCGGTGTGATATTCAGACAGTTTCGCCCCGGTCAGAATGTTTTCTGTGAGGGTAAGAAACCGGTTTGACACGTATCT
>WNGD01001447.1_pt1 | contig 27834 bp, 21 predicted proteins | sample 5400671 | NCBI WGS metagenome assembly WNGD01 (sample SAMN13153369, study PRJNA577476) | soil metagenome | isolation source: 40 cm soil or saprolite under grassland replicate 2 | place: USA:California | collected 2016-06-15
GCGCCGGTCACCACCGCGACCCTGGTCTCGTCGTCGCGCGCCACGTCCGTCCAGACCCTGGCCAGCTCGGAGTGCATCACCTCGTCGGCCGCGTTGTAGACGTCCGGCCGGCTCAGCGTGATCAGCAGCACGCCGTCCGGGCGCCGCTCGAACAGCAGGCTCTGGTAGCTGCCGTAGTCCATGGGCATCGCTCCTTCCGCTGTCGCGCCGCCGCGGCCGCCGTCCGGCCCGAGCCGGGCCCGCGAGTCTGCAGCCGGGCGCCGGGCGATACCCGGCGCCCGTCCGGCCGACCAGCCGACCAGCCGACCAGCCGACCTCACGATGGAATCATGGCACGCCTTTCTGCTGCCCGGCCCGCCGTGTTACTGTCCAGTAACATCAGGACAGCGAGGAGTTCAAATGAGCAGCGACCCCCAGGCTCCGTTCTCGCTGGAACTCAGCCCCGATGTGCGGGAAATGCGCGACTGGGTGCATGCCTTTGCCGAGCGGGTGATCAGGCCAGCCGGCCAGGAATGGGACGAGCGGGAAGAAACCCCCTGGCCCGTCATCGAGGAGGCCGCCAAGATCGGCCTGTACTCGCTGGATTTCTTTGCCCAGCAGTGGCTGGAGCCGACCGGCCTGGGCACCGCGGTGGCGTTCGAGGAGCTGTTCTGGGGTGACGCCGGGATCGGGCTGTCGCTGGTGGGCAGCGGCCTGGCCGCCGTCGCGGTCAGCAGCAATGGCACCGCGGAGCAGATCGGCGAATGGCTGCCGCAGATGTTCGGCGAGCCCGCAGACGTCCGGCTGGGCGCCTTCTGCTCGTCGGAGCCCGACGCGGGCAGCGACGTCAGCGCCATCCGCACTCGTGCCGTATACCAGCAGGCATCCGATGAGTGGGTGCTGACCGGCACGAAGACCTGGGTCACCAACGGCGGCATCGCCGACGTGCACGTCGTGGTGGCGTCGGTCGCGCCCGCGCTCGGCAGCCGCGGGCAGGCCAGCTTCATCGTGCCGCCGGGCACCCGCGGCCTGTCCCAGGGGCAGAAGTTCCGCAAGCACGGGATCCGCGCCTCGCACACCGCCGAGGTCGTGCTCGACGACGTGCGGGTGCCGGGCCGCTGCCTGGTCGGCGGGAAGGAGCGGCTGGACGCGCGGCTTGCCAGGATCGCGGAGGGCCGCAGCGGCGGCGAGCAGGCGGCGATGAAGACGTTCGAGGCGTCCCGGCCGAGCGTCGCGGCGATGGCGGTCGGTGTCGCCCGCGCCGCCGTCGAGTTCGCCCGCGACTACGCCAGGGACCGGGTCCAGTTCGGGCGGCCGATCGGGCAGAACCAGGCGATCGCGTTCATGCTGGCGGACATGGCCACGGCCGTGGACGCGGCCCGGCTGCTGACCTGGCGCGCGGCCTGGATGGCGCGCCACCAGGTGCCCTTCGGCCAGGCCGAGGGCTCGATGTCCAAGCTGGCCGCGGGGGAGACCGCGGTGCGGGTCACCGAGCAGGCGATCCAGATACTCGGCGGGAACGGCTACACCCGCGAGTTCCCGGTGGAGCGCTGGCACCGCGACGCCAAGATCTTCACCATCTTCGAGGGCACCTCGGAGATCCAGCGGATGCTGATCGGCCGCGCGGTGACGGGGCTGGACGTCCGGTAGCCCGGCCAGCTACGGCAGGTAGCGCCAGTCAGCTACGCGCTGGCCAGATGCGCGCCGGTGACCTGGGCCGGCGACGGGCGCCGGGTGGAGCCTGCCCCGGCCGACTCCCCGCACGCCGCGCAGATCACCTCGGCCACGAGCGGCTGACCGCAGCGGTGCTCGAGTACGAGCGGCGGCCCGGCATCGCCTGCCAGGTGCCGGTCGCCCCAGCGCATCAGCGTCAGGATGACCGGGTACAGGTCCCGGCCGGCCTCGGTCAGGCGGTACTCGAAGCGGGCGGGATGCTCGGAATACTGCCGTCGCTCGAGGATCCCGGCGCCCGCCAACGTGCGAAGGCGCGCGGCGAGCGTGTCGCGCGGTGCGCCGGTACGCCGGGCCATCTCGTCAAACCTGCGGTTGCCGAGAAAGACCTCCCGGATCGCGAGCAAGGCCCACTTCTCGCCGACCAGCTCCAGGGTGCGGGCTACGGAGCAGGCCCGCGGCTGCGCAGATGCTGATGTCACGATCCTCAGTATAGGTGAGTCGCAAATCTGGACGCACAGCTACTCGGACATATAGGCTGCATCCAGTTTCCAGACTTACAAGGAGGACCGCCCGTGAACTCGCTCCCCGCGCGAGGCCCCGTCCCGACGGCAGCTGACATGGCGAGCGCTCCCGCGCCGGCCGGCGGCGGGCGGCGCGGGGCGGCCGCGAGCCTCAGCACCCGCCAGGTCACCGCCATCGTGGGCGTCCTGTCCCTGGCAGTCTTCATGTCCAGCCTTGACCTGTTCATCGTCAACCTCGCGTTCCCGTACATCGGGCAGGAGTACCGCGGCACCAGCCTGAGCTCGCTGTCGTGGGTGCTGAATGGCTACACGATCGTGTTCGCCGCCATCCTCGTACCGGCCGGCCGCTGGGCCGATCGCGTCGGCCGGCGCCGCCTGTTCGTCGCCGGCCTGCTGGCCTTCAGCGCTGGATCGCTGTGCTGCGGGCTGGCTCCCGGCGTGAACGTGCTGATCGCGGCCAGGGTGCTGCAGGCGGCCGGGGCCGGCCTGATGGTGCCCGCGTCACTGTCCCTGCTGCTGGCTTCGGTGCCACCAGCCGCCCGTTCGCAGGCGATCGGCACCTGGTCCGCCCTGGGTGCCCTCGGAGCCGCGCTCGGTCCGGTGATCGGCGGCAGCCTGGTCCAGCTCAGCTGGCGATGGGTGTTCTGGATCAACCTGCCGGTTGGCCTCGCCGCCGTGCTGCTGGCCGCGCGCGTCGTGCCGGAGAGTAAGGATGATCAAGTCCAGGGCCGCCCTGACCTGGCAGGTGCCGTGCTGCTCGCGGCGGCGGTCGGCCTAGTCGCCCTGGCCTTGGTCAAGGTGCCAGGCTGGGGATGGGGCTCCGCCAGCTTCATTGGGCTGCTGCTCGCGGCGCTGGGCTGCGCGGCGGCGCTGGTGGCTCGCTCGCGACGGCACCATTCTCCGGTGATCGAGCTCGGGCTGCTGCGTTCCCGGACCTTTAGCGGCACCTTCGCCGCGTCGATCTTCTATTACGCCGCCTTCGGGGCGTTCGTGCTGAGCTCGGTCGAGTTCCTGACCGGGGTATGGCACTACTCGGCGGTGCGGGCCGGGCTTGCCATCGGCCCAGGGCCGCTGATGGTGCTGCCGTTCGCCCGGCTCGTCGCCCCCCGGCTCGCCACCCTGCTCCGCGGGCCCGGGCGGGTGGCCGTCATCGGCTGCGCCGTCAATGCGGGCGCGCTAGCGCTGTGGTTCACCCAGATCTCGGCGCATCCTGCGTACCTGACCCACCTGCTCCCGGCCCAGCTCCTGGGCGGTGCCGGAGTGGGGCTGGCGATCCCCTCCCTGCTCGGCGCCGGCAGCGCGTCGCTCCCGCCCGCCCGGTTCGGCACCGGCAGCGGGATCCTGAACATGGCCCGCCAGGTGGGCACCGTGCTCGGCGTCGCCAGCCTGATCGCCATCCTGATCCATGTCGCCCCGGCGGACCCGGTAGCCACCTACCGGCACGCGCTGCTCCTGATCATCGCGTTCTTCGCCGCCGCCGGCGCGGTCGCGGCCGCGCTGCTCACCGGCCGGCCGGTGCTGGCGCCGACCGGACCCGGCGGCCCGCCGGCGGTCGGGCCTGGTGGCCCGTCGCTGGCGGCTGCTCAGCGCGGCGATACAGGACGGTAGCCGACATAGTTCTCGGCGAGCGACGTGGCGGCCGCCCGCGAGCTGGTCACATAACGCAGCTGCGATAGCTGCAGCTGCGCCTCCAGCGACCCGGCGCCCGGGGTGGCATGCAGCATCGTCGTCATCCACCAGGAAAAATGCGTGGCCCGCCAGACGCGCTCCAGGCAGGAATCCGAGTAGGCGTCGGCAAGCTCGCTGCGGCCGCCGGCGAGCAGGCTGATCAGGGCGCTGGCCAGCAGGGTCACGTCGGCCATCGCCAGGTTCAGGCCCTTCGCGCCGGTCGGCGGCACGATGTGCGCGGCATCGCCGGCCAGGAACAGCCGGCCGTGGCGCATCGGCGAGCTGACGAAGCTGCGCATCGGCGTGATCCCCTTCTCCAGGACCGGGCCTTCCTTCAGCTCCCAGCCGGGCAGCGCGAAGCGCCGCTGCAGCTCGTCCCAGATCCGGTCGTCGGGCCAGGCGGCGATGTCCTCCTCCGGCGACACCTGCAGGTACAGCCTGCTCAGCTCCGGGCTCCGCAGGCTGTGCAGGGCGAAGCCCGCCGGGTGATGGCAGTAGATGAGCTCATCGGTGGACGGCGGCACCGCGGCCAGGATGCCGAGCCAGGCATAGGGGTAGCCGGATTCCCACACGGTCCGCAGTCCCGCCGGGATCGCGTCCCGGCAGATGCCGTGGAACCCGTCGCAGCCGGCGATCGCGTCGCATGCCACCTCGTGCCGCGTGCCGTCGGCGCTGGTGTACCGCAGCACCGGCCGGTCCGAGGTGACGGCGTCCACCTCGGTGGCGCTGATCTCGAACTCGACTGCGCCGCCGGCCGCGACGCGGGCCGCGATCAGGTCCTTGACCACCTCGGTCTGGGCGTACACCGTCACGGTGCGGCCGGTCAGGTCACGGAAGTCGATGTGCTTGCGCTGTCCGCCGAACTGCAGGTAGATCCCGCCGTGCTCAAGTCCCTGCCGGTCCAGCCGGGCAGCGAGGCCGGCCTCGCGCAGCACCTGCACGCTGCCGGACTCAAGCACCCCGGCGCGCTGCCTGGCCTCGCAGTAGGCCCGGCTGCGCGTTTCCACCACGATCGACTCAATGCCACGGCGCGCCAGCAGATGCGAGAGCAGCAGGCCGGCCGGGCCGGCGCCGACGATTCCTACCTGGGTGCGCACGGTCCGGCTAGAACGGGGCCGACTCATCAGGAAGTGTCACGATTGCTCCTCCGCGACGGGCGTGGCTCGCCGGGCCAGCTGGCCGGGCTCCGCACGACGAACCTTGCTGTGCGCGGGCCATGCCGCGCACGGCCGCTCTCATCGCTGTTCGTAGTACGAACAGCAGTTCTAGATCCGAACCTAGGGAACAGTAGCACCGCTGTCAACGGCCCGGCCGGCCGGCCGCGGAGCCGGCTGGGCGGATAGCCCGGCGATGGCGCAGCCGGCACCGCGCGCCGGCGGCGGTCAGCGCGGCAGGCGGTTGCGGAGCTTCCACCACAGCGCCCGCGCGGCCTGCCTGGCCACCGCCGGGGTGCTCGGCAGCACGAGGATGATGAAGTCGCCGAAATTGTGCGAGCCAGGCCGGCCCGCTACCGATCTGGCGGCATCGCGGACGGCCGTCAGCTGGCGCACGGTCATCGGCAGGGCGGCCTCGTCCGGCTGGTAGGTGGCCCCGACCGGGTAGTCGCGGCCGGCCGTGCGGCTCATCTCGACATGGCAGCCGAGCACGTGGGTGACCTGCCTGGCGCTGGCGAAGGCGACCAGCCGGGCCAGGCTCGCGGTGAACGCGGGGTAGTCGCGGACGTAGAGCCGCCCCGGGTAGACCGTGTCGCCGGTGATCAGGAACCCGGTCCACGGGTCGTAGACGGCGATCGACTTCTCGTCGTGGCCCGGGCAGCCGGTGATCTCCAGCACGCGGCCGCCCAGGTCGAACGGCACGATCTCGGCGGGCCAGTCCGCGATGCCGAAGAATGACCGGGCAGCGGCCAGGTCGGCGGGCACCACGGTGGTGTCTGGCCTGCCGTCGAACTGGGAGTCGCCCGCGACATGATCACCGTGGCCGTGCGTGTGCGCGACGACAAGCTCGTAGCCGTCTCGCGGGCGGGCGGCCAGCCAGTCGCGCAGGATGCCGTCCACGGTGTCGCGCAGCGGGAACGCGGCAGGATCCGCGGTCGCCCCGGTGTCCAGCAGCAAGGCCCGGTCGTTGCCGCAGAACAGGTAGAGGAACGGCGCCTCGTAGTGCACGGCCTTGCTCTGCCGCAGCACGAAGGTGTGCGCGTCGTAGGCGTGCACCTGAATCTTCGGGTCGGTGTTCCGCCGGGCCGACACCGAGCCGTGGATCCAGCGCACGTCAAGGTTCCCGGCCACCGGCGCCCCGCTGGCAAAGTCGACCGGGTTGTGCGTGCTCACCTGGCCGCCCGGACCACGCCGTCCGGCGCCAGCGGCATCGACCTGAGCCGCACCCCGCAGGCGTGCGCGATCGCGTTCGCGATGGCCGGCGCGACGGCGACGAGCGGCGCCTCGCCGCCGCCGCCTGCCGACGGCTGCTCGGGCTGGTCGATGAGCACCACCTCCAGCTCCGGCAGGTCAGGCAGCCGGGGGACCCGGTAGCCGGACATGGACGCATTCAGGATACGGCCGCCAGCGAAGTCGATCGACTCGAACATAGCCCCGCCGAGGCCCATCATGACCGCACCCTCCACCTGGTTCGCCAGGTTGTCCGGGCTGACCACGGCGCTGCAGTCGAACGCGGTGACCAGCCGCAGGATTCGCGCCGCGCCGCCGGCTGCCACCTGCACCTGCGCCGCGGTGGCAACCCGGCCGCCCTTCTCCCGGCCAAGCGCGATGCCGGTGCCGGTGCCCGCAGCGCCCGGGTCCGGCCGGCCGCTGGTCTCGTCCCAGCCGAGCCTGGCGGCCGCCGCGTGCAGCACCGCGACCAGCCGCTCGTCGTCGAGGTGCCGCCGCCGGAACCCGAGCGGGTCGGCCCCGAGCCGCCCGGCTAGCTCGGGCTGAATACCACTAACGCCGCTTTACAGCGTAAGAATGAGCCATGAGCAAGCGGCCAGTCCCCCCGCCACCCGGCGACAAGCCCGTCCCCGCCGCGCCGCCGCCTCCGCCAGCCTGGCGGCACTGGCTGTGGCCGGCCGCAATCATCGTGACCGTCCTGCTCTACGTGATCCTGCCCGGGCTGCACACCGGCAAGCAGGTCACGCTCAGCTATTCGCAGTTCATCAGCGACGCGAGCGCACACAAGATCAAGGACGTCACTTTCGCGAGCGCGGCGGCCGGCTCCAACACCCCGGCCACCGGGACGCTCACCAGCGGCCAGGCTTACACCACGGTCATCCCCGGCAACCCCACGCCGGGGCTGAGCGCCCAGCTGACGGCGGACGGCGTCAAGAACGTCACCGCGGTCCAGCAGGGCCAGTCGTTCGCCTCCGAGCTGTTCTACCTGCTCATCCTGGTGCTCCCGTTCATCGCGGTGTTCTACCTGTTCCGGCGGATGTCGCGAGGCGCCGGAAGCACCATGCAAGGCGTGCTCGGGGTGGGCAGATCCCGGGCGAAGATCTTCGATGCCGAGCGGCCGCAGACGAAGTTCGGCGACGTCGCCGGATACGAGGGGGCCAAGGCGGAGATCGCCGAGGTCGTCGACTTCCTGCGGAACCCGGAGCGCTACCGGCGGGCAGGCGCGATGGCGCCCCGCGGCGTGCTGATGGTCGGCCCGCCCGGCACCGGCAAGACGCTGATGGCACGCGCGGTGGCCGGCGAGGCGGCGGTGCCGTTCTTCTCGGTGACCGGCTCAAGTTTCGTCGAGATGTTCGTCGGGGTCGGGGCGGCCAGGGTCCGCGACCTGTTCGCCGAGGCACGCAAGCGGTCCCCGGTGATCATCTTCGTGGACGAAATCGACGCGATCGGCCAGCGGCGGGCCGGCTCGGGGGCCGTCGTCGCCAACGACGAGCGCGAGCAGACGCTGAACCAGCTGCTGTCCGAGATGGACGGGTTCGACATGGCGGAGGGCATCGTCGTGCTCGGCGCGACGAACCGGCCCGAGGTGCTTGACCCCGCGCTGCTGCGGCCGGGGCGGTTCGACCGGCAGGTCATCATCCCGCTGCCCACGCTGTCCGAGCGGGCCGCGATCCTCGCCGTGCACGTCCGCGGCAAGCGCCTCGCGGCCGACGTCGACTTGAACGTGGTTGCGCGAGGAACCCCCGGCTTCTCCGGCGCCGACCTGGCCAACCTGGCCAACGAGGCGGCGATCTTCGCGGTCCGCGAGGGCCGCGAGGTGCTGACAGCCGCCGACTTCGATGGCGCGCGGGACAGGATCCTGCTCGGCCGCCGGGAAGGCTCCAACGTGCTGCTGCCCGAGGAGAAGAACGCTGTCGCCATCCACGAGGCTGGCCATGCCCTGGTGGCCGCGCTCTCCGAGCATGCCGACCCGGTCTCGAAGGTCACCATCCTGCCAGCCGGGCAGGCGCTCGGCGTTACCCAGCAGCTACCGCTCGTCGAGCGGCACTTGTACGGCGAGGATTACCTGACCGAGTCGCTGGCCGTGCGACTCGGCGGCCGTGCGGCGGAACTCGTCGAGCTCCAGCAGGGCTCGACCGGGGCCGCCAACGATCTCGCCTCGGCGACCGAGCTGGCCACCAGGATGGTCCGCGAGTTCGGGCTCTCGCCCGCGCTCGGCCCGGTCGGCTATCCGGAGGGCGGCTCGGTGTTCCTCGGCGCTGGCGGCGGGCAGGGCCTGTCCAGCAGGCCGTTCGCCGAGGCCACCCAGGCCATCATCGACGGCGAGGTAGCCAGGCTGGTGCGCGAGGCCGAGCAGGCCGCGGTCAGCCTGATCCGCGCCCACCGGCCGGACCTTGGGCGGCTGGTCAGCCTGCTGCTGGAAAAGGAGACCGTAGACGGCGAGGAGGTCTACCGCATCGTCGGCCGGGCGATGCCCGAGCACCGGTCCGCCGAGACGCTGGCGTTCGCGCCGCACCGGGCGTCGCAGCCGGGCGTGGCGTCGCAGCCGGGCGTGGCGCCGGTGCCGCTCCCGGCGCCCGCGGCTGACCATGCGTCCCCGCAGCAGCCGGCTCCCACGCCACACCACCCCCCGGAGCCCCACCAGCCTCCCGCGTGACGATGGCCGCCGCCGTCGCCGCGCGCGCCCGGCCATCAGGTGCCCAGGGCAGGACGGCGACAGAGTAGGCCGGGAAGACAGGCCGCGGTCAGCCATCTCGTGGTCAGCGGCCAGAGCCGGATCGCACGTGACCGGCGCCCGCCTGACCGGCACCCAGGCCGGCCGAACCGGGCCAGGCACCCGCGCCCGCCTGACCGGCACCTGCGCGCGAGGCCGAGCCAGGCGGGACACCCACGCCCGGCTGACCGGAACCGCGCGTCGCGGCGCTGCGTCGAAACGGGCGGCGGGAAAGGTTCCCCGCGGATCAGGAGCCCAGTCATGGCCAGCACCGTTACGCCCAAAGCCCGGGCGGCTGCCGCCGGCGCCGCCGCGGCGATCCTGCTCATCGGCGCCTTCGCCGTCGGCGCTGACCGGGGCAGCGCCACTGCGCTCACTCCTGCCGGGCCAGGTACGACAGGCAGCCAGGCCGGCCTGCGCAGCGCCGCGCAGCTCACCTCGTCGCCGGGGGCGGCCCGGATCACGGTCACCGGGAACGGCACCGTCAGCGGCACCCCGAACCAGCTCACGCTCGACATGGGCGTTCAGGTCAGCGCCCCCTCGGTAGCCTCCGCCCTGCAGCAGGCCAACGCCGCTGTGCGCCGGGTCACCGCCGCACTGCGCGCCCGCGGCGTCGCGGCGGGCGATGTCCAGACCTCCGGCCTGTACATCCAGCCGAGCTACTCGTCCGGCTCATCGGTGCCGAACGGCTACGGCGTCAACGAGCTGCTGACCGCCACGCTGACTCACCTCGCGGTGGCCGGCGGGCAGATTGAGGCTGCTGTCCGCGCCGGGGGCAACGCCGCGACTGTCAGCAATGTCTCGCTCAGCCTGACCGATACCAGCGTGCTGCTCGCCACCGCGCGGGCCCGCGCCATCGCCGATGCCAGGGTCAAGGCCGCGCAGTACGCGAAGGCGCTCGGCCAGCAGCTCGGGCCGGTGATCAGCGTCTCCGACCAGGCCTCCGCGGTGCCGCAGCCGTTCTACGCCGGCGCCGCGGGTTCCGCGGCAAAGTCCGCCGTGCCGATCTCGCCGGGCTCCCAGCAGCTCAGCATCTCGGTCACGGTGGTGTACGCGCTGGCCTGACCGTGCCCATTCCATGATCACGGAGGGTTTCGGGTGCTCGAACCCCCGAAACCCTCCGTGATCATGACGCGGCCGGCAGTTGCAGCCAGCCCGGCTGCGCGACGGCGGCCCCGTGATCATGACGCGGCCGGCAGTTGCAGCCAGCCCGGCTGCGCGACGGCGGCCCCGTTCACGAGGCCTCCGGCGCGCCTGGGCGGGCGGCGCTGGCGCGACGCGATCCGTGCCGCTAGGCTCACCGCATGCATCCGAACCGCACCGCAAGCTGGTGGCGCCGCCGTTAGGCGGTGCCAGGTTCACGCTCTGCAGAATCCTGATGGCGACCGCCCGGCAGCCCGGCGGTCGCCTTTCTCGTGCCCGCCCGGCGCCGGGCCAGACAATGTGAGGCGCCGCATGCAAGAGGCACAGACCGATCCGGCGTACATCGGCGCGGCGCCGGCCCCGGCGCTGGCCGCGACGGCCGATTCCGGCTTCGTCACCGCGGCCGGAATCGGGGTCAGGCGGGTTGCGACCCCGTTCGACCCGGCCCTGCTGGCCGGCCTTACCCAGCAGGTCGACGAGCGCCGCGGCGGGGTGCTCAGCTCCGGGATGGAGTACCCGGGGCGGTACAGCCGCTGGCACGTCGCGTACGTGGATCCGTGCGTCGAGATCGCCGCCCGCGGCAGGCGGATCTCCGCGCGGGCGCTGAACGAGCGCGGCAACGTCCTGCTTCCGGCGATAGCGGCCGCCCTGCGCCGGGCCAGCCGCCCCCTGCCCGGCGACCCCTTGCCCGGCAGCCTCACGCCCGGCAGCCTCACGCCCGGCGACCCCACGCCCGGCGACCCCACGCCCGGCAGTGCGCTGCACGCCATCGAGGTGATCATCCCCGAGCCGGCCGGCTCCGGCACCGAAGAGGAACGCAGCCGCCGCCCCACCGTCTTCACCGCGCTCAGGGAGATCATCGCCGCCTTCGCCGGCCCCGATGAGCATCTCGGGCTGTACGGCGCGTTCGGCTACGACCTGGCGTTCCAGTTCGAGCCGGTCCGGCTCTCCCGGGAGCGGGACGGCCGGCAGCGGGACCTGGTCCTGCACCTGCCCGATGAGCTCTACGTGCTGGACCGCAAGCGCGAGACCGCGCTGCGCTACTCGTACGAGTTCGAGGTGGGCGGCGCCTCGACGGCGGGCCTGCCGCGCGCCACCGCGGGCACCGCGCGGCGGCAGGCGGCCGGCCACCGCGGCCCCGTTAATAATCCTGATCTTCCGGCCGATCCGGAACCGGGTTCCTATGCGCGCGTCGTCGCGGCGGCCAGGGAGCGGTTCGCCTGCGGCGACCTGTTCGAGGTCGTGCCCAGTCACGTGTTCCACGCGGCGTGCGGCTCGCCCGCCGCGTTCTACGAGCGGCTGCGGCACCGCAATCCCGCGCCGTACGAGTTCTTCCTGAACCTGGGGGAGGAGGAGTACCTGGTCGGCGCCTCGCCGGAGATGTACGTGCGGGTGACCGGCGACCGGGTCGAGACCTGCCCGATCGCCGGCACGATCGCCCGCGGCGCGGGTCCGCTGGAGGACGCGGCGAACATCCGCACCCTGCTCGACTCGCCGAAGGAGGAGTCCGAGCTGACCATGTGCACCGACGTGGACCGCAACGACAAGTCCAGGATCTGCGCGCCGGGCAGCGTCAAGGTGATCGGGCGGCGCCAGATCGAGATCTACAGCCGGGTGATCCACACCGTGGACCACGTGGAGGGCCGGCTGCGGCCCGGCTTCGACGCGCTGGACGCGTTCCTCACCCACATGTGGGCGGTCACCGTCACCGGCGCGCCGAAGGCCTGGGCGATGCAGTTCATCGAGGATCACGAGGAAGGCCAGCGCCGCTGGTACGGCGGAGCGGTCGGGATGATCGGCTTCGACGGCGCGATGAACACCGGCCTCACCCTGCGGACCGCGCACATCCGGGACGGCATCGCGTCGGTGCGGACCGGCGCGACGCTGCTGTTCGACTCCGACCCGGCGGCCGAGGAGAGGGAGACCGAGCTGAAGGCCCGCGCCTTGCTTGAAACCCTCAAAGATCCTGAACGGGACTTCGCGGCCGGCTCGCCACCCCCGGCCGGCCAGCTCCCCGGCAGCGGCATGCGCGTGCTCCTCGTCGATCACCAGGATTCGTTCGTGCACACCCTGGCCGGCTATTTCCGCGAGCAGGGCGCGGCGGTCGTCACGCTGCGGGCCGGGTTCGGCGCGGCTGCACTTGACGAGTACCGGCCCGATCTCGTCGTGCTCTCGCCCGGCCCCGGCCGCCCGTCCGATTTCGGCTGCGACGAGCTGCTCAGCGAGCTTGACGCGCGCGGGCTGCCGGTTTTCGGCGTGTGCCTCGGGCTGCAGGCGATGGTCGAGCACGCAGGCGGCGAGCTTGCCCTGCTGGCGGAGCCGGCACACGGCAAGCCCGGGCGGGTGCAGGTGCTCGGCGGTGCGCTGCTTGCCGGGCTGCCCGGCGAGTTCACGGCCGGCCGCTATCACTCCCTGCATGCGACCGCCGGCCAGGTGAAGGGCGGGTTCTCGGTGACGGCGGTGACGCCGGACGGAGTCGTGATGGCGATCGAGGATGCCGCCGCCGGGCGGTGGGGGGTGCAGTTCCACCCGGAGTCGATCCTGACCGCCGCCGACCGGGCGGGCCATCAGGTCGTCGCCAACGTGCTGCGGCTGGGCCGCGGTGCCGCCCGGGCCGCCGCGGCGGGCGCGGCCGGCCCCCCGGCCGCGCCCGCTCCCGGATCCGGCTAGCGCAGGTGGCGCAGGCTGCGGGCGAAGTTGACCAGCACGCGCCGCCGCTCGTCGTGCGAGGTCGCCACGTAGAAGATGTGATGCCGCCGCCAGGTGAGGAACAGGAAGATGTTGCGCTTGTGGCACGAGGGCTCACCCTTGATACCGCACACGCCGAACAGGGTGGCGCGGGCGCCGTGCACCCGGTAGGTCCGCAGCTTCTTGGCCTCGCCGAAGTTGCCGCAGGGCCCGCCGGAGTTGTTCTGCGTGATGTTCAGGTAGCGGTGCCGCACCTTGCCGTAAGAGGCGTACACGACGTGCTTGGAGAGCTTGCCGGTGACCTCGCAGTGCGTCACGACGATGGGGCCGGACCTGGTCAGGCCGTGCAGCCGGGTCGGGCGCTTCAGCCGGAAGCCCGCCGCCCGCTGCGCCGCATGCCAGCTTTGGAACGATCCGGTCGCCGCCGGCCGGCCCGCGGTGGCGAACGCGGCCGGGGCCAGCGCGGCGGGTGCGGCGCCCATGCCTACGGCGAGGGCAAGCCCGGCGGCAACTGCACGTATCCGGAGCATTGAGGTCTCCTTGGCTTGTTGTAGTGGATCAATTACCGACCGTCACGAGGCGGTGTTGCAAGATCGTAGGACACGGCGCGGGTGCCTGGCTACCGGAACCGCCAGGCGCCGGCCCAGGGCCGATGTCGGCCGCTGCCGGTAGTGTGCCGTGCCATGAAGAGCGTTCAGCCCGAGGTGTTCCTTGTCGCCCGTCCCGAGATCGATTACCCGGCAATGGCCGACTACCTGCGCGAGGTGGCCGGGGAGAGCTGGCTGGAGCGGCTGGACCGCGGCGACCTGGCCGACGCGGAGAACCTGGCGGAGTTCGCCGGGAAGATCTGCTACCGGGCCTGGGAGCCCGGGCTGAACCCGAACGTGCGCCGGGTCCGCACGGATCACCAGAAGTACCTGGAGAACATCCTGTCCAGCGCGCACGGCTCGGTCCTCGAGCACGCGAGCTTCAGCTTCGTGCTGCATAACCTGAGCCGGGTAGCGAGCCATGAGCTGGTCCGGCACCGGCCGGGGACGGCCATCTCGCAGGAGTCGCTGCGGTTCGTCCGGCTGGCCGACATCCCGTTCTGGTTCCCGGACTGGGCGCACGCGGATGCCGAGCTGATGAAGCGGGCCACGGCGCTGCTTGAGCAGATGGAGGAATTCCAGCGCTGGATGGCCGGGCACTTCCAGCTGGACGAAGAAGGGGTGCCGTTTCACGAAAAGAAGCACAAGACCTCGTTCATGCGCCGGTTCGCGCCGGACGGGGTGGCCACCGGCCTGCTCTGGACGGCGAACATCCGCACCCTGCGGCACACCATCGAGGCCCGCACCGACACTGGCGCCGAGGAGGAGATCCGGCTCATCTTCGCCAAGATCGCAGAACTCATGCGGGCCGAGGCCCCGGCGCTGTTCGGCGATTACGTCGTCGAAGACGGCGCATGGATTCCACGGTGGCGCAAGGTGTGAGAGCGTTGGCGCATGCCTCTCGTCACCTCGGGCGGGGATGCCTGGCGCGGCTACCTGGCCTTGCCGGCGGGCGCGAGTAAGGACGCGGCAGGCAGCGCAGCCGCTGGCCGCTGGCCCGGCGTGGTGGTGATTCACGAGTCCTACGGGCTGAACGATGACATCCGTGACAAGGCGGATCGGTTCGCGGCCCACGGCTATCTGGCGCTCGCCCCTGACCTGTATGACGGCAAATCGTGGATCCGCTGCGTCCGTGCCGCGTTCCGGCAGGTCCGGGCGCAGTCGGGGCCAGCGTTCACGGTGCTTGAGTCGGCCAGGGACTTCCTGGCGGCACGCGATGACTGCACCGGCAAGACCGGCGTCGTCGGGTTCTGCATGGGCGGCGGGTTCGCGCTGCTCTGCGCGCCAAGGGCGGGGTTCACCGTGGCCGCGGTGAACTACGGCGAGGTGCCCAAGGACGCGGAGCGGGCACTGGCCGGAGCATGCCCGATAGTCGGCAGCTATGGCGCACGCGACCCGATGGGCACCGCGCACCCGGAGCGGCTGCAGCGCGCGCTCGCGGTCCTGGAGATACCGCACGACGTGAAGGTCTACCCTGGCTCGGGCCACCGGTTCATGACGGAGTCCGCTGGCCTCGCCGCGGTCTTCGCGAAGGTGACCAGGATGAGCTACCAGCAGTCGGACGCCGCCGATGCGTGGCAGCGCATCTTCGCGTTCTTCGGCGAGCACCTGGCCGCCTGACGGGCCAGGCTCAGCCGGCCGGACCGATCGGGTCGTGATGAATGTGCTCGCTGGACATCCGCCGGGCGAGCATCCGGACGGTTTCCGAGACCATCGCGTCCGGTCCGCTGATGAACACCTCCCGGCCCTCGCAGGAGGCGTGCTGTCGGACCGCGTCGGGCAGCAGGCCAGCCAGTCCGGCCCAGTCCGGGTCGTGTGATACCGCCGGGATGACGGTCAGGCCCGGGCAGGCGGCGGCGAGGAGCGACAGGTCCCGCATGTCGTACAGGTCGCTGGCGGTGCGGGCACCGACATAAAGGCTGATCTTCCGCTGCGCCGCACGCCGGGGCGGCCAGGTCTGACCGGACTGCCCGTCCTGCCCGGCGGCGATCACGCCCTCGACCAGCGCCTTGATCGGGGCCAGCCCAGTTCCCCCGGCGATGCAGAGCAGGTCGCGCTGGCTGTCGCCGGCGATGGTCAGGTCGCCGCGCGCCGGGCCGAGCAGCAGGATGTCGCCTGCCTGCACGTAATGCACGAGCGCGGTGCTGACCATGCCACCGGGAATCGCGCGCACGTGCAGGTCGAGCAGGCCGCTGGCCCGTGGCGCATTGGCGATGGAGAAGCTGCGCCAGACCCGCGGCCAGCGCGCCACCTGGACCGCCACGTACTGTCCCGGCCGGAAGGCCAGCGGCTGATCCGGCCGGATGGTCAGCACGGCAAGATCGGGCCCGCGCAGATCATGCCGCACGATCTCGCCGATCCACCATGGCGGCGCCTGCCGGGCATCAGCGGCCGCGGCCGCCCGCATGATGCTGCCGATGCTGGCTACGGCCGTTTCCCACGCCGCCTGCATGTCGGCGGTCCAGGTGCCTGCCCCGAAATGCCGGACGGTGTCGAGCAGCACTCCGAAGAATGCCTCGTAGTGCTTATCCTTTACGCCGAACTTGCGGTGATCGCGACCTAATTGCCCGACATATGCGGTGAGCGCCTGCGGGCTGTCCATGCTCCATACGATCCTGGCGAGTGCGCCGAAGACCCGCTCCCGATGCGTGCTCATCGCGAGCGGGAACATCGCCCGCACCTCGGGATGCCGCACGAAAAGCCATGCGTAGAAGTGCTCCATCGCCTCCCGCGCACGCCCCTCGATGACCGCGAAGGATTCCTTTACCAGTCGGGCATCCCGGGCGGAAATACGGCCGGTGGCATTTTCGCTGCGGGCGCCATTCACCGGAGTAGCCTCGATCTGACCGGACTGGCCTGGCACGGCTGCCACGGCGCTCTGCCGCGGGCTGCTCGGCGTTTCCGTGGCGGCCCCAGAGCGCGAACCTTGCCCGTCAGCACGCCGATTGAAAGCAGTCCAAAGCGGCTGACCTGCGAACACCCCCGACGGATTGCCGTCGGGAAAGCCGCCGTCCAGCGCGATCGCCACCAGTCGAGTCTGGCACTGCCACTTGACGCGTACAAGCACCTTTAGCCAATCGCAGCTGAATACGCAGCGTAAGCAGAATGTGGTTCGGCCAACCCGCCGAATGATCCCGGGGATTTCTCGGTCGCTGCGACCGAGAAATCCCCGGGATCATGGAAGCTGCTAACGATTGCAGAGCCTTTCCGGTTACTGACTGGTCATTCCACGGCTGCCATTCCGCGCGAAGAACTGCCGGCGGCCGCGGGCCGCCGGCAGGCCGGCCGGCCCGGGCGCCGCCAGGCAAGAGTATGCAGGTCTCCGGCGCCCGCCGGGCAGGCCGCGTGCTGCCGCCACGGCCTAGTATGAGCCGGTGACTTCTGCCGGATACCTCCGCTTCCCGCATCTTCACGACGATCTCATCGCCTTCATCGCCGAGGACGACGTGTGGCTCGGCCCGGCCGCGGGCGGCCGTGCCTGGCGAGTCTCCGCCGACCAGGCGGCTGCCAGTCACCCCCGCATTTCCAGGGACGGCGCGATGGTCGCCTGGACCTCCAGGCGCGATGGCCCGCCCGAGGTGTACCTGGCCGGGGTCGAAGGGGGAAGCGAGCGCAGGCTCACCTACTGGGGCGACCCGCAGACCAGGGTCTGCGGCTGGGACTCGGCCGGGGCGCTGCTCGCGATTACCGCGTCCGGCCAGCCGTTCAGTCATTTCACCTGGGCGTACGCGCTCTCCGCCAGCGGTGATGAGCACGGCGGCGGGACCGGTGACGGCGGCGTGGCCGGCGGTGGCCCGCGGCGGCTGCCGTTCGGGCCGGTCAGCGATCTGTCGGTGGAGGAGACCGGCATCGCCCTGCTGACCGGCTGCATGGGCCGCGAGCCGGCGCACTGGAAGCGCTACCGGGGCGGGACGTCCGGCCGGCTCTGGCTGTCCGCGGCGGCCAGCCCGGCGGGCGGCGCGCAGGCCACGGCCGGCCCGTTCACCCGGGTTCTCGATGACCTCGCTGGCCACTTCTCCAGCCCGATGCTGGCCGGGGGCAGGCTTGCCTTCCTGTCCGATCACGAGGGCACCGGCAACGTGTACTCCTGCGCGCTAGATGGCAGCGGAGTGCGGCGGCACACCGACCACGACGGTTTCTACGCCCGCAACGCGAGCACCGACGGGACCCGGATCGTCTATCACTGCGCTGGTGACATCTGGCTGCTTGACTCCCTCGACCCGGCGGCCGAGCCGCGGCGGCTGGATCTTAGCCTCGGCTCGCCGGCCGCCGGGCGGGCCCGGCGGCTGGTGTCCGCTGACGACCACCTCGGCTCGCTGAGCTGCGACCAGGCGGGCCGGGCCAGCGCCATCGAGGTACGCGGCACGGTGCACTGGCTGACCCACCGGGACGGCCCGGCCCGGGCGCTTTCCGTGGTGCCGGGCGTCCGGGCGAGACAGCCGCACGTGCTCGGAACCAGCGGCCAGGTTGTCTGGGTCACCGACGCCGAGGGCGCGGACGCGCTGGAGATCGCGCCTGCCAACGGGATGTACGATCCGGCCGGGTCTGCCGGGTCTGCCGGGTCAGTCGGGACGGCAGGGTCAACCGGGACGGCAGGGTCCGGCGTGGCTGGGCCCCGGCGGCTGGCGGCCGGGTCCATCGGCCGGGTGCACAGCCTTGCCGCGGCCCCGGACGGCAGCGCCGTTGCCGTCGCGGCACGGGACGGGCGGCTGAACGTCGTCGACGTCGCGACCGGGGCGGTCACCGAGATCGCCGCTTCCGACAACGGCCCGGTGTCCGGGCTGGCCTGGTCGACGGACTCGGCCTGGCTGGCCTGGTCCCAGCCGGGCACGGAACCGCTTCGCCGGCTGCGGATGGCGCGGCCGTCCGGCCAGGTCCCAGTGGATGTCACCGACGGCAGGTTCGTCGACACCGATCCCGTCTTCACCAAGGACGGCCGTTACCTAGCCTTCCTTTCCCGGCGCAGCTTCGACCCGGTCTACGATGCGCACTTCTTCGACCTGTCCTTCCCGTACGGCTGCCGTCCGTACCTGGTGCCGCTGGCCGCGGCAACGCCATCACCCTTCGCGCCGCTGTCGGCGGGCCGGCCTGTCGCCGACGACCAGGCCAAGGACGACGACGCGGCCGCGCACGGCGCGGGCGAGAAAGACAGTGCAGGCGACAAGGACGGCGCGGGCGAGAAAGACCGCCCGGCCGGTAAGCCCGGCGCCGACGAGACGCGGGTGCCGCCGGTCAGCGTCGATACCGAGCTGATGGCCAGCCGGGTCGTCCAGGTTCCGGTACCCGAGTCGCGGTACAGCTCCCTGCGGGCGGTCAAGGGCGGGCTCGCCTGGCTCAAGGAGCCGGTGACGGGAAACCTTGGCGAGGGCGGCGCCAGCCTCGGTGATTCCGGGCCGCGCCCGGCGCTCGAGCGCTTCGACTTCGCGCAGCGGCGCAGCACCCAGCTAGCCGACGAGATCGACTGGTTCGAGGCAAGCGGGGACGGCAGCCGCCTCGTGGTCTGCGACGGCGGGGAGCTGAGCGTGATCCCGGCAGAGCACAAGCCAGACTCCGACAACCCGGCCGACCGGGTGCAGGTGGACCTGTCCAGGGCCAGGTACCTGGCCGACCCCGCCGCGCTCTGGCGCACCGCGTACGAGGAGGCCGGGCGGATCATCCGGCATGACTTCTGGGTGCCCGACATGGCCGGCGTGGACTGGGACGCGGTGCTCGCCGAGTACCGGCCGCTGCTGGACCGGATCGCCGGTCCCCGCGACTTCGCCGACCTGCTCTATGAGGTGCTCGGCGAGCTCGGCACGTCCCACGCCTACGTGCTGCCCGCCGGGGCGCACGGCGAGGCCGCGGACGGCGGACGGGCCCGGGTCGGCATGCTCGGCGCTGACCTGGAGCTTTCCGAGGACGGTCACTGGCTGGTCCGCCGGGTCATACCGGGCGAGTCCTCGGATCCCAGGGCGTGCTCGCCGCTCGCCGCTCCCGGCGTCGGCGCCGCCCCAGGGGACGCGCTGCTCGCCGTGGACGGGCAGCGGGTCGGCGCCGACGGGCCTGGCCGGCTGCTGGCCGGCGCGGCCGGAAAGCCGGTCGAGCTGACCATTGCCCCGGCGGGCGGCGGCCAGCAGCGCCGGGCCGTGGTCAGCACGCTGCAGAACGACCGCCGGCTGCGGTACCAGGACTGGGTGGCCGGGCGGCGGCGGCGGGTCCGCGAGCTAAGCGGCGGTAAGGTCGGCTATCTGCACGTGCCGGACATGATGAGCGAGGGCTGGGCGGACTTCCACCGCGACCTGCGCAGCCAGATGGTCAGCGATGCGCTGATCGTGGACGTCCGCGGAAACCGGGGCGGGCATACCTCCCAGCTGGTCGTGGAGAAGCTCGCCCGCCGCGTCATCGGCTGGGACGTGCCGCGCGGCCGGCAGCCCGGCACTTACCCGCAGGACGCGCCGCGCGGGCCCGTTGTCGCGCTGGCCGACGAATACGCGGGATCAGACGGCGACATCGTCACCGCGGCCATCAAGATCATGCGCATGGGCCCGGTGGTGGGCGCGCGCACCTGGGGCGGCGTGATCGGCATCGACGGGTTCCATGAGCTGGCGGATGGCACCGAGATCACCGTGCCCCGCTACGCGACGTGGCTAGATGGCTACGGCTGGGGGCTGGAGAACCACGGCGCCGACCCCGATGTCGAGGTGATCACGTCACCCGACGACCAGGCAGCCGGCCTCGACCGGCAGCTGGAGACCGCGGTGCGTCTCGCCCTTGCGGCGCTCGAGGCCAGCCCGGCCTCAGCCGCGCCGGATACCTCCAGCCCGCCTCCCCGGCGGCGGCCCGCGCTGCCGCCAAGAGCTGGCTAGAACGTGGAGCGCCCGCCGAACATGTCAGCGAGCCGGTTCGCCAGGCTAAGGTCGCCGTCCATCGTCAGGCGGCCGTCCAGGATCAGCGGGAGGAAGCTCCCGGCATCGGCAATCACCCGGACGAAGTCCGCCAGCGGCACGCGGATCGTCAGGGCCGCGCCGTCGGCGGCGCCCTGCCGCGCGGTCGCCCGCCGGCCGTGCACCTCGATCGTCCACGACCGCCTGCTGCCATCGCTCAGGCCGAGGTCGTAGACGATGCAGCCGGCGAAGCCCGCCGCGTGATCGGCGTCGAAGCCGCTGGCGATCACCGCGAACAGGGCCCGCTGCGCCGCCGGGCCGCCGAGCACCCGCTCGATCCTGCTGTCACTGGCCCGCCCGGCTAGCGCGCGGGCACTGGCCTGCAGCCGCTGCCGGGCGGACTCGCCCGCCGACCGCCTGGCCTGCCCGGCCAGCTCACGGAGCGGCATGTGCCTGGAGCGCCGGGCGGCGGCAAGCTCGGCTTCCTCGTCGATCGGGTAGGGCGCCGGCAGCCCGCGCGGCCCGCTCCGGCGGGCAAGCGCCTTGTCCACCGCGGCGGCCAGCCGGTCCGCCTTGGCCGCCTCGGCGGCGTCCCTGCCCTCGGCAAACCGGGGCAGCACCTCGCGCGCGAACAGTTCGATGCTCTCGCAGATGTGCTCGTGCCGGTTCTTCCCGGCCTGCATGACGAAGATCACCTGGTCCACCCCGGCCGCCTCGTACCGGGCGACCAGGTCGGTCACCTGCGCCGGGGTCCCGATCGCGCCGCGCAGCGAGCCGAGGCCGGCCTGCAGCAGGCGGACGGCAAGCGGCGCCGCGTTGGCCGACACGATCTCCCGCGCGAAGCCCTGCTCGGCCCGGTTCTCGCCGAAGCTCTGCCACAGGTCGGTGCCGCCCACCAGGTGCGTGCCGCCGTAGAAGTGGCCGAGCGAGTAGCCGAAGAAATGCGCGCCGTCGATGCCGCGGTCGATCGCCGTCGCCTCATCCGGGTGCAGCATCATCGGCAGTACCACGGCGACGTTCGGGTTGACGGCGAAGCCGCGCGGCACGCACTCCTCGGAGGCGATCAGGTCGTAGTACTCGGTCACCCAGTGCGCGGCATCCTCCGGCTCGACAAAGGAGAAGGAAAGCGCACCGACGCCGCTGCGCGCCGCGAGGTGGATGGTCTCCCGGCGGCTGCAGGCTACCCACAGCGGAGGATGCGGCTTTTGCAGCGGCTTGGGCACCACGTTGCGGGGCGGCATCCGGAGGAAGTCACCGTCGTAGCCGGCGAACGGGTCCTCGGTGAACATCCTGGTCACCGCGTCGAGCGTCTCCTCCCACATGGCCCGTTTGGCCTCTCGCGGCACGCCGAACCCGCCGAGTTCGGCGGCCGAGCTCGATTCCCCGGTGCCGAACTCAACCCGCCCATTGGACACCAGGTCAAGGGTCGCGATCCGCTCCGCGATCCTGGCCGGGTGATTCACCCCGGCAGGCGCCTGCACAATGCCGTGACCGAGCCGGATCTGGCTGGTCCGCTGGCTGGCCGCGGCCAGGAACACCTCCGGCGCCGAGGAATGCGAGTACTCCTCAAGGAAGTGGTGCTCGACCTCCCAGACGTAGTCGATACCGGCCCGGTCGGCCAGCTCGACCTGCTCCAGGGCGTCGGACAGCAGCCGGTGCTCGGCGTCAGGTCCCCATGGCCTGGGCAGCTGGTGCTCGTAGAAGATCCCGAACCGCATCCCGCCTCCATCGTGCCGCGCCGCATATTTCATCTATTGTGCGGCTTTCGGCCAGTCCGGGGAAAGGGCGGGACGGGCGGCCGTGTTACCGCCAGCCGCGCGCGGCCCGATCATGCGGCCAGCCGCGCCGCCGCCACTGCCGCGCCGCGATGATGGCCAGCGGGATCAGCCACCAGGGGCGCCCCGGCCAGACATGAAACTATTGACCGGCGCGTGCGCATCCCGCAACGATGGGCGTTATGCGAACCACGCCACCCTTCCGCGCCGACCACGTCGGCAGCCTGCTCCGCCCGCAGCACCTGCTCACCGCCCGGGAGGATGTCGCGGCCGGCCGCATCGACGCGGCGGCGCTGAGATCGATCGAGGACGCGGCGATCGCCGAGGCCGTCGCCATGCAGGAGGAGGCCGGCCTGCAGACTGCCACCGACGGCGAGTTCCGCCGCGCGTCCTGGCACATGGACTTCATCTACCAGCTGGGCGGCATCGGCAAGGCGCCGGGCAACCTCGCGGTGAAATTCCGCAACCCGTCCGGCACGATCGAGTTCACCCCGGCCGCCCTGCATGTCGGCAGCAAGATCCGGCTGGACCACACGATCTTCGCGGATGACTTCCGCTACCTGCAGTCGGTGGTGACCTCGGGCACCCCCAAGCTCACCATCCCGTCACCGAACATGGTGCATTACCGCGGCGGCCCGGCCGCGCTGGATCCAGCCGTCTACCCGGACATGGCGGAATTCTGGCATGACCTGTCCGCCGCCTACGCGCAGCAGGTGCGCCGGCTCGGCGAACTCGGCTGCGGCTACCTGCAGCTGGACGACACCAGCCTGGCGTACCTGAACGACCCGGCGCAGCGGGCCGAGATCGCCGGGCGCGGCGAGGACGCCGAGCACCTGCACTTGCGCTACATCCGCCAGGTGAACGACGCGCTGGCGGGCCGCCCGGACGGGATGGCCGTGACCACGCACCTGTGCCGGGGAAATTTCCGTTCATCCTGGGCTGCAGAAGGCGGCTACGACTTCGTCGCCGAAGCATTGTTCAGTGAGCTCGCCGTAGATGGCTTCTTCCTTGAGTACGACGACGAGCGGTCCGGCGGATTCGCGCCGCTGCGGTTCGTCCCGAAGGGCAAGCTGGTCGTGCTCGGCCTGGTCACCACGAAGCGGGGCGAGCTCGAGGACGCCGGCCAGCTGAAGCGGCGGATCGACGAGGCGGCCAGGTTCGTGCCGCTCGACCAGCTCTGCCTGTCACCCCAGTGCGGATTCTCCTCCACCGTGGAAGGCAACGCGCTGACCCGCGACGAGCAGTTTGCCAAGCTCCGGCTGATCACCGAGGTGGCCCGCGACGTCTGGGGATGACTGCCGGCAGCCGGGTAATCCAGGATTTGCCGTAACGAGCCGGCCGGGGCGATCAATCTGAACCGCGGCATCTGCCGGGCCGTATGAGGTAGCAGGCGCCATCGGTGCATGACCTTGCACCCCGGCAAGGCGGAGGAGCGAAGTGGCGAGAGTTTCCGGCGGCCAGGATGTCAGCCAGGCGGCCGCGGTCACCGGTCAGCCGGGTGGTCAGGGCCTGGCCGCCACGGTGCTGGCGGTGCTGACCGCCGTCACCGCATGGGTGATGACCAGGAACGCGGGCGCGGGCGCCTGACCGGGGCCCGACGCGGCCCCGGCCGCCCCGTCAGCGCAGGCTGCGCACCGCATCCTCGACGGCGCGGTGGAACGTCGGATATGCGTAGATCATCTCCCGCAGCCGCTGGGCGGGCACGGCGGCGTGCACGGCCAGCGTGAGCATGCTCAGCACCTCGCCGCCGCACGGCCCGGCCGACGTCGCGCCGACCACGACGCCGCGCTCGGCGTCCTCGACCAGCTTGATGAAGCCGTCGTTGCCCGCCTTGTGAATCCAGCCCCGGGCTGAGCTCGGGATCTTGCTGTAGCCGGCCCGGACGGTAATGCCCTGCTCCCTGGCCTGGGCCTCGGTCAGCCCTACCGAGCCGACCTCAGGATCGGTGAAGGTCACCCGCGGCACGGCGTGATACTCGGCCGGATGATGCTCCTCGCCGAGGATGTCGGCCAGGACGATGCCCGCGTGATACATGGACATGTGCGTGAACGCGCCCAAGCCGACCACGTCGCCGAGCGCCCAGACGCCGGGGGCGGCACGCAGCTGGCCGTCCACCGGGATCGCCCTGGCGTGCTCGTCGATGCCCACCGCGGCGACGCCGAGGGAGCCGAGGTCCGCGCGGCGCCCGGTCGCTACCAGCAGCCGCTCGCCGGTGACCTCCGGGCCGCCCCGCAGGCTGACCGTAAAGGCGTCACCGTCATGGCGGACCCGCTCGGCCGGCGATCCGGCATGCACGCTGATGCCCTCGCGGCCGAACACGTCCGCGATCAGCGCGCCCGACTCGGGTTCCTCCAGCGGCAGCAGCTGGCCAAGCGCCTCGACGATGGTTACCCGGGACCCGAAGCGGGCGAAGACCTGCGCGAGCTCGGCCCCGACCGCGCCACCGCCGAGCACCACGATCGACTCCGGTAGCCGCCGGGCCTCGATCGCCTCATGGTTCGTCCAGAACGGCGTGCCGGCCAGGCCGGGGATGGGCGGGATCGCGGGCGCCGTGCCGGTTGCGATGACGATCCCGCGGCGGGCACGCAGCACCTCGCCGCCCACGGTGACCTCGCCAGCCGCCGTGATCCGGCCGTACCCGCGGTACAGCCGGCCACCTTGGGCTGTGAACCGGTCCGCCGCCACGGTGTCATCCCAGTTGTCGGTCGCCTCGGCCCGGATCCGGTCCGCCACCGGCGCCCAGTCCGGCGTGACCCTGGAGCTGCCGGCCAGGCCAGGAATGCGGCGGCCCTCGGCGAGCAGGTTGGCTGCCCGGATCATCATCTTGGACGGGACGCACCCCCAGTACGGGCACTCGCCGCCGACCAGCCTGGCCTCCACGCCCGCGACGGCCAGGCCCGCCTTGGCCAGCCGGCCGGCCAGGTACTCGCCGCCGGGGCCAAGGCCGATGACCACGATGTCGACCTGATGCTCGCTCACCACGTGACCTCCTCCATGGTTCAGACCATGTCCCTGATGTCGACCTGATGCTCGCTCACCACGTGACCTCCTCCATGGTTCAGACCATGTCCCTGGGTATGAAAGCGTGGAATTCCAGCGCCCGCGAGCCGGTTGACATGATGAGGCCGGCGCACTGAACCGACACGGACGGGGAAAGCACATGATGGATGTCCGTGACGGGGCGCAGCGCGCACCGGGTCCGCTGCTCACGGAGGACGCCGCCGAGGAGCACGTGCACGGCATCTGCTTCAAGACGGGCCCGCCGGGCGTAGTAGGCGTCGAACTGGAGTGGCTGGTTTGCGACGGCGATGACGATGCCTCGCCCGTCGACCACCAGCGGGTTGCTACCGCGCTGGCCGGGCTTGATGCCCCCGGCGCACTGCCTGGCCAGGGCCGGCTCACGATAGAGCCAGGTGGCCAGGTCGAAATCTCTTCCGCGCCGGCTGCCGAAATCGGCGGCTGCGTGCGCGATGCCGGCCGTGACCTCGCCGCCGTGCGGCACGCGGTCCAGGCGGCCGGCCTCAGTCTCGTCGGGCGGGGCGTAGACCCGCACCGCCCGCCCGCCCGCATCCTCAAACTGCCCCGCTATGCGGCGATGGAGGAATTCTTCGACCGCGGCGGGCCCTGGGGCCGGGTCATGATGTGCAGCACCGCCTCCGTGCAGGTCTGCCTCGATGCTGGGCTGGAAGGCGACGGGACGTCGGGTTACCGCTACCGGTGGGCGCCGGCCCGGCTACGGCTAACGGCGATCCGCGCTCGGCCTGGGCCGCGTACGCGCTGGATGCCGAGCTGATGTGCATCCGGAGCGGCGAGTCGCCGTGCTGGACCGCGCCGGCCGGGCTGACTTTCCGCGACTGGCTGCGCGGGGCCGGCGACCGGAAGCCCACTCGCGATGACCTGACCTACCATCTCTCGACGCTCTTTCCCCCGGTGCGACCGCAGGGCCATCTGGAACTGCGGGTCATCGACGCCCAGCCCGGCGAGGGCTGGATAGTCCCGGCCGCCGTCGTGTCCGCCCTGCTCGATGATCCTATTGCCGCCGAGGCCGCGATGGCCGCGGCCGAGCCGGTCTGGCAGCAGCGGACCGAGCTGCCGGAGGCCGCGGCCAGTGCGCTGGCCGGCCCCGCGGGGCCGTGGCTGCACGCGGCTCGGTGCGGCCCAGGGGACCCCGTGCTTGCCCGGGCCAGCCTGGCCTGCTTCGAGGCCGCTGACGCCGCGCTCTGCCGGGCCGGCGCGCCGGCCGCCATCCGCCGCCAGGTAACCGACTTCGCCGACGCCTACGTGCTGCGGGGCCGCTGCCCCGCCGACGACATGCTGGAGGAGAGCCGATGACAACGGAGTCCGAGCTGCTTCGGGACAGGATCGCCGGGCTGCTGGTAGCGGCGCGGGAGCGCACCCACGGCCTGACCGGGTGCCTGGATGATGAGGACCTGACCCGCCAGCATTCGCCGCTGATGTCACCGCTGGTATGGGACCTTGCGCACGTCGCTAACCAGGAGGAGCTCTGGCTGCTCCGTGAAGTCGGCGGGCGGCAGCCGATGCACCCGGAGATCGACCCGCTCTATGACGCGTTCGAGCATCCTCGCGGCGAGCGTCCCACCCTGCCGCTGATGCGGCCGGCCGAGGCCCGGGCGTACGCCCGGGAGGTCCGAGGGCGCGTGCTTGACCTGGTGGAGCGGACCAGGTTCACCGGCGAGCGGCTGGTCACCGACGGCTTCGCGTTCGGCATGATCGCGCAGCACGAGCAGCAGCACGACGAGACCATGCTGGCCACGCACCAGCTCCGGCGCGGCGCGGCGGTGCTGTCCGCCGCGCCGCCTGGCCCGCCGCCAGCCGACGCGATAAGGCTGCCCGCGGAGGTGCTCGTGCCGGGCGGCCCGTTCACCATGGGGACATCGGCCGAGCCGTGGGCGCTGGACAACGAGCGGCCGGCCCATCCGGTCGACGTTCCGGCGTTCTGCATCGACACCGCCCCGGTGACCAATGCCGCCTACGCGGAGTTCATCGCCGACGGCGGCTACGGCCAGCCGGCCTGGTGGACCCCGGCGGGCTGGGACCACCGGCAGCGCGCTGGCCTGTTCGCGCCGCAGTTCTGGCGGCGCGAGGGCGGCCAGTGGATCCGGACCAGATTCGGGGTCAGCGAGCCCGTCCCGCCCGCCGAGCCGGTCATGCACGTGTGCTGGTACGAAGCCGACGCGTACGCCCGCTGGGCGGGCCGGAGACTGCCCAGCGAGGCGGAATGGGAGAAGGCGGCCAGGTTCGACCCGGCCACCGGGCGCTCCCGGCGCTTCCCGTGGGGGGACGAGGATCCGTCACCGGACCGCGCCAACCTGGGCCAGCGGCACCTGCAGCCGGCCCCGGCAGGCTGCTATCCCGCCGGGGCCGCCCCGTGCGGCGCGCGCCAGCTGATCGGCGACGTGTGGGAGTGGACATCGAGCGACTTCCTGCCGTACCCCGGGTTCGAGGCCTGGCCGTACAAGGAGTACTCCGAGGTGTTCTTCGGCCGGGACTACAAGGTGCTGCGCGGTGGCGCGTTCTCGGTGGGCCAGGTGGCCTGCCGCAGCACGTTCCGCAACTGGGATTACCCCGTGCGACGGCAGATCTTCGCCGGGCTGCGCACCGCCCGTGCTGCGATGCCGGGGGAGGTCGCCTGATGTGCCGCCATCTGGCCTACCTGGGCGAGGCCGCGACGCTGCGCTCGGTGCTGATCGACCCGCCGCACAGCCTGCAGGCGCAGGCCTGGGCGCCGCGCCGGCAGCGGCACGGCGTGGTGAACGCCGACGGGTTCGGCGTCGGCTGGTACGCCGACAGCGACCCGGTGCCCGCCAGGTACCGGCGG
>WNGD01002204.1_pt1 | contig 27831 bp, 28 predicted proteins | sample 5400671 | NCBI WGS metagenome assembly WNGD01 (sample SAMN13153369, study PRJNA577476) | soil metagenome | isolation source: 40 cm soil or saprolite under grassland replicate 2 | place: USA:California | collected 2016-06-15
CACCATGCATGAGTAGCATTGGCCGACCCTGGCCGTTTGTAGTGTAGAACACTTCATTGCCATTGATTTGCGCTTGCATTTTCTTGTTCTCCTTATTCTTCACTCATCAGGAGTACAGCTTTTCCCGTAATTTTCCGCTCCATCAAATCGTTCAGCGCATCCGCTACATGTTCAAGTTGGTAAGTAGCAGAGACATGTGGCTTGAGCTTGCCATCTGAAAACCACGTGAGCAGTTCGTGGAGATTCTCCTGGCCATGTTTAGGGTCGCGTTCCATGAATGAACCCCAGAACACACCGACGATGGAGTAAACCTTGAGAAGTGGCAAATTGAGCGGGATGCGCGGAATATCTCCTGCCGCGAAGCCAATTACCAGGAAGCGTCCTCCCCAGGCCATACTACGCAGCACCGGCTCAGAATAATCGCCCCCCACAGGATCGAAAGCCACGTCAACACCTTTCCCACCCGTAAGTTGTTTTATATGCTCCTTTAAATCTACGCTTACATAATTGATGACTTCATCCGCACCATTCAGCTTGCAGACCTCGAGCTTCTCATCTGACGAAGCGGCGGCGATCACATGCGCACCTATCACCTTGCCAATCTCCACTGCCGCGAGACCCACACCACCTGCCGCGCCAAGCACGAGCAGCGTCTCTCCCTGCTTGAGTTCCGCCCTGTCCTTGAGCGCGTGATGAGATGTCCCATACGTCATCACAAAGGCGGACGCAGTGGTGAAATCCATACTGCGAGGCATCGAGATCAGCCGAAGTGCATCAGCGACAATTTCCTCAGCAAAACCACCCAGTCCAGTGAATGCAATCACCCGGTCACCTACCTTGACGTGATCTACACCCTCTCCAACCTCTTTGACGATGCCAGCAACCTCACTGCCTGGTATAAAGGGAAATGGCGGCTTAGATTGGTATCTTCCCTGGATGATCAATGTATCAGGGAAATTTACACCACACGCCTTCACGCTAATAACCACCTGACCTTTCCCAGGTTTGAGTGGTTCGATATCTTCGATCACAAGGCTCTCTGGCGGCCCGAATGCCTTACATAACACTGCCTTCATCAAGCGGTTCCTCCTGCGTCGTTATATGTAAGTGGTTTCTGTTCGTGCTTATCACATCTTTGTGTTTGAATAATGATACCATGCATGTAAGCTCTTCTGCCATCTATTGGTTTATACTTACACTGATAATTATGCTAGTATGCAGATCAAGTTTTAGCAGCAATATCTTATTCTCTGTAAGGATCTGACTAAATGAACAACTACACTCATGAACTAATCAGAGGATAGTAAAAATGCACTTGGAAAGAGGAAAAGGAGTAAACTTGTACCAGATTGCGATTCCAATGTTGATCAGTGTGCTCACCCTTATTTCTGGTTGGGCAGATGCGAACGGTTTTGTTCATGCTTCAAGTATATGGAATGACGGAAAACTTATTTAGAACGGGTGGATGAACTTCTTTTGACCCGTTTGTGTATTCTCCGTTTTTCGGCTTATCTTTGGAGAGTGCGTCGATGAAGCACTCTCCAAACAATCCTACCCATATTTTCAGCCACTAGCAAGCCTGGTTGGCCTATGGTGTAGGCTGCACATAGTGTGGCACAGGTACTGGCTCGGCCGGATTGGCGTTTGATCCCAAAATCTGTACCGGGTGATAGAACAAGTTCATTGGAATTTGAGTAAGTAACCACTTGTTGAACTCCGTCTGTTCGGTGATGAGCTGCGCTCGTGCATACTCGATACGGTTGAAGGAACCTTCGATCTGCACCAGCACTGAGTGAGAGTTACTTCCTACCCCATAATCCGGATAGCTCTCGACAAAGACACGAATCCCTCCTGTCATCTGTCCAGCCGCAGCGAGAGCTGCATTGGTATCAGTTATTCCCTGACTGGCTTTGAGCGACGTAGCATTACTTCGCGCCTGGGCAATCTTGGTGATGGCTTCGTTCTGAGATGCAATTGTTGAGTTGAGCAGCGCTGCATCCTGTTGGAGTAGTTGTGACGCTCTGTCTACCTCATTCCAGACTTCGCCGACCTTCCCTTGTACGTCGTATTGCCGTTGTTGTATGCCGATATTTTGACTTATCAGGAAAATGCCACCAACTACAACAAGTACAAGAATAACTGCTGAGATTATCTTGGTACGAGTCCAAAAGCGCTTCGGTGGAGTCACTTTTTCTCCTATTGGTGTATTTGCCATCTCGCCATAGGTGGGCGACGGGCGATCGTAGCCCGACCTTTCGCCGTACTCTGACCTTCTGTCATAATTTGGATACTGTTCTTTGTCTAACATGTGATTATCCTTCCTTTCATTTCAGGTTAAACATCGCCACCTGATGATGGTGAACTGCCACCACCTCCCCAGGGCCCTGAACCGCCACCGCCTCCCCAAATTCCTGAACCACGCCGACCAAATGAAGAACCACCTCTGGTGCTTCTACTAAGTATGGCAAGCACGAGTAATAAGCGTCCGAGTAGGCGGAAAGCCGTGTAGAAGAAATTCTCCCGCCGGCGAGCAGCGACTATAGCACTTACCACAAGCCATCCTACGATAACGATAAACCCGAGTATGACAATGAGAATTCCGTTGGGGTAATTGTTTGTATCACCAGTAGGGCTTGTTGCCGTAGGTTGCTTAGGATGTGTGGTCTGCCATTCCTGGGCGATGCTTGGATCTTGCTCTGCCGTGGAGACTTTGTCGTAGAAAGCCAGCAGGCCATCCTGCCAGTTTCCTTGCGCGCGTGTGGGGACAAAAGTGGTCTGGGCGTAATCATCCATCAGCGTATCTGGAAGCGCTCCAGATATACCTCCACCAGTAATGTAAGCCAGCCAGGGTGCATGCCCATCTTTACCTGGTTTCTGCAGGTAGAGGACGAAAAGTACGCCGTTATTCTTGTCTTTAAATCCAATACCATTGGTATTGAATACGTTAGTAGCAAACTGATGAGGATCGCTCGCCACATCATTGAAGAAAACCACTGCGATCTGAAATCCATGCGCTTGCACGTCATCTGATCGTGACCTCAGTTGCGCTATCAAACTCTGTGGAACTGTTCCTGTTGTGTCCAATATGCCATGAGTTGCTTCAGTGAGTTGTGGGATGGGTGGGTCCTGCGTAGAAGTCCCCGCTGGATTTTGTGCCTGTTGCTGTCCTGCGCATGCAGTAAGCAGACCCGGTAATACCAGTACTAGCAGGAGCAACACTAAAAGAAGGATATATCTGATGGCAAGAATTTTGAATATCCTACCCCTTCGAACCTCCTCGTCTGGCTCTCTCCGCAAAGGTCTCTCGATTATTACGTGTTCTCCACTCACTTTCTCATCTATCCGCTTCTGAGATATCATGATTGTTTCTCCTCATTGCGAGGCTATCCTACGCTAGAATAACTCTTTCCGACACCTACAAGCCTGCGTACCACACCTCGTCGTATCCATCAACACACGTACAGAACTTTCCTGTATTGAGTGTAATGCAGAGACTTCACAGAACGATCACAGACTTCGGCTTCACTAACACGAATCCATCACGATTACATTCTGTCTCAGCTCCTTCACAGCCATCCCTCCACTTCCACAACTAAATGCTTCCAGGTTGATCATGCGGTATGCCCCCGTGACTGGGTAGAACGCTTTTCAGGTGCAAAAGGATTGCCGATATGACGAAGCAGGTCATTAGGAGTATGGGTGAGCGTCTCAAAGTGCGTTCTGGTATCAGCTAGCAGCAAAATGCTACATTCTCACCTGAACTCAGCCCAAATTGGAAAATGATCTGAAGCCCTCTCAGCATCCCCTTCAGTCACAATGTCGCATGCATACAGGTGCTGAGCAAATGTAGGAGAAGCAAAAATGTAATCGATCCGCAGCGCTCGATAAGGGGTAGGAAAGGTATATCCAGCTGTCATTGGGTGCAACGCACGATAGCAGTCAACATATCCAGCCTCGAGGAGAAAGGGAATAACCTGACCAGGAAAACGAGGGTCTGGCGCTTCAACCCCTTTCGCCTTCAACGCTGTAATATACATAAGGGTGTTTGGATTATCTGCCGGATGAATGGTGTTTAAATCTCCTACCAGCGCATGCAACTGATTGCTGCGTGAATGTAGGAGTTCGAGAATAGCCTGCATTTCAGCAACCCGAAAGTGCTCACTCTCGTGGTTCTGTCCTGCTTGCAGATGTGTCGCGAAGAGTGCCACAGGAGTTCTTTCCCAGAGAATCTGGATCTCTAGAAGCGTCTTGGACAGAACAGGAAGTTGATGGTTTTCTGTGCGGATTACTGGGAAATGGCTCATCCACACTACATGGTTCTGGTTGTTGTTATTGGCCTCACCGAATGTCAAGCTCATCTCCAATTGCTGAGCAAGTGCTTCTGCATTAGGACGACTTCTTGCTTCCATTAGTGCGACGACATCCGGCTGCTGCTGTTGAATGATGCGAGCAATGAGAGGAAGGCGATCTTCGCCTCCAGCAAGAATATTGTAACTGAGAATGCGCAATGCCATTAGAGATACACCATCTGACCATTCCTCACGCGAGACGCGATTCAGCAAGATCAGGCTCAAGAGTCAGCAATATATAGCCATTGGCCATTCCTGGCTCTCCCAGGCTGGTATAATGCACAGTTGCTGGCACTTCACGCCCATCTTTGAGGGTAATCGAATACTGGGCCGTGTAATCCTTGAGCCGGTTAAGAGAGATATTCTGCATCACGCACTCACCTTTACAAAGCAACTTGCCGTCGGCGTAGTGGCAGAGCAGCAGGCTATAGCATTTCACCTGGCCGATCACCTCTTCAGCAGACCAACCACAGAGTCGCCTGGCAGCTTCATTATAAAGAACGACTGTGCGATCAGCAGTGATCACCAGTAGCGGAATTGGTGCGCGCTCAAACGCTGCCAGAGCCAGTCGTCCCTGCTCATTCGTCAGAAGAGCAGCCTCAACTGGGACTTCTGATACCTGCATATTCAATCGGTAACCCACTCCGCGTACCGTTTCAATGGGTACTTCGCTTCCCATGACATGAGCTAACTTGCGACGCAAATTGCTGATATGAATATCAACCGCCCGATCAAGTGGCACATTTTCCTGAAAACCATGCAGGTGCGTCAACAATTGTGCGCGCGAAAATACGCGGCCAGGATTGCGCATCAGCACATATAGCAGCTCAAATTCTAGACCTGTCAGTTCAATCAATTTGCCATTGACTTGTACCTGTCGTTGCTCTGGATCCAGTTCCAGTGGGCCACAGCGCAGCACTCTCTGTTCGCTAGCGCTTTGTCGTTGCACTCTCCGTAGCATGGCTTTGATGCGAGCAAGCAACTCACGGGGATGAAATGGAAGTGCAAGGCAGTCATCAGCGCCAGCAGCAAAGGCGAGTAGCTTACCAAGTTCATCAGGCCTGTCACTGAGGATAAAGATCGCGGGGCTATCTGCTTCCTGTCGCAAGGTGCGACAAAGTTCAATCCCATCGAGCAGCGGTAAAGCCTGGTCGAGTAACAAGAGGTCAGGGTGATGCTGGCGAGCATATTGCAAGGCCGTCCGGCCATTATAGGCACATAACGTTGTAAAGCCCTCGCCTTCCAGCAAGGCTTTCAGTAATTCCACTGTATCCCGTGTGCGATGTGCCACCAGAACAAGCGGAAGTGGGATATTCACCTGCGTAGACATGACTGACTCAACTTCCGCACGCTTGCGGCATCCAAGACCGACCTCGTGAACTGGCAGTGAACTACAGGCATCATACCTACAACAAAATGTTGCTGTCTTGAGTATATTCAGTCTGCACTTCGCACGTCAAGAGCGATTCCCTGTCCCCCTACAAGGCGACGGCAAGGGATTGCCCCTACTACGGACGGGCCTGGCCAGCGCCCTCTACGTGTATAGTAGGGACGGGGCTTGCCCCGTCCTTGTGCCTGCTTACCTTCACCCTGCTTACCCTCGCCCCTGGTGATTACCCCTAAGTCCCCAAGGCTACATGAGTTGGGTCTGCTGGACGAATGCGCGCCCTGCTTGCCCTCACCCCTCTTGCTCACACCCTCATCCTCCTTCCACACAAAAAATACACAATTATTACTGATCAATCTAAACAATTCCCCGCTATCATCTCCAATAGAACCTGTGTTAAGTCCGCCAAATGTTGCAAGGAGATATGCTCGTGAGCCAAGAGGACCGAACCGCTGCGAGTCTTGATATTCAGGAGGTGTTGATCCGAGTTATGCGACAAACGGACCTCGCCGTTATCGTCGAACTCGACGCGCATGTCTTCGGTTCTTCAAGACCTGCATACTTCGAACGGCGACTCACAATACTCGATGCCGCAGATACCAAAACGCGTGCAATCTTCCTGGTGGCTGTTTATCGCGACCAGGTAATAGGTTTTGTTATAGGCACGCTGGCTTATGGTGAGTTTGGCCTGACGCAAGTAACAGCTATCCTTGACTCGATTGCAGTCCATCCTGGTTACCAACATCAGGGCATTGGTCAGAAATTGACCGAAGCCTTTATGAAACAGAGCGCACGCCAGGGCGCCTCGGCTGTCTACACACTGGTGAATTGGGATAATTGGACCTTACTAAAAGTTTTTCATGCATTAGGTTTCGTATTGGCATCGACCATCCCACTTGAACGTCGGATTGACTGACTGGATCGAGAGAAGGCCAGGCCAATGGGTACGAATGTGTCACAGATACCAGGCACTCAACTACAAGGTGAAGGCTGGACCAGGCGCTTCACTGCCCTGGGACGGCGGCTAAACGAGGCTGCCGAACTGTACCGCCAGCTTGGTTTTGAGGTTCGCTTGGAACCGGTAGACCTGAATGAAGAGGAGACCGCTGGAGCGGAGGGCTGTAAAGACTGCTTCGTCACTATGCAGGCACGCACAATTTATACCCGACCTGGCGAGATAGTCAAACTTAGCGAAAATTCATTGTCAAAGGAGTGACACAATGCCGAATTTTATTGGGAGAGATCCTGAGAGCTTTGGCTTTGAGGAGATCTTGTACAGTAAACGTGACTGGGTAGCAACCGTCACCATGAACCGTCCGCAGAGCTACAATTCCTATACCTGGCGCACGCTACAGGAGATGACACAGGCGTTTCGTGACGCTTCCTGGGATGACCAGGTCGCCGTGGTTGTGCTAACCGGAGCGGGAGACAAGGCCTTCTGCACCGGTGGCGATGTGAAGGAGTATGCCTCCGAGTATACGCAGCGTCCTCATGACTACTGGAAGTGGATGGGGCTTTTTACAGAATGCCACGACATGCTGCGCAACATCGGCAAACCCACCATAGCCCGGCTCAACGGTATGGTTGTGGGTGGTGGCAATGAGTTCAACATGGCATGTGATCTCGCCATTGCTGCCGACCACGTGCGTATCCGCCAGGTCGGTACCGAGGTGGGCAGCGTCGCCGCTGGCGGCGCATCGCAGTGGCTGCCGATCATGGTCGGTGACCGCCGGGCCAGAGAGATTTTGTGGCTCTGCGAGTGGATCGATGCGGATACCGCCCTGAAGTGGGGGCTGGTCAACCAGGTAGTACCCTACGCAGAACTCGACGACGCTGTCGCCACAATGGCAGCCAAACTGGTGGACAAATTCCCCGAATGTATGCGCTACACCAAGCAGCAAACAAACTTCTGGAAGGACTTTGCGTGGTCCCAGACCATAGGCCACGCTCGCGACTGGCTTGCCCTGCATTACGCTTCATTAGAGCCATATGAAGGCATGAGCGCCTTCGTCGAAAAACGCCGACCCGATCATCTAGGCGTGCGTAACCGCGCCGTAAGCGGCGAATCCAGCGAATTTCTCTGGGGTCCCTATGCTCAGACCTGCCCTAATTGCGGAGCCAGTGGCTTACCCGCCCAGTTCACCTATTGCGGAAGCTGTGGCACAGCCCTGTAATCAAAACACGAGATCCTTCGCTGCGCTCAGGATGACACTGTTTGCTTAGGATGACACTGCCCACTTTGGTGTCATCCTGAGCGCAGCGAAGGATCTAAAAAGGAAGGAACCCATGCGAGCTGCAATCTTTTATGAAGCCAATGCACCCTTGCAAGTAAAGGATGTACCTATACCAGAATTAAGCGCGGGAGAGATCCTGGTAAAAGTAGCCGCCTGTGGCCTATGCCACACCGACCTGCACTATATCGACCACGGCGTGCCAACCGCCAAACACCCACCGCTCATCCTTGGACACGAAGCGACCGGCATTGTGGCGCAGACCGTTCCTGGTGTTACAAGCGTAAAGGAAGGTGACCGCGTGCTATTGCCAGCCATCCTCACCTGTGGACAATGCGTAGCTTGTCGTGTTGGCCGTGAGAATATCTGCCAGCGCATGCGCATGTTCGGCAATGATGTAGATGGAGCCTATGCCGAGTACGTGAAAGCTCCTGCCAAAGATGTTTTCATCCTCCCAGAAGAAATTCCACTTGTGGAAGGCTGCATCATTGCTGATGCAGTGACCACGCCCTATCACGCGGTCAAGAATCGCGCCGAGGTTCAACCAGGTGATCACGTCGTTGTCTACGGCTGTGGCGGGGTAGGCCTCAACGTAGTGCAATTTGCCAATCTTGCTGGTGGCATAGTCATCGCCATAGACGTATCTGATGAGAAGCTCGAATGGGCGCGTCGACTTGGTGCCAGCTTCATCTTGAATCCACGCCAGATAGAGGGCGAAGTAGCTCGCGCCGTACGCAAGTTAACTGGCGGTGGCGCAGATATAGCGATCGAAGCGATCGGCAATCCCAGCACTATACAGCATGCCTTTAGCACATTGCATCCTGGCGGCAGGCTGGTTGTCGTTGGATACACTGATCACGAAGTTGCTCTTAGCGCTGGTCGCATCATGTACCGTGAAATGGAGATACGTGGCAGTCTGGGCTGCCGCCCGGTAGATTACCCTCGCGTAATTGAACTAGTGCGTGCCGGTCGCATCCAGGTGAGTCCATTGGTCACAGCTCGCTTCCCTCTGGCGGAAATCAACACCGGACTCGATGCGCTACGCAACGGGAAAGGCATACGTTCCGTAGTAGTCATGCAGTAGGGGCGGGAGTGGTGTTGAGTGGAGCGGGGACGCTTGCGTCGCCCTTCCCCCACCAGCCACTACGCAAATCTACATTTTCAATGTTCATATAGTCACTCAAGGAGCGACAAAATGACGAAAATACCACCATCGACCGCGATCACGCTGAACATTACGCAAGGCGTGGCCTGGATCACACTTAACCGGCCACCACTGAATATTTTAACGTTGGATATGATACGCGAACTCGATAATCTTCTGAATACAGTCGCAGAGAGGACCTGGCTCAAAGCTACAGTCCTGGCTGCAAATGGTAAAGCCTTTTGCGCCGGAGTAGATGTTGCCGATCATACACCAGACCGAGTCGAGTCAATGATACGTGAGTTTGGTCAACTTTTTACTAAATTGCGGACACTTCCCATGCCGACTATTGCCATGGTGCAGGGAGCAGCGCTTGGTGGTGGCTGTGAACTTGCCGTTGCGTGTGATCAGGTACTGGCCGCAGAATCGGCCAAATTTGGTCAACCAGAGATCAAGCTAGGTGTCTTCCCACCGATTGCTGCCGCGCTCTTCCCACAATTAATCGGCTATCAACAGACGGTGCGCCTGCTGTTTAGCGGTGAAACGATTAACGCCGCTGAGGCCGCTCGACTGGGCCTCGTCACCTACCTGGCAGCAGATGACGACATCCAGGCAACGCTTGGTCGTCTGCTCGCTCAATTCCGTGGTATGAGCGCGGCAGCCCTACGCATGACAAAACGCGCAATACTCTACGGCAGTGACCTGGGAGTGACCGCGCTTCTAGAAATCGAAGATCTCTATCTTCGCGATTTGATGGACACTACCGATGCCCGGGAAGGCATTCAAGCCTTTATGGAAAAACGTCAACCAACCTGGAGCGATAAATAGGGGGCAACCAATGATCACTAATACAGAAGCATCCCTTATGGAAGTCTTAGAGCATTGCTACGAACTGGCAATGCGCACCAAAGTACCCGAAAATGAACAGCCAGGTGTCATTGGCTACTTCCCAGTCTACTTCCCAGAAGAAATAGTCCACGCCGCTGGACTTCGCCCACACGCCCTCTTTGGCGGCGGCAATAAACTCGAAGTGCGCCTGGCAGATGCACGCATCGGCTCCTTTGTCTGCTCGATTTGTCGCAGCACTACCGAACAGGGTCTTGACGGAACCTTGCGAGGTATGAAGGGCTTTTTCAAACAGCCCATTTGTGATGCTGCCAAACACATGGCCGGTATCTGGGGTCGCAACTTTCCTGATCAATTATCGCAAATACTGGCTCTTCCTCAGAACGTAAATTCATCCGCCGCGGTACGTTACGTGTATGATGAGTACCAGCGACTGCGTGGCGTCCTCGCTGCCCAGGTGGGCCATGAGATTACCGACGACGCCATCCAAGCCAGCCTGCATGTCTACAATGAGAACCGCCGCTTGCAACGCGAGTTGTACCGGATCAAGTGTGACGACCCCGTGCGACTTTCCACAGTAGAAACCTACCTGCTCATTCGTGCTGGCACGCGCGTCCGCCGCGAAGAGCACAATGCGCTGTTGCAAGAGGCTCTGCGACTCCTTCCGGAGCGCCGTGTGCGTCCGCGAGACAAACCGAGAGTCGTCTTCCTGGGAGGCTTTTGCGAACAACCACCGCTTGAGATGATCGAGACCATCGAGGATGCCTGTTTCATCGTCGATGATGATTTGCTGATCGGTCAGCGTTGGATTACCAAAGACGTCCCTGAGGAGGGTGATCCAGTGTGGACATTGGCCGAGAGTTACATCGAGCGTTCCGCTTCCAGCCCCGTACAATACGATGCGCGCAAGCCAAAGGAAGAGGAATTGGTGCGCATGCTCAGGGAAGCGCGAGCGGAAGCCGCCATCATTACCGCCGCCAAGTTTTGTGAACCTGCCCTCGACGACCAGCTTGCACTCTCACATCAGCTAGACGCCGAGAAAGTGCCATACCTGGTGCTTGAGTTCGAAGAAAAGATGACCAGCTTCGAACAGATGGCAATGCAAGTAGAGACATTCGCCGAGTCCCTACTATTCCATTGATGGGAGGATACTATGAATGTCACCAACACGAAAACCGGGACGCCGGACGCGCGTACTGCGGGTCAGCGCCTGGTAAACCAGTGGCTGGCAAACCTCGGCACCGCGCACGAACGCGGCCAACCCATAGCGTATGTGTTTGTCATGGGCAACGCCATCGAGATCCTGCGGACGTTCGGATTTGAGATGGCCTTCCCAGAAATCAATTCTTTACAGAGCGGTGTGCGTAAATCCGCGCCTGATTTTATTGCCAAAGCCGAAGACTTTGGCTTCTCTCCCGATGTATGCAGCTATGTCAAAGCCGACGTTGGCCTGATGCTCAGTAATATGATGCATCCTTCTGGCATACAAATGCCAAAACCTGACATCGCCATCGCGTCGAGCCTGTGCAACGTCTACATCAAGTGGGCCGAAATCTGGGAGCGGCGTTTCAGCACTCCAGCATTTGTCCTGGACATTCCTGGTAAACGCTTTGCAGCATGGAAATCAGCAGCCGGTAGTCCTCAACACCTGGCTGATGCGCGCTGGGTAGAGGGCCAGTTCCGTGATCTCATCACACGTTGCGAGCAGATCACCGGCAAAAAGTTTGACATTGATCGTCTTGCCGAAGTTGAAGAGAATGTCAACGAGACGATCCGTCTTTGGATCGATATACTGGCGTTTAATCAAAAACGGCCTGCCCCCTATAACTCTATGCTCGATGGCCTCACCTATATGGGTGTCCTCAACGCCTGGAGAGGAACTCCCGAAGGTGTCGAGTATATGCGACTGCTCCACGATGAAGTTGCTGGAAAGGTCGCGCGAGGAGAGGGCCGGGTACCTGACGAGCGTTTCCGCCTTGTCTTCAGTGGCACTCCGTGCTATGTGAACATGCGCCGCCTGATAGAACTCTTCGAGAGCCATGGGGGTGTGTTCGCCGCTTCTGACTATCTTACTTATGCAGCGGGTGGTCTCGATAGCGCGGGGCTTTTCTATGATACCTCGCGACCTCTTGAGAGCCTGGCCGAAGTCACGACGCTCGCCTCGCAAATGGGCCTCTCAAATCACTTCTTCTCCCACCACGCCCTTGCGCAGCAGATGAAGGATTTCGCAGCAGACGGCATCGTCTACCACGGCATCAAGAGTTGTCGCACTGTTGCGACCAGCATGGCAGACAACCGCGAATACGTCACTACCAGGCATGGGATGCCCACTCTTTACATCGAATCGGATCTGATTGATCCACGCTACTGGTCCGACGCACAAATCAAAAACCGCGTTGATGCCTTCTTTGAAGTCCTGGAACAACGCGCACGATTGGAGGGCCGCTAAGATGAACTATGTAGCAGGTATTGACGTTGGATCAACACAGGCAAAAGGCATCATCATGGATGAACATGGCGAGATCGTTGGTAAAGCCATCCTTGATATGGAAACCAACATGGGCACAGCCGCCGAGAAGGTTTTTGAGCGCGTACTTGCCAATGCCAACCTGAGCTATAGTGATATCGCTTTCACCGTTGCTACCGGCTATGGTCGCTACCGCGTCACGTTTGGAGACCTGCAGGTAACTGAGATCAGTTGTCATGCACGGGGAGCCCTGGCTGAATTTCCAATGACGCGCACAGTGCTGGATATAGGTGGGCAGGATACCAAAGCTATTCGCATCGGCAATTCGGGAGAAGTGACGGACTTCGCCATGAATGACAAGTGTGCAGCAGGTACGGGGCGCTTCCTGGGCGCAGCATCATTTGCGCTCGAAATGCTGCTGTCTGATCTAGGCCCATTGGCGCTGAAATCAACACGCCCCGTCAAGATTACCACCACCTGTACCGTCTTCGCAGAAACCGAGATCATCGGTCACCTGGCGAAGGGACATCTTCCTGAAGATGTTCTGATGGGCATGCATCACTCAATTGCCACACGCTGTGCCTCACTTGTCCGCCGCGTCGGAATGGCTCCCGAAGTCACATTCAGCGGAGGTGTCTCGCGAAATATAGCTATGGTGGCACTTCTAGAGGAAGTGCTTAGCACACCCTTGAATGTCAGTTCGCAGTCACAGTTCATGGGCGCGATCGGAGCTGGCCTGTACGCTCTTGACAATCTGCAAGCTGATCGCCGATCTCAGCACATAGAGGAGGGTGTACGATGATTCTTAGCGTTGGGATCGACATAGGATCCACCTACACCAAGGCTGTTATGATGGACGACACTAAACAGGTTTGCGCTACTGCCATTCGTCGCAGTGGCTATAAGCCAGCTTCAGTCGCTGCCGCAGTGTTCAATGACCTTGTAGTGAACGCTGTTGTCACGAAAGAAGAGGTAACATATATCGCCACCTCTGGTTACGGCCGCTATATGGTACCTTTTCGCCACACACAGATTACTGAGCTGACATGTCATGCGCTGGCAATGGCGTACCATTTTCCGAGTGTGCGTACCATTCTGGATATTGGTGGGCAAGACATCAAGGCTATCCGCATTGACGAGCGTGGGCGAGTACGTGCATTCCGTCTCAATGATAAATGCGCTGCCGGTACTGGCGCATTCCTGGAGAAGACAGCTCGTTATCTCGGCCTCACAACTGACGATATCGGGCCGTACGCGCTACGTTCTACGAAGCCCGTCGAGGTCAGCAGTGTCTGTGCCGTTTTCGCGGAATCCGAGGTGATCAACCATCTATCGACCGGCATTCCACCAGAGGATATCATGCAAGGGGCCATCACTGCGCTTGCCGGGCGCGCAGTGCAACTGATGAAGCGTGTCGGCCTGGAGGTTGATTATGCGCTCGCAGGTGGCATGACCCAAAATCAAGCCATGATCGAGGCTATCGCGACGAAGCTTAGCGCTCCACTGAACCTGCCCCCCCAGGGGCTTGGTCAGTTCAATGGAGCATTCGGAGCTGCCTTACTCGGCATGCGCCGCGCAGAAAAACTACTGTCTGAAGGCCAGAGCATTCCTGCCCCAGGTAGCGAACATGCACACGAAAGCGACGTCTACACTCCCCGGCGTTGGTCTATGTACATGCCTGCTTCAATAATTTATGTTGACAGCACCAGGAGTCTTGTAAAAGGAACACCTCTAAAAGTGATACACTCAACAAGAATGGATGGGAAAAAATGAGCACCACTGTATTAACCAGGCTATCAGATGAGCACGATACACTGCTGCCCCTTATTGTTGAAATACAGGCAGCAGCGGAGACACAGGATAAAACCACCCTGATTGAAAAACTCGTAGTCGGCCGAACTGCTCTTACACACGAGCTCGATGCACATATCTCTCTTGAAGAGGATGTCGCCTTTTCCATCATTGGGCAAGCCATTGGCGAAGAGATCATTACGCCTTTTCGCACTGAGCACTCCGAAATTCGTGCGCTACGTAATGAAGTACTTGCACAGGCAGACGCTGGAGGCGCGCCTTTCAACCTCTGTTTGCAGCTTTGCGATCTAATTCAAGCGCATATGCAGCGCGAAGATATGATGCTCTTTCCATCTGCTCGGAATGCTCTGGATACGGAGACGTTAGAAATATTCTAGAATTCCTATTTCTCCGTCTCATTCAGAACGCGTTTGAGACTCTCTTCCCAATTCATTTTAATTGCTTGAGCAGCCTGCTCGTACGACCCTTTCTCAAGGGCATCGAGAATCGCCTCATGCTCTCTGATGGACTGGATCGCAACGACCAGTTCCCTAAAATAGGCCACTTCAAGCCAACGAAGTCTGATTTTGACCTCGTTAAGAATACGAATGAGATCTGGATTGGCCGACTGGTCTATAAAAATCTGGTGAAAAGCGTAATCCGCTTTTGAGGCTGCAACAGCATCCTTAGTGGTAAGAGCTTCATGCAAACGAGCATTCGCTTCGCGCATGTGCTCTAAATCATGGGATTTCAGACGATGTTGAGCCAGTGAGATAGCGAGTAGCTCCAAGGACCAGATGATCGGGTAGAGATGCCTGACTTCATCAAGATCGAGTGTGGCAACTCGCGTCCACCGGTTCGTAGCTGTCTCGACAAAGCCCTCGTCTTGCAAACGCTGTAAGGCCTCTCTTACAGGTGTTCGGCTCACTCCTAATGCATCAGCAAGGTCCTGATCGCGGATTGTCTCCCCTGGTCGGTACACACCCTCGATGATCCACGTCTGTAATGTCGTATACACCTCTTCACGCGCAAGAGGACGTTTGAATTTCTGTACTTGCTTAGGGATAGGCATGCGTTTCTCCTTCCAGTTTACATGGAAAAAGTTTTTGCTCTCACTTGACTTTTCCCTCTTAAGAGTATATCATTTCAAGTGTAGCATGTAATATATCACATGCTACATATCGAAGCAATTCAAGATATCTTCTTTACACAAAAGTCGATGCCTCATTCGCATGAGAAAGTTGAGAACCGATCGATGGCTACCCAGGTCTTTCAAAATAGTCAAGTGTTAGCAGAAAAAAGTATCATCACTACAGAAGAGCAGCCATTGCTCTTCCATCAGCGTCTACCTGGGTACGCACCAACTCCTCTATTGGAAGCGCCACAACTGGCCAGGCGCCTTGGGGTAGGGAAGCTTTGGATCAAGGACGAGACCAAACGTTTTGACATGCCATCGTTCAAAATTCTTGGAACTTCCTGGGCCGTCTATCGAGCGCTCATGAGTCGAATGGGTACCGAAGCGGTATATTGGGAAACATTCGCAGACCTGGCAAGATTCTTTGCTCCATTGCGTCCCTGGACACTTGTTGCTGCGACTGATGGTAACCACGGGCGAGCCGTTGCTCACATGGCAGCGTTGCTCGGTTTTGATGCCCATATCTTTGTCCCCAGGGATATGACAGAGAGCCGCATTACTGCTATTAAGAATGAAGGGGGAAAGGTGACTGTTGTCAATGGTACGTACGATGAGGCAGTGCGTCAGAGTGCAAATGAACAGGATGAAAATCACCTGGTGATCTCTGATACCTCCTGGCCGGGCTATGAAGAAATTCCCTCCTGGGTGGTTGAGGGATATGATACTATCTTCCACGAAGTTGATGTGGAACTTTCAAGGCAACGGCAATCAGGTCCAGACATCGTCATCGTTCAAATGGGAGTGGGAGCGCTGGCTGCAGCAGTCGTGCAGCATTATCGTCATGCTAACAGTGTTACATCACCGAAAATCGTCGGTGTTGAGCCACACACTGCGGCTTGCTTGCTCGCATCGATGAAAGCAAACCGCCTTGTTTCGCTTGATACGCCGCCACGTACTATCATGGCTGGACTCAACTGTGAGACTCCTTCACTGATCGCCTGGCCTATTGTCTCCAAGGGGATCGATCTCTTTATGAGCATTGAAGATGAATGGGCTTGCCAGGGAATGCGCACATTGGCAACCCTTGGTATGGTCGCTGGCGAAACAGGGGCTGCTGGACTAGGCGGCCTGTTAGCTCTGCTGGACGATCCATCAATGAGCGCCGCTCGCGCATCTCTAGGGATTGACTACTCAACTCGCATCCTCGTAATTTGTACCGAAGGAGCAACAGACCCCGTTGCCTACGAACGGATCGTTGGCGCTTCGGCATACGCCATGGCGATCTAATACATGGCTGTATTCTACCCAATTTTCCGTGTACAATTTAGTGAAAGAAGGGAAGTTGTCAGTATATATGTCCGCCAAAAACGTTCATCACGTCAAATGGCGTTCGTAAGAAGGAACATTATTCATGACTGGACAAACCGACCTGGCATACGCCGCTGAACTGGATGCTCACGACCCATTAGCTCATTTTCGAGAACGCTTTGTCATCGCCGACCCCGATCTTATCTATATGGATGGCAACTCACTGGGTCGCTTACCAAGGGCTACGGTGTCACTTGCCGAAGAACTCATCCAGCAGCAGTGGGGAGAGCGCCTGATCAGGAGTTGGAATGAGGGATGGTTTACAGCACCCGAGCGTGTTGGAGCGAAGATTGCCCGCTTGATTGGTGCAGAGCCTGATGAAGTCATTGTCGCTGATTCCACCTCAGTCAATCTTTTCAAGTTAGTTGTTGCAGCACTGCGCATCCAGCAAGGACGATCACGCATTTTGACTGACAATCTCAATTTTCCTTCAGACCTCTATGTTTTGCAAGGGGCGATCGACCTTCTGGGTAAGCAACACCACCTTGATATCCTTCCCTCCCCTGATGACATTCATGGCCCTATCGCAGAGTTGCAAGCCAGGCTCGATAGTCAAACTGCTCTGTTGACCCTCTCTCATACCGTCTTCAAGAGTGGGTATGTCTATGATATGCCTGCCATAACATCAGCAGCCCATGTCGTCGGTGCACTTGTGTTGTGGGATCTCAGCCACTCCGTAGGATCGGTACCGGTCGACTTGCGTGAAGCTCATGTTGATCTGGCCATTGGCTGTGCGTACAAATATCTCAATGGTGGGCCTGGCGCTCCTGCATTCCTCTACATTCGGCGCGATCTGCAGGATGTCTTGAGCAATCCTCTAGCTGGATGGATGGGGCAGCGCGACCTGTTCAATTTCGAGCTTGAGTATCGACCGGCAATGGGTCTCCGCCACTTTTTGACGGGAACACCTCCCATTGTGTCACTGTCATTGATCGAGCCAGGAATAGATTTACTCCTGGAGGCCGGGCTGGATAACTTGCGTGCCAAATCGTTACGTCAGAGCGAGTATCTGATCAACTTGTGGGAGGCATTGTTGCAACAACTCGGCTTCACCCTCAATACTCCGCGCGAAGCAGACCGCCGCGGGTCCCACGTTTCACTTGGCCACACCGAAAGTCTACGCATCGACCAGGCGCTGATTCACGAAATGAACGTCCTGCCAGATTTCCGCCCGCCAGATACTATTCGACTGGGTATTGCCCCCCTTTATACATCCTATCGCGATATCTACACGGCCGTGACGCGCCTGCAAAAGATCGTAATTGAGCGTCTGTATGAGAAATATCCCAAAGAGGCACCTTTGGTCACATGATGGGATAAAAGGAATGCACAATGAACGCAGCAAAGCAACTACGCACTGGTTTTGTAGAGACTAACGAAACAAAACTCTATTACGAAACGATGGGGGAAGGCCATCCTCTCGTACTCCTGCATGGAGGCTACATGGATAGGCGTATGTGGGATGACCAGTTTGCTGTATTTGCCCAAAACTATCGGGTAATCCGCTATGATATTCGAGGCTTCGGCAAAATCGTGCTTGATTTCCTGTCCTCACCCTACCTGGGGAGCCACCAGCCAAAGAGCGGGGCAAAGGTCGAGTAGAGCAGCCAGATGTTAAGACCAAGGATGAGCACACTACACGCAATAGCTGCCCACGTCGTAATCGCTTTATTCACCAGGCTGCCCATCAGATCACGACGACGCGTAAACATTACCAGTGTAATCACCGGCAGTGGCAGGACGAAACTCAGCACGACCTGGCTGATCACCAGAGTGCTGGTCGGATTGAAGCCGATCGCGACGACAAGCACTGCAGGGAGCATCGTCACAAGACGCCGCACCCAGATGGGAATCGTGAAGCCCACAAAGCCTTGCATGATGACCTGCCCGGCCATCGTGCCCACAGTTGAACTGGAAAGGCCGGAGGCCAGCAGTGAGATCGCAAAGACAGTACTGGCGGCTGCCCCAAGCAAAGGCGTGAGCGTCTGGTAGGCAGTGTTGATGTCGGCCACATTATTCTGTCCGTGGGCAAAGAAGGTCGATGCTGCCATATAGAGCATCGCCATATTGACCAGCCCTGCCAGGCCCATGGCAATCACCACGTCCGGAATGCTAAAGCGGAAGATGCGCCGCGCTTCATTTTCGCTACGCGGAATGATACGTTGTTGGGTCAGCGACGAGTGCAGGTAGATCACATGCGGCATCACTGTTGCCCCAATAATTCCAACCGCGAAGAGGATACTCTGCGTTCCCCCCAGCCAGGGGATAACGGTATGGAAACCCACCTGTCCCCAATTCGGACGGGAGAAGAATGTCTCAATTACGTAACTCACTGCAATCACTCCCACCAGCACTGAGATCACTGCCTCTAAGGAACGAAAACCGCGGCGTTCCAGCAATAGGATCAAATAGGTAGCGATACCCGTAATAAGTGTGGCATAGAGTAGGGGAATGCCAAACAGGAGGTTAATAGCGATACTGGCTCCCAGAAACTCGGCTAGATCGGTCGCCATAGCCGCAATCTCTGAGACGACCCACATGGCATAGACGACTGGTTTGCGGAATTCTTGCCGGCACAGTTCCGCCAGGTTCTGACCTGTTGCCAGACCAAGTTTCGCCGACATGGTTTGCAGCAACATCGCCATCAGGTTGGCCAAAGCGATGACCCAGAGCAGGTTGTAGCCAAAGGCGCTACCTCCCGCGATGTTGGTGGCAAAATTACCAGGATCAATATAGGCAACACAGGCGATAAAGGCCGGTCCAAGGAATGGCAGGATGGCAAGCAAGCCTTTTTTGCGCCCCTCGAGCACCGCACGCGCGGCAGCTCTTGTTCCGGCTTCCTCATGGGGGGGCTCAAAGGCTTCACCCGGAGGCGTGGGCGATGCTTTCGCTAGTGGCAATGAAGGATAGAGTCTCATGCGTGTTCTCCCAATGGATCCAGGGAAGGCGAAGGTTCCCTCACCGGATCAGGTGTTGCCGGGCGAACGAGAACCGCCTGAGTCACCGCCTCACCAACGGCATGGGTCTGCTCCCCGATACGTACTGTATAGACCCCGCCATAAGGTGCGACTGCCTCCACCTGCAACAATGCTCCTGGAATGAGACCTAACTCGGCCAGATAGCGAAGCAGATCAGGATGATCATCATTCACACGCTGCACGATGACCTGTTGCCCTGGCTGCACCGTCGAGAGCGGTTGGCTACTTGCAACAACAACCCCACCTGTCCTGTTTGGAATAGGGTCACCATGTGGATCCTCGGTTGGGTGATCCAGCAGTGTGTCCATGCGATCTACGAAAGCATCCGAAATGGCGTGCTCAACGTGTTCCGCCTCCGAGTCAACCTCATCCAGAGGAAAACCCATGATCTGCACAAGAAAAAGTTCGAGCAAGCGATGACGGCGAACGAGTTCAGTAGCCATGGCGAGACCTGCCTCGGTTAGCTCAACACCATGATAGGGCGTGTAACGCACATACCCACGCTCAGCCAGCCACTTGAAGAGTTGAGTCACGGTAGCATCACTGAGTTGCCCTGTCGGTTCCAGGGATTGCAACCGTTCCTTCATAACAGAGGTGGTAATCGATTCTCCACGCTCGCGCAATTTGTAACACAACTTCAAGCAGTCAATTGTTCGGATCGGCAAGGTACGCAGTTCTGGCGACATGGTAAAACCTCAAATTTTCCAATAGGAAACATATTATTTTAGTATGCTAAAAAATAAATACCACAAAATATCATGTTTTTTTAGAATCCGGAATTGAGGAGATGTAGGCAACCTGATGATCTTACTACTCCAGGCTACTAGCTAGCTTGTATGGGGAGCGCTCCTGGCAATCATCGTCGCCCTGGGTTTTGTTATCGCTTACTTCTTGAAACGCAAAGATGTGCATGTGTAGCTGATCTTCTAGTTAGCCTGGCCCGATTGCATCACCCAGGTACCCAGGAGAATTTCTTCGGGAAAAGTGCGTTGAGTAAAACTTCTGCGTTACTGTTCTCGACCCGCACGTCAGGGAAGGCGTAGCGTAGTTCATCCAGGCTGCGATAGCCGAAGAGCAGTTGTAAAAAAACTAGCGCCGGACAACTTGCATCTGCAGTGTTCTTGTATGCTGGTGCCCGCCATGGCTCAAGGTGCTCGATGTGTCCCTTGTCAAAGACCATATGCAGACCGCCGCGAAAGAAGTCAAGTGTGAGTTCGCCTGAGTAGACTGCTGCAGGAGAGTTTGCTAGACGTCTCTCTAAGGCCGGAGCAATATGGCGGATGAATGCAAGCACATCGGGTACGCGCACATACCATGCATATGGTGGCTCGTAGTACGGGGCCAGCGCCTCACCTAACACCTCATAAACAGGATGTGCGCTTCCTAACCAGAAGCTTATTTCATGGAAGGGTGGAACATCGGGCCGAACCGCTGGTATCTGTAACCCATAGGCTTGCAGCGCTCGCAAAAGTGGCGGTGCCACCGCCTGCCAACTGACACCAGCCGCAATGTTCAATGCATAGACATCGAGACTCTCACTCCAGCGCTTAGTTGCTACCATCAAATACCCTTGTACCGCGCTCGCTTCGTCAACAATCATTCTCACACACATTTGCTTGCCAACGACGGTCGGATCCTGCACCTCTTCGATCTGATAGAGCCAGAACCGTTCTGAAGCGATGGACCAGATCATGCTCGCTGAACGCTGGCGATTATACAACTCCATTAGCAGAGGTATATCCTCAGGTGTCGCTGTTCGTAATGAATATGGCTCAGGAGTAGACTCTTGTGCCTTGGGGATGAGTGAAAGATAGGTGACTCTGCGCCCTTCCAATTCCAGGGCGTACTCGTAGCCAAATTGACGATAGAAGTATGTAATTCCTGTAATCCCCTGCACAAGGTGCCCTTCTGCCTCGCTTCGTGCATGCACCATCTCAAATAGCTTGCGGATGAGTCCACGATTGCGATAGTCAGGGTGTGTGGCAACAAATTCCGGCTGCCCAACGCCAAAGGCAATGCCCTCGTATTCCCATTTCCGTCGCCAAAGGCACGTGCAGGCAACAAGAGGATTACCCTCTTTACCCGTGTCCTCAATTACAGCATAGTCGCCAGGCCCCATGAGTGGAAAATTGCCACTCGTGTGACGATGGACACTCTCCATCATGCGGATATTGAGCGGCTCATCCTCTTTGTCGCGAAAGACCAAACCGCACAACTGGGCAATATTTCCTGTATCCTCTGGAGTAGACCAACGCTGAAGAAGCCCCCCACTTAGCTCATGACGATAGTTGGCTGCTGCGGCTGTATGTGTAGACATTGTTCTTGTTCCCCTATCCTCTATTCATTGTGCTAGAGAAATTGTAGAAGAGTATAGAAAGCGTGTCAAGCGAGTTTGTCTGTGTTCGTAGTATCTGTGAATGATTGCAAGCCGATTTTTGCCTGCGTCTACGGGAATTGGCGGTGATACAATTCAGCATAACGCCCACCCAATGCCAGTAACTCATCATGAGTACCCCGTTCGACAATCTGCCCCTTATCGACTACAAGCACCATGTCGGCGTAACGCACTGTTGAAAGGCGGTGCGCTATGATAAAGGATGTGCGGCCCTTAAGCAGTCGCTTCAGCGCATTCTGAATCAGGCCTTCCGTATAGGTATCGATGTTAGATGTGGCTTCGTCAAGTATTAGAATGCGCGCATCGGCCAGCACCGTACGGGCAAAAGCAATCAACTGCCTCTGGCCCTGGCTCAGCCCGGTTCCACGTTCACCCAACTTAGTCTTGTAGCCATTGGGTAGAGCAAGAATGAAATCATGTACGCTCACGGCTTTAGCTGCCTCTTCCACCTCGGCATCTGTGGCATCAAGGCGTCCGTAACGAATATTGTCAGTTACTGTGCCAGAGAAAAGAAAAGTGTCCTGCTGTACAAATCCAATTTGCCGTCGTAGACTTGCAAGCGTTACCTCGCTTGTATCAAATCCATCAATAAGTATCTTACCGCTTGTGACATCATAGAAACGTGGGATCAGGTTGACGAGAGTAGATTTACCTGCGCCTGTTTCTCCTACAAGCGCGATAGTCTGCCCCTCCTCTGCAACCAGGTTGATATCACGTAGCACCAGGTTCGTGGGATCAGATTTGGTGTCGTAGCTGAAATTGACATGGTCGAAAACGACGCGGCCTTCTATCGGTGGTAGTATCTGTGCCCTGGGACTATCGTTCTGTTGCAGCGGTGTATCAATCAGATCAAAGATGCGTTCGGCGCCAGCGAATGCGCTTTGCATCTGTGTATAAATATTGCTAATTATCTGGATAGGGCGGAAGAACTGCTGCACGTAGATGAAGAAAGCTACTACAATTCCAACTTGAAGCTTGTGACTGACGACCAGCCAGCCACCGAATGCTGCTACGATAACTGTTGCCAGTGTACTTAGCATATCAATGGATGGTGTAAAAGCTGAAGTGACAATCACGGCTTGTACATTTACATCTCGATTAGCCGCGTTATGTTCCGCGAAGTGCTGAATATTTGCCTCTGTTCGATTATATGCCTGGGCTACTCGTACGCCTGTAAGCTCCTCTTCTAATTCTGAAGAGACGATACCTAGCACAGTACGAGTTTTGCGAAAGGCAACGCCAGAACGTCGAGCAAATAACACAGTTACCCAGATCATTACAGGCAGAACTAGAAAGCTGGCCGCAGCAAGGGGTAAGCTCAATACCATCATGGCTATGATAATGCCAACCAGTGAGAACAGACTGCCGATGACCTGAGTAATACCCTGGCTAAGCAGTTGATTGATCGTCTGGATATCATTCACCAGTCGTGACATCAAATCACCTGCTTTATTCTGGTCAAAAAATGCCAGGGGAAGTGATTGTATTTTGTCAAAAATCTGGACACGCAGTTGTGCCAGGAACTTCTGACCAATCCAGCCGATCATGTACACCTGACCAGACTGTGACGCTAGACCGACTACATAAACACCGAGCAATAGCAGCATCGTCCTGGTCAGACCTTGAAGATCTTTTTGTGTAATATTCACATCGATTGCGCGAGCAATCAGTGCTGGTCCTATTGCTTGTACCAGCGCTGTGATGATAACCAGTACAAGTGCGCCCAGGAGTTGTAGGCGGAATGGTGTGAGATAGCGCAGCAATCTAAGCAGCAGCGCACCGCTTTGAATACGCTCCCGTCCATCCACTCTTCCCGAACCATATATATGGGCTATCTGATCCGCGCCTACTCGCTGATTCATACATTCTCCATGAAAAGATTAAAAACGCTTACGCAATAGCTACTTCTTTTTCACTGAGCAGTTGTGATTCGAGTAGTTCAGCATACTCGCAACTGCTTCGCAGCAATTCTTCGTGCGTTCCCTGTGCTATGAGTCGTCCACCATCTATGAGTAAAATAAGATCGGCATTGCGTACTGTGCTAATCCGTTGCGCGATAATGAAAGATGTACGGTTTTCCATCAAGTTTTGTAAGACTTGCTGAATTTGATATTCTGTCTCCGCATCTACTGCTGATGTACTGTCATCTAAGATTAATATCGAGGGATTTAATAGGAGCGCGCGAGCGATAGCAATGCGTTGCTTCTGACCGCCGCTTAACCCGACGCCACGCTCACCCACGACAGTTTCATAGCCAGTCGGAAAGCTGGTAATAAACGAGTGCGCTTGAGCAGCTTTTGCGACGGCTTCGATCTCTTCTTGAGTCGCGCCTGGAAGACCATACGCAATATTTTCTCGTATTGTGCCACTGAAGAGATTTGTCTCTTGCAGCACAATTCCAATGAGTGAACGTAAACTTACCAGTGTCACATCACGCACATCGTATTCATCAACCATCACTTTCCCATCTGTGACATCGTAAAAACGTGGGATCAAATTGATAATCGAGGATTTACCCGAACCGGTTTTTCCCAGGACTGCGACTGTTTGACCTGGCTCCGTGACGAATGAGACATTGGTCAGTGTCATTATCTCACTGCCAGCGTAACGAAAAGAAACATCCTCGAACACGACACGACCATGAAGATGAGTCAAGGCAATAGCATCAGGTTTATCTGCTACATCGATAGGGGTATCGATGACCTCGAACACACGGTGAGCAGAAGCTGCCGACTGTGTAATAGATGTTAGCGTGCTTCCAAGGATGAAAACGGGCAGCAGCAGATAGGTTAGATAGGAGTTGAAGGCAACTAATTGTCCAATGTTAAGCTGTCCTCCGATTACCTGAGCGCCGCCGAACCAGATAACAGCCAGTGTGCCGAGATTAGCAATAAAAAAGATAAGAGGGAAAGATAAAGATGTGCCTCGCACAATGGTCAGATTCTCTTGCAGTAAGTCATCATTGGCGCTACGATAACGTGCTACTTCATATGGCTCACGCACAAATGCCTTGATGACACGCACCCCAGCCAGATTTTCCTGTAGAATGGTATTGAGGCTACCCAGCTTTTGCTGAACCAGTCGGAAACGTGGCCCGATTCTGCGAATGAAAAATAAAAAGATGCCAAAAATGGCAGGAACAATTGTCAGCACGATTAGCGCCAGGCGCCAGTTTGTAAGTAGCAAAATGATGGCGCTGCCAAATAGCATTACAATGGCATTCACGAGTTGGAGCAGTCCATTGCCGGTGAAGTTGCGCACGGTATCTACATCACTCGTTACGCGAGTCATCAATTGTCCCGTCTGTGCCTGGTCATAATAGCTAAAGCTCAGATTTTCAAGTTGGGTGAAAATTACGTTTCGCATCTCATAGGCTGCGCTTTGTGATGCTTTTTCGCTCCAAAATCCCTGCGTGAATGTGAAGAGGTTTCGAATGCCTGCTACAAGCAGTAAGAGCAACGAGGCATATAAAATCACACTGAGGTTGCTAGCGCTGATGCCACGATTAATCAGCACCTGTAAAATCTGTGGGGTAATCAAGCTTGTTAGCGTGACAACAAGTAAACTGGCAAATGCCCCTAATGTTACAAGCCAGTACTTCCGCAAGTATCCGAGTGCGCGCCAGAGATCACCCATCGCGTCCCGCCTTTCAACAGCAATATTTCAGCTAGCGGTGATATTTGTAACAGATGCATCAGTTGCATCACTTGTAACAGGCTTTTCTGTTACATTCCAGGTAATCAAAGTTCTCAACCAGAGATCGAGCGTGGGTAAGCATAAAATCCATCTTTGAAATCGAACTCACCATACGTATTTGCAACAAATGCATCAGTTGCATCACTTGTAACAGATACTCCCCTGGAAATAGCCTTATATGTTACGTCATGCTCTAAATGCCGCTATTTCCATAGACTCTGGTGCGCCACAGGCGCATGAATTACTGCTGGCGAATCGCAAGCGGAGCGAAGCCGAAGGCGTAGGGGCCCGATTTATCGCGCCCTGGGGTGGTGAGGGGCATACGTCGGAGTCAGTACACCGAATTCGCCAGCAGTATCTGTAACAGGCTTTTCTACTAAAAATATTAACGTATGCACAACCCATCAAAGGGTAATAAGACCCCTGCGGACTCCTCGACTAACAGCGTCAGTGCGACTACTTGCTCCTAGTTTAGCATATATTGAAGAGACATGAAATTTGACCGTGTGTTCGCTAATCTGAAGCCTGCGTACGATCAGTTTATTAGGTAACCCTCGACTGAGCAATTCCAATACTTCACGTTCGCGGGCCGTAAGTGCTTCATCTGGCAAAACAACATCAATGTTGTCTATCTCAAAATCCCTTGAAATGTAAGAGCGACCCTCGCGACCGCCCTCTTGACGTCCGCCTGCTTGATGTTCGCCCAGCGTACGATCATCCCGCCTGTGGTTGCCAGGACGCAATACATGATTATTCGGCTGCAAATCATACATATTAGGAATCACTCGCAGGCCCTGAGCAGCAGCGATCACAGCTACTTGAAGTTGTGCAGCAGAAGCATCAGGCTGCACAACTCCCCAGCCTTGAGGCGAAAGCGCGTTTAGTATGGCTGGGAGCCGAATATTGTTGCTGGATAACATGACGAGAGCAGGTGCAAACCCCTCTGCAACACTGAGTCGTAGGTCCTCCAGTAACTCTTCCTCAGCTAAAACGATAACATCGATTCCAGATAGCTCGATGGTTGACTCGGCAAGTATTGCCGCCTCGCCAACCACCTGCATATCTTGATTTGTCAGTATCGTGCTCAAACCCACGCGCATCATCGGTGTCGGTGCGATGACGAAAACGCGAATCATGCAGCCTGCTCCCGTGTATGTAACGTTACTTCGATCTCCTGAACTTTACCGCCTCGTAACACACGCAAGTGTACCGTTTCCTTGGAACTGCTTTGAGCTAACACTTCGCGTAACGTTGCCGCGTCACTCAATGCCGTGTTCTCAATGTCAATCAGTACGTCACCGACAAGTAGATTCGCATGCTCTGCACGTCCACCTTCAATGATACCAACCACAAGCAGGCCCAACGTTTGTTCATTCGCTAGTTCCTGACGTATATCGGATGGCAACTCGGTGGGCTGTATTTGCACACCGAGGGTGATGCGTGCCTGAGGTAACTGCGCTATCCAGGTGCTGACAACAGTACTTGGGATAGCAACTGAAAGATCCCCGCCCATGATCATGGCGTTGATACCGATGACATGGCCCTGCTCATTAATCAATGGGCCACCTGAATTACCCGGAGCGAGTCGCACATCAGACTTGATATACTCCAACTGCCGGTTGCTATTGCGCAATTTCACTTTACTCAAAGCGCTGACAATGCCTGCGGTAACGACACCGCGCTGACCCCAGGGATGCCCTATAGCGAAAACTAATTCGCCAACCCGCAACTTGGTAGAATCAGCCACAGGTATTGCAGTCAGATGGTCGGATGGAACTTTGAGCAATGCCAGGTCTAGTGTTGGATCACTGTCAACTATCTGAGCTTCTAGTACTCGACCATCTCGTAGTTCTACCAGGGTCTTCGATCCAGTATGGGCAATTACATGGTGGTTCGTAATGATGCCACCGTTTGTCTGCCATATCACGCCAGTCCCTGCCCCACGATCTCCTCGCCGCACCTGTACAACGCTAGCCTGCGCCTGTTCGATCATCTCTCCAAGGCCCGAAGAAAAAGCATTGTTCAATGCTAATAGGGACAATCC
>WNGD01001244.1_pt1 | contig 27814 bp, 23 predicted proteins | sample 5400671 | NCBI WGS metagenome assembly WNGD01 (sample SAMN13153369, study PRJNA577476) | soil metagenome | isolation source: 40 cm soil or saprolite under grassland replicate 2 | place: USA:California | collected 2016-06-15
CTGGCCGAGTCGCTTCCCTCCGACCAGATCACGGGTTTGAGGCGGTCCACCGCGTCGCCCCAGGGCGGCCCGGCGAGCGCCGGCTCGCGGGCCCGCATGGCGTTTCGGTTCCCCCACAGCGTATTGATCTCGCCGTTGTGGGCGAGCATCCGGAAGGGCTGCGCCAGGGGCCAGCTCGACGTCGTGTTGGTCGAGTAGCGCTGGTGAAAGATCGCGAGCGCCGTCTCGTAGTCCGAGGACGCGAGGTCGGGAAAGAAGCCGGCCAGCTGCGTGCCGGTGAGCAGCGCTTTGTACACGAGCGTGCGGCACGAGAGCGAGCACACGAAGAACGGCTCGAGGCCCGGTCCTGCGTCGCCGATGCGGCGCTCGATGGTCCGGCGCGCGAGATAGAGGGAGCGTTCCCACGTTGTCTCGTCGAAACGTCCACGCTCGGCAGCAGGACCGAGGATGGCCTGCCGGATGGTGGGGCACGACGCGCGCGCACCGGCGCCCAACACGTCCAAGTCCACCGGCACGTCGCGCCACCCGAGCACCGAGAACCCCTCACCGCGCAGCACGTCCTCGATGATGGCGGTGGTGCACCCGAGCGCGTCTTGCTCGCGCGGCAGGAAAAAGGCGCCGACGCCGAACGGTTGGCCGGCCGCGAGCGCGAGGCCACGGCTCGCGGCCTCACGATAGAAGAGCGGAGCGGGAATCTGGGTCAGCAACCCCGCGCCGTCGCCCGAGCGATCCGTGGCCGCGGCGCCGCGGTGGGCCACCCGGGCCAGGGCCTGCAGCGCGAGGCGCGCGATGTCGACGGAGCGGTGTCCGGACGCGCGCGCGACGAACCCGACGCCGCAGGCATCCTGCTCCCGCCAGGGGTCGAGGTCCGGCGCACGGCTGTTCGCCCAACGCGATCGGTCAGCTGCGGGCATCGTGGCTCCTCTTCACGCCCGGTCAACAGAAAGGCCCGCTCTGTTTGGGAGCGGGCCGGGGGGTTTGCTTTGAGTCGCCTACGCGCTTACGCCCGCCGCCCGCTCCCATCGGTGGGAGTCGCCGGATTCAGAATTGCGACAGGCTTCAGCGAACAGTTGTGCGACATGTCGGAACCACCCAAAAGTATTAACCCGAAAGCATGAATATTCACTGAACGGCATAAATATACCCGCCCGTTCGAACTCGTCAAGGGGTGGGCGCGATCAGCCGCTGCAGCTCGGTGAACGGGATCAACAGGTCGGCCATCGCGTCATAGGTGCCGCGCTCGCGCAACTCCGTTGCCGCCCGGCGCACGAGACCGAGCGCGGCCTGGATCACTCGGGGACCGAGGCTGGCGCGTTTCACGCCGAGGCGCTCGAGCTCGGGGATGGTCGGGGCGGGGGGGCCGGCAATGACGTTGAGCGGCCCCTCGATCTCGCGGGCGAGCCGTCCAATCGTCGCCGCGTCGCTCACGTGTGGAACGAACAGGCAGTCGGCTCCGGCGGCGCGGTAGGCGTTGGCGCGTCGCACGGCCGCGGTCAACCGGTCCGTGGGCGACCATTCCTTGACTTCGAACGCGTCCGTCCGTGCGTTGATCACGAGGGGGATGCCGGCCGCGGCTCCGGCCTCGCGCATCGCACGGATCCGGTCCTGGTGCAGGGCGACGTCCACCAAGCGACCGTCGTTGGTCCCGTCTTCGAGGTTCAATCCCACGGCGCCCGCCGCGATGACGCCGCGGGCGGTCTCGGCCGCGGTCTCCGGCGTCGTCCCGTACCCCGCTTCCATGTCGGCGGTCACCGGCACGCGCACGCTCGACGCGATGCGACGAACCACGGCGAGCATCTCCCCGCGACTGATGCGCTCCCCGTCGGCATAGCCGAGCGCCCAGGCGACCCCCGCGCTGGACGTGGCGATGGCGGCGAATCCCGCGCTCTCGATCACGCGAGCGGTGATCACGTCCCACGCGTTCGGGAGCACGAGGATGCCGCCTTCCCGATGGAGCCGGCGGAACGTCTCCGCCTGCTCGCGTTGAATCGTCGGTCTCATCGCTCCCCCAGGAACTTGTGCGGCGCGGCGTCAAACCCCCGCGCTGCGACGTCACAGCTTGTAGGTCTCCTTGGCCAGCTCGTAGGCGAGCGCCCGCGCCATCCGGCGGGCATCGCTCGTGTCGATCATATGGCGCGCTACGAGCCCCGCGAGGAAATTTGCGTCGGCGCGACGCGCCAGATCGTGCCGAGCGGGAATTGAGCAGAAGGCACGCGTGTCGTCGTTGAAGCCGGCGGTCTTGTAGATCCCCGCGGTCTCCGTGGTGCGCTCCCGAAAGCGTCGCATGCCCTCCAGGGAGTCGTGAAACCACCACGGAGGGCCGAGCCGCATGGCAGGGTAGTGCCCGGCGAGCGGCGCCAGCTCGCGGCTGTAGGTGGACTCGTCGAGCGTGAAGACCACGAGCGTAAATCGCGGATCGTTGCCGTACGCGTTCAGCAACGCCCTGAGGTTGCGCGTGAACTCGGTCGCGACCGGGATGTCTCCGCCTCGATCGGCGCCGAACAGCTGGAACAGCGGGCGGTTGTGATCACGCAGCGCGCCCGCGTGAATCTGCATCACCAGGCCATCCTCGAGCGACAGGCGGGCCATCTCCATGAGGAGGTGGCCCATGAAGCGCCGTTCGTCGGCGGGCGTTACGTCGCCCTGCCGTGCCCGCTGATACAAGACCTCCGCTTCGTTCGGGGGGAGCCACGTAGTGTAGGGCTCGAGCACCGCGTGATCGGTGGCCGTGGCCCCCATTCGCTTAAAGAAGGTGCGGCGATCTTCCAGCGCATGAAGGAACTCGGCGTAGTCCACCAGGGGCGCGCCATGCTCCCGGCCCAGCGTTTCCAGCTCGGCCCGCCACTCGGGTGAGGCGATCCGAAGCACCGCGTCGGGGCGAAAGCAGGGGATCACCCGTCCCGTCCATCCGGACTCCCGGATGGCGCGGTGGTGCTCGAGCGGATCGCTCGCCCGGTCCGTCGTGGCGAGCACCTCGATGCCGAAGCGCTCGAACAGGGCCCGCGGCCGAAACTCAGGGGAGGAGAGCCTCTCCCTGATCTCGTCGTAGATCCGCGGCGCCGTCTCGGGCGACAACCGGTCGCGAACCCCGAACACCTCGTGCAGCTCGTAATCGAGCCATGCGCCGGTGGGCGTACCGCGGAACAGATAGTAATGGTCCGCGAACCGCTGCCATACCTTGCACGGATCCGTCTCGACAGGCGCGCCGTCCCGGCGGGGAATCCCCATGGTCTCGAGCGGGACGCCGCGGGCATACAAGAGCCGCAGAATGTAATGGTCCGGCTGGACGATCAGCGCCGCGGGCTCCGCGAAAGGCTCGTCCCGAGCCAGGATTCCCGGATCCACGTGACCGTGGGGGGACAAGATCGGCAGTCGGCGCGTTTCTTCGTACAGCTCGCGGGCGACGCGCCGTACCGCGGGATCGGGATCGAAGAAGCGGTCTGCGTCCAGGACGACGGCCACGGCCTACACGACCGGCGCCCAGCCCGGGGCGTACTCCCGCTGCCAGGACTTCATCGCCTCCTCGTCACCCGTGATCCGGCCCGACGTCGCGTCGATGCGCAGCGCGCGGCCGGTCGACTGCGCGATGTTGCCGAGGTGGCCCAGCAGCACGCTCTTCGCCCCTTCCTCGATCGGTTGATGAAGCGCGGCGCCGGTGCGGATGGCGTCCACGAAGTTGTCGATGTGCAGCGCGGTCATGTCATCGTCGGCGTGGGTGTTGAGCCCGTCGCCTGCCTGCGCGGCGAGGGACGACTTCACGACCTTATCCTTGAGATCGTAGATCGTGTACCCGTCGCGATCGAGCACCACGCTGCCGGCCGTGCCCAGGATGGCTGTGCCGCGCGAGCGGCCGTACGTGGTCAGGCCGTTGCAACTCTGCCCCTGCCAGATGATGGTCTTCCCGCCCGCGAACTCGAAGCAGGCTTCCTGCGTGTCGGGGAACTCCCAGTCGTCGGCGAAGTGATAGCGGCCGCCGACCGACGTGACCCGCGTGGGGTAGCCCACGCCCAGCGCCCAGCGCCCGACGTCGATCTCGTGCGTGCCGTTGTTCAAGATCTCGCCCGTTCCCCAGCGCCGGAACCAATGCCAATTGTAGTGAATGATGTTGTCGTGGTACGGGGCGTGGGGCGCCGGGCCCTGCCACAGCTCGTAGTCGAGGTTGGCGGGAACGGGCGCCGCTTTCCCGCGGCCGATCGTGGCCCTGGTGTTGGCATACCAGGCGCGGGCGAGATAGGGCTGCCCGATGGCGCCCCCCTTGATCGCCTGCACCACGTCGATCGAGCGCGGCGCGGAGCGCTGCTGCGTCCCCATCTGCACCACGCGCTGGTGCTTGCGCTGCGCTTCGACGAGCAGCTCGCCTTCGCGCGCGTTGTGCCCGCACGGTTTCTCCACGTAGACGTGCTTCCCTGCCTGCATGGCGAGCAGCGCGGCCGGTGTGTGCCAGTGGTCGGGCGCCGCGATCACGAGCGCGTCCACGTCCTTGTCCTCGAGCGCCTTGCGGAAGTCGCCCAGCCCTTTGGGAGACTTGCTCTGCACGCCCGCGACGGCGGAGACGCCCTTGGCGAGCACCAGGGAATCGACGTCGCACACATAGGCGACTTCGGCGTGGGCCGTCCGGGCGAAACCGCGTGCGAGCACCGTGCCGCGGCCGTTCAAGCCCATGACCGCGACCACGACCCTGTCACTGGGAGAGCGGGCGAGGCCGAAGAGCGGTGACGGCGCGGCCGCGAAGCCGAACCCGGCCGCCGAGGCGGTTTTCAAGAAATGGCGGCGTTTCATAGGTCCCGAACCTTGATATTGCGGAAATAGACTTCGTCCCCGTGATCCTGAAGGACAATGTGCGCCTTGCGGCGCGTAGCGAACCCCGGGATCGAGCGGAACTTGCTGGCCGCGAGGGCAGAATCCATCCGTGTCGTGCGGAGGTCGAATTCCACGATCCGCTCGCCGTTCAACCAGTGTTCGCCGTGATTCCCGCGGAAGATCACCGTGGAGCGGTTCCACTCGCCGACGGGGTGCAGGTGCTTCTGGTCGTTCGGGGGGATCAGGTCGTACAACGCTCCGGCGCGGTGGCTCGGGAGCTTTCCATCGGCGTGGCGATCGTCGTCGAGGATCTGATACTCGAATCCCAGCGCGGCGTGGTTCGGCGCTTCCTTGACGGAGAGCTCCTCGGAGACGTTGTACTTGACGCCGCTGTTCGCGCCGGGCGTCACCTTCCACTCCCAAGTCAGCTCGAAGTCACCGAACGTGTCTACGGTCATCAAATCGCCGCCGTTCAACGGCTGTCCGTCCGGCAGCTTCGGGACGTTGCCGCTGGCGATCTTCTTGATCGTCCCGGCGTCGACCTGCCAGTGCGCCGTGGGCACGCTATCGTAGCCCAGTCCGCGCCACCCCGCGAGGGTGCGGCCATCGAACAAGAGGCGCCAGCCGGCGGCCCGCTCGGCGTTGCTGAGCTCGTTCGGCCGCGCGGCGATCGGCGCCGACGCGGTGACGGGTCGCGTCTGGGCGCCGAGCGCAGAGGCGCAGGCCGCGAGCGCGAGGAGCCACCATCGATTTCTCATCATATCCACTCCGCAGAGGCTCACAGGTTGCCGCGCTTCAGCTCGCCCAGGGCGTAGTCGCAGGCGCGCGCGGTGAGCGCCATGTAGGTAATCGACGGGTTCACGCAGGACGAGCTGGTCATGCACGCGCCGTCGGTCACGAACAGATTGGGGACGTCGTGCGCCTGGTTGTGTGCGTTGAGGACCGATGTCCGAGGGTCGCGTCCCATGCGGGCGGTGCCCATCTCGTGGATCCCGAGACCGGGCTCCCCCCCGAGCTCGCCTTCCTTGTAAGCATCACGGGTGCGGACCTCCTTGCACCCGCCGGCCTCGAGCATCTCGGCCGCCGAGGCGGCCATGTCCTTCCGCATCGCCAGCTCGTTCTCGCCCCAGGTGCAGTGGATCCGCAGCAGCGGAATGCCGAATTCGTCGGTCTGGTCGGCGAGCTGGACCTGGTTGTCGGCGCGCGGCAGACACTCGCCGAATCCGGTCAGGCCCATCGTCCAGCGCCCCGGATCGTGCAGTTTGCGCTTCAGCTCCACGCCGAAGCCGGCCTCGCTCCCGCCGCGTGCCCATCCCTCGCGGCTCGCGCCACCCTGATAGCCGAACCCGCGCACGTAGTCGCCGCGGCGCGACGCATCGTCACCGAGGTTGCGAAACCGGGGGATGTAGATGCCGTTCGGACGGTTCCCCTGATAGTACCGGTCCAACAGCCCTTCAATGGCACCGCTCGCACCCACCACGAAGTGATGGTCCATCAGGTAGCGGCCGAGCACCCCGCTGGAGTTGGCGAGGCCCTCGGGGAACCGCGCCGACTTGGAGTTGAGCAAGACGCGTGTCGTGGCGAGCGTCGAGGCGCAGAGGAAGACCACACGGCTGGAGTACTCACGCGTCTCGTTCGTGGTCGTGTCCACGACGCGGACGCCGGTGACCCGGTTCTTGGCCGGGTCGTAGATGAGCGAGTGCACCACGCTGTTGGGGATGATGGTGAGCCGCCCCGTGGCCCGTGCGGCCGGGAGCGTGGACGATTGGCTCGAGAAGTACGACCCCGTGGAGCAGCCCCGCTCGCACGGCCCGCAGTAGTGGCACGGGAGCCGGCCGTTCAGCGCCTGGGTCAGGATCGCCACGCGGCCGATGGTGAGGCGTCGATCGGGAAAGGCACGCTCCAAACCGGCCTTCACGAACTTCTCGCCCGCATTCATCTCCATGGGCGGCTGGAACTCGCCGTCCGGCAGCTGTGGGAGCCCCAGCCGCTCCCCGCTCACACCGATGAAGCGCTCCACGTAGCTGTACCACGGCGCGAGGTCGGCGTAGCGGATCGGCCAATCCACGGCGTGCGCGTCGCGCAGATTCGCCTCGAAATCCAGATCGCTCCACCGGTATACCTGCCGCCCCCAGATCAGCGACTTGCCGCCGACCTGGTCTCCCTGAATCCAGGTGAACGGCTTGTCCTCGATGTAGGGATTGCGGTGATCCTTGATGAAGAAGTGCTTGACCGATTCGTGGAACTGGCCCGTGCGCGCCTGGATCGGGTACTCCTGCGCGCCTTGCGTCCCCACCGCCAGCCGCGCGTTGCGCAGGGGAAATTGCCAGTTGGGCTTGTGCTCGGTGATGTAGTCCTTGCGATGCTCGACGTTGCGCCCGCGCTCGATCACGAGGGTCTCGAGTCCCTTTTCGGTGAGCTCCTTTGCAGCCCAGCCGCCCGTGATGCCGGACCCGATAACGATGGCGTCGTAGGTGATCATGACCAGGCCCGTCCGACGGAGGTGTAAGGGATGTCGCCGCGGTACGCCCCGAAGGGGCTCATGTGCAGCTCCTGCATGGCGCCGATCTCGGATGTGTAATAGCCGACGACCGTGAGCTCTTTCAGGCGGCGGAAGAACCACCCGTCATCTCCGCGGCCCGAAGCATACGCTCGTGCATCCATCTCCTTGAGCAGCATGATGCGCTGCTCGGGTGAGCACCGGGCGAAAGGTTGGCCGTGCGCGGACTGGGCGCGCGCATCCACGTCGGCGAGCCCGGCCAGGAACCGGTCGCGCTCTGTGGCCGCGTAGTGGTCGCTGAGCAGCGTGTCGACGAAGCGGTGCACGCCCGCCGCACGCGCCCCCGGCGTGTCCGTCTGGGGAATGATGTGCTCGGCCATGGTCGCGACGAGCTCCAGCTGGGCGGGGCTCAGCGTCCGCGGCGTCCACCCTGGCGACGCTGCCCAGGCGCGTCGCGTCGCCGTGCTCAGGACACCCGCCACAGTGGGAGCGGAGAGGGCGCCGCCGAGGAGTGTCGCAGCCTGCTCGAGGGCCTGGCGGCGAGTGATCGAAGCGCGGCTCACAGCGTCACTCCCTCCTTCCATAATATGGATTTCGTGGATCGGCTCCGAACATCTCCGGCACTTAGGTGAGGATCACGCCTCCACCGAGCGTCGTCAAGCGGTAGTCGGGCCGGGGATGCTCGGCGAGGGGAACGGCGGCGGGCGGCTGCTGCCGCTGATGCAGGACCAAGGGCACTGGCCTGAGTAGAGCACAGTGTATGAATTTTCGAAGGCGCCCGCGTTCACGAACCAGCATATCAAGGACAAGCGCATCTGGGAAGGAGCCGGACCATGACCACCCGCCGCGCATTCCTGCACGCTTCCGCCGCGGTCCTCGCCGCCCCCTTCGTGCGGCTGCCGGCCGAAGGCGACCTCCTCCCGCTCGGCTTCTCGACGCTCGGCTGTCCGGCGTGGACCTGGACCGAGATCCTGGATTTCGCCCGATCGCACGGCTTCGCCGCCGTCGAGCTGCGGGGCCTCCAGAAAACGATGGACTTGAGTCAGGCCCCCGAGTTCTCGCGCGAAGCAGGACGTCTCGACTCGGCCAAGCAGCAGCTCCGCGAGCGTGGCCTGCGGGTATCCGACCTCGGCGCCTCGGCCCAGATGCACGAGCAGGACCCCGCGAAGCGCGCGGCCCAGCTCGACGAGGCGCGTCGCTTCATCGACCTGGCCGAGGCGCTCCACGCCCCGTACGTGCGCGTGTTCGGCAACAATTACGTGAAGGGCGTGCCGCGCGACGTGATGCTCGCGCACATCGCCCGGGGCCTGCGCGAGCTGGGCGATTACGCCCGGCCGAAGGGCGTCACAGTCCTGATCGAATCACACGGCGACTTCACCGACTCGCCCGCCCTGCTCGAGATCGTGCAGCGGGCGGATTCCCCGGCGGTGGCCCTGCTGTGGGACGCGCACCACACGTTCGTATCGGGGAAAGAGGCTCCAGAGGACACGGTACGGCAGCTCGGGCGCTACATCCGGCACACGCATCTCAAGGACTCCGTGGCCGCCGGGACGGATCGGCGCTACGTGCTCACGGGGACGGGCGACGTGCCGGTGCGTCGCCAGATCGAAGCGCTCGTGAAGATCGGGTACCGGGGCGTGTACAGCCTCGAGTGGGAGAAACGCTGGCACCCCGATATCGCGGAGCCCGAGGTCGCGTTCGCGCAGTTCGCGACCGTGGCGGGCGAGTACCTGCGCGGCGCGGGCGTCCGTTAGCCGTCATGCTTCCTCCATAAGGAGCACGTGAACAGTCTGCGGACCGTGCACCCCCACCACCAGGGTCAGCTCGATGTCGGAGGTGCGTGACGGTCCGGTGACGAACGTGATGGCGTGACTAACGACGCTCACGCGGCCAAGCGCGTCGCTCAGCGAATCACAGATGCAACGCGTGGACAACACGGCCACGTGAATCGGCGGAACGAGGGACAAGAGCCGGCTCTGCTCGCGCGCGGACTCCAAGACCAGCGTACCGGTGTCGGCGATCCCCCACTGCGCGGTCGTGACGCCGGCGTCGCACGCGAACAGCTCGTCGCGCGAGAGGCGCTCGAGCCGATTGATCACCAGGTCATTCCCCAGCGCCTGTAGGAGGCGCTGCACCACCGGCGCGTCCGAGCCAACGACACGGCGGGCGCCCGCTGCCGTCAGGATGCGGGCAAGCGCGGCCGCGGCCTGCGTTTCGCCCCGTACGACGGTGTACTGGGCACCGACGGCTGTCAGCTGCTCCGTGAAGTGCTTGACGACGTCCCCCCTCTCCGGAACGGAGAGGGGGACAAGGGGTGAGGACGCTGGAGCCGAGAGGCGGTCAGAGGATGAGGACTCGAGGCCCTGGGCTAGGTTCCCGCGGATCGCGTGCAGGATCTCGCGCCGCACGTCGCCGCTACGCATCGACGTCTCCCTCATCGCGCAAACCGGCCCGCCATTGCTCGCGAAAGCTCTGCGGCGCGAGGGGCCGGAGATCGCGCCACTTGGTCCAGGCGCCCAGCGGCGGCATGATGCGTAGTCGGCGGACAGCGTGCATCACCCACTCGAACAGCCGCGGTCGCACCATCACCGCCGCGTAGATCCAGAACGCCAGCCGCTCGAGCACGCGGGGCTCGCCGACGCGGCGCGCGACCACCTGGGCGCGCAGATGGAGGAGCAGGGCCGGGATATCGATCTTGACGGGGCAGACGTCCCGGCAGGCGCCGCACAGACTCGAGGCGTAGGGGAGGGCGGCCGAGCGAGCGAGTCCGAACAACTGGGGGCTCAACACCGCGCCGATCGGACCGGGATAAACGGACCCGTACGCGTGGCCGCCGATCTGGCGATACACCGGACAGGCGTTGAGACACGCGCCGCACCGTATACATGCGAGCGATTGTCGGGTGACCGCCGAGGCCAGCATGCGCGAGCGGCCGTTGTCCAGAACCACGATGTGCAACTCTTCAGGCCCCTCGTCTTCCGGTGTCCGCTTCGTGCCCGTGAGAAGCGATTGATACGCCGTGAGCACCTGGCCGGTCCCGGATCTGGGGAGCAGCTGCAAGAAGACGTCGAGGTCCGCGAACCGGGGGATCACCTTCTCGATTCCCATGAGCGCCACGTGGGTGCGCGGGAGGCTCGTCGTGAGCCGTGCGTTCCCCTCGTTCTCGAGGATGAGGATGGTGCCCGTCTCCGCGACAGCGAAGTTGACGCCCGAGATCCCGAGGTCCGCCTCGGCGAAGCGGCGGCGCAACGCTTGCCGGGCCGCGGCTGCCAGCGTGGCCACGTCGTCGGAGGGCGCGATTCCGAGCTTGTCCGCGAACAGCGCGGCGATCTGCGCCTTGGTCTTGTGGATGGCGGGCACGACGATGTGCGATGGCGTCTCGCCGGCCAGCTGGACGATGTACTCGCCCAGGTCGGTCTCCACAGGCTCGATGCCGCGTCGGGCGAGGGCCGCGTTCAGGTGGATCTCTTCCGACGCCATGCTCTTGCTCTTGACCACGGTGCGCGCCCCGCGCTGCTCGGCGATCTCGCCGATGATGTCGCACGCTTCTGTGGCATCGCGGGCCCAATGCACGCGGGCGCCGGCGCGCTCGGCGTTCGCCGTGAATTCCTCGAGATAGCGGTCCAGGTGAGCGAGTGTCTCGTCCTTGATCGCGCGAGCCCGGTCGCGGGCGCCCTCCCAATCCGGCACCGTGGCGAGGGCTGCACGGCGTCGTTCGCCGAACAACGTCGTCGCGTGGCGCAACGCGCCGCGTAGCTGACCGTCGGCCAGCGCCGTGCGTGCGTCGCGCTCGAAGGTCATGGCCTGGACGCCAGCACTTCCGCCAGATGCATGGCGCGGACCGCGGATCCCCGCCGCGACAGCCGGCCGCCGATCTGCATCAGGCAGCTCGCATCGCCGGACACCACGGCGTCCACGCCGGCCCGCTCGATGGCGTCCACCTTCTCGTCGAGCATGGCCACGGAGATCTCGGGGTACTTCACCGCAAACGTTCCGCCGAAGCCGCAACATGCCTCCGCATTCGGGAGCTCGACCAGCTCCGCTCCCGTCACCCGGCGCAGCAGGCGGCGCGGCTCGTGCTTGATCCCCAGGTCGCGCAGGCCGTGGCAGGCGTCATGCCAGGTGAGCCGCGCGGAGAAGCTCGCCCCCACGTCCTCCACGCCCAGCCGGTTCACCAGGAACGAGCTGAGCTCGTAGGTCCGCTCCGCCACGCCCCTCGCCCGCGCCCGCCAGCTGGCGTCGTCGAACAACTGGTCGTAATGGTGCACCATCGCCGAGCACGAGCCCGATGGGCTGACGATCGCGTCGACCGCGCTCGATTCAAAGATCTCGATCTGTCGCCGGGCAAGCGCGCGCGCCGCCGGGCGGTAGCCCGTGTTGAACGCCGGCTGCCCGCAGCACGTCTGGCGCTGGTCGAACTCCACCGCACACCCCAGACGCCGGAGCACGTCGACGGCCCCGACCGCCGCCGCTGGCCACAGCTGGTCGACCAGACAGGTCACGAACAGAGAGACGCGCATGTGACGACGCCTTCACGTAATCGGCCGGCACCCCTCGATCAGTTTGTCGTCGCGGGCTCGAGCCGCGGGGCGAGAAAATGAATGACGGTCCAACCCGAGACGTAGGCAAGCCCACAGATGATGAAGATGGGCGTGTAATCGTTGCCATTGGCCTCGAGAATCCGGCCCGTCACGCGCTGGAACGCCCAGCCGCCTATGCCCCCGGCGAACGCGCCGATCCCCACCACCGAGCCGACCGCCGCGCGCGGGAACATGTCGCTCGCCAGCGTATACACGTTGGCAGACCACGCCTGGTGCGCCGCCGCGGCGACGCTGACGATCAGGACCGCGGTCCACATGCTCCCCGCCAGTGGGGCCAACGCCGTCGGCACGATCAGGAGCGCCATCGCGAGCATCGCGGTCTTGCGCGCTCGATTGACCGTCCAGCCGCGCTTGATCAGGGCGCTCGAGAGCCACCCTCCGCCGATCGAGCCGACGTCGGCCACGAGGTACACGACGATGAGGGGGAGCGCCACCTGCGCCAGCCTGATCCCGTACCGGGCGTCCAGGAATTTCGGGAGCCAGTACAGGTAGAACCACCAGATCGGATCGGCCAAGAGCTTCCCCGCCGCGACGGCCCACGTCTGTCTGAACCCGAGCAGGCGGATCCAGGGCACCCGCGCGTTCTCGGGGTCGGGCGGGTCGCTGCGGATATGCGCCAGCTCGTCGCTCGAAACGCGCGGGTTCGACTCTGGGCTGCGGTACAGGGCGAGCCAGAGCAACAGCCACAAGAAGCCGAGCGAGCCCGTCGCGATGAAGGCCCACTGCCAACCCCACCTGATCGCGATCCAGGGAACGAGGAGGGGTGTGATAATCGCGCCGGTGTTCGTCCCTGCGTTGAAGATGCCGGTCGCGAGTGCCCGCTCTTTCTTGGGGAACCACTCGGCGACGGCCTTGATGGCGCCGGGAAAATTTGCCGATTCGGCCACGCCCAGCAGGGCGCGCGCGCCCGAAAACAGCGCCGTCGTGCGGGCGAACGCGTGCGCGATGGCAGCCAGGCTCCACGCGATTACAGCCGCCGCAAACCCGCGCCGCACGCCGATCCGGTCGAACAGCCGCCCCGCCGCGAGGAACGCGAAGGCGTAAGGCAGGCTGAACCACGACACCACGTCACCGTAGGCGGCCTCGGACCACCCAAGCTCGCGCTGCAACGTGGGCGCCAGGATCCCGAGCACCTGGCGGTCGACATAGTTAATGGTGGTGACTACGAACAGCAGCGCGCATACCGTCCACCGGTACCCGATCCGCTGGGTGGCGACCGCCGTACTCACCCGTCGCTCCGGGAGAGCGCTTCCCAAAGACCTTGCAGGTACGTCACTCCGAGCGCCCGATCGTACAGCCCATAACCCGGGCGGCCGGTTTCGCCCCAGATCATGCGGCCGTGATCGGGACGCATTGGGCCCGTGAATCCGACGTCCCTCAAGGCGCGGAGCACCTCGAACAGGTCCACGCTGCCGCAGGATGAGGGATGGGCCGTCTCGTGAAACCGCCGCTCGCCCGTGACGCGGACGTTGCGGCAGTGGGCGAAGTGAATGCGCCCCAGCCCGCCAAGTCGGCGCACCATGGCCGGCAGGTCGTTTTCGGCGCTCGCGCCGAGTGAGCCGGTGCAGAACGTCACGCCGTTCGCCGGGCTGTCCACCAGCGCCACGAGGCGCTCGAGCGCTCGGGCATTGATGATGATCCGAGGCAGTCCGAAGATCGGCCAGGGAGGATCGTCGGGGTGGATCGCCAGACGGACACCCGCCTGCTCGGCGACCGGCACGACCCGCTCCAGGAAGTACGCGAGATTGTCCCACAGCCGCTCCGCATCCACGTCGCGGTAGGCGGCGAGGAGCGCGTGCAGCTGGGTGGGCTCGTACGCCGTGGCCCACCCCGGGAGCTCCCCGGTGCCGCGTGACAAGTCGATGGCGGCGAGCGCCCCGTCGTCGTACGCGAGCGCGGTGGACCCGTCGGGCAGACGCATGGCGAGGTCGGTGCGCGTCCAGTCGAAGACCGGCATGAAGTTGTAACACAGCACCGGGATGCCGAGCTCGCCCATGCTCGCGATGCTGGCGCTGTAGCGGTCGATGAGCCGATCGCGCCCGGGGCGCCCCAGCTTGATATCCTCGTGGACCGGGATGCTCTCGACCACCGCAAAGCAGAGTCCGGCGTCCTCGATCTGAGCCTTGAGCGTGCCGAGGCGCGCCCGGCCCCAGGCGTCGCCCACCGGCACGTCGTACAACGCGCTGACCACGCCCATGACGCCGGGGATCTGTCGGATGTACGCGAGCGGGATCGGGTCGGTGGCACCGAACCAGCGAAAGCTCGGCATCATGTGTGGAGCAGCGCTTCGACTTCCCTTACGCTGGCGCGGCTGAAGTCGCCGGGTACGGTGAGCTTCAACGCGCTCGCCGCTACCGCGAACTCGAGCGCCTCGGCCGGCGGATCCCCCCCGACGAGCCTTGCGATGAGGGCCGCGGCGAAACTGTCACCGCCGCCCACCCGGTCCACGACCTCCACGCAGTGCCGCCGGCTCTGCGCGAAGGAGTCGGTCGTCGCGTCGTACAGCACGGCGCTCCAGCCGTGCTGTCGGGGCCCGAGGATCTCGCGTCGCGTGAGCGCGACGCGCTCGATCCCGAAGCGGTCGGCGAGGCGCTGCGCGAGCTCACGCGCGCGCTCCGGCGTCGCGAGCGACCCGTCGTCGGCCTCGATCGCGAGCATGGCGCCCAGTGCGGCGGCATTGCCGATCAATAGCTGTGCCTGCCGCACCAGTGGCTCGACCAGCGGCCGCGGGTCACGGTCGCGCCACAGCGCCTCGCGGTAATTCAAGTCGAAGCTGACCCGCACCCCCTGGGCGCGCGCGCAGGCGACCGCGCCCGCAAGCGTCGCCGCCGCGCCATCGCCCAGCGCGGGGGTGATCCCCGAGGAGTGGAACCAATCCGCGCCCGCGAGCACCCGAGGCCAATCGACGGCACGCGGCTCGATCCGGGCGAATGCCGAGCCTGCGCGGTCGTACACCACGCGCATGGTGCGCAGGTCCGCACCCGGCTCGACGAAGTAAATCCCCAGGCGCTCACCGCCGCGCGCGATCCACTCGGTGCCGACGCCTTCGCGTGCGAGCGCCGCCACGCCGGCGTCCCCGATGGGATTGTCGGGGACGCGCGTGACGTAGTCGCAGCGCACGCCGAAATGACTCAGGGCGACTGCGACGTTCGCTTCCGCGCCGCCGAAGCACGTCACCAGGTCGCTCGACTCGAACAGGCGTTTCTCACCGGGTGGGCTGAGCCGCAGCAGCAGCTCGCCGAACGTGACCACCCGCTTCACTCCGCGTCGTCCGTGTGGCGCCGGGCGCTCGCGACGCACTCGACCAGGGCGCGGGCCCGCGCCGTGAGCTGCGCCGTGGCGCCGTCGGCCAGCAGTGCGGCGCTGACGAGCGCGCTTCCGACACTGACCGCCGCCGCGCCGGCGCGGATCCACTCGCCGGCGTTCTCGAGCGACACGCCGCCCGAAGGTACGAGCCGGAGGAACGGCAGCGGCGCGAGCACATCGCGGATGTAGCCGGGTCCGACCGCCGAGGCAGGGAACAGCTTCATTACCGGCGCGCCGGCGCGCCAGGCCGCGAGCAGCTCGGTCGGGGTGAGGGCGCCGGGCATGCAGGGGACGCCGCGGTCGCGACATGCGCGGATCACCGCCGCATCGAGCGTGGGGCTCACGACGAAACGCGCGCCGGCGTCGATGACGTAGCGAGCCGCGGATTCGTCGAGCACGGTGCCCGCGCCGATGACGCACCCCGCGAGACCGCTATCGGAGGCCAGATCGGCGATTGTGTCGATCGCGCCCGGCGTCGTCAGGGTGACCTCCACCGCGCCCACCCCTCCCGCCGCCAGCGCGCGGGCGGCGGGCCCCAGCCGGACCGCTTCGGACACCCGCACGACCGCGATCACCCCGCTCTGGAGCAGCGGATCGAGACCCGGCAGAGTCATTGCCGTCAGGGTCATAGTCAGGTGCGGCTGGTGGTTGCGTGCTCCGGCGTGCCGGGCAGCGCCTCGAGGGCCGCAGCCACGCCATCGCGCTCGAGCAGCACGAGCCAGCGCGCGGTGGCTTCGAGGAGCCCCACCAGCTCGGCGAGATTGACGCCCCACACCTCCGTGTCGGCCAGCGCACGAGCGGCGAATTCTGGCAGCGCGGTCGTCGCCCGCCCGTGCCGCTCCATCAAGGGCAGATCGGCGTCGCCGCCGGGGTGCGAGCGAACCCAGTACAGGTAGGCTGCAAGACCCAGGGCCAGCCCCTGAGGCGCGATTCCCCCCGCTCCACGCTTTCGGGCGAACCCTGTGAGTGAAGGCACCACGCGGGCCCGCAGCTTGGCGGTCTGATTGACGGCGATCACACGCCACTCGTGATCCAGCCAGGGATTGCGAAACCGGTCGATCACGGTTGCCGCGAACGCCAGCGCCGCGTCCCCCGGCAGGTCCGTGGCGGGCGCGATCTCCTCCAACAGGATGTGCCGCAGAAAGGCGCCCAGCCGCGGATGCTCGGCGGCCTCACGCACCGTCCGCACGCCCGCGAGCAGGGCGAGCGGCGCGGTCGCGGTGTGCGCACCGTTCAGGAGCCGCAGCTTGCGCTCCCGGTAGAAGCCGATGTCGGGAGCGAAGATCACCGACTCGGGGAGGACGTCGATCGCGAACGCCGCCCGCAAGGCGGCGGGATCGGCCTCGATCGCCCAGAGGGAGTGCGGCTCAGTGACGGTGAGGAGCGCGTCGGCGTAGCCAAGGCGCTGCTCGAGTGCCGCGCGCACATCACGGGGCGGCGTGCCCGTCGTGATCCGATCCACGAGCGAGGAGCAGAACCGCACGCGCCGCCCCAGCCACTCGCGGAACTCAGGCCCTTGCGCGAGTCCCCCGGCCAGGCGGTCGACCATGGCGGCGAGGCGCGGCCCGTTGTCGTCTACCAGCTCGGTGGGGATGACGAACAGGGGCGGGCCGTCGGGCAGGCGCACGAAGCGCGTCTGCAGCAGGTCCGTCAACCTGCGGGGGAAGCTCGCGTCCGAGCGAAAGCCCGCCTCCGTTACGTTGCTCACGATCACTTGCAGCTCCGGCCGCGCGACGACATCGCGCACGGCGGGCCACTCGGCGTCCGCGACCAAGGCGCGCGAGATCGCCCCGACCAGGCGGCTGCGCTCGATCGGCGCCCCCTGCTCGAGCCCGCGCTCTACGAGCGTGAACAGACCGTCCTGCGTGTTGATGGCGCGCGCATGACCCTGCGGCGTGCTCTGAATTACGGCGATGCGGCCGGAGAAGACGCCGGCGGAGTTCGCGGCGTCCACCGACGCTGCGCACAGGGCGCGCAGCAGCATGCCCGTGCCGAACTGCAGCACGCGCTCCGGGAGTTGCTCCCGGCGGTAGGCGCCGGTCGGCCAGTGCGCGGCGCTCAGGCGAGGCAATTCCACTTTGCTGGGCTGCTCCGAAGCGAATCGTTGCACGGCCACAACAGCGTCGCGCCCGCGCAGCATCCTGCCGGGCCCGGCGAATATCGCAACACCGGCGTTCGTGCACGAAACGTGCTCCCAAGTGGCGGTTCCGTCCAATCTTCCACGGTAGGCGCCGGCGGGTAGGTTTGGGGCACCCCTACCTCCCCCCGAGCGCCAAAATGATGTCAGCCGCAGGTCGCCGGTTCACTTATGCCGTTTGCGCCGTCGTCGGTCTCGCCCAGCCCCTGGCCGCCCAGGGCGTTCAGGCTCCGCCACTCACCGTGCATTCAATCTGGGGCTCGCGCGAGTACGAGAGCGATCTGGTAGACATCGCGTGGATGAAGGACGGTAAGGCGTATACGACCATCGACGAAGACGCCTCGGGCAATACCGATCTGCACCGGGTCGATGCGCTCACCGGGACGAAGCAGCTGCTGGTGCGCGGCGCTGACCTGATCGGGCCCGGGGGCGGGAAGCCGATCGTGATCGAGGAGTATCGCTTTTCGAGCGATGGCGCGAAGCTCCTCATCTTCACGAATTCGGCCCGTGTCTGGCGTCAGAACACCAAGGGAACCTTCTTCGTGTGGGACTTCGCCAGCCGGCGTCTCATTCCCCTGAGCGCCCGGGCCGGTTATCAGCAGTTCGCCAAGTTCTCGCCCGACGGGCACATGGTCGGCTTCGTGCGCGACAACAACATCTACGTGACCGACCTCGCCACCGGCGCGGAGACGGCGCTCACCACCGACGGAAGCGAGACCGTCATCAACGGCACGTCCGATTGGGTGTACGAGGAGGAGCTCGACCTGCGCGACGCCTTCCGATGGAGCCCCGACGGGCGGCGGATCGCGTTCTGGCGGTTCGACCAGTCGGCTATCCGGCCGTTTTATCTGGTCAACCAGGACTCCCTCTACCCGACGCTGGTGCCGGTGCGCTACCCCAAGACGGGAACGCCGAACTCCACGGTGAAAATCGGCGTGACGGAGGTCGCCACCAGACGCACGTCGTGGGTGGACCTCGGAGCCGAGCTGGACATCTACGTCGCGGCAATGGACTTCGCCGACTCGCCTGCCGAGCTCTGGCTGACGCGACTCAACCGGCATCAGAACCGTCTCGACCTGTTGCTCGCGGACGCGACGACCGGTGCGACGCATGTGATCATGAGCGACAGCGACTCGGCGTGGGTCGACGCCAACCAGCCCCGCTGGATCGCCGGGGGCAAGCAATTCCTGCTCGTATCCGAGCGGGAGGGCCACGACCAGGTCTATCTCTTCAATCGAGACGGCTCGTTGGTCCGGCGGGTTACGCCGGGCGGGTGGGACGTGTTCGAACTGCTGGGTGTGGACGAGCAATCCAAGGTCCTGTATTTCACCGGCGCCATGGACGGGCCGCTCGGCCGACCCCTGCTGCGGGTCGGTCTCGACGGGAAGGGGCTGGCGCGGATTTCGACGGAGCCGGGCACACACGGCGTCGCGTTCGATCCGACGTTCCGGCTGTATGTCGACACCTATTCGCGGGCGGGCGTGCCCCCGGTCGAGACGCTGCGGCGCGCCGACGGGACGCTCGTCCGGCCGTTGGCGGGCAACCTGGCGCTGGTGCGCAAGGTGGACGCGCTGCGCCTCCGAGCGCCGGAGTTTCTCAAGGTCCCGACGCCCGGCGGCGTGGAGCTCAACGCCTGGATCGTCAAGCCGCGGGATTTCGACCCGACCAAGCACTATCCGCTGCTGTTGTTCGTGTACGGCGGACCGGGCTCGCAGACCGTCAGGGACGTGTGGGGCGGCGCGCAGTACCTCTGGCACCAAATGCTCGCGCAGGACGGCTACCTCGTCGCCAGCGTGGACAATCGCGGGACGGGCGGCCGTGGCGCGAGCTTCATGAAGATGACCTACCTCCATCTCGGCCGGTACGAGTCCGCCGACCAGATCGCCGCGGCGCACTGGTTCGGCCAGCAGCCCTTCGTGAGTGCGGATCGGATCGGCATCTGGGGATGGAGCTACGGCGGGTACATGACGTCGCGCACCGCGTTTCTGGGCGCCGGGGTGTTCAAGGCCGCGATCGCCGTGGCGCCCGTCACCGACTGGCGCTTTTACGACACGATCTACACCGAGCGCTACATGCGCACCCCGCAGGAGAACCCGACGGGCTATGACGAAAGCGCGGCGCTGACCTACACCGATAGCCTCAAGGGCAGCTTCCTACTGGTGCATGGCACGGGCGACGACAACGTGCACTTCCAGAACAGCGACCGCCTGGTGGAGCGTCTCGAGGCCGCGAACAAGCAGTTCGACATGCGGATCTATCCGAACAAGACCCACTCGATCGCCGGTGGCACCACGCGGGAAAACCTGTACGGGCTGTTCACGGCGTGGCTGAAGGCTCACCTGTAGGGAACGCCTTCGCCCGCCTTGGCCGGCGGGCGCTTGCCGTTCTCACGCTGATCAACCTGTTCAACTATCTGGACCGGTGGATCGTCGCGGCGCTGGCCGAGAGCATGAAGCACTCCGAGCTCCGGCTCTCGGACACGCAGCTCGGGTCGCTCATGACCGGCTTCATTATCGTGTACATGATCGCAGCGCCGCTGTTCGGCTCGTTGGGCGACGCGCGATCCCGGACGCGTCTCCTCGGGCTGGGCGTCGCGATCTGGAGCGTCGCGACGGCGCTCGCCGGCCTGGCGACGAGCTACGCGTCGCTGTTCGCCGCCCGAGCGGCGGTGGGAGTCGGGGAGGCGGCCTACGGTACGATCTCGCCAGCCCTGCTGGCGGACTACTTCCCGCGCGAGCGGCGTGGCCGGGTGTTCGCGGTCTTCTTCGCCGCGATCCCCGTCGGCTCGGCGCTCGGATACATCGTGGGCGGACTGGTCGATCACTACTTCGGGTGGCGGCAAGCTTTCTTCGTGGCCGGGGTACCCGGATTGGTCCTCGCGGCGCTGGCGCTGCGGCTGTACGATCCGCCCCGCGGCGCCCAAGACTCGGCCGCCGGCTCCGCCTCCCACGCCGTGTCGCTCGGCGGTGCCGCCCGCGCGGCGTACGCCGCCCTGGTCCGCAACCGCCCGTACGTGCTCACGGTCCTGGGCTATGCCGCCTACACGTTTGCCATCGGTGCGCTCGCGTTCTGGACCCCGTCGTTCCTGGAGCGCACGCGCGGTATTCCGAAGGCGCAAGCGACTGTGCAGTTCGGGGCGATCGTCGTGGTGACCGGATTCATCGGCACGTACGCCGGGGGATGGATCGGCGACTACTTCCTTCGGGTCTCGCGCCAGGCGTACCTCTGGGTCTCGGGCCTGGTCACGCTCGTCGCCGCGCCGCTCACGCTGCTCGCGCTCGCCGCCCCGCGGCCCGCGGTCTATTGGACGGCCATCGTGGCGGCGGAGTTGTGTCTGTTCGCCTCTACGGGCCCGATCAACTCGGCGATCGTCAACGTGGTTTCGCCGCACATGCGGGCCACTGCGGTGGCCTTGAGTATCTTCACGATTCACCTCCTGGGCGACGTTCCCTCCCCGTCTCTCGTCGGCGTCCTGTCGGACACTCGCTCGCTGGGCGAAGCCGTGCTGATCATTCCGCTGGCCGTGCTCGTGGGAGGGATGATCTGGACCTACGCGGCCTGGCGGGGAGGACGCGCCGGCGGCGAGCCGTCGCCGTGAGGGGGTTGTTCCGGGCGCTGTTCGGTCTGATCCTGCGCATCTTCTTCCGCCGCATCGAAGTTTCGGGCGTCGAGCACGTCCCCCGCAGCGGTCCCGTGATCTTCGTCCTGAACCACCCGAGTGGGTTGATCGATCCCGCGTTCCTGCTGTGCCTCGCCCCCCGGCGCATCTCGCTCCTCGCCAAGGCACCGCTGTTCCGGATGCCGGTGATCGGATTCTTCTGTCGCGCGTTCGAGGCGATCCCCGTACACCGCCGTCAAGACGCGGGCTCAGACCCCTCGCAGAACCGCGAGACGTTCGACACGGCGCGTGGCGTGCTCGCGCGCGGGGGTGCGATCGCGATCTTCCCGGAAGGCGCGTCGCACTCGGACCCCAAGCTACGGCCGCTCAAGACCGGCGCGGCGCGGATCGCGTTCGGGGCGGCGCGAGGATTGTCGGAGTCGGCGCCGCTTCGGGTCGTGCCGGCCGGCTTGTACTACCGGGCGAAGCACATCTTCCGGAGCGCGGCGCTGCTGTATTTCGGGGAGCCGTTCGCCGTGGCACCGGTGGCGCTCGAGCCGGGCGAAGAGCCGCCGGCGGGGCCCGTGCGCGAGCTGACGGCCCGCATCGAGCAAGCGCTGGCCGCCGTGACCCTCCAGGCGGAGCAGGCGGAGGCGCACGCGCTGGTCGACCGGGCGCAGCGCATCGTGAGTGCGCAGGACGACGCGCCGGCGAGTCCACGGTCCCTCGCGGACGAGTTTGCGCTGCGGCGCCGCTTGCTGGCGGCATACGACGTCGTGCGGGCGCAGTGGCCGGAGCGGTTCGCGGCTCTGGCGACCCGGATCGACCGCTACGAAGCCGCGCTTTCTGTGGCGGGGCTCGATCCGCGGCAGCTCGCGCCCGGCCGCTTCACGCCCGGCCGCGTGGCCGGGTACGTCGGCAAGGCGGCGCTCGTGCTGGTGCTGCTCCTGCCCGCCGCGCTGGTCGGCGTCGCGGTGCATTATCCGGCGTACCGGACGGTCGGGTTCGTCGCGACAGGTATGGCCCAGGGAGCGGAGGACGCGCTCGCGAGTATCAAGGTCCTCGCGGCGATGCTGCTCTTTCCCCTCACCTGGGGCGGCGTGGCCGCGGCCGTCTGGCTGCGGTGGGGTGTGGAGGCGGGACTGCTGGCCTTCGCGGTCGTGCCGCTCACCGCGTACGCCGCACTGGTGTTCTTCGAGCGGCTCGACCGCATCATCGGCGGGGCGCGGGCGCTCAGTCTGTTTGTGTTCCGGCGCTGGGCGTTCCTGCAGCTGTTGGCCGAGCGCAAGGGAATTCGCGAAGAAATCCTGGCGCTCGGCCGGGAGATCGGGGCGGTGTAGCCGGGTGCGAACGTCAGGGCGGGGTGAGGTGGAGCGTGCCGTCCCAATCGAGTGTCATCCGTGGCAGCCCGCGCCGGACGACGGCATGCGAGCGGACGTCGAGCAGCGGCTCCAGAGTGGCGGCCGAGCTCCACGGCGGCAGCTCGAGCGCCGCGCGACACGCGTCGTAGACCCGCCGCCGTAGCTCGAGGACGTACGCGGCGTCGGCGCCGCCCCGGAGCGAGGATTCGAAGGCGCTCGCCGGCACGCCTGCCGCCGCGGCGCCCCGGCCCAGGGCGCCCAGGCCCACGAGCCGGGCCGCGAGATCGGCGGCGCTGCGATCGCTCTGGTTGTAGACGATGCGGCGCCGCGGTCCGGCGGTTCCGAGCGTATCGCGCCCCGCCGCCACGCCGCACGACTGGAGATCGGTGAACCAGAAGCGGCCGGGACCGGTCCATTCGGCCGGGCGAGCGTCCCCGTGCACCGCCTCGCGGAGGCTCTCCAGGCTGAGGTCAGCGACCACGGGCTTATCCCGCTTTGGGGCGAGCAGGACGTACGTCCGGTTCCATTCGAGGGGGACGTCGACGTACCCAGGCAGCGTCCTCGCGTACTCGAGCGCCGCCGGGTCGTCCGTCATGAGCACTCCGGCTTCGCCGTCGAGCGCGTCTCGGGCGGCGCTCGCCGGCACCGTGGCGATCTTCACGACAGGTTGCCCGGTCCGCGCCATCGGCTGGGCCACGAGCACGTCCGGGGAGGCGGGATCGCCGCTCGTCATCCAGTAGCGGCCGGTTCCGATCGGCCAGCCGCCGCCGGGCGCGGGCTTCGTGACCGCCAGCGCCTGGTCCGCCAGCCGCCGGAACGGCGCAGCGGACGCCGGTATGGTGAAGCTGCGGTCGCCGCTGACGGTGAGGCTGGCCGCGAGCGTCGCGTCGCGTGACCGCCACGAGGCCAGGACGTCGCGCGCCGTGACCGGCGCCCCGTCCCAGAATCGCGCGTTGTCGCGCAGCGTGAAGGCCCAACGGTCTCCCGGTGCTTGCTCCCAGGCCGCGGCGAGGCCGGGCAGCGCCCGTCCCTGGCAGTCCACCCGGATCAACGATTCGTACAGCTGGCCGAATACCAGTCGCTCCGCGTCGTTGCGGGGCAGGGGAGCGTGTTTCGGGTCGACGGGGTCGGTGACGGCGAGGGTAACCGTGTCGCGAGCCGCCGCCCGACCGGCCGCGATCGTGCACGTGGTGTCTCCGGGAGCCGGTGCGGGTGGGGGGAGGGGAAGCTCCGCGCGGGGCGCGCCTGCTCGGCAGGCTGCCGCGAAGAAAGCGACGAGGACGATCCGGCGGTGTTGGGGGATCATTGGTCTCGGGCTCCGGGGGAGGCTTTCGAACGATACTCAGGGCAGGGAGCCCCGAGCCAGGGCCGCGGCTAGGCGCGCCGCTTCCGGTCCATCAGCGCCAGCACGTTCCCCTCGGAGTCGCGGAACTCCGCCAGCCAGAGCTCGTAGTCCGCCGCCCGGTGGACGAGGTGTGGCTCGGTAATGAACTGTACGGCGCGCTCACGTAGCGTCGCGTGCGCAGCTGCGATGTCGGGCACGAGGTAATAGATGGTCGATGCGGGGTGGTCGAGTTCGGGGGCCTCGGGAACACCGAGCAGGAGGGTCGTGGTGCCGCATTGGAAGAATGCCATCTGGGGGGGTGCTTGGAAGAGAAACTGCATGCCGAGGGTGTCGCGATAGAAGCGGACGGCGCGGTCGAGATCGCGGGCGCGAACGAAGATCTGGCCGATGCTGGAGAGGCCGAATTGTTGGGTGGCGGCAGTCATAATGCTGGCTCCTGTTGAGTGAGACAATGCAGTGTCCCCAGCCCCCACACCAGATCCACCGCGTGAATTCCCACCACCGTCCGGTCCTTGATCAGCTCCGCAAGAACGCCGAGTGCGACGTGGTCCCTTGGGTCGTTGAAGGTCGGCACCAGTACGGCGCCGTTCGCGATGTAAAAGTTCGCGTAACTCGCGGGCAGGCGCTGGCCGTCGAAGTACAGCGGCGCCGGCATCGGCAGATCGACCACCTCGATCTTGGACCCGTCCTCGAGTCGCATCCCCTGCAGTCGCTCGCGGTTCTCCTCGAGCGGTCGATAGTTTGCATCCCGCGGGTCCGTCTCCCGGGACAGCACGACAGTGCGCGGATTGACGAAGCGGCACAGGTCGTCGACGTGGCCGTGGGTGTCGTCGCCCGCGATCCCAGTCCCCAGCCACAGGACATTGGTCACGCCCAGCTGGTCGCGCAGCACCGCTTCCAGCTCGCCGCGACCGAGCCCTGGGTTTCGGACCTGCACCGTGGAATCGAGCAGGCACTCCTCGGTGGTGAGCAGGGTGCCGCGACCGTTCACATCGATGCTGCCGCCTTCGAGCACGACGTCGCGCGCGCCGGCGCGCGCACGAAACAGGTGCATTTTGAGCTTCGCGGCCGCGCGCTCCGGAATGCGGGCATCCTTCTGCCAGTCGCCGTACTTGGCCCAGGCGTTGAACTGGAACCGTACGATCGCGACCTCGGGCCGTGGCGCGGCCCGGCGCACGAACAGGGGCCCGAAATCGCGAGTCCAGCCACGATTCGTGGGAAGCCGGTAGAACTCCACTCGTGCGAGATCGACGCCCACACGCTCGAGCACGCGCCGCGCCTGCCGCTCGTACCCGGCGGAGTTCACGAGGATACAGACGATTTCACCGGGGGCGAGCGCGCGGACGATCTCGCCGTACACCCAGGGGATCGGCGCAAACTTGCCGGGCCAGTCGCTGGCGTTATGGGGCCATCCGAGCCACGTGGCGCGATGCGGCTCCCACTCGGCAGGCATACGGAAGCCGAGGGCGGCCGGGGTGTCGGCGCGGGGGAGCGGAGGGGGCACTACGGATGGTCGTCGAGGAAACGACTGCCGATGCCGGCGTAGGCGTCGATCCGGCGGTCCCGCAGGAAGGGCCAGCCGCGCCGGACTTCCTCGATGCGCGCGAGATCGACCTCACCCACCAGGATCGCCTCGCGGTCGTTGGGCGCCTCGGCCACGATGGCGCCGAACGGATCGGCCAGAAACGACGAGCCCCAGAACTCGATGCCGTCGCCTTCGCCACCGCTGAGGCGCTCGAAGCCGACCCGGTTCACGGCGGCGACGTAGCAGCCGTTGGCGATCGCGTGGCTGCGCTGGATCGTGCGCCAGGCGTCGAGCTGCTGGGCCCCGTGGCTCGCCTTTTCCTTCGGATGCCAGCCGATCGCCGTCGGGTAGAACAGCACGTTGGCGCCCTGGAGCGCCGTGAGGCGCGCGCCTTCGGGATACCACTGGTCCCAGCACACGAGCGTCCCGATCCGTCCCACGCGCGTGTCGAACGCACGAAAGCCCAGGTCGCCGGGAGTGAAATAGAACTTCTCGTAGTAGGCCGGATCGTCGGGGATGTGCATCTTGCGGTAGGTCCCGACCACACGCCCGTCGGCGTCGATCACCGCGGCGCTGTTGTGGTAGAGACCCGCGGCGCGGCGCTCGAACACGGGCGCGATCACCACGACCCCCGCATGTTTCGCCGCCTTCCCCAGCGCCTCCGTGCTCGGCCCCGGAATGGGCTCGGCCAGATCGAACAGCTCGGGATCCTCGCGCTGGGCGAAGTACTGCGACCGGAACAGCTCCGGGAGGCAGACGAGCTGCGCGCCGGCGGCGGCGGCCTCCGAGATCTTGGCAACGGCCTTCGTGAGGTTGGCGTCTGGATTTGCGGACATCGCCATCTGCACCAGGCCGACTTGGTACCGCGCCGGAGGCCGGGGATCGGTCATGGGGGAGAACTCTACTACGTTCCGGTCGTGACCGCACGCGTCAGGGAGTGCGGACTTCGAACTCCGCTTCGACGCCGTAGTCGGCGATTCCGCAAAGGGTCACGTGGGCGAGGTATCGGCCGGGGCGCGGTGCCGCCTCGGGGGGGATGGAGACGAACTGCCGGTACACGCCCCCCAGCCGGATCATGATCCGCTCGGGGGCGCGGGTCGGGCCGGGGAGGGACTTGCGCCACCAGGCTTTATCGCCTGTGTGCCGCACCCCCGCGCACAGGACCTCGTTGGTGGGGAGCATGAAGTCGAGCTCGGTCTGTCCGTGATTCAAGATCGTGTACATCAGCAGCGGTTGGACGCCGCTCGCGCGGCCGTCGGACAGACGCCATGTGAAGCGGTTGGGAATGGCGGCCAGCGTCACGACCGCCATCTGATTGAACGACAGGTGCACCGTAGCCCGGCGGAGGCCCTCCGGCTCGACCTCCTCGAGGCGCTCGACCTGGATCACCGCCTCTGCGGGCCCGAGCGCCACCTGGCCTATGGCTGTCACGAACTGGTGCTCCAGCCGCCGCCACCGGGCGTCGTCGCCGCGGGCCGTGAGCCAGTTGGCCCGACGCCCTTCCACCACCAGGGGATCCGGGAGCAGAAGCCCCCAGCCGCCCGAGTCGGCCGGCTCCAGGAAGCCACGGACGGCGACGGCCGTGTCCTGTCTCGCCTGGCCGACGGATCGGACGGGAAGGGACACGAGCAGGATAAGTGACAGGCGAGCGGCGCGCAGGACTATTTCTCGAGTCGGTAGCCGGCCTTGCGAACGGTGAGAATGTGCTGCGGCGCCGCGGGATCGGTCTCGAGCTTGCGGCGCAGCTCGGCCACGTGGGTGTCCACGGTGCGGCTCAGCACGGCGGCGCTATACCCCCACACCTCCGTGAGGAGCTCCATGCGGCTCACCACGGCCCCATCGCGCCGCAGCAGCGCGAGCAGCAGGTCGAATTCCTTCGGCGTGAGCGCCACCGGCTGGCCGCTCCGCAGGACGGTGCGGGAGGCGGGGATGACTTCCACGGCGCCGAACAGCTCGGGCTCTCCGGCGCCGTCTCCCGGCGGAGCGGTCCGCCGTAACAGCGCCTCGACACGCGCCAGCAGCTCGAGCACGCCGAACGGTTTCGTCACGTAGTCGTCCGCGCCCAGGCGCAGACCGCGAACCTTGTCGGCCTCCTCGCCACGCGCGGTGAGGATGAGGATGGGCATCCGACGCCCCTCGTCGCGCAGCGCGCGGAGGACGCGGTAGCCGTCCAGGCCCGGCAGCATCAGATCGAGAATGATCAGGTCGGGTCCGGCGTCACGGGCGCGTGCCAGCCCCTGGGTCCCGTCCTCGACCACCACGACGTCGTAGCCCTCGATCTCGAGGTTGTTGCGCAAACCGTACGCGAGATCGGCATTATCCTCGACCACGAGGATGCGCGTCATGCCGTCGCTCCCGCGTCAGCCTGCAGGGGCCCGGCGCCCCGTGCGGCGTGGACCAGCGGCTCGAGCGGCAGCTCGATCACGAAGCGGCCCCCCCCTCCCGAGCAGGGCGAGTCCTCGGCCCAGGCGCGACCGCCGTGCAGCGCCACCAGCTCGCGCACGACGGACAGGCCGATGCCCGTGCCCGCCACGGCCGAGCCGCGGTCGCGCTCGAGCCGCCAGAAGCGGTCCCAGATGCGCTCGCGGTCGGCTGCCGGAATGCCCGGACCCTGGTCGTCCACGCATATGCGCGCCCGGCC
>WNGD01001245.1_pt1 | contig 27799 bp, 29 predicted proteins | sample 5400671 | NCBI WGS metagenome assembly WNGD01 (sample SAMN13153369, study PRJNA577476) | soil metagenome | isolation source: 40 cm soil or saprolite under grassland replicate 2 | place: USA:California | collected 2016-06-15
CCAGGCCTACGAGCAAGCAGCAAAAGGACACACGCGGGGCAAGATTGTCCTGCGGGTGAGGGATTCATGATCCTTCTCTGGAATTCTGTGAGTACGACATGCCTCAGGCTCCTGGGCAATTTCTGCGGGTCTGTACTAGTCCCTTTTGGTGAAAGCCATTTGCTTGAAGTGAGGGGAGAACGGCTTGGACCCAATAACACTTTTGTCAGTGAGCAAATAGGAGACCATTTCAAAGTGGGGGTTAGCTTGATGTGGTCTTCTGCTCAGTTGCTGGCTCATACAACAGGGGGACGACATCATTTCTACCAAGCGATCAGTATGCCCCCGCTTTGGAAAGGTCTCCTACTCAAACTTAGTAGACTCCCTCGATGCCTTGTTTTTGCGTTGTAAACATACTCACGACGATACGTTTCAATGCGCGTTTTCATAATTGTAGCGCCCACAACTCTCATCTCAAAGAGCAGATAGTCTTTAAGTATATTTGGAAGGCTAGGATACCATATGTGATAGAAGTAGCGCCTTGCCCTGAGAAACGAGGGATGCTGCTTGAAGACACCTCTCGTTTCTCAGGGCATGGCCAGAGATCTCTCACTGATCGCAACAGAGAGAACCTCTTTCCCCAGTCTTTAAACAAAGGCGATGATAGCTGCAATAATGAGCCCTGTCACCACTGAGAGCGCCGTTCCGATCAGAAACCCTTTGAAGTGCATCGCATAGTTTTTGTACCCGGCCATGCCTTCCGTTCCCGGCAGGACGGCAAATCGTGGCGTAATGGTGCAGAAGACGAGCCAATCGAGAATGAGCCAGTCTACGAGATTAAAGACAAACACGACGCCAAAGGCACTCAAGAAGATCTCAAGAAAACCAGCGTGTGCCGCTTTTGCCGAGAGCGCTGAGGCGGTTGGGAAACCGATCAACAGCAGCCAAAAAGGCAGACCCCAGTAGAGCGTCTGACGCTTTTCCTCGCGAGTTTTCGGAGGAACTGCTGCTTGAACGTCCTTGGGATAATCCTGAAGCATGAGGCGTGGATTCACCGCGATCATGCCGAGCAACACGGCTGAAATCAGCACTGATCCTGCTATTCCATAGATGAGGATAGTTGAGAGGGTGTTCATGATTCCTCATTTCTCGGCTCCCGCACGGAGCCTCTTCTGCTTAGAGATGACCACCAAAGAACGTTTGCCACAGCAGATAGAGATTCAAGACCACGATAATGGCGGCAACCAGACTGGCCACGAGTGTTGTCAGGCGATGATTGACCAATTCCTCCATCAGATCTCGTCGGCGCGTAAAGAGCACCAGCGGGATCAGCGCGAAAGGAATGCCAAAGGAGAGCACGACCTGGCTGATGACCAGCGTTCTGGTCGGATCAAGACCCAGAGCAATCACCACGAGTGCTGGCACCATCGTCACCAGGCGACGTACCCAGAGCGGGATGCGCACATGTAAGAACCCTTGCATGATCACCTGTCCGGCCATGGTTCCCACCGTCGAAGAGGAGAGTCCAGAAGCGAGCAGCGAAATGGCAAAGACGATGCTGGCGGCACTGCCGAGCAGGGGGGTCAGGGTGCGATAGGCTTCTTCAATACTGGCAACGGTGAAGAGGCCATTGGTGTAAAAGGTGGAGGAGGCCATCACCAGCATCGAAAGATTAATGACTCCGGCCAAACTCATGGCGATGGCGACATCCACGAGCTGAAAACGATACAGACGACGCAGTTGCTTGGGGTTATGGGTCACAATGCGATGCTGTGTCAGGGAAGAATGCAGAAAAATGACATGGGGCATCACGGTCGCCCCGAGAATGCCAACAGCGAGCAGCACGCTTTCTGTCCCACTGAACTGAGGGGTGACAGCATGCAGTCCAATCTGACCCCAATCAGGACGGTCGAGGATGGTTTCGATCAGGTAACAGAGGGCAATCACCCCAACAAGCGCAGCAATCACGGCCTCCAAGGGGCGGAAGCCATAGCGCTGCAAAGCCAGGATCACAAAGGTGGTGACCCCCGTGAGGATGCCTGCTAGCAGCAGTGGCAGATGAAACAGCAGATTGAAGCCAAGGGCCGCCCCCAGGAACTCGGCGAGGTCGGTTGCCATCGCCACAATTTCCGTGATTCCCCACATAGCCCAGACGACCGGGCGTGGAAACTGCTCCCGACACACCTCGGCTAAGTTCTTGCCTGTCGCGATCCCCAGTTTCGCGGAAAGCGACTGAATGAGCATCGCCATCAGATTACTGGCAATGATAACCCAGACGAGCAAGTAGCCAAACTCCGCGCCGCCCTGGATGTTGGTGGCAAAATTGCCGGGATCAATGTAGGCCACGCAGGCGATAAAGGCAGGCCCCAGAAAGGGCAGAAGATGGGCGAGGCTGCTTCGGGCCTGCCGTCCCTGCAAGATGGTGTGAGCCGCTGTGACGGTGCTGCGATCTGCCGGGAGCGGTGCCTCGATGATGGGGTGTGGTCCGGTTTCACGCAATGACGAGATACGTGCCATGAACAGGTTCCTCTCATGCTTCTTGCTATGTTTACCTGTGTGCCAGTTCCCCCACCTCACTGGGTGTGACCAGGATCTGTTGGGCCAGCTCTGGTCCAAGCAGATGCTCGGTCGCCTGGTCCTCCGAACCTACGCGCAGACGCAAGGGACCCCCGAAAGGCGTTCGTTCGAGGACCTGCACGCGGCTCCCGGGGTACAAGCCGAGCTGCCCCAGGTAGCGCAGCTTTTCTGGGTCCTGGTCGATGATCCGCGACACGATGGCTGGCTGCCCCTCTCTGAGTGCTCGCAGTGGAGAGCCTGGGGAACTCATGATCACTCCGTCTTTACTGGGGATCGGATCGCCATGCGGATCAACGGTGGGATGGCCCAGCAACGCATCGAGCTTGTCTTCAAACTCTTCAGAGATGACATGCTCTAACCGCTCTGCCTCTGCGTGTACCTGATCCCACCGGTAGCCGAGCTGGCGTGCTAAGTACAGTTCGAGCAAGCGATGGTGTCGAATCACTTCCATCGCTCTGCGTTCCCCGAGTGGGGTCAGGTGGACCCCATGGTAAGGCACATGTTCGACCCACCCTGCTGCCGCAAAATCTTTAAACAGCATGGTGACGGTCGCATCACTGGTCCCTAACTGCTTGCTCACGGCAGAGGTGGAGACTTTCTGCCCGCGTTCCTGCATGCCATAGATCACTTTCAAGCAATCGCTGATCCGCGGGGCGAGGTCCTGAATGGGCTCGTTCATCGTTGCTTCTCCCGCACTAATTTTTATCTCTCTAAAAATTATTTTTATAAAATTAATTTTATCATTACATAAAACAAAAAGCAAGGGGAAGAAAAATCAGAAGGAGGTGAAGCAAAGCAACAGGACAGCCTGCTTCTCCACCGATGGCGGCAAGCAGACGGAAAAGTAAGCGCATGGACGCCTCGTGCAGCAGCAGCAATGAGGAAGAAGAGGCACACCAGCGATGCAAGGCGTCGCTGTGTGCCTCCTGTTCTGGGAGGTGTCCGTCTTATCGCTCTCGCTTCCGGCTTCCACGAGGAGCAAGCGTGATCGTTTGGACTGCTGGCTTTAACCCATCAGATGATCCACAGCACTCCTGGTTGCCACATCCACAGGTTTCCTTCCCCTCGACTGCTGGTGACACGTCAGGCGTCGTTGGAGCGGGTGGGATGACTGCCGTGTTTGGGAGCTTCTGACGGAGCAGCCGTGACGAATTGGCAAGGATCCCCAGATCGGGCAGGGATTGTGCCGCAGCAGCCAGAATAGGCGGTAAGATGCCAAACGCGGCGAGCGAGAGGCCAACCAGGTTGTAGAGGATCGTAAAGGATAGATTCATCTTCACGACCCGCATGGTCCGTTTCGCAATCGTGAACAGATCCGGGACAAGCCGCCAATCTTCCCGCATCAGCGCTGCATGCGCGGCTTCCAGAGCGATATCCGTTCCCATGACGCCCATCGCAATGCCTACATCCGCTTGTGCAAGAGCCGGCGCGTCGTTGACGCCATCACCGACCATGACGACGATCTGCCCCTGCGCCTGGTACTCTTTGACGATGCGGATCTTGTCTTCTGGCAGGAGTTCCGCACGGTAGCTCATCCCAAGCGTGGAGGCCTGAGCCTGGGCCGTGCGCTCATGATCGCCGGTCAGCAGCTCGACCCGTCTCACACCGAGTGCGCGGCACCGCGCAAGCGCGGCAGGGACCTCCGGGCGTAAGGTGTCAGAGGCTGCAAGCACCCCCACCAGCTCGTTTGCACACTCGACGAACAGCAAGGTCTTGCCTTGCGCCTGGAGGGCAGTCGCAACGGGGAGGGATGCGCCTTGTGGAAGCATCCGCGCATTGCCAACGCGCACCGCAACGCCATCGACGTTGGCTCGAACACCATGCCCCGGAACGGCTTCAAACTGCTCTGGCTCGGATACCGTGAGGTGGGAAGCCGATGCGTGTTGCCTGACGGCCTCAGCTAAGGGGTGTTCGGAATAGCGCTCGGCACTTGCCGAGAGCCGAAGGACCTCCGTCTCGGAATACCCGGGAAGCGCGATCACATCGGTGATCTGCGGTCGGCCAGAGGTCACCGTCCCGGTCTTATCGATGAGGAGCACATCGGCCCGCGAGAGCAACTCCAGGTACTTGCCACCTTTGATGAGGAGACCACGTGAGGCGGCAGCGCCAATGGAGGCCAGCATCGCAATGGGCGTGGCCAGGGCAAAGGAACAGGAACAGGCCACGACCAGGACCGCCGCAGCGGAGAGGGGGTTTCGACTCAGAACAAGCGTGCCCAGAGCAATCGCCGCCACCACTGGCAGGAAGTATGCTGAGAAGCGATCGGCGATCCGTTGGACGGGAGCGCGGTGGGCCTCGGCTTCCTCGACCATCGTGATCACGCGCCCGAAGGTGGTGTCTGCTCCGACGTGGCTCACACGCACCCGGATGCTCCCCAGTTGCGCCAGGGTCGCAGCAAAGACGTGACTGCCAGCATCCACCTCGACGGGAAGCGACTCGCCAGTAATGGCCGCCTGATTGACTGTGGCTTGCCCACTGGTCACGTCCCCATCAACAGGAATGGATTCGCCTGGCCGGACAATCACCGTCTCACCCACGTGAACCTCTTCGATAGGAACCACCTGCTCTCCACCATTGCGCTCTACTCGCGCCGTGTGTGGAGCAAGGGCCGTGAGCCGTTTGACGGCTCGACGTGAACGCTCAGTGGTAAAGTGTTCGGCATAGTCGCCTATCCGCATGAAGAAGACGATGACCGCGGCAGTGGGCCACTGCCCAACGGCGAGGGCTGCCACGACTCCCAGACTCATCAGCGTATGGGAGATGACCTGGCGACGCAGTGCTGTACGGATGACATTCCAGAAGATGGGGTACCCTGCAAGCAGGACCAGGCCCCATCCGAGGTACCAGGGCACCAGGTCGGTGACTTGTTCAAACAGGCCGAGCCACTCACCCGCGATCACCACGAGCAGCACGGCCCCAAAGACCAACCCAAAGAGCGTCAGCATGGGACGGGTAAAGGAAACGAGAGACCGGGAGGACGTTGCTGCTTCTCCACCTGGGGGAACATCAGGAACGGTGTAGCCTGCGCCTTCCACGGCACGGCGAATGGTGGGGAGATCGACCTGTGCCGGGTCAACCTGGAGCACGGCCTTTGCAGAGGACAAGAGCACGCGCACGTCCTCGACTCCTGGAAGGGCAGCGAGGGCACGTTGCACATGCTCTGTGCATTCGGCACAGTCCATCCCCGCGACCTGCACTTCTAGCTGGGTTCGAGCCATTTACCACCGCTCCTTTCCATCCGTCTGCATCGGCTCGTAACGGGTACATTCGTAGACGCCCCGTGCCACCTCAAAGAGCAGCTCATCGACCAGCGCCAGCAAGGTGGCGACCCGTGTATCGCTGAGTTGGTAGCGCGTATAGCGACCCTGCGGGCTGGAGACAACGAGATCGCAATCGGATAGACAGCGCAAATGGTTGGACACATTCGATTGACTGAGGCCGGTTTTCTCCACGATGGTCCCCACGGTCAGCGGCCCATCGCGCAGCGCCTCTAAGATCGAGAGACGCGACATATCGGAAAAGCCACGAAAGAGCTTGGCTTTGAGCGCTGTGGCCTGAGGAGCTTGCGTGAGCATCGAAAGTCTCCTTCACACAATTACATCATTACTTGGTGATATGATAATGTGAAAGTTCACACGTGTCAAGGGGGCACGTTGTTTGCTTTTCCCTCAACACCTTTTCAAGAGAGCGGCGAAACCTCGCCAATGATCTGTCCGATAGAGTTGGAGTATCATTGTCACTTCTTCACCCCCAATCTCTCCGATTTGGACAGACGTTTGATTGCTTTTTCCCAGGTAATTCGTCGTGAAACAGGCTGAGAATGTAAGCTGGCGTACTAAGCCGTAACATGCTTGACGTCTGTGGGTAGTCGTCGTGAAGAAAATCCCGTGGCGTTTGGCAAAAGGCGGCAAGGGAGTGGGCACAACGTGCAACGTCTCCGGCCCGCATGGGCCGGAGACGTTTCTCTTCAGACCTTGATCGCAGTCAAGAGTCGAGCATGGGTGAAGGCAGGATCACAGAGGTCGCCGGAGTCCTCCAGACACCACCACTCACCAAGGACGGCCTGAACCAATCCCCACCCGCGCACGCGCGCACGATCCATCTGCAGCTCTTTGGCTAGTTGGTCCACGCGGCGGGCGAGGAGGCGAGCGAGTTGGTGGCTGGAGAGATGCTCAGGCAGCGCATTGCGTACCACCTCGCCCACCTCGTAGGCAGGTTCGCCGATCAGCCCCTTGGGATCAATCGCTAACCAGGGCTCTCGCTCTGCTGCCAAGATATTGTCGTGGTGGAGGTCCCCATGCAGCAGCACCGGTTCGGCCATCGAGGTGCTCAGTTCGGAAAAAAGCGTTTCCGCCTCCTCAAGCAAAGCTGGTGGGAAGGGACCGCTCCCGCCTCCGTAGTGCCGACGCAAATGGCCGAACCCTGCTCCCCAGTCAACGACCGACGGGAACGGATGACCCTGTGGCACCGGTCGCCACAGCTGGCGCATGACGGTCGCCGCAATGGAGGTCGCTTGTTCATCGTCTGCGACGCAACTCAACGGCGTACCTGGCTGCAGGCGCTCCAGTAAGAGCACCTCGGTGCTCGGATCGCCTGCAAGCAACTGCACCGTCCCGCGACCAGCGAAGAGTCGGAGTGCCTCCGCTTCTTGCACGAACTCGCCGGTGGGCGCACACACCTTCACGACCAGCGCTGCGCCATCGGCGCGCACCTCAGGAGCGACGTAATGGGGGGACTGGGTGGGAAACCGCATGCCAATGCTGAGTCCCCAGCGCTGTTCGCAGGTAGCGAGAAGAGCAGGCAAACGGTCGAGCCAAGCCCGGCCCTTGTCTTCTCCATGATCGATCAGCATGGTGAGAGAGGCCTCCTTTCTCCTTTAGCGGCGAGCGGGATCATACCGCTCTCCCTGGGCATTGACGCGCACAAAGGGAGGCTCGATGTCCAGGGCGGTCAGCAGCTGATAGCGATGGGGACGCCGGAAGGCATTCCCCCCTGTGTGACGGAGGCGGTAGCTGCGCAGAGCATCCAGGTCGAAGGTCGCCAGATAGATCCCTTCGCTCTCCCCGGCTTCGACGAGTAGCATATCGCGCGTGCGCCCGTGTTCATCTTCGCTGATGCCATCCAGGGCCATCGAGTGCCCGTTGTTCTGAGGTGCAGCGTAATTGGTCATCGCCAGTCCGACCACATTTTCGTAGGCGCGTGTGCGGAATTGCATCAGGCTATTGCTGTTCAACTGGCAGGCGTTGGGAACCAGGATGATCTCGGCACCTTTGAGCATGAGGATGCGGGCGCTTTCCGGGAATTCGCGGTCGTAGCAAATCATGGCTCCAATCTTGACCGTGCCTTGCTCCATCTCTAACGGACAGACCGAAAAATGGTCGCCAGGCGAAAGCGCCGCTTCAACCGCATCAAAGTCGCAGGTATGCACCTTGGCATAGGTCAGGGCGATGTTCCCGTGCCGGTCAATCAGCGACATGGCATTGCGCGGTGCCCCCGGCCACTGCTCCAGATTGGTGAGCGCAATCGCCATCTGGAGTTCTTTGGCCAGTGCCTGAAAATGGGTCATGAAGGGAGCGTCCCGGCGAATGGCCTGTCCTTGCCACAGCACAGAGGGACTGGGAGCTACGACTGGAGCAGGTGCCATCGGCCAGCGCTCTGGCGCCTGCCAGAGGTCAGGAGTGCCCGGTGGAGGTGGATTCGCCGGAGTAAAGCCAATATTCCACATTTCGGGGAAGAGGGCCAGATCTGCTCCCATGGCACGCGCACGTCGGCAGAAGGCTTCACCTTTCGCCTGATTCGCGGTCTGATCATGTCCGCAGTGAGTCATCTGAAGCAGGGCTATCGTGAGCTTCACAGTTCACCATCCTTTCTGAGGAGTCCTGACGAACCATGCTGTCATGTGTCTGGACCAGTATGCGTGACGACAAAAGAGGTCCCCAGAGGAGGAGCACGGCAACAGGAAAAAACCCCAGGTGCAGGTGGGCAAGCGAGGGAGGAGAAGAGCGCTCTGCATGCAGGAAACGACAGCTCATCTGCACAAGCACAAATGAGAAAGGTCAGGCCTAAAGAGAGAATCGATGTCCGCTTGCCAGAGCGTCAATAGTGATGGCACATCATTAATACCCCTTGTTGCGAGAAGGACACGTACGAGTAGTTGCTTTGTACCGAATATACGATACAGAGGAACAGCGAGTCAAGGAGCAGAGGGAGCATAGAGTGTGTCAGCAGTGCTCACACCTCTCAAAGAGCTGCTCGCTCCGTGCCTGTTACCAGCTCTCGCATTCCCTCCGCCTGAATGTTCAATTCTGGAATGGGCAATTGGATCGCTTCAGTTCTCTTCCATTTTTTCCCAGATGCATGCAGATCCTGCTGTCACGACGAAGGATCGACGATATGGTGAGAAGGAGTACGGTGAGTTTCTTCCGGTGAGAGGCCAGCATCCTCTCGTTTTCAGCTCCTCTGCTCTCTCTTCTGTGTCACGCTCATTCCCTCCTGGTGCGAGGAACCATGATCTCAGCAACGCTCAACGCTCGTTTTGACGCTGAGCTGTGGTCTCATACCGCTTCCTGCTCGTTGCTTTGTATCCTCAGAACCGGAAGAGCGGGACAGCATAGCGATTCAGGTAGACCAGCCAGTTGAAGTAGATCATCACTCCCACCAGAATCAGCACGACCCCCGTGCCGATTTCAATCTTGCCCAGATGAGGCTTCAGCCACTTCAAGAGCTTGCTGAATTGGTCAAGACCGAGGCCGAGCAGCAGGAATGGCACTCCCATGCCGAGCGAGTAGAACAGCAGCAGCAGGACCCCTTGTCGAAGTGTTCCAGCCGTGGCGGCCAGGCCAAGGATCGAACCCAGCAAGAGACTAATACAGGGTGTCCAGCCAATGGCAAAGATGATACCGATGAGCAATGAGGCCACATAACTGGGACGACTGGGATGAAATGCAAATCGCTTTTGAAAGGTCAGCAACGGCAACTTCAGAATGCCTATCAGGTACAGGCCGATGAGCACGAGGAGGACGCCACCGATCTGACGTAGTTGGAACTGGTATGCACGGAGAAGATTGCCCAATGCGCTGGCCGTCGCGCCCAGCGCTACAAAGGCGAGCGTAAAGCCAAGTACAAACATGACCGCATGCAGGAAGGTGATGAAGCGTGCAGGACGATCATCCTGCCCACCTGCGGATTGCGAGACGCTCTGTCCGACCAGTTGCGCCAGGAAGATAGGGACCAGCGGTAACATGCAGGGCGAGAGGAAGGATACCAGTCCGGCGCCAAAAGCCAGGCCAAAGCTCAACTGCGATGAATCCATACCGTTTTGCATCTCCCGGTAGTTGTTCTTGCTTTACTATATATCAATCATGTCACCTGCTCAAGGACAAGTACACTGTTCCCTGCATAGCCTGTTCCCATGCTCGTCTTGACGTTCAAATAGCAGTACCATGGCCGGTATATGCTGCCACGGGAATCGCTAGAGACCATTCCAATTGAAGTTGGTATCGGGCTTTACCCCTGGACTATTATATGCCAAGGTGATCAGCGTATGCGCTTGCAGCGGAATCGCATGAAAATCCCCTGTATACGGCTTCCCATTGACGTAGGCCTGCCAGCCATTTGTGAAATCTAACTGATCGGGATAGCCCAGTTGCGGGAATTTCGTTGCCCAGATGTCCAGAAAGTCCTTAAGGGTGGGGGAAACGCCATTTGGGGCCTCAATATGGATCACCCCGTCAGTGGTGTGCGTGTGGAGCCAATAGAAGCAAGATGGAGCGGATGGATCGCCTGCAATCCCGACATTGGCAGGGATGGAGACGCTCTGCCCATTGATGTAGACAGAGACGTGCGCATGAATGTGAAAGGCGCTTTGTTCCAGCTGATCACAGGAAATAGTGTCTATGGCGGGATAGGCAGGGTTCGCAGGTGTTTGGCTCTGGGAAATAACGAGATAGATGATGCCAGCGACAGCTAACACGACTGCAGCGATGATGCCGGCCGTGGTCATGCGCTTCATGCGAATAGTGCGCCGCCGCTCTACTTCACGCCGTTGCAGTTCCTCCTGGCGTCGTCCTTGCCGGGTGCGTTGACGCGTACTTTGCTTACTCATGGATCTGTCTCACCTTTCCACAAGCATGTCAAGATTGCTTGTGCGATCACCGAGGAGAGAGCCGATCACCATGGGAGTCTGGATCGTGACCGCTTCCCGGCTGCCCCAGAAGCATCTGGCCCGCCGCAGCCTTTCGTCGAACAACCCCCACAGGGATAGTTTGCTCAGTGCATTGCAATACTATTGACGATAGTACCTTTGACAATTGTATCACTCTCCCCTATACTATAGTCAAGAGTAGTACCGAAGTCAGACAACGCTTTGGAGGAATGATACGCATGCAATACATTTTATCTCTCCTGCCTGTGCTGGCCTGCCCGGTCGGCATGGGCCTCATGATGTGGCTGATCATGCGCCAGGGAAAAGAGCAAATGCCACCTGATGCTTCTCCGCAGCGGGAGGACAGGCCAGTGGCTTCTCCACGGGCCTCGCCTGTAACCTCGACACCCATGTCCTCGCAGCACACCTCTCCCTTCAAGGCCATCTGGGACTGTGTGCAGATGTGCCTGAACTGGAGAGTCCTGGTCGGGTTGGCGGTCGTGGGGCTGGTCGTTTGGGTCGTGGTGCCGCAGCTCGTGTTGGCGGCTCTGCCGCTGCTGCTCATAGTCGCGTGCCCGCTTTCTATGTTGGTGATGATAGGGAGGATGCGAGGGGGTCAGCCAGCACAAGCGAACCAGCTCCCTGCCGAGGGTCGAACTCGCGACGAGCACGTAACTGAGCTACGATCCCGCTTGTTGAGCGTCCAGGCAGAGCAGGAGGCCATCGCTCGCCAGATCGCCGAGATCGAGAGCCCCGAGCTCCCGGTCATGTCTGAGGCTGAGGCAGTCGCCCGTGGAGCTGACGAACGGAGCCGGACGATCAGGGAGAGGTAGCCGTTGGGGAAAAACAGAGGGCGTGATGCACTCAAGCACGTGTCTGGTGAAAGGAAATGACCATGCAGCATGCAGATGGTTTGCAGAAACTAACGCGAACTGCCTTTCTTGCCACTATAGCACTCGTGATCATGACCGCGACCGTCTGGGGCATCAGGCTATTTGCGCTGTCTCACAACCAGGCAGTCACGCAGTCAACGAACCCGGCGACCTATGCCATTGGTGGCTTTCCCATGACAGGTAAACTCGCGCCTGACTTCACCCTCACGGACCAGTTCGGTCACTCAGTCACGCTGTCTTCCCTGCGCGGGCACGAGGTCGTTCTGGCTTTCATCGACTCGCGGTGTAAGACCCTCTGTCCACTGACTGCTGAGATTATGTATAATGCCAAGGTTGCGCTGGGAGCCTCGGCGGCTAGCAGGGTTGAGCTGGTTGCCGTCAATGCCAATCCTACTGCCACCAGCGTCGTTACGGTGCAAGCCTGGTCTATCGCGCACGGGTTGTTGCATCAGTGGTTCTTCCTCACAGGCACGGCACAACAACTCTGGTCCGTCTACCACTCGTACAATGTAGCTGTCCAGGTGAACTCAGGCGGGCTCGTAGCGCATGATCCAATCACGTTCATCATAGACGCCCAGGGGCATGAGCGGCTCTATTTCGAGACGCTTGACTCAAGTAATAAGTCCGATCTTAGGGATCAAGAAATCGGGCTAGAGGCTGGAATGCGGCAGTGGCTACCGCAGCCATAGGAATCGAGTGAGCCACGGAATGATGAAACTGACAGGGAGATGTAGGAATGTTTCCTGTTGCCCCATGAAAGTTGTGAAACGGAATGAGTAGTAGCATTTTCTTTGGCGGCTCAGTGCTCGCTGCCGTGATCGCAGGTATGATCGCCCTGTTCGCGCCCTGTTGTATCTCGGTCATGCTCCCCGCCTACTTCGCGAGTTCTTTTCAGAACCGCCGCCTCCTGGTGGCGATGACCTTTCTCTTCGCCGCCGGGATCGCGACGGTTATCCTGCCGATTGCGATGGGAGCATCGGTGCTGCGGCAGCTCCTGACAGCCCAGCACACGGCTGTCTATATTACGGGGGGCCTGCTCATGCTGGCACTCGCGGGATATGTGCTGCTCGGCGGGCAGCTTCATCTCCCGATGCCGGGCCGACGGGCCGGGGGCAAAACCGGGGTCCTCAGCGTCTACTCGCTCGGCATCTTTTCCGGTGTAGCGAGTTCGTGCTGCGCGCCCGTGCTTGCTGGGGTGATCGCCCTCTCCAGTGCGGTTTCTTCGTTCTGGCTCGCGCTAGTGCTTGGCTCGGCCTATGTCTTCGGGATGGTCATTCCGCTGTTCGTCATCGCGCTGCTCTGGGACCGCTACGACTGGCGGGCAAGCCGCCTGTTCCGGCCCCGCGCATTCGCCTGGAGGTTGGGTCCTTTCACAAATACGCTCACCGCAACGAACCTGGCCAGCGGCATCTTGCTCGCGCTCATCGGGGGAGGTATGTTGTGGATCGGGCTGGCCTACTCTTCCATGCCGCCATTGGCGGACTGGCAGATACAACTGTCCGCGAGCCTGCAACATGTCGGCCAGGTCATGACCAACGCCCTCGCCTGGATTCCGAACTGGATGGGCGTGCTCATCTTCCTCGTCCTCCTTGGTGGGCTTGCCTGGTACGCGCTCAGGCAAATCGGGGCGCGAACAGACGATAGCAAGGAAGCGGCAGAAGCACCAGGAGTGAACGAAGCTGCTGAAACGGAAGGATCACAAGTAATACAGGAGGAGCCAGTTGAATACTAAGACAGCGCAGAACGAAAAGGGCAAGAAAGGCCCGGCACCATCAAAGAAAGCCCCATCACCGCGAAGAAGGATGGTGCGCAGGAGGCGGGGTCTCAGAGCTGGCATCATCGCCGTGATCGTCGTTGGAGTGGCAATCATCGCGCTGGGGGTAATCTTCTTTGTCAACAACTCGGGTGGGTCGCCCTCAAGCGGATCGCCCACGAGCGGGCCATCGACAGACACCAGCCTGGCTGGTAAATACGCCTTTCAGGTAGGAAGTCCAGGCGCAGGTTCGCAGGCCCCACCCATCACGCTCCCATCCACTGCTGGGGGTACGTTCGATCTCGCTTCGCTGCGCGGCAAGACCGTGCTGCTCTATTTCCAGGAAGGGCTTACCTGCCAACCCTGTTGGGACCAGCTCAAGGATATCCAGTCGCACATCGACCAGTTCCACGCGCTTGGCATCGATCAGGTCGTGAGTATTACGACCGATCCGCTGGGTGCGCTGCAACAGAAGGTGGCAGACGAAGGTCTCTCCATACCCGTTCTTTCCGACCCGGGTCTGACAGTCTCGCGGGCCTACACAGCGAATGGATACGGCATGATGGGCGCGAGCCGCGATGGGCATACCTTTATCGTGGTAGGGCCTGATGGCCTGATCAAGTGGCGGGCCGACTATGGCGGCGCTCCGAAATACACGATGTACGTGCCAGTTCCGAATCTCATCGCCGATATCCGTGCGGGGCTCAGTGGAGGATCATCGTAGCACCATGAACGTCCTTCTGCTCACCCAGCAAGACTGTGCGTTCTGCACACAGGCTAAAGAGATCCTCGCCCGCCTCTCAGCCGAATACGGGTTCTCCGTCTCGACACTGGACGTGAATTCGCCCGAAGGGGAGGCCCTGGCTGTCCGCAGTGGCATCCTGTTTCCCCCAGGCATTTTTCTGGATGGTGAAGCTTTCTCCTACGGCCGACCTTCTGAGCGCCGACTGCGGGGGGAGATCGAGCGGCGACTCAGGCCGGTAGTAGGTGGCCCTAACAAAGAAAGTTAGCGCTGTGGTGGCATCTCTTGTTCTTGTGGGTACTGTACTTGTGGTTGTTCGTACTCATCTTTTGGCTGGGAAGAGTCGTACTGCCTCCTACCTTCTCGATAGGTTTCTGGCCTTTCAGGTGGCTGATATCCTTGCTCATAGGAATCCTGTCGCGGTGTGTAAGGCATCATTGGTGCCTTCTGCCGGTTCAGCCAGCGTACAAGAAACCAGATAACTACCGTCGCCAGGACAATGAAGAGCAATGTTCCTACCACCATCCAGAACATCATGGTGAACATTGCGAAGCCGCCCATCATATATATGTACTCCTTCTCTCTATGGGGAACAACTTACATAAGGTTGCTTTGGATAGCAATGGGGGGATCAATGCTGATCCTCGTCATCGTTCCCTTCAGGATAAGAAAAACGCACTCCATGCTTGTTCCCCTACCATTGGCAATGGTATCCTCTTATTATACCACTATCACTAGTACGTTTGATAAGGGTATTCCGGTTCCACTTTCTCTCGTGTAGCCTCTTCGTGAAGAGACTCCGGCTCATGGGCGAAGTGCCTGGAGCACGATGTGCGGGGCAAGACCACCTTTCAAGCGACGCACGTGCGTGATAGCAAACCCTGCTTCCTGCACGGTCCGCTCGGTGTCGCGGTTCCAATGGCAATTCCCGAACAGGCGTGTTGTCAAGGGGACCAGCCCATCTTGCAGACGTCCTACCCAGGCGCTTTGCGAGCGCACATGCTCGAATAAGAAGAGCGTTCCCTGCGGTTTCAAGACCCGTCTGATCTCCTGCATGCCCTGCGCAGAATCCTCTACCGAGCAAAACACGAGGGTCACCACCACACTGTCAAAGGAAGTATCAGCAAACGGCAAAGCCTCAACGGACACCTGAGTCAAGCTGATTGGAACAGATGCCTGCCCCACACGTTCTCGCGCATAGGCCAGCATGGCGCTATCCGGTTCAATCGCTTCCACCCGCTCGACCCGTTCTGGATGGTACCAGGAAAAGTTCAGCCCGGTCCCTGCTCCCACCTCCAGGACGACTCCATACGCTTGTCCTGCGGTCTCCTCTCGGAGTGGATCGGTGAGACGGCGCTCAGAACCAAGACGAGCATATCGCTCATAGAATGCGGCAAAGCGCGGATGAAAGATCTGAGAGGGCTGTTCCTGCTGGGTTGTTGTCGTATCACGCTCTTGGGTCATCTACTCTGCTCCTTCCCTTTCTCACAAGGCTTGAGGGTGTATGCTTTACTAACATTAGGGCTCTTCCGAGCTTTTGCTGGTGCTATGGATGCATCTCGCCTACAATGTTGGCGGACGAGCCGGACGCGGTAAACCACAATCTGCCAGCAGAATCGAGGGTGAGGCCATAGGGAGCGCTGGAGGGCAGAGAAAGCTGAAAGAAGGTGTAGCTGGTATCCTTCGACGAATAGCGAACGAGCGCGTCAGCGCCGTTGTTCACGAACCAGACGGCTCCGTCGTACGCAACGACCAAGCCATAGAGCGCTGCCGGATGACCTGCAACCGCCGGTACAGGCAGTTCTATCACCCTGCCAGTCGTACTGTCAATTATGCCAAGCTTGCCCGGCACAATTTCAGTAAACCAGATGCGACCATGAGCATCATGCCCCATCGAGAAGACCTGCGCCTGCGGATCAGCCAGATGGTAGAGCGTGACGTGTCCTGTGGCAGGATCGAGATGACCAACCGCACCACCGCTAATGTAGCCGAACCAGACCTGCTCATCACCTGTTACCGTGAGGCTGAATGGAGTAGCGGCTATACCTGCGCGAGGTGCGGGTACAGACCACGTTTGGATCGCGCCGGTGGTTGGATCCAATTGCCCAATCTGCCCTGCCGAGACTCCCGTAAACCAGAGCTTGCCTGAGGCATCAAACTGGAGATCCTGCGGCCCCATTAGGCGACCATTGCTGGTGCCGAGCGGGAAGACGCGAAACGTTTGCTGTAGTGGGTCAAAACGCCCGATATAGTTTGCGCCCTGTTCAACGAACCAGACGTTGCCATGTGTGTCGATGACCGCAGTCATGAGGCCATAGTTCCCATTGGGAGGCGCCCAGGTACTAACCGCCTCTGTGTGTGAATCGAGCCGGGCGAGGCGATTGGCATACATCTCGCCAACCCACAGGTTTCCCTGGGCATCCACCGCCGGCTGCATGAGGCCGATGTTGGACGATGGGAACGGATAGAGGTGGGTCTGTGCGGTACGCACCAGGACCCTGGCCGGAGGTGTGGGCGTCCCACTCATTGTTGTAGCGGGAGGCGTGCCGAGTTGTGCGATGTTGGCTTGCTGCTTCAAGGTGGCAGCACCGTTCGAGAGTGCCAAGATGGTGACTACACCGAGCAGCAGTATGAGCAGCAGGAACCAGGCGTCACGTTGGCGGCGAGCCGACCAGCGGGCAGATCGTTTGTCTGCATGAACAACGTCATGTATTTGCGATTGAGGAGGCTGTGTCGCATCCGGCTCCGCTAGAGCGTGCTTCTGCTGATGTGTGTTCCGTGGCTTGGTCTCAGGAATCATGTTCCTAGCTTCCAATCTGCTCAGGGTACGGATCAGCTGCGCGCAGTGACCAGCCATGCCAGAACCAGTCGATGGTGAACACCTGCTCACAGACAATATGGAGTCCGGCTCCTACACAGAGCGCCCGCGCCTCCGCAAGGGTATAGGCGCATCCATGTCCCCCTTCAATCCACCGTATCAGCCGCTCAAACACTGCCCAGAGCCATGCGGGCTGGCGCCGTGCGAAATCTTCTAGCACCAGTTGCCCCCCAGGAGCCAGCAGCCTTCCCCATCCCGAAAGGAGCGCCACCGGGTCTGCCATGTCGTGCAGCGCGTTGGTGCAGGTGACCAGGTCAAAGGTGCTCGGTGGGTATGGCACGTTCGCTGTCCCGTCACCATTGACCTCTACCCGCTCCAGCCCCACCTCCGGCCAATCCTTGAGGACCTCCCGTGCCTGCGCCAGCATATCCGCGCTCGCATCTATCCCATACGCCTCCATGCCGGGCACGCGCTCGAGTAATTGCTTGAGCAGGAGACCTGTTCCACAGGCAACGTCCAGCATTCGCGCCGGGCGTCCCAGTTGCTCTGGCACACGCTGCAGCGCGGCAACGTCAATCATCGCCATCGCTACCCCAAGCGTCTTCTGCGTGTATGCGCCCCAGCGCCTGTTATAACGTCGCGCCCCGCTTCCACGATAATACCTGCTCGTCTGTTGCTCTTCCTTCCTGTACATGGGACGTTCTATATGTATTGTAAGAAACCATAGTACACTCGTCAAGAGTACGATCATGAATAGTAGGTTTGCAAACGAGCAGACCTCTTGAGCAAGCTGACATCCTTTCAGCTCCGCTGCATGCGGTAAAGGGATAGACAGGCAGCTCGCTCCCACGTACTCGACGGTTATCGAACGAGCAAGACGACGGCTGCGACGAGCACAAGCGCTGCCAGGGCCGCGGTGACCAGCCCACCCAGTCTCGTCTTGCGCGGCTCGGCGCGCAGATGCAAAAGGCCTTGTCGCCCCAGGGTGTAGGCCGCCAGCCCGGCAACGAAGAAGGCGCCGCCTGCCGGCCCGTGACGCAAGACCGCCACCAGTACCAGGAGCCCCAGTATCCCCGCGAGCGCCAACTCCAGCAGCTGGGTGGGGATACGACGCGCTCCCACGCGTTGATCGGATGACCACACTCCGAAGCCTGATGCCGTCGGCGGCCCTCCGCAGCAGCCAGCGAAGAAGCATCCCACCCGGCCCACCGCCATGGCGACCAGCAGACCCGGAGCCGTCACGTCGAGAAAGACTCCGACCGGCACGTGAAGCGCCGCGAGCATGATCACCGCCGCCACTGGGGCGCTGGCGATGAACCCCTGGATGCACCATCCGTCCAAGAGATGCTCGCGCCGGTGAAGTACCAGGTACCACACTTTCGCGCCGGCGATGCCGACCGCGATGGCGACCAGTGTCACCGCCCACCAGGGGCCGAGCGCCAGATGGTCGCGGGAAATCACCAGAGCCTGGAGCGCCAGCGCGACGGCCATGCCCAGCGTCACCATCGCTCCCCAAATGCCGGGCAGGATCCCCGGCCTCAGGGCGAGGGGGGTCAGACAGGTTCTCATGGGTCCGGCCGACCCCGAGGACGGCACCCACCTGTGCCACAACCGAGCGACTGGTCCGCTGCGTCCAGCCGCAGGGGTCGTGTTCCCTTGCTCCCGCGATCCCCGCGCAGGAGTCGCGGACCCCAGCACCTGCGTTGTCACGACCCACTCGCCTGGAGTGATGCCGCGCACACGCGCCGTGAGTGAGATCGGGCCACTCCCGGGGACGACCTCCTCGATCGTCTCGTCGTGGACGAAGCGATCGCCAGACTGCACCCGCCCCTTCACATCGTTGCGGCGCCCGGAAAACCTGACCGTGACAGGATAAGGCTTCGGATGCGGGGCAGGATCGAACCAGTACGTCACCACCAGTATCTCCTGTGTCGCACTCTCCCACAGGGCCGTGAACCCACCGGGCGTTCCGGCCGGGGTGCCCGACTGGACGACATCCATGCGCGGCGCCCCATCTCCTGCTGGATGCATACGTGCCGGAGATCTACGTGTTCTACGTGTCATGCTCATCATCTCCTCTTGCTGCTCTTCGCCCGCTTAGCATATGTTGAGCCCCACATATGACAGTCACCCCATCAACAGCAGGTGGCAGTCCTGCCCAGTCCTGTCTCACAGCATGCACATCTCTAGCAGCTGTGGAATACTCCTGCTTGGTCGATTATCCTACGACTGCCAATAGTACCTTCTATCATTGTACCTCTACCACATGTACTTTGACAAGTGTACCAGAATATCCTATACTAGGGGCAGTTGGAGAAATAGGCCCGCACCAACTGTCGCCGTGGGATCAAGAAGGTGAGCGTCTCTCTGGTTGGGCAGCGAAGTTGGGTGATCTGGGTGCGAGTCCTCTACGTCTCAGAGATGAAAGAGAGAAACACCCATCCAGTGCTGTCGTGAGGAACGCTGGGCTTTTGCGAATAGAGGAGTTGCGAAATGGCTCTTGAACCCGATATCAGCGTGTTCCGGCCTGATCGACCGGGCGTCCGCAAGGTGCTCGGCGATCTAGAGGCCGAGATCATGGAACTCATCTGGGCGCGTTCGCCTGGTCAGGGCACCCTGGTGCGCGAAGTGTTTGAAACCTTGTATGAGCGCCGACGCATCGCCTACACGACGGTGATGAACACCATGACCCGCCTGGCGAAAAAGCGCCTCTTGCGCGTGGAGAAGCAGGATCAGGCCTATGTGTATTATCCCAATTTTACCCAGCAGGAGTTTGTCTCACGTTTCATCGAGCGTATCCTCGAGGATCTCTTTGTCAATTTCTCTGGCGCCACACTTGAAAGTCTGGGGAAACTGCCCGATCAAGAGGCTGCTGCCCATGCCTACGAGCTGTTAGACGAGATCACTCGCCGCCGTGCAGAGGAGGAGGGCGAGTAGTGCATACCTTGCTGGGCCTCTCAAGTACCCTGCTAGTGGTCCTGGGAAGCTACCTGACATTCGGTCTGTTGCGCCGTCTCGGCGACTGGTCGCAGCGGCGTGCGGTCCAGTGTTTCGTGCTTGCAGTGCCAGTGGTGAGCCTCGGACTTGGTCTGGGTGGACTGCACCACTTCGCCGGTCGCGCTTGCTTGCGCGACGCTCCATCCTGGGACTCCCTGCTCGGCGTCGCCCTGCCAGTCGGCATGGGGTTGATCGCCCTTGGCGCGCTTGCCTGGGGAGTAGCACGACTCGCGCTTATGCAGCGGGTCGTCGCCCGCCAAAGCATCTCGGCTGGCTCACAACTCCAAGCGCTCGCCGATGAGCTGGCGGAACGGCTTGGCACAGTGCGGCCTCGTCTGCGGCTCTGTGCCTCTGCTCGACCGCTGGCGCTCACGTGCGGGCTGTTCCGACCGACGATCCTGCTCTCGACCTGGATGGTCGAACACCTCGACCGACGCGAGCTTGAGGCGGTGCTGGCCCATGAACTGGAGCACGTGGCACGGCGCGACTATCTGGTAGTCTGGCTGGCAACGATGCTGCGCGACGCCTTCTTCTACGTGCCAACGAGCTGGGCAGCCTACCGCCAGCTCCAGCAGGAAAAAGAGCTGGCCTGCGACGATTTAGCCGTCGGTGCCACCCATCGACCACTGGCCATGGCAAGCGCACTGGCGAAGGTCTGGCAACACGCGGTCGGCGGAGCACAGTTCGCCCAGTTCGTGACCGCGCAGCACCTGGTAGGGGAGGGTGAGTCGATCAATGACCGCATCGAGCGGTTACTCACTACACCTGGACCAGTAGTAAGCAGGCAGCGCTCGCGCATAGGCACATTGGCTATGAGTCTTCCAGCACTGGTCGGGCTGCTGCTCCTGGAGGCAGCCAATGTAGCCTTCATGCTCGCGCTCATGGGATGTGGTCCCGCCTTGCTGCTCGGGAGACTGTTCTAAAAGATGACCGTCACGCTGCGTGAGATTACGAAAGACAACTGGCGTCACTGTATTGCGCTCGATCCTGGCGAAGCCTCCAAGGCCTTCATCCCTTCCAACCTCTATGCCTTAGCTGAATCCAAGTTTTCGCCATCTTTTGTCCCACTAGGGATCTACGTGGAGAGTGTGATGGTCGGCTTTGTCATGTACAATACCCAAGTAGAGGCTGATGGAAGCTACAGCATCTACAGCATGATGGTGGATGCCAGGTACCAAGGAAAAGGGTACGGCACCGCGGCACTGCGGCTGGTCATTGAACGACTGCGCCAGCTACCCCATTGCACCATGGTCTCCCTTGAGTACGATAGGGCAAATGAACAGGCAGCGCGCTTCTACAGCCGTCTCGGCTTTCGGAAGGTAGCCGAGAGCGCAACAGGGGGCGAGATTGCTCATCTCCACGTGACATAATGACAAGACAGAAGACGTTTCAAATCGTTCCTGATCTTCCCCTGACATCGTCTAGCACCTCTAACGCCGATGCACGAGCCGTGAAATGGGGCTCGTCATGAGGCTGTGGCTCGTGTCGCATTCCCAGAGTCGTTTTCCCATGCCACTGATGCACTGTCAGCCAGATGACGATTGCCAGCAGCAAGGGCAGACTGGGAGAACCGCCACGGTATGCCTGTACCATTCCCGCCATCATCTGCTCCTTTCATCTCTGTAAGGACATAGTTCCCGACCGATTAGAGACGTGTCCTTCCATATTGTAGCACCGTCTTTGCGAAATAGCTACTACCCTTGGTCGTACTCTTGACGATTGTACAGTTGACGCCTATAATCCACTCTGTAGCCGTGTCGAGGTTGAACGGTAACATGATGGAAGGCCCTAGGGTTGCTGCACAGGCCGCTGTGTAACGCGCTACGTAATACAGGGGGAAGAGGAAAAATACCTTGAAGAAAGATCGGATGAGATTCATGATGTCCCGCTTGCATATCACCGCTGCTCAGCGTCGTCTTCTCGTCGCTGTTCTCCTTGCCCTTGGCCTGGCATTTGCCTTTCCCGCCGCAAGTGAAGCGCATGCCATCCTGCTCCGGTCTGATCCCGCGAAAGATGCGGTGCTCCCCGTTGCCCCGAGCCAGGTACGCATGTGGTTCAGCGAAGCCCTGAATCCGGCGTTCAGCACGGCAGTCGTGGTCAATGGAGCCAACAAACGCATTGACATTGGCAATGCGCTGGTCTCGCCCAGTGATCCTACCGAGATGGATGTAACCCTCAAGCCAAACCTGCCGCCGGCCGTCTACGTCGTCATCTACCGCACCGACTCCAACGTTGATGGGCATATCCTGGCCGGCTCGTTTCTGTTCTCCGTTGCCCGACCTGATGGCACGGTTCCCACCTTAAGCCCGGGAGCGCATCCGGGCGTCAATGCCCTCGGCGGCGGCAACCTCAGCGGTCAGTATACTGGCCATCTCGATGGCCCAACGCTCTTTAACCTCATCATGATTACGCTGGTCGAACTCGGGGCGGTCTTCTGGGTCGGAGCACAGCTCTGGCTCCTCTTTGTGCTCCAGCCATCTTCAGAAGACCATGAAGAGCTGAATGAATCAAACCGGCAGGTGCAGCAGCGCTTTGAGCAGCGCTTTGCGCTCCCTACGCTGCTGGTGTTGTTCCTGGCCACTGTCGGCGTGCTGCTCGGACAGGCCATAAACATCACAGGGGGGAACGTCGTAAGCGCTTTTGCTCCTACCTTACTCGGTGGACTCGTCACGAGTGGGCAGTTTGGCACCTTCTGGCTCGTGCGCATGATCGTCATCGTCGTGGCGATAAGACTCTCGCTGTATCGGCTGCAGGTGTATCGATTGCGACCCGGAACACGCCCACGTCTTGGCAATTCGTTCACCTTGTGGGCAAACCTCGTGCTTGGTCTGGCGCTCTTCATTGCCATCGCCATATCGGGCCACGCGGCAGCCACAAGTAGTAATACCAGGGTCTACGCTCTTATTGGGGACTGGCTCCATCTCGTGGCAGCAGCGCTCTGGGTCGGTGGTATGATGTTCATTGCCACCAGCTACCTGCCGATCCTCCGTCGGAGCACTGTCGCGGAGCGGGCACGCTCACTCATCACTATGCTCCCCTACTATTCACCCTGGGCGGTGGTAGGCGTGCTCATCATGGCCGTGACCGGTCCGTTCAGCGCCACCGTTCACCTGTCTTCGTGGGAACAGTTGCTCACGACGGCCTATGGACGGGCGCTGGTCGTCAAGGTGCTGCTGGTTGGTGGGCTGCTCTTGACCAGTGCCATCCACGTCCTGCTGCTGCGGCCACGCCTGAAAAAAGAGTATCAGAAATATGCCTATGCCGTTCAGCGGCTCCAACCTGTCCAGGCAGAGAAAGAGGCGAACCGCACTGCAGTAGGCGTGCCACCCATTGCATCCACTGCTACGACGCGATCACATACTGGTCAGGCGGAGGAAGAGCCGCCACGCGCGACCAGATTGATTGCAGGGCAGGTGAAATTGCGCGAGGGACGGTTGGCAAAAAAGACGAAGCGCATGATGGCGATTTTGCGCTGGGAGCCAGTAGTAGGTGTGGCGGTGCTCGTCTGCGTCGGTCTGATGAACGTGTTTGCAGGCACCCTTTCGCCCACCGCCACGGCCCAACCACAGCCGACGGGAACGGCCAGAGCATTTCACACCACCGTCAAGACAGCGGATGGGAAGTTCACGATCGCGCTCACGGTGAATCCGAATACAGCCGGCCCCAACGTGTTTACGGTGAGCGTGATCGAGAACAGCACGGGCAAACCGACTACCAACGTGGGCGTCTCGCTGTACACCACGCATCTGGACATGGACATGGGTACCGATACCGTCAACTTGCAGCCCGATGGGAAAGGCCATTTCAGCGCCACCGGCGATCTCGTCATGGGCGGTCACTGGCAGCTACGCATTCAGATACGCACCCCTGACAACACGCTTCACGAGGCCACCGTCAAAGAGCCCGTGCCATTCTGATGGCTCCTTGAGAAGGAGGATTTTTCTTATGCGTACACGGCATCGCTCCATCCATCACCCACTGGCGGCGCTCCTCAGCCTGGGGGTTGCTTTTCCTCATTGGCGGAACAGCTTCCGCGCATAGCAGCGTATCTACTCGTGCCACGGCGCCTGCTCATGCCAAAGTGTACAAGGCCATACCCGCCATCGGCTCGACCATCGCCCAGGCTCCTACGACCGTGACCGTATTCACCCTTGAGAACATCAATCCCGATCCCAGGAAAAGCAATCTCTTTGTCTACGGACCCGGCTGCGACCTCATCAGTCAGGGAAATGCAAAGGTCGCTCTCAATGATCCCCGGCAAATGTCCATTGCGATCAAGGCCGCTGGGAACGGTATCTATCTCGTGCGGTGGATCACTGTCTCGGCTGTAGATGGTGACCCTGATGAAGGGGCCTTTGTCTTCATGTTGAAGCCAGCCGACACGTCACAGCCAGCAACCGGCAACAGAACGACCACCACGGCAGCAGGAACCGGCGCCACGCCGCTTTGGGTTCCCATCGTTGTCAGCGAAGTTGCCCTGTTGCTCGGCCTCTTAAGTGGGCTCGGTATCGGTCGGCGCAGCACTGTGTCCTCCGTGCGTATGGTACGCAGAACGGTAGCCGAGCAACAACAGGAGGAAGACCTCCCAACGAAAGGTAGATCATAGCAGACCACTCTTTACTGGAAGCGCTGCAAGTATGCTTGAATTTACTATTGATGATAGTACCCTTGACGGTCATACCGTCGTGAACTATAATCCAAAGAGCCATAATGAAAGCAAGGTGGTATCAGGTATCGAGCGCGAGAGGGAGTGCCAAGCGCATACGCTCTCCTGTGCAGAAAGCAATACACATGGAAGTTGAAGAGCAGCCATCTGAAGGTGTATCATCTGGCGAGATACTCACCGAGCAGTTCCCCGCGGGATCAAAAAAGAGGAAGCGCAAGCGGCGCATCATCGTATTTATCGCGGCGATCCTCTTGAATGCCGGATTGCTCGCCTTACTTGGGTCAGAGCTGCTGACCCCTGCTCAGAACCAGTCTCACTCGGGGAGTGCCCAAAGTAGCAGCAGTCCACTCATAGGGCACTCTGCGCCAGATTTTACCTTAGCTGCGCTCAGTGCTCGTCCTGCTCCGGCTATTCACCTGGCCAGCTTGAAGGGGAAGCCGGTAATGCTCAACTTCTGGGCATCGTGGTGCGATCCCTGCAAGCAAGAAGCGCCGCTCCTCGAGGCGACCTGGCGACAAGTACAAAGCCAGGGCATCGTCTTTCTCGGCATCGACTTTGAAGATCGGCAGAGCGATGGATTGAGCTTTTTGCAAACATATGGGATCACCTATCCAAACGTCATAGACGCAAGTGGCTCTGTTGCCATTAACTATGGCGTGACTGGCGTCCCGGAAACCTTCTTTTTCGACCGTCATGGGGTAATTGTCAGCAAGGTGATTGGAGAATTGACCGCGCAAACATTGCAAAGCAACCTGCAGTTGATTGCTCGCTAAGCCTGATATGGCAACAATAAAGTTGAGAAGATCCTGGGCCAGTGACTACGCAAACGCTGGTGCAAGGTAGACACAAAATTACCGGCTCACTCACAGAGCAGAGTAAAGAGAAGCGACATGCCAAATCAAAGAAAAATGCTAAAACACAGAAAAAACGGTATCCAAGCATCTTTAATACTCCTGACGAGTATTGGCGTCCTCTGTCTAACGATTGTGACTGTCATGCTGATGAGAAGCCCGCTGAGCAGGACTACTCAGGCGGTGACTCCGCTGGGAAGTCCGTCGAGCAGGACTAGTATGGCGATGACTCCGCAGGAGTTATTAGTAAGCTCTGATATACAGCAGCGGTTTACCGTGCTGAGCAAAGCAAGCACTGACTATTGCTCGAACATAGGCAATAGACCAGCAATTTCTGCTGACATGGCACATATGGCACAAGACAGCTACCTACAAGGTTCCTGCTGTTCCCCGATGGATAGGACACAGTATGAGCGGCAAATTAAAGCTCTCAAAGCCTATGCGCATATTCCCCAGATCCCCACAGACCCCTATAACGTCCCTGTATCGCTTGCTAAAACACTGCTGCAGTATGATCAGAGCATGCAATTAACTCCTGCCCAGCAGGCGACGTATCACCAGGCAGCAACCATGACGAATGATCACGGGTGGTGCTGCTGCCAATGCTGGGCGTGGTACGTCCATGCGGGGTTAGCGAAGTACCTGATTGCGACACAGCACTTTTCTGCAGCGCACGTAGCGGCAGTGATCAATGAGGAAGATTGTTGTGGCGGAGCATAGGAGGAGGTACCTCGAGAGTAACTTCCAACGTATATACTCGTAGAGCAGCCTCTTGAGAGCAAGCAGATTTCCGAGATCACACCATCAGGATAGAACGATGAGCAATAGACAGCATTCCCCTCTACTTGGAGCACAGCACAACGACGTTGAGATTCCTGAGCGAACACCTCTTGCAGTTGCCTCCAGGGGGCAGCGATCTCCTCGCTGGTCTGCCCGTCGTCGGCGTGATGCCTGGTTCCTGCTGGGCGTGCTGCTGTTGGGTGTGGTCACTCTCATTACACTCGCACATAGCGGTGCCAGCTCTGCTGGACAAGCGCATGGAACACAGTCGGTTGCATCCCCCGTTGCGGGAAGCCTGACCCAACCGCCCACCACCTCAGCCATTACAGCAACAGGCCAGTTTCGTGAGTACCCCTTCCCGCAGTCGGATAGCCAGGTCATGCGGCTGGCGATCGACCACGAAGGGCGGGTCTGGTTCGGGGAAATGGGTCGGAACTATCTCGCCGTCTTTGATCCGCAGACCCAGAGCTTTCAGCAGATGACCCCACCACATGGGCGTTACGGCATGATGGGGATACAGGTCGCGCCTGACGATACCATCTGGTTTGCTGAGCAATACGCCAACTACATCGGCCACTACTTCCCGGCGACGGGACACTTTCAACTCTACCCGTTGCCCAGGCTCACAATCCCCGATCCCGGTAACCCGGGCAAGACGCTGACGATTCCAAGCGCCCCAAACGACCTGGTCCTGGATGCCCACGGCACGCTCTGGTTCACCGAATTCAACGCCGACGCCCTGGGGTGGCTCGATCCACGCACCGGTCGCATGCAACAGTATCCACTTGCAGGTAAGAAGAGTGTACAGACAATCGACCCCTATGGAGTGACCGTCGACCCACAAGGCATGGTCTGGTTCACTGAGATGAGCATCAACCATGTCGGCCGCCTCGACCCGGCTACAGGCCGCATCCGTTATTTCCCTGTACCAGGCCCGAAGGTCTCGCTGATGGAGATTGCCAGTGATGCGCACGGGACCATCTGGGTGACTTCGTTCAGCTCAGGCCTCCTGCTTCGGCTCGATCCGCGTACCGGAAGGACTACTCCCTACTACGCCTCGCTCACTGGAAAGGACCCGGGCGGCCTCTACGGCTTGGTCGTGGCCCCATCGGGCGACGTCTGGGTGACCATTCTGGCAGAAAACGTGATTGCACGTCTTGATGTCGCAGCCCATCGGTTCATCTACTATCGTATTCCGACTCCTGGCAGTGAGCCGCTGACCATGGCGATGGGCCCCGACCACACCCTCTGGTTCATTGAGATCGACAAGATCGGCATGTTGCAGCCATAGGCCAGTCGGTTTTTTCACCGCAGGATCTTCCTTTAGCATCAACGTGTGTTCTTTCTGAGCTGAAATCCTCAGTCCAGAGACTGACACGACAGAAGGAACGGGGTTTTGTTGCAAAAATTTTCAAACCCATTCACAGAAATATCATTTGAAGGAAAAATGTTCAGAAGATGTGGTACAGCCCCACTAACTGGTGAAATGGGGGGAGAAGCTTGAAAATTGCGACGCCCATCGGCAAGATGTGCTTATGGAAGAAGCATCTCAAGAGCCGATGGACACGTCGACCCAATTTTGCCCGAATACGAGGTGTTC